>Ga0335398_10010917_pt1 | contig 10274 bp, 9 predicted proteins | sample BON03_FD_205742 | JGI IMG/M metagenome (GOLD analysis project Ga0335398, IMG submission 205742) | Freshwater microbial communities from Lake Bonney liftoff mats and glacier meltwater in Antarctica - BON-03 (spades assembly) (version 2) | ecosystem: Environmental > Aquatic > Freshwater > Ice >... | reverse complement strand
TATATATATATATATATATATATATATATATATATATATATATATATATATATATATATATATATATATATATATATATATGTATACATATATATATAAATATATATATATATATATATATATATATATATATATATAGATATATATAGATATATAGATAATAGATATATAGATATCGATATATATATGTGTGTCTATCTATATCTATATCTACATCTACATCTACATATCTATATCTATATGTATGAGGGGACTCCTCCACCTGCAGGGTGAGCAGCGCGGCGATGAATCCCGAGTTTGGGCTGGTGACGCCGCGGCCCTCCTTGCACTTGTTGAATGCCTTGTCGAAGGAGAGGCAGTGGCGCCACATGAGGTAGGCGATCACCATCGACGAGGAGCGGGAGACGCCCTGGTGGCAGTGCACGAACACCACGCCGCCGGCCTGTGTGGGGGATATGCTGAAGTTGAGCGGGTAGTCTTGCCTCATTCGATGTCGGGTCTTTGGGGTAATCGGTGGGCCCAACTCAGAGAGGAGGGCGCACGCGCGGCCCGGCGGGACGCGCCTTCCAGAGAGTCCAATCAAGTAAATGAGAGTAGCACTCTGGCAAAGGCACACAACGGCCTGTGTGGGGGAGGGGCAGGGGGTCAGTGGGTGGCGCGTAGGGCAGTGGCCTTTACACGATATTGCCATTACTAATAGTGTATGGTGTATGACATACAAAGGAGGGGTCGGTAGGCAGGCGTATATTGCGCAATGGTCGCGCGCAATAGTAATGCAATAGGGTAGGATTTGCAGGTGGGGGGGGCATACAAGGATTATTGACTCCCACTAAAAAATTTTGAAGTAACACAATATCTTGTAAAGGCCAAGTGGGGCAGGGGTGGGTGGCGGCAAGACTGTGTGGGTTGCGGCGTGATTGAAGCCAGCCTTACGCTGGAGACGGGTGGGGAACCTACATGTTGAATACGCGGAGCAAAGAATAAAATACGGTATTCTATCCCGATTTAGCCCGTTTTATGAATACAGTAACCTTGAATATGTACGTGTTCCTGTCGTACACAGGGTTAACCAGGCAGAATATGTCATTCATATTCGTGTGGCTGCTAGGAATACATGAATATGTATTCAACACTAAGGGTGGCGCGTGGGGCAGGGATGGGTGGCGGCAAGACTGTGTGGGTTGCGGCGTATGTGAAGCCAGCCTTGCGCTAGAGAAGGGTAGGGAAGACCGGATCATACCCAAGGAGAGTGGCGTGTCTTCCACGCTAGTGATGGGGCTAGCTTGCGACTTACGCTCAGGGTTGAAGGTGCCCTGCAGCTTCCAATTAACCGCTATGGGTAAATTCGCTTTGCTCAGGTACCTGAGCGAGTTTCGACTAAGAGCTTCGTCGTTTTGATTATAGGAAACTCCGAGTCGAATCACTTAGGCGCACAGGGCACCTTTCACCCTCCGGTATTCACACCCTGACCGGTGAAAATACCGGAAACGCGAATGGGCCACGAAATGCCACACAGGCGGGAGGAGTGGCGGCACCCAAGGCCTAAAAACAGGCGCCGGAAGTTGCCCACATATAGCTATCTATCTGTCTATCAATATCTGTCTATCTATCTATCTATCTATATATGTATACATATACATATAGATAGACAGATAGATAGATAGATAGATATACATATAGATATGTATATATATATATATATATATATATATATATATATATATATATATATATATATATATATATATATATATATATATATATATATATATATATATATATATATATACATACATACATATATATATATATATATGTATAGATAGATAGCTAAACAGAGATAGATAGATAGATAGATAGATATAGATATCAACAAAAATAGGTAGATAGATAAGTAGATCGATTGATTGATCTAGATAGATAGATCTACATACTATGCGACGTGTTTCTCTACGTCCTTCAAGGCCAAAATGCCGGGCTTCTGCTAGGTGCCCATCTCTCTCTTTATATATATACCCTGATTGCAGAGTCGATGAACTCGACGGCTTCGTAGATGAGGGTGGAGGTGTCCTGTCGCGGCGAGTCGTAGAGGAAGAGCGTCTTGTATAGATATGTATATAGATAGATAGATAGATAGATAGACAGATATAGATAGATAAATGGATAGATAGATAGATAGACAGATAGACAGATAGATATAAATATAGATCGGTAGATAGATAAGTAGATCGATTGATTGATGTAGATAGATTGGTCTATATACTATGCTACGTGTTTCTCTACGCCCTTCACGGCCGAAATGTCGGGCTTCTACTAGGTGTCCATTTTTCTCTTTATAGATATACCCTGATTGCGGTGTCGATAAACTCAACGGCTTCGTAGATGAGGGTGGAGATGTCCTGGCGCGGCGAGTCGTAGAGGAAGAGCGTCTTGTAATGCAGCGTCGACGTCTTGAGATGGTAGTCGGGGCACGCGACGCCGGCCGTGTTGAGCACATGCGTCACACCGTGTGAGAGCAGCAGCGGAAGGTCCTGCGCGACGAAGGAGGGGTGGGGGTTAATACAGTATTTGTACCGATAAATTTTTAGGTATGTCTGTATGTATATATAATAGACATATGTATATATATATATATATATATATATATATATATATATATATATATATATATATACAGGCCCGCCACCATAGTCGCGACGCCCGCGCACCTACACAGTCGGGTTAGGGTGGTCAGGGGCTGGGGCGATGGGCGTTGGGAGTGCGCCCGTGCACGAACACACCCACCATACAAGCTTGAGCACGTGCGTAACGCCGTGTGAGAGCAGCAGCGGAAGGTCCTGCACGAAGAAGGAGGGGTGCTCAGGGGCTGGGGGTGCTGAGCCTCTATGCCTCACGGCCAGGGAGCTCGCCTCTCCGCTCTTTCCACACAACACGCGGCTAGGCACGGGCTACCCTTCGGCTCGCCAGCCGCAACGTGTGCGGAGAAGAGAGAGAGAGGAGGCGAGAGAGAGCGAGCGGTGGGCGTTGGGAGCGCGCCCGTGCACGAACACACCCACCACATAAGCAGCAACGCGCAACCCTGTCACGCCGCTCCAATTCAACGGACATGTGGTACGCTGCTCCTCGGATAGCGGTGGGGTGGGTGGGATCCTATCCTCTTCTGTCCTGGCACCGCGCGCCACACCGCCGCCTGAAACTCTCTCTCTCTCTCTCTCTTTGTATATATATATATATATACATAGACAGATAGATAGATGCATAGCTATATCTATATCTGTATATACCTGAGGCAGTGTGTTCCGTGCCGGTATGAGCCGCTGCGGGATGTGTCTACTGTTCCCGGTGTGTGTGGGGGTGTCTCGTAGGGGTAAACGTGTCATGCGAATGTCGAGGGCCGTTCTGCGCGCCGCCGCTTTCGTTGGACTCGAGCAGTGGTTAGCGCTAGGGTGACCCACACACACCAAACCGCGCTAGGCTTGGCCTTTACACAATATTGCCATTACCAATATTGTATGGTGTATAGCATACTCACGGGGGGTCGGGGGAGAGGCGTACCTTGCGCAGTAGTAGTGCAATACTATTGCAACAGTATGGGCATTACACGTGGGGAGGGGCAATACAATTAGGATTGGCTCGTTCACAAAGGGGTTGCAGTGAACGAATATCTTGTAAAGGCGAACTCTAGGCACCCCCCACACGCGTTCTACGCACCCCTTGGCCTTTACACTATATTGTCACTACCAACATTGTATGGTGTATGGCATATAAAAGGAGGGTCGTGGGGAGGTCAAATATTGCGCAAGAGTCGCGCAATCGTATTGCAGTAGCGTGGGTAATGCAAATGGGTGGGGGTAATAAAGGGATGATTGATTCTTGCACACACACAAACAAGTGAAAGAATATCGTGTAAAGGCCAATACGCACCCCGGCGACGGTGTTTGACCCCAGGAAGAGTTTCTCCTCGATCTGCGAGCAGACGCCGTCGAACCTGCGCAGCTTGGCCACGCGGTGCTCGTGCTCGTCCTCCTCAATGCCGCCCGCCGCCCGAAGCTGCTCCACCAGGTCCACCTAGGGGGAGGGGGGGGGGACCTATATGTATATACATGAACTATATATATATATATATATATATATATATATATATATATATATATATATATATACATATATGCATATAAATGTATATATACATATATATATATACATATCTATATATCTATTTATCTATATATATCTCAATGTAAATCATTCAAGAATATATATCTTATACAATGTATGTATGTGGGGGAGGGGGGATGAGTAGAAGTTAAGAGTTCAAGAGAGGGGGGTGCCGCAGCTGCTCCAACAGGTACACCTACTGGGAGGGGGGGGGGGTATCAGTTGGCCTTTACACGATATTGCCATCACCAATACTGTATGGTGTATGACATACAAAAGGGGGGTCGGTGTAAGGGCGTATATTGCGCAATGGCCGTGCAATAATATTGCACTAGGGTAGGCTTTGCAGGCGGGGGGAGGGGTTAACCCGAAAGCTCTGAAGCGAAACAATATCTTGTAAAGGCGAAGGTATCAGTAGAAGTGAGTGGTTCAAGAGAGGGGGGTGCCGCAAATAGACGCAGGATTTCGTACCTGCGAATAGATCAGAAGAAGTGACTAGTTCAAGAGGGGGAGGGAGACGCTAAGCGATGCGGAGCTTCTGACCTGCGGGGGTAGAATAAGTATACATATACGTTAATAGTTGAAGAACGGCTAATAGATGTGGAACTTCTGACCTGCGGAAATAGAATAAGTAAACGTATACGTTAGCAGTTCGAGAATGAAAGGGAGGCGCTAATAGACGCAGAGTTTCTGACCTGCGAAGGCAGGATATAATACAAGTTAATAGTTTAAGAACGAGAGGGAGACGCGAATCGAGGTGTATTTTCTCATCTGCGGGGGTAGAGTACGTATACGTATTAGTAGTTTAAGAGAGGGAGGGAAAGAGCGACGCTAATAGACGCATAGTGTATTGCCTGCGGGGGCAGGATATCATTCGAGTTAGTACTTCAAGAACGAGGGGGAGACGCTCATCGATGTATAGTTTCTCATCTGCGCGGGTATAATACGTATACATATGAGTTGGTAGTTTAAGAGAGGGAGGGAGACGCGAAACCATGCGGAGTTTCTCACCTGGGGGGGGAGACTACGTATACGTATAAGCTAGTAGAACAAGAGAGGGAGCCGCGCGTAGATGCGGAGTTTGATGACGCTGACGGTGAGGTTGGGGTGCGATATAAGTACCGAGTAGAAGTTAGTGGTTGAAGAGAGGGAGATGCTAGAAGAAGAAGTTAGTAGTTAAAGAAGGGGAGCTGCGAATCGACAAGAGTTTCTTACGTTGACGGTGTGCGAGCAGCGGGCGCTGGGGCGCGGCGAAGGCGGCGATGGCGACGATCGCAGGCTGCCCAATGAGTTGGAGGCGCGCTTGGCGTGGCCGGCGGCGGAGGAAGCAGCTGCCGCGTGCATCGTAGGCTTGAGCGCGCCGAGGCCGATTTTGGGGACGGAGCGCTCGGCGGCAGATACGGAGCGCTCGGCTTCTGCAGTCCAAGTTGGCGAACCCGGCGATGCGGCCGTGCCCGTCGGCGACTGGCGCAGCGCGCCCAGCCCGATCTTGGGCACCGAGCACTCTGGCGCGGCGGGCGCGAGCGCCGCGTTCTGCTTGCGCGAGAAGAGTCCGTCGATCTTTGGCACGGGGCCGCCACGCGCAGACTTGGGCGGCGGCGCGACGGCGGCGACCGGCGGCGCGGTCCGCATCCCGCCCAGCCCTATCCGGGGCACCGACACCTCGGGTGCCAGCGCCGGCGCCGGCGCGGGCGCGGCGGCGGCGGCGTGCGGCGGCACGGCTCCGGTGGCGGCGGCTGCCTGTGGCTCCGAGCCGTGGGCAAAGAGCATGGCTTGCGCGTCGGGCGAGCCGGCGAGCGCGGGCAGCATGCTCGCCACGAGCGCGCTGCAGTTGATCGCGTCGGCGTCGCGGTGCGCTAGCAGCTGCGCCAGCAGGTGGTTGCTCGCCGCCGCGCCGCCGCCCACGATGGCGGCGGCGCGCGCAACCTCGCCGCCACCGCCACCAAAGAGCGCTCCAAGTGGCACAAGCTCGGCGCCGGCGCCGCTGTGCAGGTGACGCGTGGCGCCCGTGGCGTCGCTCAGCAGGTAGCGCTCGAGCTCGAAGCAGCGGGTCAGCGCCACCGCCTTGGTCAGCGCCAGCGCCTTGTTGCCATTCCAGACGTAGATGTCATGCGCCAGCGGCTCGCCGCGGTCGCGCTCCTCAAACGGGTAGGGGCCGCAGTCGTCGTAGCCCGAAAAGGAGGCGGCCAGCCCGCGCGGCGTCAGCAGCTGCTGCGACGACTCGGCCAGGTCGGCCAGCGTCACGCAGCTCGCGCCGCCGCCGGCTTCGCCGCCGCGATGCGCCCGGCCGCCGCGCGCGCCGCCGTCGGCCGACTTGGCCGCCTGGCCGCTGGCCTGCGGGTCCTCCCGGCGGTAGATGTGGAGGATGACGTAGCTCTCGCTCGGGTGCAGCCGCCCGAACCCGTCCGCCCCGACCCCCGCGCTCTGCACCTCATGCGGGCTGTCGACAGCCGTGAAGAAGCGCCAAACCTTGAGGTTGCTCCGGTAGGGGCTCGGCGGCGCCGGGTCCGTCGGGGCGAAGGCGAGCAGCTCGCTCAGCTCAAGTGGCTGCCGGGCCACGGCCAGGTGAGCCCCCATTCTGAGGCGCTGAACAAGTGCAAAACGTTTGTGTTCTATTCGTGTGTTCTATTTTTGTATTTTACCCGTATTCCGCTTTTAGAGGCGGGCTGTTGGTGGGCCAATAGATTTTTTGTGGTCTATTTTGAATTCACCCCGCGCGACACGTCGACGGACGGAACGCATCAATGCCTAGCCGATCCAAGTCGCCGGCGCGGCCCAAGGGCGGCGCGCGCAGCAAGTCGCCCGGGCGGACCGGGCGCGAGCGCAACGAGCCGGTGCGCAAGCGGCGGAAGGGCGGGCGCGACGATGGCGAGGACGAGGATGAGGACGAGGACGAGGTGCTGCCAAAGGAGCTGACGCGCAAGATCATCGCACAGGCCCGCGAGCAGCAGGCCGAGGTGGAGGAGGAGGAGCGCGCGGCGCGCGGCGGCCGCCGGGGTGGCGGGCTCTCGGTGGCGGCCGCGCTCGCCGAACAGGACGGCGGCGCGGCCAGCTCGGACGAGGAGGACGAGGAGGAGATCCGTGGCCGCTCGTTGGGCGAGAACGAGTACTACGAGGACGTGGAGGAGTTGGAGCTGGACGAGCACGACGAGCGAGCGCTCTCGCTCTTCATGGGCGGCGGCGCCCCGCGCAACCGCAACCTCTCGGACATCATTATGGAGAAGCTGGCGGCGGCCGAGGCTGCGAGCGGCGCGCGGGCGGCGGCCGCGGCGGCGGGCGAGCCCTCGGCGGCTCCGATGCCGGAGCTGCCCCCCAAGGTGATCGAGGTGTACCAGGGCGTGGGCCTGCTGCTCAAGAGCTACCGCTCGGGCAAGCTGCCCAAAGCGTTCAAGATTGTGCCGCGGCTGGCCAACTGGGAGGAGATTCTCTTCGTGACGGAGCCACACAACTGGTCGCGCGTCGCCACGCGCGAAGCGACCAAGCTCTTCGCGTCCAACATGAACGCGCGGATGGCCCAGCGCTTCTTCAACCTGGTGCTCCTGCCCGCGGTGCAGGACGACATTCTCGAGAACGGCAAGCTCAACTTCCACCTCTACTTGGCTCTGAAGAAGGCCCTCTACAAGCCCGCCGCCTTTTTCAAGGGGGTGCTGCTGCCTCTGGCTGAGGAGGGCTCGTCCACGCTCAAGGTGACTGCACGGAAGGTCGCAGGTCGACAGACATCCGGCACAGACACACTCACAGACAACACTACAACACACACACCCACTCAACAACGAGCGGCGTGCTTAGTCGCCGTTGAGGCGACTGTGGAACGCTCCGGGGTGACCAATCCCGGCCAGCGTCGACTTCGGTGTCTCTGTTCCTTTTGTTTCCAGAAGACTGTGAAGCACAGGGGGGCACAGTGCCTCCTGATCCTTACTCGCTCGACTAGCCCCCCCTAGATCAGTTCCCTCTATGCGTGTGCTCTTGTCCCCTTTGTTTTATAAACCGTCTGTGAAGCCAGGGCCGAACCCTCCCTTTTTGTTTTGTTTCGTTTTTCAGGAGGCGCTCATCGTCTCGTCCGTGCTGGCCAAGGTGTCTGTGCCCATGCTCCATTCGGCCGTCGCCATCCTCAAGCTGTCGCAGATGGACTTCTCCGGCGCAAACGCCCTCTTCCTCCGCACGCTGCTGCTAAAAAAGTGCGCGCTCCTACTTGGGAAATACGGACCCCCATCGTCCAAACCGTCCCTCCTGGCCGGTGCGGTCATGCTCGCCGTCGGGTACACCGCCGCAAATATATACCTATATATGCGTGGGTGTAAATATAAGTGTGTATGTGATGTACAATATCTTTTGATATGCATACCCCCGAGAGATACCTCCCCGCACCAGGACAGCGCGGGCACAGCCCCCAGCGGCACACCGCCGCCGGCACAGCCGCCCCCACCACCACAGACACGGGGAACACAGTCCCACAGCGCGCCAACCCCACTCAAATGGCCTCTGCTCACTCCCCCTCGACTGGTAGGAGCCCCTCCTTGGCGTCCATATTCACGTATTCTACGCCAGGCTAGCGCCGCCGCCACTCAAACCGGACGCGACTGAATCGGCATATATTCCACCATTCAGCTGAGCCGTGATCATATTTCGAATCTCTTCTTCGCTCCGCGTATTCCCTGCTTAAAGGTGCCCTGTGTGCCTAAGTGATTCTCAGGCAGTTTCTCTTATTCAACATGTACTAATGACTTTGGTGCTGCGACTCATAATGAACGACGGTTTCAGTTTCGACTTTTCAATCGCTTGTTCCGAGTTCTTCCGGGTTTCATGGGTAAATCGCTGTTAATCATCGTGAGAAGTTCAACAAAACGTAACAACTTTTAACAACAAATTTCGCTCATGTACATGAGCAAAGCGAATTTACATATGGTGGTTACTTAGTAGCTGCAGAGCGTCTTTAAGCGCATACGAAAGTAATACGTTTCCCGGGTTTGATGTACCGGAACAAGGTTTGATTGCTAAGCGCGCGTCAGTGCTTCAGACGTGGCGAGTGTGCGTCCTACTCTCTCCTCTTCTTGGCCTATACAAGATATTCTGTCACTTGTTTTTGTGTTCGCAAGAATCAATCATCCCTTTAGCACCCCCACCCAGTCGCATTACCCACACTACTGCAATACGATTGCGCGACTGTTGCGCCGTATATGACCTCCCCCCGACCATCCCGTTATATGTCATACACCATACAATATTGGTAATGACAATACCGTGGAAAGGCCAATTCAGACGTGGCGAATGTGCGTCCTACTCTCTCCTCTTCCGGCCCCTGGCAAATGTCAGGAGTTAGAATCGCGTTTCCAGGTTCGTTTTCCGCGAATAGATTTTGATTGCCAATGAGCGCGCTTTTTCTTACTTGCTTTTATTATCATTCTCACTCTCCACTCTCACGGCTACTAGGTACGCGCTGCCCTACCTCGATGTACCGGAACCAGGTTTGATCGCTCAGCGCGCGTCCGTGATTCAGACGTGGCGAGTGTGCGTCCTACTCGTTCGAGGCGCCTTCCCAGCTATTTATAGACGCTGTGAATTCACGACAGGCGAGCGCAAACTTCCCGCGCCGATCGCCATCCATGTCTACGAATGTGATCCTCCTAACGACATCTTCGACGATGGTATTTCTCTAAAGAGTGATGCGGAGGACGAGCGGCTCTGTCGAGTGGCGCGCACAGCAGCTGATTTACTCTTTCCTCTTCCGTCGCCTAGGTACGCGCTGCCCTACCGTGTGGTCGACCAGCTCGTCGACTACTTCGTCGGCTTCAAGGAGGACACCTCCGTCCCAACGCTGCTATGGCAGCACACGCTGCTCGCCTTTGCGCAGCACTACAAGACGGAGCTCACCCTGGCGCAGAAGGTATGGATACATAGATGGAATATATATATATATAGATTTAGATTTAGATATATAGATATGTATATATAACGCTGCTCTGGCAGCACACGCTGCTCGCCTTTGCGCAGCACTACAAGACAGAGCTTACCCTGGCGCAGAAGGTGTGGACATATAGATGGAATATATATATATATATATATATATATATATATTTATATATATATATATATATATATACATGGAAACAAACAAT
>Ga0335398_10010912_pt1 | contig 10276 bp, 14 predicted proteins | sample BON03_FD_205742 | JGI IMG/M metagenome (GOLD analysis project Ga0335398, IMG submission 205742) | Freshwater microbial communities from Lake Bonney liftoff mats and glacier meltwater in Antarctica - BON-03 (spades assembly) (version 2) | ecosystem: Environmental > Aquatic > Freshwater > Ice >... | reverse complement strand
CACCAGATCATAATACACCGCCACCCCCTTCCATTCGCAAACGGAAATCTTGCCGTTGGCAGTCAGCCAATCAGTACGCACATCATTCGGCGGCAAATAGGGGGCTGGAGCGCTGGCCGTCTCGCATAATTCCAGCGCGGCCGAGCTTTGCGCCACTACCTTCCCCGCCGAAAAGATACGGATCGGTTCAGGCGTAGGCACAAGAACCGGCGGACGCGGATAATCCCAAACAGACTGCTCCCCCTGCCCCGCTGGCTCGATCTTGGCCGGACGAACACTCCGGGCCCACGATGCACGATTGGATTTCACCTGAGCCAGTAATCCAGCTTTGTCCGGCAAATCCATCAGGGGCTCTCCGGCCCACTGAAGGGCAGCCGATCGGTCCAACCGCAACCTTCGCGAACCTCGTCTGCCAAGCCCAATGTAACCGTCAGCGGATAAATCCGGTCGGACATGCCGTCGCTGCATTCACCGGGGGTCACCGTCATATCAAACGACTGATCGCCCAAATTGCCCGATAGTCCGAGCCCGGAATTTCCCGCGAAGCGTTGAATCGCAACAACCGCGCCGGCCGGATTTTCCGGCGTAGTATAAGTCAGTATGGACCCTACTGCCTGTCCGCCCCAGAACGGTTCTGTGCCGGTAAAGTGAATAACTTCCTCCGCCTCAATACCGTCAAAGACCGGCGCCGGTTCATACTTTGCGCCCTGACAAGCGCCGAGCCCAAGCACCAGAATGCTGCCGGCAGCAAGCAAGGCGAAGCGGCGAAATGGGTGCTTTGAAATCATGTGCAGCTTTATGCCTCCGTAGCGCCCGGCAGACAACAGTACGGTTGCGGGCTCGTCTACATTCCTGACGATTTCATGGCGCTGTTTTGGTCAATCAAGTGTAACTCCATCGTGGGGCATTCCGCCCCCACTGGAAATGTCATGGCCAAGAGCCAGAAGAAATCGAACAAAGAAATCCGCAAACCCAAGGCAGAAAAGAAGAAAACCAACGCTTCCGAACCGTCTCAGAAATCCGGCACCGTGCGCGGCCTCGAGAATATGAAGAACGGCTGAGCCGCATGGAGCCCGATTAGACGGGCCTGCGGGACCAGAAGGCAAGTGGGTTGCATTGCTGGCACTCGGTCCGGTATCGACACGGCCGTATCGATGACATCTTCGCAGCCCCCTCCGCCCGCCATTCGCATTCTGGTCGATGCCGACGCTTGTCCGGTGAAGAACGAGATTTACCGTGTTGCCGCCCGCCACCGCGTTGCGGTTCACATAGTCAGCAACAGTCCGTTCCGGGTGCCTGACAGCCCGATGGTCCACCGCGTGGTGGTATCGGGTGCATTCGACGCCGCCGATGACTGGATCGCCGAGCAATCTGACAGCCGCAGCATCGTCATCACATCCGACATCCTGCTGGCCGACCGCGCTATCAAGTCCGATGCACAGGTGCTCGCCCCCACCGGCAAGCCCTTCACCGCCGCCTCTATCGGGTCCGCCATCGCAACCCGGGCTATTATGGCCGATCTGCGGGCAGGCGTCAGCGATGTGACCAGCGGCCCAGCACCGTTCAGCAAGGCCGACCGTTCACAATTCCTCCAAGCGCTCGACCAGGTGCTCGTGAAATTGGCCCGCAGTCCGAGATAAAAGCGGAACAGCCGCCGATACTGTGCATTGTCCTAACATATCCCAAAAAATATAACCCGAGGACAACCACATGAAAATCCTGATGATCCTGACGTCGCATGACGAACTTGGCGAAACCGGCGAAAAGACCGGCTTCTGGCTGGAAGAATTCGCCGCACCCTATTACGTCTTCAAGGATGCCGGTGCCGACGTCACCCTCGCTTCGCCCGCCGGCGGACAGCCACCGCTTGATCCCAAGAGCGATGCTCCTGACGCGCAAACCGCAGCCACCAAACGGTTCAAGGATGATACCGACAGCCAAAAGGCGCTGGCGACCACCCACAAACTCGCCGAGGTCACACCCAGCCGCTTCGACGCGGTATTTTATCCCGGCGGCCACGGCCCGATGTGGGATCTGGCCGAAAGCAAAACCTCCATCGCGCTGATCGAAGCGGCCGTTGTCGATGGCAAACCCGTTGCCTTCGTCTGCCATGCCCCCGCCGTGCTGCGCCATGTCAAAGGACCGGACGGCGCGCCGCTGGTCAAAGGCAAGAAGGTCACCGGTTTTTCCAACAGCGAAGAAGAAGCTGTCGGCCTCACCGATGTCGTCCCTTTCCTGCTGGAGGATATGTTGACCGAGCAAGGCGGCACCTATTCCAAGGGCGAGGATTGGGCGTCTTACGTGCTGGAAGACGGCATGCTGATCACGGGCCAGAACCCGGCATCGTCCGAGGAAGCAGCCATGAAATTGCTCGCAAGGCTGTCCTAAACCAAAACCGGGGCCCCGCAGACGATAAACTGCGGCGCCCCGGCCTTTTCAAGCAATCCCAGGTTCAGCGGGTCTTCTTGGCCTTATGCGCCGCGATTAACTCGTCCAGCGCCATAATCCGTTGCCGTTCCGGTGTGTCTTTAGGCAGGCCCTTCAACCGGCACATGGCCCACAATGCCTTGCGTTCGGATTCCAGGTTTTTGAGGTAAAGATCAGCCATCGCGGTAAAGTCCTTTGAATTGGCCCGCTGCTATAGTGCCGGATCGCCATGAGCAACAGCGGCGTGTGACAGAATGACATCAGGGTGACACTGGGTGACACCCTGTCACCCACCCCTGTAACCCCTACAAAGCCCGCAATTGCGCGCCTTTGCGCCGCTGGATGACAGCCGCGCCGCACACAAGGCATCTGTCACCCCCAATTTCTCCGGCGACCCTCAGCGGAAACCATTGTACGCCGCCGCCGGACGTTCCTCGGCGGCGTGTTTTTTCTCCAGCGCCTGCATTTCTATCAGCGGATCGCGCGCCTTCTCGAACCGCCGCAGCGGATGATCTGTTTCCACCCGGGCGAGCGGCGCGTCCCACCGTTCAGAGTGAAATTCGGCCGCCGCAGTATAGCGGCCCACCTGCGGCACGCCGTAGCGGTTAAGCATCGCTAGCAGCGCCACCGTCAGCCGCTCGTCAAATTTGTGGTGCGTGCCGACCAGCTCGCCGTTATGATAATGCGGCACCTCCACCCCGTTGATCGCGCGTTCCAGCGCGGCATGAGCCAGATTGTCATAGCCATGCCGAAACGCCGTCTCCCACGCGATATCCAAAGGCTCCCCCTTCAGCCGGGAGCGCAATTTATAGGCCGATTGCCGCGACATCCCGACGCTGCGCGCCGCCGCCGCAACCGAATGCGTCGCCGCCAATTGCCGCAGGAATTCCGCCATCTTGAACTTGTTCCACCGGTCCTGCGGCGCAGCAAGGTGCCGCACGTGCGGCGGGCTTTCGCCTGATTGAGGATTTGGGGGGGGCAGATCGGGTGATGTGTCTGTCATCGCCCAGTCTAATGCAGATTTCGGCGATGTAGGAAAGCCTCCCCTGCACCCCGCCCGGATCAATGCTACGCCGCAGCAAGCCTTCGGTCCGAACCGCGTGACAACAGGCCCAGCACCGCCGCCACCAGCAACAACGCCGGAACATCGCCCAGCAAATGGCCGCCATGCATCGGACTGCCCCACGCCTGCACCGCCATGATCACCGCATGGACCACGCTCGACCAGATGGTGAACTGGATCAAAGACCGATGCGCGCCCGGATTGCCCGCCGCGCGGATCAGAAAGACGCCCAGGGTGAAATAAACGCCCACGATCATCATGTAATATTGCGAAGCATAGGGCGCGCCCTCGTGCCATGCCCAGCCTGATGGCCACACCAGCGCCAGCGGATAAACTAGACAGAAAATGGCCCCAAACACGAATAGTGCGGCCTGCATATAAGTATATTTGCCAAGCATGATTGTCCCTCCCACAGAGCGACCCTGATTTGGAGGTACGCCTTCCCGCAGGATGTGGCAAATCAGGGCGGAAACTGGTGGAGCGGGTCGGCGCCTAGTCGGTCGGAATTCTTCGGTCGGCCTTGTCGAAATGGCGTGCGAGCCGCTCTGCCATTTTGTTCGCCGCCGTCCGCGCCGCTGCATCAACATCGCCCGCCTTGCCGGTGACACCCATCGGCTTTTCACCGCGAATGCGCGCTTCGATCATGCAGCTCTTGTCTTGACCGCCGCCCTTGCGGGCATTTTCGTCACTCACATGCACTTCCAGCCGGGTGAGCCGATCCTCAAACCGCGCCAGCTTGTCACGCACCTGCGTCTCGATCCGCTTGGCAACATCTTCGGTGCCCATAACGCTGCTGTCGGAATTAAACTGGAATTGCATAAGGTTTCTCTCTTTCATGTGTTTCTTAACTATCAACGAACGAGACCCCCACCGTATCCCTGAAACCGCAGGCAATTGGGCGTTTTTTCGTTGTGGCAAAAGCGCAGAGAAGAATGAAACTAGCGCCCCCGCGACGCCATAAAACGCGAAGCCCTCCGCAGCGCCGGGATCGGCTATGTTGAAGTCGTCAGCGGCGACACGGCCTCCGAATTGCGTGAGATGCTGCGGGTCTGGCGTTCGTAGAGTATCCATGCCGACAGGATCACCCAATAGGCGAGCGTGTCCGCTGAATAGCCACTGGCATAGGGGTTGACGAAGCCCGCCGCGAAAACACCCTCGCACATGTTCACTCGGCAACCCGCGCCGTAATCTTGATTTCTACCAGCCCCTCTGGCTCATACAGGCTCGACACGCCTAGTGCGGTCCATGCGGGGAATGGGGCTTTGATATAGCGATTCTTGACCTCGACAAATTCATTCAGCTGTCCGGCGAGGTCTGTGTGGTAGGTGTCGAATGCCACCACATCATCCCAGCTGGCACCGGCTCGGGTCAGCGTATTGCCCAATGCCTCGAACGCGCGGGTGAAGGCGGGGGCCATGCTCTCCTCACCTTGCCTTGGTGCCGCGACCACGCCGGACAGGTAGATCATCCCGCCCGCGATCACCGCATCGGAATATCCCACAGCCTCCTGAAACGCGAGCGCGTCGGCGTCCTCCGGCATGATCGTCTGTTTCGGTTCATGCGCGCTGGCCGAAGTCGCGCCGAGCACCGCCAAGGCGCCCGCGCAGATTGCAAATTTCAGTGACTTCATTGCCCGTCCCCTGTCTATCCAAGACAGGGAGAATGCGCCGCAAAGTGCGGCAAATCAATCCTCTGCGGGCAAATACAGTTCCTGTCCCTTGTCCTTATAGACCTTGGACATTTCCTTCATGCCCTCCTCTGCCGCAGCCTTGCTGGCCGCAGCGGTTTCTGCGCCCCATTTTTCAGCGGCCAGGAACCCGTCGGCGGTCTGGTTCTGCTTGGCGGCGAAATCGCGCACCTCTTGGCTGATTTGCATCGAGCAGAATTTCGGCCCGCACATGGAGCAGAAATGCGCAGTTTTTGCGCCTGCTGCTGGCAAGGTCTGGTCATGATACGCCTCCGCTGTGTCCGGATCGAGGCTGAGGTTGAACTGGTCACGCCAGCGGAATTCGAAGCGGGCGCGTGACAGGGCGTCGTCGCGCAATTGAGCCGCCGGATGCCCCTTGGCCAGATCGGCCGCATGGGCGGCGAGTTTGTAGGTAATCACGCCCACTTTCACATCGTCGCGGTCGGGCAGGCCGAGGTGTTCTTTCGGCGTGACGTAGCAAAGCATCGCGGTGCCGTACCAACCGATCTGCGCCGCACCGATGCCGCTGGTGATGTGGTCATAACCCGGCGCAATGTCGGTGACCAAGGGCCCGAGGGTGTAGAACGGAGCCTCGCCGCAGACCTGCAGCTGCTTCTCCATATTCTCCTTGATCTTGTGCATCGGGACGTGGCCCGGACCCTCGATCATTACCTGCACGTCAGATTTCCATGCCCGGTGGGTCAGCTCGCCTAGGGTATAAAGCTCGGCAAATTGCGCTTCGTCATTCGCGTCCGCAATGCTGCCGGGGCGCAGGCCATCGCCGAGGCTGTAGGCGATGTCATAGGCCTTCATGATCTCGGTAATGTCGTCGAAATGTTCGTAGAGGAACGATTCCTTGTGATGCGCGAGGCACCATTTCGCCATGATCGAACCGCCGCGGCTGACAATGCCGGTGACGCGTTTGGCGGCCATCGGCACATAGGGCAGGCGCACGCCCGCGTGGATGGTGAAATAGTCGACGCCCTGCTCGGCCTGTTCAATCAACGTGTCGCGGAAGGTTTCCCACGTCAGATCCTCGGCCACGCCGCCGACTTTCTCCAGCGCCTGATAAATCGGCACGGTGCCGATGGGCACGGGGCTGTTGCGGATGATCCATTCGCGGGTGTCGTGGATATTGCGGCCGGTGCTGAGGTCCATCACCGTATCGCCGCCCCAGCGGATCGACCAGACCATCTTGTCGACTTCGCTGGCCACATCGGACGCGACGGCAGAGTTGCCGATATTGGCGTTGATCTTGACCAGGAAATTGCGCCCGATAGCCATCGGTTCGCATTCAGGGTGGTTGACGTTGGAAGGAATGATCGCCCTGCCCCGCGCCACTTCATCACGGACAAATTCGGAGGTGACGTTCAGCGGAACAGAAGCGCCGAAGCTTTCGCCGCCGGATGAGGCTTCGCGCGCCATTTCGCGCCCCAAATTTTCGCGCGCGGCGACATATTCCATTTCCGGCGTGATGATGCCACGGCGGGCATAATGCATCTGGCTGAGGTTGTGCCCTGCCTTGGCGCGCAAGGGGCGGCGCAGCGCGGCGGGGAATGCGGGAACGCCGCCTGAACGGTCTGGGCCAAGTTGGCCGTTATCTTCCGGCTTCACATCGCGCGGGGTGTATTCCTCCACATCACCGCGATCCAGCTGCCACTGGCGGCGCAGCGGGGCGAGGCCGGCCTGAATGTCGATCTGTACATCGGGGTCGGTATAGGGGCCGGAGGTGTCATACACCCGCAGCGGCGGCTCGCCGCTTGAAGGCTCCAGATCGATCTCCCGCATGGCGACATTATAGGGGCCGATATGCACCTTGCGGCTGCCGCGGATTGGCCCGGTGGTAACGCCAATTTCGAGTTTGCTGTTGATGTCGGCCATAAAAATGCACTTTCCGGTTGATCGGGTGAAGTGCGGGAAAAACAGCCGCCCTCCCTCCGCCCGCGCTAACGAGATCAGGTTCAACGGGTCGGACGCTGCGAAACGTCCCTCTCAGGTCACGCGACCTCCCCGGGGATGCCACATGGTTATCCGAGCGCGGGGCAAAGGTCCAGTGTTCGCGTGCAGCTTGTTCAAAATGGCGACAGCTGACTGTAACATCGTGCTGACTAGCGGAATTCACAAAGGAGGCAGTTTCTGATTCAGGGTAGCTTTCGCAGGAGGCTGCCGTGATCCGAGGCGTGCTTAATGATCAGGAAGGGGCCCGCGCCGAAAGTACTGCTCGCCGGCAGTCACAGACGGCGCCGGTCTACTTGCCAATTGCGGTTTTCAGAGGGTATGGCGCACAACTCAAGCCCTTCGGCCGTCGGTAAACAGGCAAATGTCCAAAGAACTGTTCGAACTCAATCCTGATCTTGACGCGAGCGCTCTATCTGAGCAGTTCGCACAGAATAAACGCGTCCAGATCCGCGATATCCTGACAACTGAAACAGCATCAGAAATTAGATCAATACTTGCACAGCAAACGCCTTGGGGTATCGCTACACAAGCCGGATTGTCGACTACACCTGGCCCTCAGGCCATTAATGCTCAGGAATTACAAACCGGCCCAGGCAGACGGAAATTCCAGACTGACGGGGCTGCGGCACAAAATGCTGCTGCTTTGGGTGATTACGCCTTCATTTACGGTCGGTATTCACTGGTCGAGGCTTTTCTAGGCAAATGGGACGAGGGCGGCCCACATGATCTGTTGCTGGAATATCTAAACACCCAGAAATTCTTGCAATTCATTAGCAAGGTCACCGGGATCGAGGGCCTGGTCAAAGCAGATGGGCATGCAACGTTGTTTGGGCAAAACAATTTTCTGGGGCTGCATAGCGACTTGCAAGTGGATGAAGGTTGGCGGATTGCCTACGTCCTGAATATGGCTGTCGACGACTGGCAGCCGGATTGGGGCGGCTATCTTCAGTTTTTCGATGACGAAGGCGACATCGTTCAGGGCTATCGGCCGCGTTTCAACACGCTGAACCTGTTTCAGGTCCCCCAACCCCATGCGGTCTCCTATGTCGCACCTTTTGCTCCGATCGGTCGTTTTGCCATCAGCGGATGGTTCCGCGACCGGTGAGTATCACTACGCCTGACGACTGCCGTAGCCGCGCCATGGTAGCGGAGCGCGGAGGAGACATGGACGCTGCCAAACAGATTTTTGCCGATGGCATGGCTAGGTTTCCGGGCGATGCCTCGCTGGCGAACAGCGCCGCCAACCTAGCCATGCGACTGGGTGATTTCGAGCTGGCAGAACGGCAATTCAGCCAGGCATCCATGCTTGATCTCGGGAACCTGGAATTCACACTCAACCGGGCTATTGCGCTGGCTCGACTAGGCCATCACGGACAGGCTATTTCAGTCCTGCGACCCGTCGAAGAAGAAGGGTGGAATGATCCGAAATACTGCTCGGCCCGCGGCGCGGCAGAACGTGCCTTGGGTAATTTGGCGCTTGCTGCGAAGTGGTACGACCGGGCAATTGTGCTGGAACCGGGCCATGCACGCGCGCTGCATGGTAGGGCTAGAGTATCCATCGAGCAGGGGGATCCATCGGCCCAGCAGCGATTTGACGCAGCGCTGGCCATCACTCAGGGAGATGCTGATCTATGGCTGGGTAAAGCGCAGGCACTGGATGTAGCTGGCGATGCCAAAAGCGCGCGGGAAATTGCCGAGGCGCTGGTGGAGCAGGCACCGCACTGGACCGAAGGGTTGCGATTTCTAGCCCAATTGAAGCTGGGTGCGGGAGAGACCGAATTTGCAGGCCATTATGCTGATGCCGTCCGGCGCGTACCGCAAGATCCCAATATCCCTTTCGCTTGGATTGCCCTGTTGGAGGGAAACGACCGTTCTACCGAGGCAGCGGAGATTGCCGCAGATGCCCGCCGCAAGTTCCCCCAAACGGAACCCTTCGCGTTAATGGAAGCAGTTAACTCCGGTTCCGCAGGCGACGATGATCGGGCTGAGGCAATCTTTGCAGACCTGGGTCTTGGAACCCCGGATAGGCATCTGCAAGAAGCACGGCACCGTATCAGGCGAGGTGAGCTGGACCGGGCGGAAGGTCTGCTCGACTTGGTATTGGCGGCCGAAGCGTGGAATATTTCGGCTTTCGCCTTGCTCGGAGTCATTTGGCGTTTGAAGGATGATGATCGTGCACGAGGCCGGGCGCGATGGCTGCATGACCAAGCGGGATTGGTGCGCCTGCTCCCCTTGATCGGCGCAGATGAAACACTACCCGATGTCGCGTCGCTGCTCCGTGCTCTACATGACAGCTCCGCTCTTCCTCTGGGGCAGTCGTTGCGCGGCGGAACCCAGACACGGGGCATTCTATTCGATCGCACCGAACCTGTGCTCAGCGAATTGCGAGCGGCATTGCTCGAGACAATTGAGGAATATCGCGCAGGCTTGCCCGCTACCGACACCGCGCATCCGCTGCTCCGCCACCGGGACGAAGGTTGGAAGTTGGCTGGATCATGGTCGGTCCGGCTGAACGGTGGAGGAGACTTCCATACCTCGCACATCCACCCGCAAGGGCTGGTATCATCCGCGCTCTATCTAGAGGTTCCACAGGCTGATAACCCTGAAGCAGAGGAAGGCTGGCTTGAGGTTGGACGCCCTCCCCCAGATCTGCGGCTCAACTTGCCGCCTTTGCAAACAATCGAGCCCAAACCCGGACATCTCGCGCTGTTTCCCAGCACCTTGTATCATGGCACAAGGCCATTTAGCGCGGGACGGCGCATGACTGTTGCCTTCGATGTAACCCTATCAGAAAGCGAACTGAAATGAGCGTCAACCACGATGCCGCATGGGCCGATTTCTGGTCGCAGAACGGCAAGCAGGGGCAAGCCAGCGGATGTCTGCCGGCCGGACGGCAGGGTATCGTCCAGGCTCAACGACAGACCTGGCACGCATTTGCAAGACCTCTGCCGCGCTCTGCGCGGATACTGGATGTCGCAACTGGTGATGGCCGGGTAATGGGCTGGATGGTGAAGGCGCGCCGCGATCTGAATAACTGACCGGCTGATGCCGGTAGGATCATGTGGTGTGGCTGAAGCCATCCTTGTGGATATGCTTATCGAGATACCGCATGATGATGTCATCGGTGATGTTGCCAGACG
>Ga0335398_10010907_pt1 | contig 10278 bp, 7 predicted proteins | sample BON03_FD_205742 | JGI IMG/M metagenome (GOLD analysis project Ga0335398, IMG submission 205742) | Freshwater microbial communities from Lake Bonney liftoff mats and glacier meltwater in Antarctica - BON-03 (spades assembly) (version 2) | ecosystem: Environmental > Aquatic > Freshwater > Ice >... | reverse complement strand
TCTAATCCCGGCGACCCGACGGTAAAAGCCCCGTATCCCTTTTGCCATGCGAAGGCAGAACGCCTGATCGTTTCCTTGATCCATAATTTCTCGCGCCCCTGCCGGGGTGCCCATCCCTTCCGAACCGTAAACCGTGGGCTTCACCCACGGCTACCTTCTGTCCCCCCTGCCGGGGATTGATTGACCCGCTTTGCGGGAAGCTGTGGGTCTCCTTGACGCGTATGCCCGGCAGGGGTGCGACCGGGGGGGGAGCATCAAACCAACCCGCCCGGAAAGGGTTGACCACCCACCGGAAGCGAGCCTTGGTTGGCGTCCAGAAATGGCGTCTTCAGGCGTAGGCAGCAGGTCGTAAAGCCGTGTGATTGAGCCTCGAAATGTTTATTGATGGGGGAGCCTTCGTCGTAGGAATAGCGGGGGGCAACACTGAAACGCCGAAATGGTCTGGCGTGGAGGTCCGCCCGGGGTCTGAGAGCAGGGCAGAGCGACAAAAAGGGTTTTCAGGGAAGCTGAGAATGGGAGCGCAGCGGACATAGACTGCCCGGAGGGGAGCCCCGCGAGAGGGCGAGCGATAGCGAGATCAAAGCCTCCTGTCTCACAGAAGGTGATGGACAGCTTGGGGGCGAAACTGTAGCTTGAGGAACCGGATGCGTTCATTGCGCTCGTCCGGATCTGTGGAGGGCGTCGTTTGACCCTCGGGTCAAGCGGCCCTATCCCGGAAGCAGTAAACCTGAGAAAGACATCTTGGATGACATCGAAACCGAAGTGGCGCAACAAGCTTTCTAAGAAAATGATTATGACTCAAAAAAAAGACAGTGGGTTGCGAAAAATTTCGCGAATTTTGCTGTCGCTTTTTTTCGTTATTGCCGGATTTAACCATTTTCGGAACCCGGACATCTACCTCTCCATGATGCCCCCGTGGTTGCCGATTCCTGAAACGCTGAACCTTGTTAGCGGTGCTGCTGAAATTATGGGAGGCATGTCGCTTCTCCTGCCCGCGCTCCGAAATCTAGCCGGAATCGGCCTCATTCTTCTCATGCTCGCCGTTTTCCCCGCAAACCTCTACGTCGCCCTCCACGGCTGGCCAGAAATGGATCTTCCGCAATGGGTGCTCTGGGCGCGCCTCCCTTTTCAACTCCTCTTCATCGCATGGATCATCTTTTCCTGTCCTGGACTGTTTCGATTCTCAAAAAGTTCTTGAGCCGCTGTTTGGAATTAACTAACTAATATGTCATGTTAAAAAAAGTGGAAGGCTTTGCTAAGAACCAGCTCTATAGCCTGACTCGAAAAGATGGCGGTAATTGCCCAGATTGCGGTAACGTTGTTGACCTGCCAAAAAGCCTGCCTACCGGAAATCTCAGTTGCCCCGCTTGTGGATGGGAAGGTAGCTGGCGCTCGCTCGATAATGGCAAAGGGCCTAGTCTAATTCTTCAAGAAAAACCAAGTCGCTCTCAAATCAGCGAAAAAGAGAACTCCGAAGGTCGCGAATGGCTCATTCCCTCAAAAAAACGGCTCAATTTCTTCCTCATCTTCGGTTTGTTTTTTGGCGGATTCCCATTGCTAATTCTGATCTTGACTTTTTTCGGCGGAAAATTCGAGACCTCCTTAGGCTTGATTGGCACAATTGCCTTCTTTTCCATTTTCATTCTTATAGGCTCAGCAGTATTTTATATAGGTCTCCGGCTCAGCTTCACCGAACTTTTTTTGAGCATCAAAAATGGCGAGGCTCTTTTGATCCGGAAACTATTAGGTCGCAAAAGTATCGAACGTCTTGCCGCTGATAATTTCACCGGCGTCGGCCTTTATGAGTCGCATGAATCAAACAACATTCCAGTTTACGGTCTCATGCTGCGCGCACGAGAAGGAAAGCCCATCAAGTTCGGCGTCTCGCTGAAAGAAGATGAAAAACGCTGGCTCGGTGGGCGGATTTTGGAAACTTTGCCTGACCAAGCGGCTGCGGAAAACCTAAAAACCGCGCACTTTCCGGCCCGCTCCCAATCTGCATGGACGGATATTGCGCCTGAAAAAGAAGATTTTCGCGGCGTCAGTCTGCAGCGCCAAGGAAGCGGATTCCGCATGAAGATATCCGCCTCCCGCAATGCCAAAAGTATGACGGCGTTGGGAATTTTCATGGTGATTTTCGGCAGCGGATTTGCTTGGATAGGTTTTTCTCAAGCTGGTTTTCCATTTAACATCCTTGGCCTATCTTTTGCCGCAATTGGTCTTGGTGTTCTTGGCCGCGTCCTCTGGACATTGGGGGGAAGCCGCGTTTTCGATTTTGGCCGCGAGGAATTGGTGGTGAAAACGATCCAACGCTCGCAAGAAAAATCTCGCCAGCAATTTTCGCGCAGCACGCTTAAAGAAGGGATCATCAAAAAATCCGGCGAGAGCAACAGCGCGCCTCGCCATTCCATGTATTTGACTGGTGACAAAGAGGTGAAGATTTTTTCATGGATCGAACCCGAGATCGCACATGGCGTGGCAAAATGGATCGAATGGTGGCTTGCGGTCGAAAAATCTGCTGTTACCAAAGATATAAATCAAGGAATTGCAGGCTACGGAGCCGCCATTTCGACTGAGGTTTCGAAACCCAAAACGCGCAGCGTGCCAAGGAATCGTTTGCCTATTTATTCAGACGCGCAAACGGATCTCTCAGCCTCGAAAAGCGGTCGATGGGCCTTGCGCGCCTTTGCAGGGATCTTTTTTGTGGTTGGTCTTGTTGTGCTTTATTTTGGTATCATCCAAATCACGAAAGGCCGTGCGAGCGCCGCTTGGCCAGCGGTTGCGGGAGTGATCACGCACTCGGAAATGGACGTCAATTCCGATAGCGATGGCACCACCTACGGGGCCGACGTGAGTTTCAGCTATCAGGTCAAAGACACGGGCTACAGCAGCGACAAAGTGAGCTTCGGCGACTTTTCCTCAAGCGATCGCAGCCGTGCCCGTGGAATTTTGAAGCGATATCCTGTCGGAAAAAAAGTGTCAGTTCACTACGATCCCGCAAAACCTAGCGAAGCCGTTCTAGAACCCGGCCTCAAAGGCGGCACTTGGCTCTTACCGGGGATCGGCACCGCCATTTTCCTCGCAGGTCTTATTTTCCTGATCACTCTCGAACGCCAGTTTCGCAGAAAACGCCGAGACTCTCCCATCTGACAACATATTGAGCTTTTAGCTTAAAAACGAATGGACTCGTCCCCAGCACCAAACGCCTCGCAAAATAAAAATTGGGTGGCAAGTTTCACCATATTCCAAGGAGTTTCGCGCAAAACGCAGAACTTTTAAGTGATTCCTAGGTTTATTCATCAGCATGAAATCCCGCTTCCTCACACTCACCCTCATCATAGCGGCGGCTGTCGTGGTTTGGCGAGCGATGAAAGTCGGTTTGGTCGAGCCCGTTTTTGAAAGACCGCCCCTGACCACAGTCACGCCGCCGAGGCAAGCGACACCCATCATCGAAACCACAAAACGTGACGCAAGAACTGCACGCGAAAAAATGAACTTTCCGGAGAGCTCAACTCGCGCAGAAACGAACGCATCGTCACCTTTAAAAACGAAAAAGCTTACCGCGCCGCCATCGTCAAGCTCGAAAAAATGGCTTCAAAATCCTCGGGCGCATCGGCGGAATTCGCGCCCTGCGAGTTGGCTATGACGACCTTTCCCGTTTACCAAAATCCCTCGGTGACGAAGCCGAAATGAGTCGCAATTTCCTCGTCACCCAACCGCCCGTCCCTGATGGCGAAGTGCAAGAGGGCGCGTCAGCGATTCCTTCACGCTGGCTCAAGGCATTTACGCCGCCCTCGAAAATGGCGCGCAAGTCATCAATATTTCAATGGGTGCGCAATACGAAAGTCCTCTCGTTGCCGATGCCATCGCCGCCGCCCAAGCAAAAGGCGCAGTGATAGTAGCCTAGGGCGATTGCTTGGCGGTCGATGGATGTTGAGAGTAAAGGATCGCCGTCTAACAGATTTTAGAGAGAATCCTCTTACCTATGGGGAAAATATTCAGCCAAGCAAACGCCCTAGATAGTAGCCTCCTCCGGCAACAACGGACTTGATCACGCCGCCTCGCCCGCATCTAATAAAAACCCCCTTTCACCCCCCTCCGCTCCGGTTCAAAGGCGGCTTCAAGGCCCTCCCGCCAAAAGCAAATTCCTGGGCGCCAGCCAAAGCCCTGAGAGACGGGGATGGCGCTCGCAAACCGAAACCATGAACCGAAAGGAGAACGTAAAAGTAATGAGCGACTGAAAGCGCCGAAATGGTCTGGCGGGGTGGTCCGCCCGGGGTCTGAGAGCAGGGCAGGGGCAGTCATAGTAGCGATTGAAAGCAGGGCAACTCACCCAAAGGAGCCTGTGATTAGCAAAGGAGGATGCCGGGACTACGGGCCCGTCACTGGAAACGCACCTGGGACCTGAGCCCAGATCAGTGTGTCTCACAGAAGGTGACGGTCAGCCTTGGGGGCGAAACCGTAGCTTGAGGAACCGGATGCGTTCATTGCGCTCGTCCGGATCTGTGGGGGGCGTCGTTTGACCTTCGGGTCAAGCGGCCCTATCCCGGAAGCAGTACCGGACTCCAGCAAAGTGTCCACCGGGACCTCAAATCCGATCGCATCGACGAAGGCCGCGCCGCTTAGATCGATTGGAGTCGTGCCGATATTCCTGACCTCGACCGAGTTCCATCCGGTGGCGCGCGGGCCGTCGTTTGCGATGCCCGGTGGCTCGAAGCGCATCATGTATCCGCCAGTAATTTCGGGTTCAGAATTATCCCATGGACTTAGCTCGGCAAGATCGGTGCGATTCTTTCCCAGTTTGATTTTTTCGAGGAGCACGTAGAGACCCACGTATTCGCTTGCGATTAAATCGCCTCCATTGGTGCTCAGGAACATTTCAAAATGCCGCGTCCCCGGGGCTTCATTTCCGATGGTGCGGCCTAGCTCGAACGAGAAAGAATTTCGGACAAGCGACTTGTCGGCCCATGGACCATTGAAGACCCAGTCCGATTCGGATGGCAGGCCCAGAAGCGGGCAGTCGAGATCGTCATCATTTTCGTCGCGTAACTCGACCCGGTATTGGGGTTTGGCAAATCCCCCCGAGCTCTGCCCGCGACGACGGATTCCGATGCCGAAACAGGAGTCGGGGCCGTTCAGGAGGGAGCTGCGGCCGGTAACGGGGTCGACGTTGAAAACCAAAACACGCGCGGTCTTTAGCGTCGCGCCGGGGCCGGGAATGCTGCCAGTGCCGAATCCCTCCACATTCATGATCGGGAGATCGGAGGTGAAGGTTTCGGGAGAATCAATCCCCGGTTGATTGGAAGAAGCCACGAGTTTTTGAAAAGTCCCGGTGGCGGTGGCTCCTCCTTCGGCGGTTCCCGGATCAAATGCCCGCGCCCTCAACTGCGTGGTCGCGCTCAGATTCAGAGGGTCGGTGTATAGGAGAGAGGTGGCGGTTGGCTCCGATCCGTTGGTGGTGTAGCGAATCTCGTTGCCCGCAAAGGCGGGAGCGATAGAGACCTCAAGCGCCGAAGTGAAGGTGGCACACGCTGGCGTGATGACGGGAGCGATCAAGGGCGCGGAAAGGAGCGTGCCATTTTCAACCGCCGGTGTCGGTGGATCAAAGTAACCTCGTGTGCCCTCGGAAGTAAGACCTTCAACTCCATAGCTAAAACCGGCGGCTTGAGTTGGGAAGGCTGGACTGAAATCACTCGCGACCGAAGCGCCGTCTGGCCCGACCAAGGTGAGGTATTCGCCGCTTCCGGTGAGTTTGAAATTTGTGTGCAGCTCTCCTCCCGCCCGCGCCCGGTCTTTATCCGAGGCAAAGACCACGAGATAACTCCCGGTTGTAATTGATATTCCTGAAAGGTCCACTTGGTGGGATCTGTGGACTCATCGGTGAGATGGTAGCCAGCGAGATTGATCACTTCGCCCGTCGGATTGTAAATCTCCAGCCAATCCGGTGTCTCTCCATCCTCGTCTTGGAACGAATCATTCCCAACTGCCACGATTTCTGAGATGAATGGGCGGTCATCAGTTCCCTGAGCCCGGGCGATATGGGTGAGCGCGACCATGAGCAGGCTGGCAATCGGGAGCTGCCAAAAAAGGCGCGGAGCGGTGAAGTGGAATGGAGTCATAATACGCGGTCTGTCCGGGAAAAGCAGGAAGTAAGCCGAAGCGAACGATAGCCTGAATCATGGGACGAATTTATCGAGTGGCGAGCCACCCTGGCTAAGATGGCTTGGTGTTCCCGAACCTCGGTCACAACTCTTAGTTACACCCCGTGGGTTCTGCGGACTTGCGACCGAAAAGGCGATAGCGCATGCTCCCTTCATGAAGTTCCTTTTTGCTTTAATTCTGATTGCGACCCTGCTTCCGATGCGCTCCGCCGATGCTGAAGGGAGATTCTCGCTTGATCTCCGCTACCGAACAGAAACCGGAGAGAATACCGGTCGGTTTAATACCTTTTGGGAGAAGGCGGATTGGGATGCCCATAAAACGGCCATCGTTGTTTGCGACATGTGGGATTCGCATCATTCGGTGACGGCGGTGCGGAGAGTTGGCGAACTGGCACCGCATCTCAATGAAGTCCTGAAAGCTGCGCGAGCAAGGGGCGTGACGATTATCCATGCGCCAAGCGATTGCATGCCGCACTATGAGAAACATGCGGCACGAGTGAGAGCCTTGAGCGTTCCCGAGGCGGAGGTCCGGCCCGATGGAATTGGAGAGTGGGGATACCGGATCGCATCGGAGGAGCAGGCGAGGTATCCGATTGATCAATCTGATGGCGGCGAGGATGAAAGCTCGTGGGAGAATGCGCAATGGAATGCGACTCTGAAAAAAGAGGGGCGGCTTGTGGGAACGCCGTGGCTTTCGCAGCATCCCGCGCTGGAGATTGAGAAGGGGGATTACCTCGCAGCAGAGGGGGACGTGGTTTGGAATATTTTGAAACACGAGGGGATTGAACACGTCGCCCTCACCGGCGTGCATACCAACATGTGTGTCTTGGGGCGTCCCTTCGGATTACGCCGAATGGTGGCGGCGGGGATGGATACGGTCCTGATTCGTGATTGCACGGATCTGATGTACAATCCGGCGCGTTGGCCTTACGTGAGTCACTTCACGGGATTGGATTTGATTGTCGATTACATTGAAGCACATGTCTGTCCGACGATTACGAGCGATCAATTGATCGGCGGTCAATCATTTCGCTTCTCGCAGGATCGACGACCTCATCTGGCCATCTTGATCGGAGAGAAAGAATATCGCACCGCAGAGACTTTACCGGATTTCGCGCGACAGTTTTTGGGGAAGGATTTCCGCGTGACGATTGCCTTTGCGGACGAGCTTGATCGAAGCAAGATGCCGGGGGTGCGTTCGATTGAGGATGCGGATGTCCTTTTTGTGAGTGTGAGACGACGCGGACTCAGTGCTGAGAATCTTGATCAAATCCGGCGCTTTGTGGCCTCTGGGAAACCGGTGATCGGAATTCGCACCGCAAGCCATGCTTTTGCGCCCAAGGAGGATCTGAAGGATGGTCATGAGGCCTGGTGGACTTTTAACGCGGATGTTTTTGGCGGAAACTACACCGGACATCACGGAAGCGGCAAAAAGAAGAACCCCGGTAATTATGGTTGGGTCGTGAATGAAGCAGCGAGGCATCCTGTCGTTCAGGGCCTGCCAGAGGGCGAATGGCAAACGACTTCGTGGCTCTACAAAACATCTCCGCTGGCCGAGGGCACGACGGTGCTGGCAATGGGACGGGTGGAGGGCGTGCAGAAACCGGAACCGCTGGCCTGGACTTATGTGAGGCGCGATGGAGGACGTTCATTTTACACCTCGCTCGGACATGTAGATGATTTTACGGATCCGAATTTTCAGCGGCTTCTGGTGAATGCGATCTACTGGTCGGCGGGCTTGGAAACACCAAAAGATCTGTCGAAAAATCCAGATCGCGTGCGTTGGAGCGAAGGTTGGAGTCCGGTCTCGGCAGGAAATTTGGAAGCTAACTTTGCGAACCTCCCGGAAGGCGGAGACGAGGCGAGGATATGGATTCGGACTTTAATCAAGGTACCTGATCGTTTGGAGGGAGACGGTTTGACGATTGGATGGTCCGGAGGAGGCTCGGATGTCTACTTGAATGGGGAGATCTTGGAACAGGAGGGAGTCGGCGTGTATCGAGCTCCATCGGACGTTTGGAAAACAGGCCAACTGAACCTCGTTTCTATTGCATTGTCTCACTCAGAAACATCGCTGAGTCACTTCAGCGAAAATCCCCCGGTTTTGGAAGGGAAGGGGGAGATCTCGCCGCTGGACGGGAATTGGCAAATTCGAATCCTGGAGCAAGGGGAAGACGGTTCGCGGTTTCCAATCCTGCCGCAGTTTGGGGCTCCGGCGGATCTGATTCAGAACTGGCCGTTCCAGAGAGGCGAGTGATTCGTAAAGCGCAGTGTGAGGGTTTTGCAGAGTCAGTGGAGGATTCCAGCGATTCCTTTGAGGGATATTGGGAAAATGAGAGCCATTGCTTCCACAAGTCGAAACCCTCATCAAGAGAGGAGACTTGCTCGTTGAAGTGCGTTGACCGCGTGGGCGCTTCTCTTTTTTATTTTTACCGCTTGGCAGGAAGAAATCTCTGACAGATCCAAGCTGAACTCGCGGCGATGATCATCCCGATTAAGACATCGATGGGTCGATGTTGCCATGTCGCAATGATACAGAAGGAACCGAATACGAGCATTGGGATGAGCCAATAGAAGTGCTTGCGATTTTCTTGGGCAAGGAAGTAGAAAACGAGCATCGGTCCCACGATGTGACCACAGGGAAAAATGCAGACCGGGCGATCCACAGAAACCATTTCGCGGTAGATGAACCAACTGTCTTTCGCAAACTCTGGTCTTGTCATTTCCGAGGGAAAGAAAATCCAAATCGTCGCGACCGCCCCGTAGGCGATGACAAAAGAAATGACGTAGCGCACAAAACTTTGCTCCTTGCTAATCAGGAAGATTCCGAGAGAAGGAATCCAGAGAAGGGCAAGATAAGGGAGCGCGAGGACGGGTAAAAAAGGAACCCAGTCAGGCATCGTAACAGGGACGTGCTCGACTGAGGTTCGTTGATTGATCCAGAAGTAAGTCGCAAAGAGGGGCCCGGTGGTGACCAAGAGCAAAAGCGCTCTTGATCCCACTTGTTGAATCGTCGGTCCCATCTTCGAACAGGCTAGCGGCTACCAAGAATATTGGAGGTCTAAAGTGACTCAATCATCAGTGCCTGGTTCATTTTTTTGCGTGGGAGAGACTCGCTCCAAGCGACTCCCAATCTCCAGCGTGCGCAAAGATGTCGGCTTGGATTTGGGTGGACATGCATCCAACCCCAACGGTCATACGCGTCAAGGAGACCCACAGCTTCCCGCAAAGCGGGTCAATCCCCGGCAGGGGGGACAGAAGGTAGCCGTGGGTGAAGCCCACGGTTTGCGGTTCGGAAGGGATGGGCACCCCGGCAGGGGCGCGAGAAATTATGGATCAAGGAAACGATCAGGCGTTCTGCCTTCGCATGGCAAAAGGGATACGGGGCTTTTACCGTCGGGTCGCCGGGATTAGAAAAAGTCCGTGACGACGTGCTCAACCAAGAAGAACGGCATCGAAGCAAGTCCTTCAAAGATGAATACCTCGCGATGTTGAAGCAAGGTTTGGTGGAATTTGATGATCGATACGTCGTCTCCAACGTGTTTGGTATCGCTAAAAGCAAGCCAGGAAAGCTGAACCCGGATCAACCCCCTTTCACCCCCCTCCGCTCCGTTCAAAAGGCGGCTTCAAGGCCCTCCCGCCAAAAGCAAATTCCTTGGCGCCAGCCAAAGCCCTGAGAGACGGGGATGGCGCTCGTAAACCGAAACCATGAACCGAAAGGAGAACGTAGAAGTAATGAGCGACTGAAAGACTCTACTGAAACCCGGCGGAATCGAGCGGAGCGAGATGGACAGGAGCGAACGCGACGTGCCCCGAAGGGGTGCGACCGGGGGGGAGCATCAAACCAACCCGCCCGGAAAGGGCTGACCACCCACCGGAAGCGAGCCTTGGTCGGCGTCCAGAAATGGCGTCTTCAAGCGTAGGCAGCAGGTCGTAAAGCCGTGTGATTGAGCCTCGAAATGCTTATTGATGGGGGAGCCTTCGTTTTAGGCGGAACTTCGGGGACTTTGTTTGGCGGATTTTGGGCTGTGAGCCTTGCGGTTTCTTGGTTTGAGGGGTTTCGGGGTCGGATTTAGTGATGGGGTTTCATGGCTACGCTGCCGGGAGCTTGAGGCCG
>Ga0335398_10010902_pt1 | contig 10282 bp, 11 predicted proteins | sample BON03_FD_205742 | JGI IMG/M metagenome (GOLD analysis project Ga0335398, IMG submission 205742) | Freshwater microbial communities from Lake Bonney liftoff mats and glacier meltwater in Antarctica - BON-03 (spades assembly) (version 2) | ecosystem: Environmental > Aquatic > Freshwater > Ice >... | reverse complement strand
AAATATATGTATATATATATATATATTTATTATGTATATATGCATGTTCATACATATGCATGTATACATGTACATACATGCATATGTATGTGCGTTCACGATGCGTGCGTGCTCGGAGGTATTTCAATGTAAATGAAATATTTATGTGTGTGTGTGTGCGTGTGTGCGTGTGTGCGTGTGTATGTTTGTGCTTGTACGTGCGTATATTCGTGTGTGCGTTCGTATGTGTGTTCGTGTGTTTGTGTGTATGTGTGTGTATATATGTTCGTGCTTGTGCGTGTGTGTGTGTGCACGCGCGCGTGCACACACACAGTGCTCGCGCGCGCGTGCACACACATACACACACACACAAACACACACAATTGCTGACATGCACTGTTCACATACAACACAGTGAACACACATACACATATACAATACCTGGTTTTCGTCTCCTAGCATTGAGCCATCTTTAAACGTCGAACGTGCACCAATAGTCTCTCTAGGTGGGACAGAGAAGTTTGAGTCAGTTGCGTGTGGAGAAAGAGAAGACATTCAAAACGCGAGCGGCGCGCACACAAACAGAAAGAGTGCATGCTGAGCCCGCAGCGAGCAGGCAGGCGAGAGCACTTAGCATGTGTGTGCGTATACATAAGGGATGGATGCATTTCAGATACGATTGCATTACTGCATATATATATACATACTTTTATACATGTACATGTCATATACATGTAAATTTGTATATATATATATATATATATATGTATGTATGTGCATGCGTGCGTGTGAGTGTATACACATATATGTGTGTATGTGTATATACACATGTGCACGTGGCTGGCGCCAACATTTCACGCCTGAGCACTCTGTGCTTTCATCTCTTTCTATCGCCTCTCTTTCCCTCTCTCTCCCTCTTTCTGACCCACACTCTCCCTCTAGCCTTCACCCCTCTATTGCTATCACCTGCTGCCCATGCGAAGTCCGGGACCAAAAGACTGGTCCTTGGCAAAGTTGTTGTCGTCCCCAATTGTCGTTCCCGCCCCGAAGACGGCGCCCTGGTGCAATTTAAAAAAGTTGGTAATGTTGTGTTGGTATGTGTGTGATCGGTTGGGAGTGTGAGGGACTTTGCAGATTGACTCGCCGATTGCCTGGCATGTGTTGACACTGCCTGTAAGCGACTGCAAACACCATTGTTTGCCGATACTGACGCGTCAATGCTGTTGGATGTAAATATTGGCATGCACGCACGAGCGAAGTATTGTCTTGAATCAGAGATGACTGTTACTACCGCTCCTGATACTCTTCTGCTGGCTGCTGTTGCCAGACTGCTGCGGGCTGCTACTGCTATTTCGAGAAGACTCTGATTTCTTGCAATTACTGATGGTACCTTTTCACAGATACCACTGCAACTACAAACGCACAAACGCATACACACAAACTGCATGTAACTGTGTATACCTTGCCAAAGACATTCTTGTCTCCAAACGTGTCGCCAGCACCGAACTTGCTGCGCTTTCCAAACACGTTGTTGTCGCCAAAGGAATAGCCTGCGGGGAATGAGGCACCGGGAGGGTACATGCCATCCTCCCACCCGTTCATTTTCTTGTATGTGCATGAGGGGGAAGAGGGAGCGCGCGTGTAGGAGTGTGCGGGCGCGAGAGAGTAAGAAAAAGGACTGCCAACATACACATGCGCGCAGCAAATCGTGTACACATGTGTAAATTGACAAGAGCCCGCTCAATTTTTTTTGGTTCATTGAGCTTCAAGATAAGCCTCTAGACCTTTTCTTTAAGCATCATCAACCAGCTTCAGAGTCGAGGGCATTCGAGGTTGGGTGTCAGAAAGTTGGGAAGGCGCAGAGACTGACATGCACTGTACCTCATCGCTGCCCTGCATGAGCTCATCATGAGTCTGGCGGACCTGCGTGGCAAGAGCGGCCAGTGCCATGAGCACCAGCAGTGCACCGCCACCGCTGGCAAACAGCGCATAGCGCCGCGAGAATGTCGGACGCTCGCTGGAGACCACTGGCGTGAAAGGCTGCACAGGGAGAGAAGCAGAAGCGAGGCAAGCGCAGAAGGAGGAGGAGGAGCAAGAACGAGGAATGATCAGAAAATAAATTGGCTGAGGGTGCGTCTCTGCCCAAAACTTGTATGCGCAGCGATATGAGCCACGGGCAAGCCATGTCGATGCGGCATCCAAGTCACTCATGACTCACAATACCACACCTCCATTTTGACGATCCACCGTCTCCCAATATAGACCCAAGTTCTTTGCAAATTTGAATTTGTATTGCAGATCTTTATTTAGTACTGCGCCCCCTGGAGCAATACTAATTCAATTAAGGTTTATATTTATTGTTTCAAAAATGTGACAACTTGTCGTGTTCTGTACCTGTCGGATCCTCCCATTAGGACTCAGATTTGTCGTGAATTTTCCCCTACGGGGACCTACAGATTTGAATCTCGAATCGAGGTTTCATTTTCCAAGAAAGGTGAGGTGCCATGCGTGCGGCTAGCTCACACCGAGCGCTCGCGCTTGGTGCCAAGTACTGACTGTTTGCTACACGGCATTGCGCCCGCGTTTTGAAGCTGTCATGCTTTTTTTAAGCCCATGCGCCCCGCCTCGGGCTCGTTGCATGTGTGTCCATGACCTGACAGCTAGTCACCTTTGCCGCAGCAATGGCGTCGGGAAAGGGCGGCTGGGGCGAACAAGGCGATGCTGCCTTCGTGGCTGGATTGATGCAGATACTCTCGCAGGGCAATGGTAGCCTCGCATTCTGTGAAATTGCAAAGCGCACCCTCCGTTTTCGCACTCACCCCACATCTTTGCTTCACTGACATCTGAACATTCCAAACGCGCAGGCGGGGAGGCTGAGAAGCCCAGAAAGACAAAGCTCAAGTCGGCGCTGAATGAAGATGAACCATTCGGTGCGTGTCACCGGTTCAATCATCCCCTGCCAGTCACTTGTAGTATTCGTTTGCACTGATTTGACAAAATCACACCCCATTTGTTCTCAGGGTTTGGCTTGGGCGAGCGCGAGCGCGAGCGCGAGCGCAAGCCACGCGGCCGTGGCCCTGCCAAGGCAAACGTTGCGCCAGCAGCAGGTGCGCCTCATTTGCCCCCAGTGTGACATTAACTTCTCAAATGACATGTAGGTGATGTACTTACTGACAAGTTGAATTTCATTTAGTTGCAGCAAGCGTCAGCGGCAGCGACCTTGGCTTATCGAGCGACGACTCACTTGCAGGCGACAGCCCGCCCAAGAATGTCCGCGTTCTTGAAGGACGCGGCAGAGCACCCCGGTAAGGGCTGTCACGTCGTGTGCTTGGTGGATTTACACGATATCGTGTCCGAGTCGTAACATGTACTGACATCTGAGTCCGAGCGGTCTACTTTTTCAGCGGTGGGGCCTTTCCCAGCAAAGCTAGTGCTGGCAGCAGCAACGGCTACAAAGACGAGGTCATCCAGTTCCAAAGTCTGCTGCAGCAAGGTGATTACTTTTGAGCAACTGAAAAAGTCCGTGTCACTGCTGCTTGAAAAACACTGGAGCTCTACTGGCGTATTACACACATGCAGAGATAGAAATGACACGCATTGCTCATCTAGCTCATGCTGTGCATCGGTGAACTCGTTATCAGGGATGGAACAAGAAGTGCAAAAGAAGAAAGGCAGCATCGTCAAGGAGTTTGACAACGCCAAGAAAAAGTGCACAGACAAAATCCAGGAACTTGACAAGTCCAAGAAAAAGAAAGTGCTGGAGATTCAGGAGGAGCTTGCAGAGGAAGCTGCTGTCCTCATGAAGGTAATGTGATCTCGAATATACATATAACACCTTGCTTATAAACACATCGTCAAGAGGATCTTCACTGTCAAAGTTGCCACAAGATCCATGATGTTTGACGTACACGTCATTTTTTCGCTAACCATTTGATGTAAAACAGAGATCCACAGAGCTCGACCAAAAATTAAACGACGGTGCAAGAAAGAGCAAGAAAGAGTTCAGTCACCTCGAGAAAGAAGCGGTGTAGTTGACTGTGCTCCTTCAGATTTTTTACCTGATGCCTGCTCATGGCGGCGACATGGTTTTGTCTGACTCCTGAATTCCGTGTTTCTGTTCAGAAAAAGGCTCGAGCAGAAATGGCTCAGCTTATGGAGGAGCGCCAAGAGACTGTTTTGAAGCATAACCAAGAGGTCGCTGACAAAAGAGAGGTTCATTCCCATCTTCTAATCCATTTTTGTTCAACCTTGCGGCTTATGCCGATTGTTGCGTGTCACTCGCGCTTACATCCTCAGTAGTAGTATACACAAATGTATTGGCTCACAATTTTGCGGCCATACATCAGGAATTTTCTGAGCTGGTCAAGACTGTTAACAAGAAGAACGCGCAGGAAACATCGAACCTCGATGTTCTCTTCTTTTCCCAATTTCTCTGCATTTTCGGGTTTTGCTTGTGTGTCTTATCTGATTCATCACGATATTGACTACTGATCTTATCAAACAGACGGCTGAATCGGAGAAGCAGCGGCTTGTCTGCCTTGTTATCAAGAAGCTGCATACAAGCTTCAGGGGAGGCCTCAGCTCGTGAGCTGTAGAGGTCGTTTTCACAAGCGCTGAGCAAGGTCGAAGTTCCGGCTGCCGCGTCACGACTGACAAGTCAAGATCTGAGCACAACACGCTCACTTGATATATGCCCGACCAGCGATGGAATTCATGGTTTCAAAAATTAGCTTATTGCAACGGGGTTCATAATTGAGACTGGTTTCAAATTTTACCACAACATTATCTGTTTACGTGTCCAGCCACCGAGTCTAGTCGCACCTGAACCAGAATGAAACAGCAACTAACATCACGATAACACAAGATAGACCACTGGTTATCAAGATAAATATCGATGGCTCTGGTGTCCATAAGCTCCTCCTTTCCAGGTGTATCCTAATAAAATTGATATTTCCTTTATCAACGGCATCAGCCGTTTCAATTCAACCCGTGAAAAGCCTTGAAGTCCGAAGCTGCTGAGGCTCGGACTCACAAGATTTCCGAATTAGATTTGTATGAGTCTCGTCAAACATGCAAGGCTCGGAACTTGAAGTGTGAGGACTCAGAGTGAGATCTACTCACTTGATTAATCAATGAATCAAATTAATTGCAAAAATAATGAGGTATAAGTGTTCGATAACGAATCACATTCTGCATCAACAGGACAGACTATTAGCCAGGATCCAGTCAAGAACAATGCTTGTATATCTATCAGTCAAACACAAAGCTTGTATAGACTAGGATCAGAAGGAGAGGCGCAAAGTAGCTACAGTGACACACACTGCAACACGGTCCTAGGCGAAAGACGAAAAAATTTCAACGTATCGAACATCTGAACTAGTACGGAAAATGGGCAAACAACATCGGTCTATTGTAACGTGTGACATGCCTCATTCATACAAGTGACATGACTCATTCCTATGTGTGACATGAGTCGTGTACTCATTCACATGTGTGACATGTCTCATCCATTGGTGTGACATGCACCTTGAATTATGACATGGGCCTGCTTCGATCATGGTCTGCACCTGAGTTCAGGAAGGATTAGAGGGGTGAGGTTTGACGGATTAAACAGTTTAAAACGGGTTGAAAGTGTATTTTGGGAAAGAGGGGAGAGGACAGGGACTCCAATTTGTTGCAATGTGTCGAAGTGTGCTGCAGTACCGTGCAGTGTGTTGCAGCGTGGCGTAGGTTGGTGCAGTAGGTGTGATCGAGTATGACAGGTTGTTCGAGAAATGCAAACCCGCCTGTTTTCATCATAGCCTAGACGGAGTCGTCTATGGTAGGATATGCCAGGCGCAGAGTCGAGCTGCAAACACAAAATTTACACTTAATGGACTGCAATCCATTATTGTGGGGTTTCATTTGCAAATAAAATTTCATGTGCTCCCCATCTTATTTGGGCTTCGCCCTACCCCTCCTCTCGACCATTCCCACGTAGACTCTAACTTCGGCACAGCCATATCTTCATGGTCTTTTCAGTCATGATAGACACGCCGATTTGAGCACGTTGGCTCCAACGGCGCATCGAGCACAGCCACCTTGTAGTCGTCATTGCAGAGGTCGTAATAGGCACGCCAACTGACAAGCTGTCGATAGGCTACCCCCACAACAACGTTGGGCAACGCAGCAGGGTGTGCAACACCAGCCTGTGACATCAGCAACCTGCACATGGGTGGGCAGCTCGAAAGAGCACCTTGCTGTGGGGTCTCAGATGGGCAATGCTTAGAGATTCGTTGTCTCGTGGTACATGATTGTAAGAGCCTTATTGACCTCGTTATCAATCTCCGCGTCATAGGTGCTTTTCTCTGCCAGTGCCTGCAAACGAGAAAAATCAACACATTCTGATGAGGCCTCAGAGGCTCACCTACGGATGAGTCGTGTGTCGCACGTACGAATGCATATAAATGTGTCATGTGTCACTCAAATGATTGAGTCATATCATACACGTGAATGAGTCGTGGCGAACAAAGCAATGAGGGATGGGTCGCTGTGGATACCTAAAGTTGCTCCCAACGCAGATGGTGAGTATACAATGTCGCTTTGTTCAAACCGTGATCGTGGCAGCCAAAACACGACTTAGGGGTACTATGCTGTAATCCATTCTTATCTATCATATTATATACATAGTGCACAAGTTGTCCGAATTGGTCCGGCATCACAACTACAGACATCACAACCACACGTGAATGTAAATTATGGACAAATATAGCAAATGCGACTAGGAGGATTAGATGCGAAGAAATGGAGGAAAAAGACTGCATGGACCTCTTCAATTTTTCGCCAAGTTCTCGAATATTACATCCAAGCCAATTGCATTAACAACTCAACGATGAACTCTAATAAAAAAGAGAGCAGAAAGAAAATGAGAGAGTGAAGAACAAACAAAGCCTGAGAATCTCTGAAAGAAAGAAAAAGGCTGGTGGCGAGCGAAGGATAGCGTGAGCAAAAACGAGCAAGTAGCTAAGCACGAGATGATATGATAGAAATTAAGAGAGAGAGAGAGAGAGAGAGACCAAAAACGAGAGAAACAGAAAACGTTCAAAAGAGATAGAAAAGGCAAGTGACACAGCGAAAGAGCACGAGAGAGAGAGAAAACAAGCCTGAGAGGAAGAGCACACGACAGCAAGAGACAAAGAAAAGGATGCCGAACATGTGCAGGAGTGATCACACGCGCGTCCCTAAGATGCATTGGTCAAGGTAGATCTTGCTTACTCATTTCTGCGGCTTTGTGTGCCACGGTGCTCGTGCGTGTGTTCGTGCGGAGAGGACACGGATAACAATGATGGCATTTCGGTGTATCGGCACGAATGTGTGTGTGTGTGTGTGTGTGTGTGTGTGTGTGCATGAGTGTGTGTGTACGAAAGATAAAGTGTGTCTCTTCTTTCCTTTTCTCTACATGCAATTTAGGGAGTGTGCTTGCCGTTGCCACCCCCCCATATGCCAACAAACCCTAACATGTTCGAGTCACGCATCTCATACGTGTGACCTAACCATTATACGTGTGACAACATCATTTATGTATGTGAAATAAATCATTCGTATGCGTGACATCACTCTTTCTCTATTCCACTTTGACAGCGGAACATATATCACCAGCAGCCATGACATGCATCATGTCCACTTGCCTCTGACCGTAACGTGCTTTGATCGTTTTTACCATTGAGACTTGCTTCTGCCACAAGTCCTGTCACCCTCATTTGCGTGATGTTACTATGCATCTGTATCAGAAATCTTGCCTCTTACACGTCAAAGAACTTGCTGCAGTCCATGCCTGTCTTGTTTTCCAGAATGTTGCTGTATTGGGTGGCATCGTGTAGCAGGCTCTTTAAATTGCTAGGTCTCTTGTGCGAAAGAGCCCTCTTTTGGTACGTCTTTTTTGCAAAAGAGACCTAGCCAGTCAGGAAACCTATACACACATCTACACTGTTCTTTTTCAGTGCGTGTATGCGAGAGTCATGCTGATCTCCAGTCGGCATATGATAATTGCAATATGACTCATTCTGACAGCAAACACGCAGCAGGTCAGACGAGAGCCTGAGGACGAACATATTTCATCAAATACTCGTACAGATGATGGGGCGCTGCAAGAAACAAAGCGCTAACAACCTATCTGAGTATCACTGAGATGTCGACATGAACGAGACAGACTGCGAAAATAAAATGCAATCGTGCAGAGTAATGATCTGTGATTGTTAACGATGAGATGAGAGGGAGAGACAGATTTTATTACATAATCATACACACTGTTGACGTGGGATTGTACTTCCAGAGACACCCCATCTCTGAAACGACGCCAGAAAAGAGAGAGAGAGCGAATGCTGTTGAAATTGCATAATCGTACAAAAAACATGATTTGGAATTGCACCCTAGCCTCAGAGACACTCTAGACAGGAATGTGTCTCTGACGACACCAGCAGTATCCAGACGAGCGAGAGAGACGGATTTTATTACGTAATCGTACAGACTTATGATGTGGGTTCGCGCTCCAAGAGACACCGCATCACCGAGACAGGAAGGTGCGTCAGACAACACCAGGAATGTCCATGATATCATCGACATCAAACCTCTCGCCCATGCGCACACTCATATCCAAGTCGGAACGCCCAATGTCCAGAATGTCATCCCCCACCTCTACTGACGACATACCCGAGTTCGCGCGCACTAGGGTGCCCATCTGAAGGATACACATCAAGAGTTTGTATAGAATACCAATGTCCAAAAAAAAAGGTGAGGTTGTGTGAGTAAGTTCATGTGATTTGGGAGTAAAAGTGTAACACAATTGTTTTCACATAAAATAGATGTGAGGATGTGTGAGTATACTTGTGTTTTTTGGGAGTTGAAATATAACAAAACTGCCCATGTTGGAATGTTGTGAATGTGTGTATGAATGAGTCATGTCCTGTCTCTGTATACGAATGAGTCACGTCGTGTCTGTGTAGGAATGAGTCACGTCGCGTTTCTCGCGCATGAATGAGTCAAGTCGTGTCTCGTGTACGGTTGAGTCACGTCGTGTCTGTATATGAGTGAGTCATGTCGTATCTGTGTATGAATGCGTCATGTAGCGTGTCTCGTGTATGAAGGAGTCATATCGTGTCTGTGTATACAAATGAGTCACGTCACATGTCTCCCGTATGAACGAGTCAAGTCGAGTCTCATGTATGATTGAGTCACGTTGTGTCTGTATATGAGTGAGTCACATCGTATCTGTGTACGCATGAGTCATGTCGCGTGTCTCCCGCATGAAGGAGTCATATCGTGTCTGTGTATACGAATGAGTCACGTCACGTGTCTCGCGTATGAATGAGTCAAGTCGTCGTGTTTCGTGTATGATTGAGTCATGTCCTGTCTGTATATGAGTGCGTCATGTCGGATCTGAGTATAAATGAGTCATGTCGCGTGTCGTGTGTATGAATGAGTCACGTCACATGTCCCGCGTATGAACGACTCAAGTCGTGTCTCGTGTATATATAAGTCATATCCTGTCTCTGTATACGAATGAGTCATGCCGTATCTGTGTATGGACGAGTCATGTCGCGTGTCTCGCGTGTGAATGACTTATGACGTGTCACACAAGACTACCTTAGTGTCACGCAAGACCACGCGTGGTCTTGCGTGACACTTACGTAGCAGTATGCCAAAGTAGTATGCCAGAAGGTCTCGCGTGTCGCAATACATTGTGACACAAAATAGCAATATGGGGTGGCTTCGATTAGTACGCTCCTTAAAATTATAGGTCTCTTTTGCAAAAGAGCCCTATCAAAGAGACTATAGTCTGCAAAGGAGACCTATATTTTTAAGGAGCCTACTAATCGTAGCCACCCCACCCCATACATTGCTATTTTGTGTCACAATACATTGCTCTTTCTACTCTCGTCTCTCATGTCGTGTCACACAAGACTACCTTAGTGTCACGCAGGACCACGCGTGGTCTTGTATGACACTAAAGTAGTAGTACGGCAGAGGGTCTTGCATGTCACGATACATTGTGACACCAAATTACAATACATTGCTATTTCTACTCTCGTCTCGCATGTTGTGTCGCACGTGTGACATATATGTATATATTTATGTGTATGACTACTTTAGTGGCGCACAAGACTACTCTTGTGTCGCACGAGGGTCACATGAGAGTAGACTCATGTCTCGCACGTCACACACACACACACATACACACACACATACACACACACACACACACGAGGGTCACATGAGAGGAGACTCATGTCAGGCATGTCACACACACACACACACACACATACAC
>Ga0335398_10010899_pt1 | contig 10283 bp, 6 predicted proteins | sample BON03_FD_205742 | JGI IMG/M metagenome (GOLD analysis project Ga0335398, IMG submission 205742) | Freshwater microbial communities from Lake Bonney liftoff mats and glacier meltwater in Antarctica - BON-03 (spades assembly) (version 2) | ecosystem: Environmental > Aquatic > Freshwater > Ice >... | reverse complement strand
CGGCCGGCAGCTTCGCGCTCTGCCGCCGCGCGCCCCCAGATTGTACAAAATCAGGGGAAAAGGCGATAACCCATACATGAAGATGATTGTTCGCACACACCATTCTCCGCTGCAGCCGCCGCTTTCTTGTCTAGTCCCGAGAGAGCCCTCAATTCGCATAGACGTATCATTCATGTGAAATGATTATTATCATAGTGTGATGGTTATTTATCATTGACATCAGCTGCATTCAGGGCGCTATTGGGTTCATATTTCAAAAATTCACACGCCATGTATCTGTTGGACTGGATGAAGGAATATTTAACAGTATGTATGGATGGATGCATGTTTGGATGGATGAATAGATTTGGTATGTGGGTCGGTATAAATTTATGCACGTGTGCATGTACGTATGGATTTGTGTGTGTGGATTTATGTGTGTGCACATGCATGAAAATATGTGCGCTCAAAGTGCTCAAAATGTTCGCGGCGTGGTCGAATGCTCTATTGATTTGTGCTCGTTCAGATTGCTTTATTTGGAGCCATTCTCAATTTTTTCTGTGTATCTTCGACACCAGAGGAGCGTGTCAGAGATCCAGGCGCCTCACATTTTTAAAGAATGTCTGCTAATACCACACGGATGATACATTTTTTATAAATTCTCATCTTCGTTGTGTATACACACATGTATGTGTAAATTTATGCATGTTTTTGTGCGTGGTTGTAGACCGTATTCGCGTTAAAGATCACGTGTATGCATGCGTATGTTCGTTCGTACGGTTTAATCTACACATGCTCCTCCACCATTGGTTGATCGAGGTCGCTGGTCGATGACTGCGAGGGTGACACGGGCTTGTCCGGTCTCATACACGCACCAATGTTTTCACAGAAGTCCGCCTGCCAGCACAAAGGAGATTATTAGCCCTCAGGTCATGTGCTGGTTCGCACAGTCTATAGTTTGTAATTGCATTGCGGTGTTGGTTATACTGATGCAAACGTGGCCGCACATCCAGAAATTTTCACCAATGCGCATGCGGGCAAGACAGAGCGCTCAGTGTGTCATGCTCATACACAAACTCGCACACATTACACGCCTCATATGCACAACTATCTTCTTACTTCGCGCGACATGCATACGTACACACACGCTTTGTTCCCAGCAGCTATAGAAGTGCGTGTAGTGCTAAATTGATTAAACATGTGAACCATGGCTTGTCGCACGTAGTCGATGGCCACCTGCAGGCCGTCATCGACCTCTCCACATGCCTCGCAGCAAAGGTTCCCCATATCCTTGATGAGAAGAAGTGTGAATTATTGTAACGGGAAGATTGGAGTGTGCTGTCTGCGGTTGTGTTGATTTATGGACAGCCAGCAACCGAGCGACCTACAGCGATGTTGCACAGCGGCCGACCTGCAGAGATGCACGCTCCTACGGCTATCTTGCACGGCCGCCGACCTGCATCTGCCCTCCCATAACCTTCTCCTATCACCCTGCTATGTCAGGCTGTGTCCCACGAAAGGCCAAAAACCTCTGCGCTTGATCAAGATGTTGATGTTTTTTTTTCGAGTTTGCAAGGATCCTGACCTGATTTGTAGACTCACAGCAGTTTGAAAAAATCGAGTTTATTGTATCATCCTGTTTGGACTTTTTAATATGGAATAGCGATGCTCAATTAAATATTTTTTCTGTTTTATTTCATAGCCTTGCTCAGTCAAGGTTCTCACGCACCTGCACCCCAGCATTCTGCACACACACTATTTCTCGAATTCTATTGTTTTGTGTGGTAAAATTGCACATATTCCACATCACTCAACGTCTCGTCTAAAGCAAGTGCCTCAAAATCTCTCTCAAAATGGTGAATCTTTGTTGCGAGCATTGCGAGGATGGCTTGCAGTTGGCCATCGACTACATGCGACGAGCCACGGTTGACACCTTGGAAAAATGCACAAGTTTATCATCGCAAGCGCATATATGAAAATTAACGTTCATCTTTTACACAATTACAATTTCCAATAGCCTCCCTCAGGCGATGATAGTCAAATCAGATGCTGTGTAGTCGCGTCAGTAGCATTGTCGGTGTGTTAGTGCTGGCGCAATCAGCTTACGGATTGGCAGAGTACGTGAGCCATTGTTGATCATATTCACGTATGCATGTCTCAATGCGCCGCGCTGACGGATCAAGCACAAAGTCGGAAGGACAAGGCGCCTGTGCATGAAATGAGTGCGAGTTCGTACATAAACACAAGACAATACGCACTCCACTATGTTGTCCACATGTGTCATGCCGCACGTGCGAAGTGTTCTGGATATTTAGCTCCGTTTACATGGTGTAATCAACACCGCAACGCAGTTGCAAACAATAGTAGATTGACCACTCTGACGGGTCTAGTTGAGACTTTGCGAGTCAGCACTTGAGCTTAGCACTAAGAACCTGCTTCACACCGGCAGGCGGACTTTTGCGAAAACATTGGTGTATGTCTCCGACCGGACAAGCCCGTTTCACCCTCGAAGTCGTCGACCTCTTTGTCGACGGGCAACCTTGAGCGCCACATGATCGAGGAGAGACGGAAGGATGAGTCGAGGCGTGTGCCAAAAGCATGGCAATGGCAGTGAACAGCAGCGCAGGTACCAAGGTCAGTTCTGGTTGAAATGTAGAATCGTACAGAAATGGGCTATATTTGCATATTTTCATGGTTTTGCGTGTAATGTATGATTGGTCGTGTGTTCAGCTGGGATTGGAGTTGCCCAATACCTTATGGTTTATCATTGTAGACACACTGCAATACCCTGCAGCACACCGCACCACTGCAACACACTGCACCGCACTACAACACTCTGCAATACACTGCGACACACTGCAACTCCTAAACTGGGAAACGCCCGATTATGTAAGAAGCTGCAACACATTGCAACACACAACAGCACACTGCAACGCACTGCTATACACTGTACCACAGCAACACACTGCAACACACTGCAACACAACGCAACACACTGCAGCGCACTGCAGCACACTACATCACACTGCAACACACTGTCACACACTGCAACATACTCAAAAAAACTGCTACACACTGCAATACGCTACAACATACTGCACGTATGAGATACAGGCGGTGGTCCCCTGTGCCCGACTCACTGCAACACAATGCAACACACTGCTGCACGCTGGAACACAGAATGCAACACGTAAAAATATACTGCAACATATCAAACACCGGTAGTAGTCCCCTCCGCCCGACTCACTGCAACGCACTGCAACGCACTGCAACGCACTGCAACAAAGCGTAATTACAAATGTCAACATTCGTGTATCACAAATGGGCACAGGTAGTGGCTGTAATATCCGGAACAAGAGCAAACATCACTATCTTTATCAAGAAAGACACGTGCACTGAAAGACTCACATGATCTACCAAAAAACATACACGATGAGTAAATTCCTCAAAACCGACACAGACACATGATGATGCCACCTTTTAAAGGATACCATCTGAAGGATGCACGTTTTGAAGGAGTGCCCAGGAGCGATCTGCATAAAATGCCTTATCTTTATCGGTCATTTTCCGCAAAAGAGCCCTATAATTAGTGACTCTTTTGCAGACAAGATTGCGAAGACGCATAGACTGCCTTATCGCTATGACTGAATCGAAGACGTCGAAGGAGAGGCCATCGGCTAGGACGATGCGCGGTACAGATTGTGCCGAGCAGGGAATATCTAAAGGGGGGCGCGGCAGTGCAGTCGGGTGTAATATATGCTATATTAAGGGAAAAGGGGGCGGGGTGGAGTGTGGGTGGGCTTAAAGGAAGAGGTATAAAGGAATCGGGGCGTGGGTTGTTGAGAGTACAGCACATTGCAACACACTGCAATACACTGCAACACACTGCAACACACTGCAACACACTGCAACACACTGCAACACAGGGATGAAAGAAGCGTCATGTAGGGCAGGGTCGAAGGAGTGTGTACATAGAGCGATAAAGCGCCCACGAACAAGATCTACCGCCGCACGTCAAGTGAGCAACGCCCACGAACGAGATCTTGTCACGAATCAGAACGTTTAGTTTAGGCCCTTTTTAGGTCAGACGTACCTTTTGGAAAGTCTTTTTTCCGATCCAGTTCGCGAGCAGCTGGGGATTTCAGCCAGCGGCGACTGGAGAATTCTTTGTCGAGTTAAGAAGCATTAAAGTGTCACATGTACTCTTGTGTCTCTGGCTTGTCCCTTCTCATCTAACGTGTCTTGTGTAAACACGGAATAGATGAATCGCTCATAGAAAATAGAATTTGACTTTGCTCAAGCCAGCAAGTCAAACTGTATTCGCATGTGCTGTCCATGCAGGCAAACAGGTTGCATGATATTTGCGCCATACAATTCTTGGAAATAGCATTTTCCTCACAAAGGATCAAAATGTGCCAGTAGTCGACACAACCGAGCGAATTTGTATTTTTCGACAGAGAATCTGGGCAAAATCCGAGTCGTTACATAAAACAATGTTGTCATTCAAATCACGTGAAACTGCATACTAGACATTCTGTTGGACATGAGATTAACAGGAGTTAGGGAGATTGGTTGTGAGGTTGGTTTAGCCCGCGGATATATGCCAGCCCGAAAACATAGTGAAGTGTTTTAGCCACTCGCAGGGGATTTGCTTTGGGGGGCGCGCGGCGGCGGAGCGCTTTAGCGTCATTAAGTATGCTCCGGTCCCCCGGTCCGGGACAGTTTCTTGGGTCCTATGTGGCTAATCGGGTACTCACTACCCTCTTAGTGCAGTGATTGAAGGGTATTTTACTCCAAAGAAGGAAAGAAAGGAAGAAAGAAAGATTCTGGACATTTTCTCCCAAGGTCAAAGCAGACCTTTCCTCAGTGATTTTCACTTGAAAGTGCAAGAATGGAATGACTAGTGTGGATTGATTAAGGGTTTTGCCGAGTCTTTGAACCACAATATATGCTTATTGAACCACAATAGATGCTTATTGAACCACAATATGTGCTTATCCGCCCGCCCCCTATGAATCATGTAAAAATATTTAAGGGCTGGCCCCCCCCAGATGCCCCTTCGAAACTGGTACAACTGTGGTACAAAACATTTCCACCTGACCAGCGTGGTCAGGTGGAAATGAAAAAACCAACTAGATCCAGTAATAAAACCAGTACCGCATGATCTTGTGCGGAGGATCAGATTCTGTAGAATTAAAATCTTTGGAACATGATTTTAAATATTTGTACTGAACGATAAGTAAAATACTTTTTTGAAATCTATTTACCTGTAAGGGAACATACATTATTGATTGGGTCGGGCGTTCGACCACAATAGATGCTTATTGAACCGCAATAGATGCTTCCATTAACCCCTTCCGCCATTTTTCATGTTTCTTGGAGACTATTTTGTGTGCTTCAGGGTCGTTCCTAGTCGAAAAATTCCCAGAACCTAGACCTGGTTTTGAGTTTGTGACGGGGATGAAATTCAGTGACGTCACATTTTCGTCACAAAACGTCACATTCCAGGTTCGATGTGACGCTGCCAGGTTTCGAAAAAGTGTTTTTAGTACATCCAAAAACGTGACGATTTATCTGGAACTTGGTACAAATGTGACGATTTCGTCATATCGTCACATCATTGTTTGGGGTTCGGCTTCGAAAAAACCTGGGTTTGAAAACCTGACCAGGTACTGGGTTCCAGGTGCTGGGTTCCTTCATTTGGGCTAGGAACAACCCTCACGCCTTCAAAATAGACGTGTTTTAGTACACCTCAATTGACTCGTTCCTCGTCAACTGGTATTGTGACAGCCGGCGCCGCGCCGCGCGCTCTCGCACGTCTGTAAAAACAGAGTAATCTGTGTGTTTGCTGCAGAATTGACACTCCACACATACACTTATCTGAGAGAAGACTCTCTGTTTGTTTTGTTTGCACTACATCGTCACGGGCACGCCAACGGTGAATTGGAATTTTGTCAATAAAAGCGCTTCTCTGAGAGCTGAAAAAGTTCTTCTCTTGAACAGTTCACATTCAAATCAAACAATTCGGAGAAACATGTTCTTGTGAGCTAGGAACCTTCAAGGGGTTTAAACAATTGCTCCACAGGCCAAAAAAAGGGTGGACATTTAATACCCTGTATCTAGCACAATAACGGTCAACAGACGGAGACAAGGGGTTCCTAGAGCCTACAAGGTGAAAGAAGCAGAAGCAAATAAGCAAGCGCAACAGAATCGTTGCGCTCAGAGCAGCTGCTCTGGAGTGGGAATTTGATAGGATTTATTTGGTTGTAAGTATCCGCGGACCTGTTGTTGAAAGCGACTTCTACACCAAGCTCAAAAAGCTTGTGATGTACAAGAAGGAAAGAATGGCAAACTCTTTGCCGACCATGTGACACAGGTATGCGAAGCGCCAAATAGGGTGATTGTGTCCTTCCTCCAGCAGGCGCGAGGACTTGCGAGGCCAACCACAGAGGGATCGAATGAGAACATTGCGCACAATGTGCACGTGTAAGGTGATATAAAGAGTAACACACGCTCACAGCGCGTCAAAGCTGGGGCCGTTGGACGATAGTGGCATCTGCCGGGCTGGTAAACTGGGAACCACAATCCGACCTCACGTGCAAGCGTGGCTCAGTTGGTCAGAGCGAGGGACTGTTAGTCCCTAGGTCGTCGGTTCGATTCCGTCTAAAACCCGAGAACTCAAATTCCAATGGATTTGAACTTCATAGACCCTCAATCAAGGGTACTAAACTACTGTTGAAAGTAATACGAACAATCATCATCATCAAGCTTCCTCCAGAGTCCGGAAGACGGACACGCTTATCGTATTGTACTTATTCATGTTGTATTCTGTCTTGTGGAAAAAAAATTGTCACTTCACTGCTTGTTTTTACGTCACCATGAACATCTATTTCTAGTTGTACTTTAATATTGCACGTGACGTCGTCACGGTTTTGCTCATATTTGTTGATAATTATTACTTTAATCACACGTTTTCACACGCACATACAGCGGCACACACACCAGTGAAGAAAATAACTTCTCAGAATCTTTGGCCCTGAATAAATATGAATTAATTCATTAATTAAAACCATGCGAAGCGCGATTTCCAAAAACCACGCGAAGCGCACTTTTCTTTTTTACGGCATCATCCTCCAAATTTTGAAAACATTAGTAGCGCGTCGGAGAGAGCATTTCCGGTTTTTTTTGGCCAATTTTTGGGTCAATTTTTTGGTTGCTCAACTCCCTCCAAAACTCCAAAATAGGTGTTTGAGTACACAAGAATTCAGTCGCTTCTTGTCAACAGTGTTGTTACAGCGTCAAGCCACGCGATCTGACGTGTCCTTTCAAACAAAGTGATCTGAGTGTTTGGTCACTGTTGAGTTGACACCCCAAACATAAATACCTTTGAGGGAGACTCTGTTTTGTCCAAGTTTGTTGTTTGCTCTCCAGCGTCACGTTCACGCCGGCCGAGACTCGGATTATGTCAACGGAAGCGCTTCTCTCATAAATGGTTTCGGTTAAAATCCACACCAAAGCACACGTGTACGATTGCATTCTGCAGAGTGCATGCGTACTCGGCAGTCGCGGTACGAAACAGGTGGAGATGGTAGCGACGAATGTGATGGCAGCCACTGGATCGTTTTATTCTGCGAGAGGTATTGGCTCGCAGGCGTCGGTGGGCGCGGCAGTGGACAAGAGCGTTGGGCGGGCAAGACTGACCTGATCAAAAAATTTGGGATTGAAATGGTGTTGTGCGATTTGTATCTCAAGAGGTTTGATTTGACAAAGGGTTTGTTATTTGATACTTTTGTAATTACTCTTTGGTACAAATTGTGTCGTTGTGATCACTCAGTATTGGAGTTTAAATGATTTTCACCATTAATGAATTAGTAGACAGAATTAAAAACTTCCAACAAAATTCATCCCCAAATTAATGATTAGGAAGAAGATTTTGTATTAAAATCTTGCGCCGCAGGCCAGATTTTGAATGAAACAGTGACAAAATGTGCCGCAGGCAAGACCCATCAAACAAAATGCGCCGCAGGCCAGATTTTTTGACTAAGTCCTTATGGGACTCTGTCCTGTTAATGCAGTATGTAATTTATTTTCCACGATTCACAGCTCAGATTCTTCTTCTTTTAATTAATGAATTCATTAATTCATTAATTCATTAATTCATTAATTGATGAATTAATTGATTTATTAATGAATGAATTCACCTTTGGCCGGTCTATAGTACGTTTGTTTTCCCCAGTGTCACACACACAAGCACACATGTATGATTAGCGCACAGGAGGAATGGCGAGAGCCAGGCAAAGGAGCCTGGTGTTATGAGGGGTGGAAGAAGGTCTTTTGTCAGAGACAAAGGCCTATCACACACACACACACACACACACACACACACACAAAATGACAGCACACCGAGAATTCAAATCTAAACCTGAAGATTCAAGCAAGTAGAGCTTTCAGCAAAGCTACTAGACTATTTCTTATGGAGATATAAAAGAAACATGAAACAATTTTCTTTCTCGTGGATACAAAATTGCTTCATCATCGATTATTGATCCAATTGTTGATTTATTGTTAATCTATCTTAAGTCCATCATCAACTGTTGATTCATTTTTCATCCGTCGATGATTCGTGCTTATGTTCAATAAATTCAATCATTCTCTTGCCACTATCTTTGTGCTCGTTTTCAGTGTTTGAAATGTCAGAATCAAGTCTATTCATTGTGGTTATTGTATTGTCAAGATTTTGCACATACAGTTGCTCGTGCTCTCTTATTCAAACACAATCTGCAGTGCTTCCAGTCAGGCCAGATTTACATTTTGAAAGTTTGTCGTATTTAATTATCTCAACTAAATGCGCTTCTTCTTCTTCAGATTTTGTTGGGCCAAAGTTTATTAGGCCAAAGTATGAAACCGGGTTCGCGCATGTAACCGGAGTGCGCAACTGATTAGGTCAAGTCGTTCCTCTGCTAAAAGCCCGTTCTGCCCCCCCCACTCATGACCTTCCCTTGAAACTGCCTCATGTGTCCCAAGTGATCCTTCAACAACTCGCCAACCTTCTTGATATGCAAGCTGGTTGGGTCTGCGATGGAGGAGAAACTGTCAATGTTTGTATTCATGAACAGTCCTTGAAGGGAGTACAGGTCCAGGGAGAGTGAAGCTGGGGTGGTAGTTGAGGTTCTCGGCAATCGCATACTCCATTTAGCTAACTTGCAGTGTGGTCGGCGACGAAATGACATTCATGTCGGGGTCAGGGCGAAGGCGGAACTATGTTTTGTGCGGAAAAAAAGGAAAACCCACTGGACTCTATTTTTGTGTGATCATGCAGTAAGAAGTTGAAAATCCTTCACGTCACAGCGGGTCTTGGCGGGTAAATGCCTATAAGTGCGTGAATTTTGGAGGCAAATGCCTTGCGTTGTAGAGGCAAATGCCTTTGGTTGTGGGGGCAAATGCCTTTGAATGCATGGGCAGATGTCTTTGGGTGTGGGCGGCGACGTATGACATTCATGCCAGGGTCAGGGCGAAGTCGGAACTATAATTTGTGCGAGGAAAAAAACCAATGGGCTCTAGTTTTGGTGTGATCATGGAGTAAAAGTTAAAACCCCTTCATGTCACGGTGGATCTTGGCGGGCAATTGCCAGGGTCAAGGTGTCTGTTTGGGTCGAGGGTCTTGGCGGGCAACTGCCTGGATGTGACCATGGAGTAAAAAGTTGAAAACCCTCCATGTCACGGTGGATCTGGGCGGGCAAATGCGTTCGAGTGCATGAATCTTGGAGGTAATGCCTTGTTGAGGACTTGCGTTTGCGTTTTCGTAGTGTTTATGTTCGCAATTTCCGAAATTTCGTTTTCATTTCACTGTTCGTTTTCATTGCAAAGTGGTCGAACGAACGCATTTCGATGCCTTCAAGCCGTTGAATTCGTGAACCTTCGCGGAGGTGAGCTCCGCCCCTGGAGACGAGGGTAATGGGACTCTGTATTAGAGACTGCGCGGAAAAATGTGACAGTTATGTACCAAGGTGTACCAAGGTGAGCGCAATAGATGTGACAGCATGGACAATCTTTGAGCGTTTGTGTTTGGTTCCAGGACTGGGCAAATTTGGGCCTTGAATCAACTGTCCGTGTGCTCCCACCCCCCCACCGCTTACTCGCCAGCTATTTCTCGATTTCCGTGTAATTCTCCGAATTCAGAAGTTTTACCGAGTTCGTGAGCACTGCCACCAGTACGTCATTCTGCCCCCCAGCCCATACTTTTTACCTTTGTTTTCAGATCTTGATGGAAAGCCCCGTTCTCAGTTGACTGCTACCTGTTCGCC
>Ga0335398_10010898_pt1 | contig 10284 bp, 8 predicted proteins | sample BON03_FD_205742 | JGI IMG/M metagenome (GOLD analysis project Ga0335398, IMG submission 205742) | Freshwater microbial communities from Lake Bonney liftoff mats and glacier meltwater in Antarctica - BON-03 (spades assembly) (version 2) | ecosystem: Environmental > Aquatic > Freshwater > Ice >... | reverse complement strand
ATATATATATATATATATATATATATATATATATATATATATACATACATATCCCGCGGCACTTGCTGTATGCGCGCACATGGCACGAGCCATTCAGCTCGGGGCAGCGCGCAGCTCCTTCTGGAACACCACGCGCACGCACACGAGCACACAAAGCTCACAAAAAAGTTGACATGCATCGAGAGCTGACCCTCAGCAAGATTCAAACAAACAGAGTATTCAGCCAAGATGCTGGAACATTTATTGTGATTGAATAAACGCAACAGAGCATTTGATGTGATTGTTGTTTTGTTTTGGACGCACACATTCACGGTTGACTTGTGCAACGCTGAAGGCACAGACGCACATTGGCATTGTACCCGGCGCTCTCAGGTTGACAGCATGGACAGTGTCCCATTGGCATTGTACACGGCATTCACCTATCTTAGCACAGGTGCAGCTAAACCATAATGGGGTGTGCTCCGAGTCAGGATGCACGGCACATGGGCAATCTGGGAACCGACGGTATATAGTATCTGCAACAATGTACACGATAACCAAGCGAATCTAATGCGTGTGCACCTGTGTTTTGTATGGAGGTGTGCTGCAAGGGAGGCAAGAGCTTCTTGTACGTGAGACCATCGATTTAGAGATGTGAGGCCATCGATTAGGACATGCATCTTGCATGATAAGTTGCATCTTGTATCATAAGTTGCATCCCCCTAAGACCTTGCTTCACTGATTTACTTGAAAGGTTCAGTCTGAGAAGGTGCTTGGCAGTTTGCAAATATACCTTGGGGACGACTGCGTCAGGTTCAGAGGGTATTTGGTAGTGTGTGCACATAGCTACGGAACGACTTAGTGCACGGTGAAATTTACGGAACGACTCAGTACATGGTGAATTTTACCGTGCACTCAGACACGGTGTGAGTGGAGCCGGTAGAGGAGAAGGAGCGCGAGAGGGAAGACACGTGGCGGAATTTCTCTAGAGGTGTCTGCATAGAAACGGGGCATACATATTTCCAAAAGAGTGTCTTCTCTTTGGTAGCAAGTGTGTGTGTGCATTGCATGCGTGTTATATTATGCTGTTTTATGTGGAATTCACCTTTAACATCTTCTTATTGACAAACTTATGCGTATTCAGGACTGGTTTTGATACTGTGACACACACAGACTTGTATGCTGGCACTGGGACAGGGTGATATGTGCTGCCGGATGTTGTCATATATTTTGGGAATTTTTTTGAGCAAGCCGTATACTTCGTGCTGAAGGTCTGCGCGCGCACACGGTGTCCCGTAAACGGCATTCCGCACCGGACACGTGGAGGCGTTGTTTGTACCACCAAAGCCCAACACGTTGTGCTCAAGCACTGTGGCGAGGTCCAATAAAGTGATTTGATTGACTTTGGCGATATGATTTGTCAAGTTCCACGCTGTGTCGGGTACCAACAGGGGACTGAGTAAAAGTGTGACGACTGCGTGAAACATAGGATACTCCACCGGGTGCCACTGGCGCAACGAGCCTTTTGTGACCCGACATATGCGCATAAACAATTTAGTCACGTCAACTGCCGCACAGTCCGGACATTTGTCACACAATTTCTCGCGCTCGTCATACAATCGATTGAACCCAAAGTCGATCATTTTGAAGGCGAGGTTGCCCGCTGTATCGCGATTCCACGTCAGATTTGCGGCATGCAGGTCCAAATGACAGACTTGGTGTTTGTACAACGTGTTGTAGTTACGCAGGAGGTCCTGGCACGCCCAGTAAAAACTTGCAGAGGGCGTGGGCTCGGGCGGCAATGTTGCCACAGTTTCCCCCGAATACTCCATGTAAACGTAGTGCAGATCAACTTGTTTTTCCTGCCACGACTGCATCCTCTTACGAAGCGCAAGATATTTGCAGCGTGGGCAGTTGACGTCGCGCTTGCCATTCACGCAGATGCATTTTTGAGCCATGCCAGGCAGCAGCATGCCGTCCTCCTCTGCTAGATTTTTGAGAACGCGCCTCACACCGACGTGGTTGCGAGCACTGCCTTCCAAACTACGCGCAAGAACAATCTGCTGATAAATAAGTTTGGACGTAAAGGTCCCCTGGGGGTCGGCAGCGTCCACCGCCTTCATGCTCTCTATTTCGCCACGCATATCTTCCGCGTGTAGTGTAGAGTTGACAATCAGCGTGATGATCTTGATATCGGGTGGCATCTTCGCCAGAGCCTGCTTCAAAAAGAGCTGGAGCTCCGCTGGCGCACATATGCCAAAGACAACGTCTTTCACGGTGCCGACAAACAGAGGATGGTGTGTCCTGTTGCATGTGTCGGCCGGAGTGCAGTTTTGCGTGCAATGGCATGGCAGTGTGTGGTCAAGCGACTGATCAAACTGGCAAAACTCACTGGTAATGATGCATTCGGATCGCATTGCTTCCACGAATCCGTCGCAGCGTTCTTACCGAATTGTACCTCTCGGCACGCATCAAACACCTATATACTGTCCAATGTCAAAGCACATCCAACGTCAAGTACATCCGCGAACCTGCACACACTTCCCGATTCGCATTGCTTCCACGAATCTGTCGCAGCGTTCTTGCCGAATTGTACTTCCCGGCACGCGTCAAAACACCTATATACTGTCCAACGTCAAAGCACATCTAACGTCAAGTACATTCGCGAACCTACACACACTTGCCGACTTTTTGGCAGCGGGTGTGCATAAATAGCTTTTTGACCCCCATCCTTATAAAGTCGGGCGGCTTTTGCATTCAGCACTCAATACCCGATGCAAACACCCGAGCGCGGCTTGGTTTTTTCCACTGCAGGCGACGCCGCGTGTATTGTGTCCACGTGGGAACAAGAAAAAGATATGCAAGTCGACGAGGCTTCGTTCGACAAGGTCTCGGGCGAGTTGAATCGTCACACTCCCGATCCCAAGGGGGTTTCGTCGCTGTGTTTGTTGGAAATCAAAAAAGAATCCCACGTGGTCAACAAATTTTATGGCAACCCGGCGCAGGGGGTGATCACATGTCAGAAGATGCTTTTCAACCCGTACATCATGATGCCAGGGAGCAAGAAGAAAGAGCGGGTCTAGGTGCACTTTTGTAAGCTTGGAGGCCGGCACATTGTCATGCCGACGGAAAAGGATGCCGACTTCACGCTGGTGCTTCGTGCGAAGGAGATCTCGCACTACGTAACACGTGTCGGTGACACTTTCAAAATGATGTTGACGATTGACGCATGTACAATCAGCACCGTGTTTAAAAATCCCGGCACCGGAATGCTGCCGAGCACCGAAGAAATTCACAACAGTCTCTTTGTCCAGCGAGAGGAGTTCAACCCGTGTAGTGTGCAGTACGTCGGCACCGTCAAAATCACAATGGGCGTGATACGCGTGGACCGGTACTGCGAAAAATTTATGACGGCGATGCTTTTTGTCAAGTTGTCGGAACCAATCCAGAACAAATATCGCGAAATTCGACGATTGCGAGGTACTTCATGCGAACACCGTGCGTTCCATTGCACTCCGCACACCCCTTGACCTAGACTTCATGAAAGCAGGACACACACTATTCTAACGTGATGCATGCCAAAAAACACAGGACCCGTCACAAATGCCCGCCAGGTGCAAGAAGAGGCTATGGAAAAGGCCAAAAACCCCCCGCACCCATCGGATATGGACAGCGTACCGCTCAAGAAGTTGATCATGGTAAAGACCGAGCTCAGTATTCCGAAGAAACCTGCACCCAGCTGTCACGATGAGATCGTGTCCGACAGCGTGCTACGTGCCGCTATGCCCGCCACAGGTCCTATGCCGCAACCCTATGACGATGTATTAGACATTTCAATGTACTCCCACATGGAAATCGACAATGAGCAGGATCACCAAGCTTGTTTTTACGGTCTTCAAAACTACGAGTTCCCAAACTTCAAAATGACGAGTCCGTAGTGCAAGGATAAAGCGCAGGGCGCTGTAATTTAAACCAGAATGTTGCAAGTAGGACACGTCTCATGCGTATCAACACAAACCCCGCTTTTAAGTTTTTACATAAAAATACCCATGCGACAACAGTGCATGTGTCAAGCGCGAAATGTATTACATGTCGGTCGATTTATTTAAAATCTGAAACCTGAATGTGACACTTGGATTTTTCTTCAAGCAAGAGACGGCGCGATTGTGTGTGGCAACCCCGATTGCATTTTGTCGCATCACACAAAGACTATTAACGCAGATTCCGGCACGGTGCGGCAGAGGGGACATTCGTGTGGAAGACCATAGGTTTTCAAGCATTCTTTGCAGTAGCAGAGATGTCGGCAGGGGATGAACACAACATCTCGCGCTTGATCCAGGCACGACACGCACAGAAAACGTTGCTCTAGGTCTTCAATCTTGCTCAACAGTTCGACGACACTCGGAGTCTTTGTGGATTTAGCCTGCCCCTGATGCCCGGCTACTATACTCAGGAACAAAGGATTGATATTCCAGTTGCCACCGTGCTCAGACAGGGGTGCTTGTTCCGACAGTGCTGCTGCGGGACTGCACTGGTCGTCCAACTGGAGTCCTTGAAATTCCAGCATCCGCAGTTCCTGCAGGGAATTCATGGCTTGAATTTCTTGCACATCGCGCATCGCATGCGCGTGTTCTTCCATCTCGGCTCGGGCGGGCCACGGAGAACCTGCTTGGTCTTCCTCGCGTACCTGGCCGGAAATCGACGAATCTGCGCGTGCTGCGCCCTTTTTCTTGCGTGCGCGCGTCTTGGACTTGGCTGGCTGCGTGTCTTTTTCCTCCTCTGCCAGGAGCTCGCTGGCGTGGCGCTCTGACTCGGCCAATTCCTTTGCAAGAATGTCTTCCTTTTCCTGCACAGACAGTGTGTGCGGCAAACACTGAGCATTGTGTGCTGTGGCGTCGTCGTTCAAGTAGGCAAGACACTCCGCGAGACTCGGTGTAATATTTGGGGCAAGCGTGGTCCGTTTCGCGCGACCAGATCGTTTGGCATACAGAGGCACCCACACCCGCACCGCCTCTTGCAGAGCTTTCATGACATTGTCGGCAAGCGGGCTTTTCGCAATGCTAATCCACTCGGCAACGTCCACAAAACACTTTTTGGCGTCGATTCCCTGGGCCTCCGTAAAGCTTTGCTGCGTGAAAAACACGGGGATGCGCCCTTTGCGGTTCAGTTTGGGGAAAAATCCCAGCTGTGCCTTCCATCTTCTGCTCACGATGGGCAGATACTGCTTCACATACCCATCATCATCCGTGCATATTCGCACACCGCACGGATCCTGTATCTGGTGGTCTCCGATCGACTCGTCACCCGGCATCAGAATCCGCTGAGTGCGGTACATCAGACAGGGGAGTTGTCTTTTCATAAATTGACAGATGACCGCCACGCAAGGCGGAGAGAGATTGTACTTTAACGCCGCCTCCAGCAAAATGCAGCCCTCTCCATCTTTGACGAGCGCGGCTGCAAACCCCTCCTCCGTGTGTGCCATCCAAAACTGCTGGAGAAGCCGCTGAAAGATCTCAGCGGGATAGTGCCCTTTGATCAGCTTGTGGAACGCAATGTCCCCCGTCGAATCAGGAATCAGGCGCATGTGCGGCGAATGGTGAAGCAGGAAGACAATCTGCCTGGTATTATCGTGGCGCGTCGCACGATTCCGGTCGGAAAGACGACCACCAACAGCACGCCCCTGGCCCATGTTGTAGTCTAGTGCGAGGCACAGCGGCGTACTGTGATAATTGCTTTTGGGCATACTAAGCGACGGAGATTGGTCGGAGCAATTGAAACTGTGATAATCAGCCGCCTCCGGAAACAAATCGTGCAAATATTCAACCACCGACATTGGGTGCAGATAAAAGGCGGCGTAATGCAGTGTGGTGAAGCCATACAAGTCGGTCATGCTCGCGATATTGATCGTGTTCTCGCCGCAAGTCGTCGCCTGCGTGAGCACCCGGATGATGTCCAGAGGCGCATCCTGTATCAGTGCGCAGTGCGCAGGAATTTTTTCCGACTCCTGCGACACGTAGATCAGACACGACGGGGCCCTCTGCACCAACAACTTGACAATCATCAGCCCAGCCCTGCTTTGGATGGCAGAAATTAGTATCATTGCAGTGATTTCTTCCGGTTGAGCCCATGTTTCGTCGGGTAGAAACTCAAGAATGTGACACAACACCGACGCCTTCAGCAACTCGCCGTCTTGCCCGAACTTGTCCTCCAGTAGTTTCCAAAAGACTTCCTGGATAATAGTCTTGACGATGCTCGAGGTCCCACCACGGAATGCCGCGCGCATATCAGCCACAAAACGCGACCCTTCCAGCGAAAGTGCCGCCTTCAGTAGCGATAAATCCAGCGGCGCACACGCATCCAGGTGTCGCATACCGTCGGCATCATATGGCATCCCGTTGTAGTGTTTCTCCGTGGACCAATCAAGAACCAATACGCTGCCCCAATGTCTCGGGTTATATATGAATATGGATGCAGGATAACACGCGTGTACTCGATGTCCACGCGCGCACAGGTGTGTTTATTATAACAAAACGCCACATTTTCCTATTTTGGGACGTCACTCGAATCCCACCCGCATGAGGTCTCCGCATGCAAAAAGTCAGAAAACATCCCCGAAAATCGCTGACAGAGGTGCACATTACTTGATGAAGGATTTGGCTGGTGACTAGACCCGCTCGGCGGTCGGCTCGATGTTTTCGGAAAAGTTGGTCGGGCTCAGATGGAGTTTGGTGCAGGTCACAGCACACACTGCAATATCCATCAAAATACTTTGTTTTTATTTCCTTGAATTCGGCATGTTTATCGCGCTATCGCGCTTCATATCACCCGTATCATGCCCCAAACACACCCTTGTTTACAGCACGCAAAATGTCGAAAACGCCCCGGTTTTTGCCGCCAGAGGTGTTGTCAGGCGATTTATGTCGATCACTTTTGCCTGTATTTCCGCTGATGGCCAGACCCGCTCGGCGGTCGGCACAATGTTTTCGGAAAAGTTGGTCGGGCTCAGATGGAGTTTGGTGCAGGTCACAGCACACACTGCAATATCCATCAAAATACTTTGTTTTTATTTCCTCCGAATCGGCATGTTTATCGCGCTATCGCGCTTCATATCACCCGTATCATGCCCCAAACACACCCTTGTTTACAGCACGCAAAATGTCGAAAACGCCCCAAATTTCATCACCAGGGGTATTGTCAGGCGATATATGCGCATCACTTTTGCGTGTATTTCCGCTGGTGGCCAGACCCGCTCGGCGGTCGGCTCAATGTTTTCGGAAAAGTTGGGCGGGCTCAGATGGAGTTTGGTGCAGGTCACAGCACACACTGCAATATCCATCAAAATACTTTGTTTTTATTTCTTCCAAATCGGCATGTTTATCGCGCTATCGCGCTTCATATCACCCGTATCATGCCTCAAACACACCCCTGTTTACAGCACGCAAACTGTCGAAAACGCCCCAAATTTCATCACCAGGGGTGTTGTCAGGCGATATATGCGCATCACTTTTGCGTGTATTTCCGCTGGTGGTCGGACCAATGGTTTGGGAAAAGTTGGTCGGGCTCACGCAGCACAGTCGATCCAACAGTGGTCCGATATAGTCCACACCACCAAATTCTCTATTTATGGGATTTGCGCGTATTTGGGCCAATAAAAGGCAGAAACCGCGTGTTTTTCGGCACCTCATCGTGTTTCTCGAACAAGCATGCTCGACTGGATAATTTGCGGACTAAAGGTCGGCAGCTATTGCAATGCCTCCATGCTGAACGACTTGCCCGACCTCCAAGACATGCACACATTCGAGGGCAAAACGGTGCGGCGTTTTGACGCTGATATCGACGTGGGAGGCACGAATGCGAGCGGTTACATCTCCGCCACTTGCTCGATCGCGGCCACGAAGAATATCAAAAAATCACAGCTTCGCGAGTTGCTCGAGGATACGTCCCTCTTCAACACCACGAAATTTCCAAGTCTCATCTATGTCGAGGTCGGCAGCAAGGTGTGTGTATGTGTTGTCCTGTGAATCGTACGCGTAATGACACGCAGACACACGCAACCAAAAGACCACTCACTTGCGATTCAGTCGGCAACACTTTCAAATTCAACCCATTCACATGTCTTCTTGTTGTGCAGGGCAAACAAATTCCGATGATGTCTGGCAATGACATCGTCAAGCTCTTCAAGAGGCTGAAGAGGCGGGAGAAAAAACATGGCACGATCAGGAAAATCAAGCCAGTCGCTACACCAGAGGTCGATGCCGACATGCATGTCGAAGGCAGCGTGGAAATTGCACCTGTATCAGGCGTGCCCAATGATGCAGTGGATGAGGCAGTGGAAACTGCCAAGGGTGCAACGAGCCGCCTCTTGATGCCGCCCCCGATGTTATCCATGGCTGCATCGAAAGATCCCTCCATTGTTTTCAAAAAACTTTGCGACATTGAGTTGCCGGGATTCGCCGTGGACAGCCATCGTAATGTCCGGTTCCGCGAGCGTGATGGCAAGGTTTTTGCGCCCGACCTTCTCGTGCAAATGGGCAAGTCCAAGACGATTTCCGATGCCAATGATGTTATCCTCAAGCTGGTCAAGGATGGCACGGTCAAAGATCTCCACAGCCTGGAAGTCGACGACAAATTTCTTGTGCTTGCCAACAAATCACTTATCCTCATGTCGCTTCCAGATGCGATCAAGCTCCTTCATCGCCTCGACGTGCGCACTATGCAGGAGGGCGTTATTATGCCCGAAATCGAGATGGTTTCCGCTTCTGAAGCCGTCCAGAACGCCGTCATGCCCCAGATTCAGGCGGCGGCCGCTTCTGACGGCATGCAGGCCGTTGATATGCCACAGATTGAGGGTGTTTCCGCTTCTATTGCCATGAAGGACCCCGTTATGTCCCCGACTGAGGTGGCTGCTGCTTCTGGCGCCGCCAAGAACGATTTTGTTCCCCCGATGGCTGTCGCTTCTGGTGCAGCACGCCCCGTCGCTGTCAAAATTCGCATGCGCAAAGTGCAAGCCTCTGTGCTCAAGACAATCTCTGGTTTCCAGGACCTCGACGACTCTCGCCTCAACGGAAAAGAAGTGCGCCAGGTTGAGTCGGGACAGGTCGACGCCAAGGGCACGGACATCAGCGGCTTGTGGAATCTAGCAGATGTGGGAGCTGCATATCTTTATGACGACCCAAAGAATGCAATTCGTTGGGCTAAAGGAATAACCACTGCAGATGCTAACAGCCTCATAAAAATCCAAAGTGGGAATCCCTCAGTGAGTTAGACACAATTAACTAAAAAATTGTACTATGAAAACCCAATAATATTTTAAGTGGTGTCATGTGGTGTCATTGATGACACCTAGGTACAAAAATCTGAGTTAACAAAAGTCAATACTAATAATAGTACTATAAACTATATGGTACTAATATACATGTTTTCATATTTTTCTCGCAGGGTGGCACCCTTGCTTTTGTAAATTCGCGTGACCTCGTCAAGCTCCTCATGAGGCATCCAAAGATGAAGAGCCTCGTCGATGCGGCTGGCGATACCCACGTCGAGGTCAATTCGGGCGGGGCTGCAGTCATTGCGCGTGCTGTGAAGGCAGCTTTGAACCCCACGGAGGGCCAGCGCATGCTTCAAGCGAGCTTCCACGGCCAAATCCTGGGAGGTGAGAGCCGCGAAAAGACCTCGACCAGCAGTGATGTTGATGGTATTTTGCGCGTGGATCGCGTTGCGGAACACTCTGCAGTGAGCGAGGATGGACAAACGGTCCTTGTACAGCAAGTCCAACAATTGGCTATGCCTGACATCGAGATGGCTACCAAGGCTGACCTGGAAGCTGTGAAGTCAAACTCTATCACCAAGATTCATTTCGACACAAACATGTCTACCATTTCCGCTCTTATCGGTGACAGCATGAAGGGTGTTGTCGAGATTGTGAAGACTACGAATGTAAGCATTGCTGCAGTGCAAACGCTGGTGGTCAAGATGCGCGAGGAGACGGACAAGAAGATCAAATGTATGAAGAAGAAGATGCAGGCCAAGAACGAAGAAAATGACGCAAAAGACGCGGAACGTGACGCCAAAGACGCAGAACGTGACGCCAAAGACGCGGAACGTGACGCAAAAGACGTGGAACGGGACAAGTTGATTGCCTCTCTTCAGCGCGACCGTTCCAAGGAGGAGAAGAGGCCTGCTGAAAACCAAGGTGACGGAATGGACGTTTGAACAGATCAATTTTGTGGCAGGGAGGCGTGGTGCAGTAGTGGAAGATGACTTCTATAACAAGCTCGAAAAGCTCAATGTACAAGCAGGGAAAAG
>Ga0335398_10010893_pt1 | contig 10287 bp, 8 predicted proteins | sample BON03_FD_205742 | JGI IMG/M metagenome (GOLD analysis project Ga0335398, IMG submission 205742) | Freshwater microbial communities from Lake Bonney liftoff mats and glacier meltwater in Antarctica - BON-03 (spades assembly) (version 2) | ecosystem: Environmental > Aquatic > Freshwater > Ice >... | reverse complement strand
CAGATCGTTGTCGACGGTTGCGTCTACAACGTCGAATCAGTCGGGTTCTCCGTAGCCGACGACGAGGAGAAGGCGTGAGTGACACTCTGAGGACACCAGCGCCAGCAACAACCGACTGGAAACTCTCTGGACTCTGCGCACAGACCGATCCCGAGGCGTTCTTTCCCGACAAAGGAGGGTCAGTACGCGCTGCGAAACGAATATGTTCCCAGTGCCCGGTACAAACCGAATGCCTTTCGTTCGCGCTGACCAACAATGAGCGATTCGGGATATGGGGCGGCGTAACCGAATCCGAGCGTCGCCCACTGCGCCAGAGACTGAAAGCGACCAACCCATCCACCGAACGGTGCCTCGCTACCGTCACCGCGTACCGGGGCGAAGACCCGAAAACGTTCGGGAGCCCCGCACTCGACAAGACGTGAGCAGGATTGGCGCAGCCACTAGCGCGAGAGATGATCCCAGTCGACTATTCGCACGAGGCACGATCCCCTCAGGAATTTAACGACACTGCCACCGCGAGTGCTAACCACTGGTCGGTTCCTCCTCGACCCCCAACACCGAGGGTGCTCCGGCCCATCCGCGATCCGTGATTGTCCACATTGTGGAACCAGCAGTTTGCGTCGCTGCAGGTCGGGAGCCGACACTTTTTCAGTCGCTCCGTTCCCCGAATGACTTTGATCGTTCACCCCCTGGGAATGGAGCGACTTTTCATTGCAAACCGCGGATCGAAATGCTCGAAGAGCCGGTTTCGACATTCCGTAAACTGGCAGACGGCCACGAGTTAGAAATACAGCGTTGAAAGGCCGACCCACCTCAGCGACTGCATGTAGTCCAGGCCCTGCACAAGAAGCTGAACGAGCCGGAGTGCGCCATCGCTGACCTGAACCTGGAAAACAAGCGACTCCGCGCAAATGCGCAAACTGACGGCAACGTAATCACGATCCGGCGTGCTCCCGTGATCTTAGATAATGGCGTTCTTGGCAAATTCGAACGTGGGTTGCGACTGAGCGTTGTCTGACTCTGCCGATAGTGTGGGCAACGAATTTGACCATGAGGGTGGCGGCGCATTGGCGCGGGAGACGAGCGGGATGACACCGGCAACTAAAGAAGGCCAGCGCGCTGAACTACACAAGACGATTTGGCGTATCGCTAACGACCTGCGTGGAAGCGTTGACGGGTGGGACTTCAAAAGCTACGTCCTCGGGATGTTGTTCTACAGGTTCGTCTCGGAGAACCTCACCGTCTACATCAATAAGGCCGAACACGAAGCAGGCAACCCAGACTTCGACTACCGGACTCTGGCCGACCCGCAGGCAGAGTTCGGTCGCACAGAGACCGTCGCGGAGAAAGGCTTCTACATTCTTCCGTCGGAACTGTTCGGCAACGTTCGTCAGCGTGCCCCCCAAGACGCTGACTTGAACGAAACGCTGCAAAGGGTTTTCACCAACATTGAAGGTTCGGCCGTTGGCACCGGCAGTGAACGTGACATCAAAGGCCTGTTCGACGACCTTGACGTGAACAGCTCCAAACTCGGGAACACGGTCGCGAACCGCAACGGGAAACTCGTGAAACTGCTCGACGCGATCGGTGACCTGCCACTAGGGAACATTGAAGACAACTCGATTGACCTGTTCGGTGACGCGTACGAATATTTGATGCAAATGTACGCATCAAGCGCGGGCAAATCTGGTGGCGAGTACTACACGCCGCAAGAGGTTTCCGAGCTCCTCGCCCGCATCACTGTTGTCGGCAAGACCGAAGTGAATAAAGTTTATGATCCAGCGGTCGGCTCGGGGTCTCTCCTGTTGAAGTTCGCGAAAGTCCTCGGAAAAGAAAACGTACGCCAAGGCTTCTACGGTCAGGAAATCAACCTGACGACATACAACTTGGCGCGCATCAACATGTTCCTGCACGACGTGAACTACGAGAAATTTGATATCGCCCTCGGCGACACCCTCACCGACCCGAAGCACTGGGACGACGAACCGTTCGAAGCAATCGTCTCCAACCCCCCATATTCGATCAAATGGGATGGGGACGCGAACCCGCTGCTGATTAACGACCCGCGTTACGCCCCCGCCGGTGTGCTCGCACCAAAATCGAAAGCCGACCTTGCCTTTACCCTGCACATCCTGTCGTGGCTAGCGGTGAACGGAACAGCGGCGATTGTTGAGTTCCCCGGTGTCCTGTATCGCGGGGGAGCGGAGCAGAAGATCCGCAAATACCTGATCGACAACAACTACGTCGACACGGTCATCCAGCTCCCACCCGACCTGTTCTTCGGCACCACCATCGCGACCTGCATCATCGTGTTGAAGAAAGCCAAAACCGACAACTCGGTCCTATTCATCGACGCCTCCGCCGAATTCACCCGCATCGGCAACAAAAACAAACTCACCGAAGCACACCAGAAGAAGATCCTCGACGCTTTCACCGAACGCAAAGACGCCGAATATTTCACCCGCCTCGTGTCGAAAGAAGACATCGCAGCCAACGACTACAACATCGCCGTGTCCTCATACGTGGAGCAAGAAGACACCCGCGAAATTGTTGACATCACCGAGCTGAACACTCGAATCGCCGGGATCGTCACCCGCCAACAAGAACTACGCACCTCCATCGACGCCATCGTCACCGACCTCGAAAAAACGACATGAGCCACATCGACGAACTCATCGCGAAAAACTGCCCGGACGGGGTGAGCTTCGAACCTCTCGCCAAGATTGGCAAATGGTACGGCGGTGGAACTCCGTCAAAAAGCCGGTCGGAATTCTGGATGAGTGGGACGATCCCTTGGGTATCCCCAAAGGACATGGGACCACGAATCGTAGAGACAACCGAGGACTACATCACCGAGGCAGCAGTCGTAGCCTCCACAACGAAGCTTGTGCCCGAGAACTCCGTCGCCCTTGTCGTGCGCTCGAGCATCCTGGACCGCATCCTCCCGAGCGCGCTGATCCCGATCCCGGTGGCGCTGAACCAGGACATGAAAGCGGTTGTCCCAAGGGAGGACATTTTGCCGGGCTACATCGCGCACGTCCTCAGATCCAACGGCCCGGCACTTCTTCGGTTTGCCCGGAGGACTGGCGGATCAGTGGCATCAATAGAGAGCCGCAAGCTGTTCTCCTTTCGAATTCCGGTACCACCGTTGGAGGTGCAGCGGGAGATCGTGCGGATCTTGGACCAGTTCACGGAGTTGGAAGCGGAGTTGGAAGCGGAGTTGGAAGCGGAGCTGGAAGCCCGCCGCCAACAATACGAGCACTACCGGGATTCGCTCCTGACTTTCCCAGAGGCGGGGGGGGTCCGGTGGGTTTCGATGGGTGAGGTGGGCACGATCTTTGGCGGGCTTGTTGGCAAGTCGAAACATGACTTTTCCGATGGCAACGTGCGGTTTGTCTCTTACGTCAACATCCTAAAAAACATCGCCGTCAACGTCGAAGCCGCCGACTTCGTGCGCGTTGAGCCAGGAGAGCGACAGCGCACGCTTCAACGGGGCGACATCTTGTTCACGGGTTCTTCGGAGACGCCTCACGAGGTCGGCATGTCGTCGGTTCTAACGGCTGAGGTTGGCGAGCCGCTCTACCTCAACAGCTTCAGCATCGGCTTCCGCCTGAACGATGTAAGACTGCTCGGCCCGGATTTTGCGAAGCACTTGTTCCGCTCCGGGGCGATGCGGAGACAGATCGTTCGTACGGCCAGCGGTGTCACTCGGTTCAATGTGTCCAAGGCGCGCCTCGCCAAGATTGAGGTTCCGATCCCTTCGCTTTTAGATCAACAGCGAATCGCGAGCGTTCTGGATGACTTTGAAGCTCTCGTGAACGACCTCAGCGTTGGCCTTCCTGCTGAGCTTGCTGCGCGACGCAAGCAGTACGAGTACTACCGGGACAGGTTGTTGAGCTTCAAGGAGTTGGTGGCGTGAGCACGACACCAGTCAATGTGCAGGTTCCGGGTTCACCTGATGGCCCGGTGGTTGCGGATTTTGTTGAGCACGCGATTCGTGTCGCATATGTGAATCGGTCGCATCTGAGGTCTCTGCCGGACACCTGGAATGACCCCGGTGTCTATGTGTTGCTCACCGATGACGGTTCACATCGGATTTACGTTGGCAAAGCTGTCGAGTTGCGTAAACGAATGCAGGAGCATGCCCGTCGGGAAAAGCTTCCGTGGATGCGAGCGATCGCGATGAAACGCGATACCACGCATGGCTTCAATAGTGCCGAGATCGGCTATTTAGAGGGACGGCTGGCGGCGGAGGTTAATGCGGTCGCCGGGCTGCAGCTGGTTCAGGGAAAGAGTGATTCCGATACGACGCTGCCGCCTCACATGATGCTGTCCCTTGATGCGCTAATCGTCAGCATGCTCGCAGCAGTGCGGCTCGCTGGTGTCGATGTGTCAAAGGAAGGCGGTGATGCCGAGCCAGAGGAAGCAGCGGCCACGAACAAAAGGTCACCGAAGTCGATTCCCGGAACAGTGGCCGATCTGGTGTCCGCCGGATTGATCGCGGCCGGAGAGAAGCTACATCTGGAACAAGGCGCGGTGCGAGCTGAAGGCAGCATCACGACCGACGGATCGATTGTGGTCAACAACGTGGCGTATGCCTCGCCAAGTAGGGCTGCTGCCAAGGCGCTGAATTTGCAGTCGTCCAACGGTTGGACGACGTGGCATGTCGGATCACTGAGTGGCCCGACGTTGGACGCGCTGCGTAGGCAGTGGCGGGAACAGGCAAGCGGCGATGAGTGACCCGACCCCCGCCCGCAAATACGATCCGATCGCGGTCAGCTCCGAGAGCACCGTTGTTGCCGAATACGTGCCGGACGCGAAGGCTGAGGCGTCATACCAGTCCGAAGCGGATCTCGAACGGGAACTCATCCGCCTCCTCAAGTCGCAGGCGTACGAGTATTTGCCGATCACATCCGAGACGGCGCTGGTGGACAACCTGCGTACCCAACTCGACGCACTCAACAAGATTACGTTCTCCGATGCCGAGTGGGAGCAGTTCTTCACCGAACGGATCGCCGGGGCAAACGACAGCATCGTCGACAAAACACTGCGCGTCCAGGAAGACCACGTCCAACTGCTGAAACGTGACGACGGGTCAACCAAAAACATTGCCCTAATCGACAAACAGAACATTCACAACAACCGGCTGCAAGTCATCAACCAGTACGAAATCGGTCAAGGTGATGGCGGCGCGAACTACGCGAACCGATACGACGTTACCGTCCTGGTCAACGGTCTACCAATGGTCCACATTGAGTTGAAACGCCGCGGTGTTGACATTCGTGAAGCGTTCAACCAAATCGACCGGTACCAACGCGACTCGTTTTGGGCGGGCAGCGGCCTGTTCGAATACGTGCAACTGTTCGTCATCTCCAACGGCACCCTCACCAAGTACTACTCCAACACCACCCGCCGCCAACACGTCGCCGAAACAGCTGGAGCACGGCAGGTACGGAAGACATCGAACTCGTTCGAGTTCACCTCGTGGTGGGCGGATGCGAACAACAAACCGATCCAGGATCTGACCGCGTTCACCCGAACATTCTTCGCCAAACACACCCTGCTCAACATTCTCACCAACTACTGCGTTCTCACCGCTGACCGGATGCTGCTAGTCATGCGTCCCTACCAGATCGTCGCGACGGAACGAATCCTGCAACGAATCGACATCGCCACCAACTACAAGCAGTTGGGAACGGTGAAGGCGGGCGGATACATCTGGCACACGACCGGCTCGGGTAAGACCCTCACCTCGTTCAAAACAGCGCAGTTGGCATCCCAGCTCACCAGCGTCGACAAGGTGCTGTTCGTGGTGGACCGCAAAGACCTCGACTACCAGACGATGCGCGAATACGACCGGTTCGAGAAAGGTGCCGCGAACTCGAACACGTCCACCGCCGTGCTGAAGAAACAACTGGAAGACCCCGGTGCGCGGATCATCATCACGACGATCCAAAAGCTGGCCACGTTCATCTCCGGGAACAAAGGCCACGCCATCTACGACGGGCACGTCGTCATCATTTTTGACGAATGTCACCGATCCCAGTTCGGGGACATGCACACCGCGATCACGAAAGCGTTCAAGCGGTACAACCTGTTCGGGTTCACCGGCACACCAATCTTCGCCATCAACGCTGGCAGCAGCGGGAACCCGCAACTGAAAACCACTGAGCAGGCTTTCGGTGAGAAGCTGCACACCTACACGATCGTTGACGCCATCACTGATAAGAACGTCTTACCGTTTCGAATCGACTACATCAACACGATCAAAGTCGGCACCGTCATCGACAAGCAGGTGTCCGCGATCGACACCGAACACGCGCTGCTCGCCCCTGAACGCATTCGACAAATCGTGGACTACACGCGCGAACATTTCGACCAGAAAACGAAACGGGCGCAGCACTACACACTCGGGGACAAACGGGTCCGCGGGTTCAACGCCCTGTTCGCGACCGCTTCCATCGACGCCGCCCGCACCTATTACCAGCAGTTCCAAGACCAGCAGAAAGACTTGCCGTCAGATCGGCGTCTCAAAGCCGGAATCATCTATTCCTACGGCGCGAACGACCCGGTCGAAGACGGCGCCCTGGACGAGGAAGGCTTCGACACCGGCGCGCTCAGCACGGACGCACGCTCCTTCCTTGAAGCCGCTATTGGTGACTACAACGACATGTTCGGGACGTCGTTCGATACGTCGTCTGACAAGTTTCAGAACTATTACAAGGACCTGTCGCTGCGGTTGAAGCAGCGTGAAATTGACCTGGTCATTGTGGTCAACATGTTCCTCACCGGTTTCGATGCGACGACTCTCAACACGTTGTTCGTGGACAAGAACCTGCGCGCGCACGGGCTGATCCAGGCGTATTCGCGCACGAACCGCATCCTGAACTCGGTGAAAACCTACGGCAACATTGTCAGCTTCCGTGACCTTGAGCAGGCCACCAACGACGCGATCGCCCTGTTCGGGAACAAGAACGCCCAAGGTGTCGTGGTACTCAAACCGTACGGGGACTACTACAACGACTACGCCACGAAAGTCACCGAACTACTCAACGACTTCCCCCTAGGCCAGCCAATCGTGGGTGAAGAAGCACAGAAACAGTTCATCACCTTGTTCGGCACCATCCTGCGCCTGGCGAACATTCTGACCTCGTTCGATGAATTCACCGGCCACGAAATACTCACCGACCGCCAAAGCCAGGACTATCGCAGCGTCTACCTCAACCTGTACGCAGAGTTCCGTAACGACAGCAACGGTGACAAGGAATCAATCACCGATGACATCGTCTTCGAAATCGAGCTGATCAAACAGGTCGAAATCAATGTGGACTACATCCTCATGCTTGTGGCAAAGCACCGCGAACAGTACGGAGACGGTGACGACAAAGAGATTCGGGCCGAAATTTCTCGTGCCGTCGACTCCAGCCCATCGCTGCGGAACAAGAAAGACCTCATTGAAGACTTCGTCGACACTCTGAGCATCGATGGTGCCGTCGACGAGGAATGGCGGGCGTTCATCGCCGCGCGGCGCGACGCTGAACTCGCCGAGATCATCCAAGACGAGAATCTGCGCCCTGAACAGACCCGCGCTTTCGTTGACGCAGCGTTCCGAGACGGTGGCATCCGAACAACCGGCACCGCCATCACAGTAGTGCTACCGCCAGCGTCCCGATTTTCCGCAGAAGGTGGACACGGCGAGAAGAAGCAGCGGGTGCTGGCCAAACTTGCAGCTTTTTTCGATCGGTTCTTTGGACTCGGCTCGGCGGGAGACCACGGATGACCGGCTCGAAGCGCGCCTCGATTGTGTGTCGATGACTTGTGTGCGTTGTGCGCCAGCTCGACAAGACACGAAGCTGAGACCGGGGGTCCGCTGCGGTGACAGTTCATCAAGTCAAGGTCACCCTGGAAGGGGTTCAACCGATGGTGTGGCGGCGACTGCAAGTCCACTCTGACACGTCCCTTACCCAGTTACATGAAGTCTTGCAGATCGCGATGGGTTGGGAGAACTACCACCTGCACGCCTTCGAAAGTGGCGGGGAACGATATGGCAGTGGCGGCAACGGGAGCCCAGAGGACATCTCCCTCGGCTTGGTGCTGCCCGCCATAGGCGACACCATGATCTACCAGTACGACTTTGGTGACGATTGGCTGCACTTCGTGCAGGTCGAGAAGATCCTGACCCGCACGCAAGCTGCACTGCCGCGCTGCACGGCAGGTCGACGTACATGCCCGCCTGAGGATGTCGGAGGCCCTCCCGGCTTTGACGACATGCTGCGTGCTCTGCGCGCACGCAAGGGATATCGATACCACGAGATAAAGGAATGGCTCGGCACCAGCCGGTTCGACGTCGACGGCTTCGACCTTGCAGCGGTGAACGCCAGACTCGCCAAACTGTCGCCTGAACCCGACTGACCAAGGCTCGCGACTGGGCGGGTTCTGAGCATTAGCTCTGACGTGTTTCGCCTTTGAGGGAAGCCTGGGACAATTGAGACGTCAGTTCGTAGGGGCTGCAAGCAGCGGATGATCATTGCGGGAAGGAATTGTGTTGAGCAAAGACATCGAACCGTCGAAGGAGGCGAGCGAACCAAACGCTGGTCGCCTATTCACCGGGGAGCATCTGCCCGATAGCCGCACCATTTTCGTAATCCACGGCCGAGACGAGCGTGCTCGGAAGGGGTTGTTCGACTTCCTGCGGTCCATCAACCTCGACCCCCTGGAATTTTCCGAAGCGATCAGACGGACCGGCAAAGGCAGCCCTTACATCGGGGAGGTTCTCGATGTCGCATTCTCCTCCGCACAGGCAGTTGTCGTTCTCCAAACGCCCGACGACGTCGCATATCTGCACGACTCGCTTACTTACCCTGGCGATCCCGAAACTACCGCCCAGCGGCAACCACGCCCGAACGTGATCTTCGAGGCAGGCATGGCGATGGGGCGCGATGAGGACCGCGTCATCATCGTCGAATTCGGCAAGGTCAAAACGTTCAGCGATATTCACGGCAGACACGTGATCCACCTCGACAACAGCATCAAGTCCCGGCAGGAACTCGCCACTCGGCTCAGTACAGCCGGGTGCGATGTGAAGCTGACGGGCACCGACTGGCACGAGACAGGCGACCTCAACCCCCCGTCAGAATCTGGGCTCCCTTTGGGGCGTAAGGCCCCATCGTTGGTATCGAGCGGTAGACCCCACCTCAGCACTCGCTACCGAAGCCTTGGCGGGAACAAGATCCCCAAACTTGAGATCATCAACAATGGGCCAGGAGACCTCTTCGAGCTTGATATCACCAAAGACGACTCCAGCAGGGTGCGGCGGGAACACAGCGATCTTCCGCTGGCGAGGCTTCCCGAAGGGAAATCCATCACCGTTAGCTGCGCAATGCCGAGCATGGCGCAGCCAACCGGGTCGCACTTCTACATCAGCCTGGACGCAAAGACTGCGGACGGGAGCAAGCTCGAATACCCCGATGAATACGTAAGCACAGGAGACTGAAATGGAAATTCCCGTTCCGCTACCCCTGGTGCCTGGTGAGGCAAGTCAGCGTCGTTTCCCGAGTGATGGTGCGCCCGATGGAATATCTCCGGACCCTTTCGGGCGGGAGTTTCGGTCGGCACTCTCACCTGGGTAAAGTTCGCTCCGCCATGATTTCATGCCCCTCCGTGCGGCTTCCTCTGCACGACTCGTCGCCGTCCCCGGAAGTCCCTTCTTCTTTTTCGCCTTGGTCCTGCGTGGCTTCTTCGCACTCAGGACTCTGTCGCGCGCTTTACTTAGAGCCCTGTCCTGCGCTGCGACCACGCTTCGTTGGACACAGTCCGGACACCATTCGAGCTCCGGTGGCCTCGTCAGAATGATCGAAAAATCGCCTGGAAGTGCGGCCCCGCACATCGAGTTGCCCTTCTTCGAAATCTCGTGGAGTGGCGCCACTCCGCTTAGTACCTCCTCGGCGACCGCAAAGCGCCGCTTCCGCTCGCGCACCTTGCTCGTTTTGGCTACGGAACCCTTACGTCTAACAATGCGCTCATCACCGAGATACAACTTCGAAATCGGTTGGCGCCCCATCATCCAAGTGTACGTAAAAGGGCCGACATCGACATCTCGGATACATTCGCCAGAGACTTGTTGGCAGTTACCCAATACTCCGCCTCAGCTGCGTCATGGGAAGTACACCCCAGATGGGCGTCAGGTTGTTCGAAACGTCATGCGTCAGACGAAGTCCCCACGAGGCTTTCCTGACATAGTCACTCGCGGGTTATAGAGTCCAACCTGACAGTCACTGGCGGGCAGGG
>Ga0335398_10010890_pt1 | contig 10288 bp, 5 predicted proteins | sample BON03_FD_205742 | JGI IMG/M metagenome (GOLD analysis project Ga0335398, IMG submission 205742) | Freshwater microbial communities from Lake Bonney liftoff mats and glacier meltwater in Antarctica - BON-03 (spades assembly) (version 2) | ecosystem: Environmental > Aquatic > Freshwater > Ice >... | reverse complement strand
TATATATATATATATATATATATATATATATATATATATACTTATATATATATATATAAATATAAATATAAATATATATATATATATATATATATAGGTAGGGTTAGCCCTAACCCTTAATTGGAGGCCTGTCCGGTATCAAAAAAGGCCTGCGGCAAAGGTGCCCTGCAACTACTAAGTCCGGGTTACCCCGACACACACATAAACACACACAGAGACACAGACGGTTAACATACATAGAGCACACGAGCACACACGCAGAAGAAACTGATGCGGGGGGAGAGGGGAGGGGGCGCGAGCGATTGAGGGCCAGGAGGCACCGTGCCCCCCCGGGTTCACCCTGTGCTCAATACTCGTCGGCGCTGCAAGGGCTAAAGGTGCTCTGTGTGTCTAAGTAATTCGAAACAGCTTTTTTATAATCAAACTGTACTAATGACTTCTCATTACTAAACATTACTTTGACTTTGATGCTGTGACTCATAGCATAAAATACGTTTCAGTTTCGACCATCAATCACTTGCTTCTTCCGAATTGTTCCGGATTTATGGGTAAATCGCGGATAAATTGCTGTCAGAACTTGAAACCGAATTTCGCTCAGGTACCTGAGCAAAGCGAATTTACTTAGAGCGGTTACTTAGTAGCTGCAGAGCACCTTTAACCCGAGTAAAAGAAGTGGGCTAGATCTAGCCTCGAGCGTATGAATGCGATGTGGTGTCCCCGGCAGAGCCAGCTTTGTTATACACACACATACACACACACAAACACATGTATATATATATACCTCCGCACCTGTCCATCTTGGCTTCGTCCAATAAGTAAATGAATTGGGCCATGTTTAGTAACGTGCAGGTTACCGAATGAAATTTACTGGGGAAGGCCATAGTTCGCCTTGTTGTATACACACACACACACACACATACCTTTGCACCTGTCCATCCTCTGCTGAGCCGTATACTTCGTCCAAAAATTAGATGCGATGGGCTAGGTTAAGCAGCGTGCGTATGCTTGCGATGTGTGGGGAAGGGCAGAGCTAGCTTTGCTGTACACACCATACACACACACACACACACATGTATATATACCTCCGCACCTGTCCATCTTCGCTTCGTCCATAAAGTGTCGTCCAAGAAGTAAATGAACCGGGCCATGTGTTGGAAAGTGCGGATGGACCGAATGAAATGTGCTGGGGAAGGCCATAGTTCGACTTGTTGTATACACACACACACATACTTTTGCACCTGTCCATCCTCGGCTGAGCCGTATACTTCGTCTAAAAAGTAGATGAAATGGGGCTAGGTTAAGCAGCGTGCGTATGAATGCAATGTGTTGGGGAAGGGCAGAGCTAGCTATGTTGTACACACACACACACACATATATATATATACCTCCGCACCTGTCCATCTTCGCTTCGTCCAAGAAGTAAATGAACTGGGCCATGTTTAGTAACGTGCGGGTTAATCGAATGAGATGTGCTGGGGAAGGGCAGAGTTCGCTTGGTTGTATACACACACACAGGTCCAAAGAAACTGACTCGCGTGGCCGCACCGTCGCCGAGGGCTAGCCTCGGACGGCGTACGGTATGCGGACGCACGGAGCAGTTGTCGGTCGCCGGTTTCGAAGCGTTACGAAACTAACTACTAAGGTTAGAAAAGGTAGAGGCTATCTATGGGGGAGTTTTCTTATTGCTGCCGCAGCGCTCAAAACACCCACGAGAAATGGTTATAACGCCCAAGGCGTCAACCTCAACATATGTACATTTGCACCTGTCCATCTTCGGCTGATCCGTAAACCTCATCCGTGGAGAAGTAGATGAAGTGGGCCAGGTTCGGCAGCGTTCTTAGGAATACGATGTGTTAAGGAAATAAAATTAGCTTTGTTGTATACACACATACCTATATATATATATATATATATATATTAACATATGCGTTCCCCTTTGTCCATCCTCGGCCGAGCTGTAGACCTAAGCCATAGAGAAGATGAAGTGCAGTGTTCGCAGGAACTCGATTTGTTAGGGAAAGGCCGAGTTCGCTTTGTTGCATACACACATACATTCATTTATGTATGCTACTGTACCTGTCCATCCTCGGCCGAGCCGTAAACTTCGTCCGTAGAAAAGTAGATGAAGTGGGCCAGATTCGGCAGCGTGCGCGCGTACTCGAGCATGGTCAGCGTGCTCTTGATGTTGTTCTCGACGAAGGGGACGGGCGTGTCGATCGAATTGTCAACGTGGGTCTGAAACGTAAGGCAGGTCAGTTTAGGGGTTGACCCAAGGTACCTCTTTCCCCTACGGTATTCTCTTGGGAGTCGGTTTGTGGTTGGCAGCCGGCGACTGTTTCAGTTTCAAACTGTTTCTGAAACACTGTTCACGACGTTCGAGCTTGTCGATGTAGTTGTTCACGAGGGTCTGGAGCCAAAGCCAGGATCATCAGAGCGCATACCGACATACAGAGAAGATGCTTCGTCTCAAGTAAATATACAATATGTATAGTGCTCCTGATGTTGTTCTCGACGAAGGGGACGGGCGTGTCGATCGAATTGTCCACATGGGTCTGGAGCGGAAGGGTTAACGCTTCAACACACCTGCTATTCGCTGCATATGCATTTATATCGTCCAAGTAATTTACATAATATGTATAGTGCACTTGATGTTGTTCTCGACGAAGGGGACGGGCGTGTCGATGGAATTGTCAACGTGGGTCTGAAGCGGAAGGGTTAATGCTTAACCACACCTGCTTCTCGCGTCTTATATATATATATCGTTCGAGTAAATACATAATATGTATAGTGCTCTTTATGCTGTTCTCGACGAAGGGGACGGGCGTGTCGATCGAATTGTCAACGTGGGTCTGAAGCGAAAAGGTTAACCAGTAACCACACCTGCTTCTCGTGTCTTGTATATATCTCTCGTTCGAGTAAATACATAATATGTATAGTATTCTTTATGCTGTTCTCGACAACGGGGACGGGCGTGTTGATGGAGTTATCAACCTGGGTCTGACGCGGAGGACGAGAGAATCAGAACGAATACCGATATATAGAGCACAGCAGGCGCGACAGTTAATAACGAACAGTTGCGCATCTAGGGAGTCAGGGGTAAAAACCAACCCTGATCCTCGGGTTAACCCGGCGTGTTTATTAACGCGGGGAGTCTATCGCTCCTCCGCAGTTGCAACGCACCTGCTTCTCGCTTCTTAAATATATCTATCGTTGAAGTAAATACATAATACGTATAGCGCTCTTGATGTTGTTCTCGACAAAGGGGAGCGTGCCGATGGAATGGTCAACCTGTCTGACGCGGAAGCCAGGAGCATGAGAGTGAATACCGATATATATATCTCACGCTAGCGCATAGAGACGCTCCTCGCAGCGAACAGAAGAGACGAGACTGGTGCTACAGATACAGAGACGACAGACAAGAAGGAGGCAGACTCGGGTTAACCCGCTCGCGTTAAAGGTGCTCTGCAGCTACTAGGTAACCGCTCTAAGTAAATTCGCTTTGCTCAGGTACCTGAGCGAAATTCGGTTTCAAGTTCTTGACAGCGATTTATCCGCGATTTACCCATGAATCCGGAACAATTCGGAAGAAGCAAGCGATTGACGTGTCGAAACTGAAACGTCTTTTATGCTATGAGTCACAGCATCAAAGTCAAAGTAATGAGAAGTCATTAGAACAGTTTGATTATGAGAAAGCTGTTTCGAATTACTTAGGCACACAGAGCACCTTTAAAGCTCCTGATTTCCGCTCCAAGTTGGGTCTGCAGTGGAAGCCAGCAGCATCAGAGTGGATACCGATATATTTGGCTGAACCGATATATAATATACAAATAGAGTAATCGATAGATGGCGCTTACGTTTTAGGTGTTGTAGTGGCTATGGCAGATCCTCTCCGCAGCGAACTTGAAGGCCGAGTTACTACTACTACCATCATTATAAAACGAATATGTATATATGCACACACATATATACACACATACTATACATAGAATGCACTTCGGGTTAACCCCTTCGACGGCACGACCGTTTGCTGCGCCGCACGTCCCACTACTCGTTACCGGGCCACAAGGGAGCCCCCCCCCCCCCCCCCCCCCCCCCCCCCCCCCCCCCCCCCGCCCCCCGGGCCCCCGGGGGCCCCCCCCCCCCCCCCCTCGCGTGCCGACAGCTTTCGAGGGCTCCAAATGCGTGCGCAGAGAGCGCACGCAAAGAAAGTGCCAAGTTAGGGAACGGTACCAAGTTAGGGCGTGCCCTATGCTACTACAATTATAAAACGCGCCTATAAACACACACACTCCTATATATTATACATATGATGTACACATCGAACGACCAATATCTACACATCGAACGACCAATATCGGGTTAAGCCGAGGTTAACCCGATATATACCGATATATAAAGAAGAAGCTTCGTCCGAGGTCGCGGCAGGCGCGACAGCTAACACCACGGAGGGGACCCGTCGCGCATCTAGTGAATCGGGGTTGTTGCGTTCACATTCACAGGGTTAACCCAGAGTTAGGGTTACGATCCTACGTATTGAATAGGTATTAACGCATTCTTAAGACGCAGCCACAAGAATATGAATAACGTATTCCGCTCGGTGAACTCTGCAGTAGACAGTAATATGTACATATTCCAGGTTACTGTATTCATAAAACGGGTTGCATATGAATATAAAACCATGTTTTATTCTTCGCTCCGAATATTCAACATGTAATGTTCAGATTTACACTTTTACTGGCAGGTGTACTCACCTCCGCTGCGATGTGCAGAATGACTTCGATGCGGGAAGTGCCTGTCTATCTCTTTAAGTATTTATGTATAGATAATAGGGCTGTAAATAGATAAACATACAAAGCCAACAGGCAGGTGTACTTACCTCCGCTGCGATGTGCAGAATGACTTCGATGCGGGGGTTGCCTGTCTGTCTCTTTATGTATCTATCTATAGATAAATACATAGAGTTCCGATATAAAGGCAGACAGATAGATACATCGATCGATCGATTGATCACAAGAGGACTGTTCGACTTTTAAGCGTCATTGCGCCGTTGCTCGCTCTGTGTTTGTGTAAGTGGTTTGTTCTGCCGTCGTGTGTTCTGCTGTCGTGTGCGTGTGCGTGTGGCCTGTTGGTCCTTTGACAATAGGGCTGTAAATAGATAAACATACGAAGCCAACAGGCAGGTTTACTCACCTCCGCTGCAATGTGCAGAATGACTTCGATGCGGGAAGCGTCGAGTTCGTATGGATTAAGGGATTAGGTTACGGGTTAAGGGTTAACCCCCTAACCCTAACCCTAACTCTGAACCCGGTAGTTAACACTACAGAGAGGGGCAGTCGCGCATCTAGGGAATCGGGGTTGTTGTGTTCACATTCACAGAAACAAATAAACAAAGCCTTAACACTGGCGCACACGTAAACATTACTTTATACAAGTAACTAGGCAGGGATAACCCAGAGTTGGGGTTCAGATTAAAACTAGCCCAGGCAGGTTTACTTACCTCCGCTGCGATGTGCAGAATGACTTCGATGCGGGAGGCGTCGAGTTCGTACGCGAGGCCGGCCGGAATCGGGGAGCTGAGATCGACGCAGTGCGTCTGCCAGAAAAAGAACGGAATACCAGTTAGAGTCAACCCTTCAAAGGTTTCCTGTGCGCCTAAGTAAATCGCAGCAGCTTTTGCATCATCAAACACTACTTATGACTTTGGTGCTGTGACTCGTCTTAAACGACGGTTTAAGTGTTAACCCATATATATATATATATATATATATATATATCTAAATATAGGTTTACCCGGGATCGGAAAGCTCAGATCGACGCAGTGCGTCTGCCATAAACAAAAAGGAGACTCTGGGGTTAGCAAATGAACAGGGCAACGATTCGCTTTTTTTAACTGCCGTTGAGCCCGATTCCTTGATTGCAGTTCTCTGGCATTTTTTGGTCATTTACGTCAGTCGAGTGCCTGTAACGGTCAAATGCTCTGAACCGTTCCTGAGTGAATCATTATGCTAATCAAACATCAATTGGCGAAGCGCGGGTTAACCCGATATACAATTTATCTATATCGAAATCGATGTACATATATGTCTGTCTAGTTAGTCATCTATCTATTTTCAATCATTCATATATGTATATATATGTATGTATCACCCATCTTGAGGCAACGGACGCCAGAGTCGCGCGCAGCCCATTGCATAGTTATTTAGATATATACATATAGATACAGATAGCTATAGATAGAGATAGATAGATAGATACCTAAACATATCTCTCTCAATTCATTTATGTATATGCCCATTACATAGTTCTTTAGATAAATACATTTAGATATAGATAGCTATAGATACAGATAAATAGATAGATACCTAAACACATCTCTCTCAATTCATTTATCTATATTCAATTAGATGAGATAAAAAACGCTGCAGTTGCGGAGCCGGTCGTAGCCCTTCGATGCATTATATAGTTACATAGATAGATACACCTAGATATCGATATATATATAGAAAGATACAGATGAATAGATTCATATTCACAGACGGTTTATAATACAAAGGGGACACGAGCACACACGCACAGGGAACTGATGCGAAAGTGGCTTTGGGAGCCTAAGGGGAGCTCCCTGGAATATATCTAGATGCTTGGGGGCGGAGTCGACGACGCGACCCTAGTGGCCGCCTTAGGCGCCGGCCCGCCGCATAAATGTGTATATGTATTCATACATTCGATTATTCGTATCTGGATGAGGTGAAAGACTCCAGAATCTCGGAGTCGGTCAATCCCCCTTGGAGGCATTACAAAGTTAAAAAGATAGACACATCTCGGGATATGACTCGAGATACATCTGTACACATAGATAGATACCTAGTAATATATATAAATGTATTCATGTATTTTCACCTGGATGAGGGTTAACCTCGTATCCCTCAGACGCTTTATGAAGTAATATGGATAGGTTACATCTAGATCTAGATCTTCATGTTGATAGATACAAGTAGATAGATACCTATTAGTATAATAAGTATATTGATTTATGTACTTTCACCTGAATTCGGTGAAAGACGCCGGAATCACGAAGTCGGTCGTATCCCTTGGAGGGGTTAATTTGATGTATATATAGATAAATATAGATTTAGATGTACATAGATAGATAGATACCAAACATATCTCTCTCTCAATTCATTTGTGTATATTCACCTGGATGAGATGAAACACGTCGGAGTTGCAGAGCCGGTCGTATCCCTTTGATACATTATATAGTTCTACAAATAGATATATCTGTATGTAGATACACATATACATATAGATATAAAACAGGGGGTAGATACTTATAAATGTATGTAAATCGTTTCATTAATTTATTTTCGCCTGGATGAGGTGAAAGACTCCAGAGTCTCGGAGCCGGTCGTATCCCTTGGAGACTTTATATAGTTATCTAGATAGATACATAAACATGAAGATACAGGTATTGATGGATAGATAGATATCTATTGGTATATATATATATATATATATATATTCGTTTATTTCTATTCACCTGGATAAGGTGGAAGACTCCAGAATCGCGGAGTCTGTCGTAGCCCTCGGAGGCGTTATACAGGCAGATAGATAGATAGATGGATAGATAGATACGTGATAGACAGATAGACAGATAGATAGATATATATACAGATAGATAGTAGATATATAGATAGACAGATAGACCGATAGATAGATAGACGGATAGATAGATAGATAAATAGATATAAAGATAGATAGATAGATAGACCGATAGATAGATGGATAGATAGATAGATTTATATATAGATAGATAGACAGACAGATATATCACCTGGATAAGGTGGAAGACTCCAGAATCTCGAAGCCGGTCGTATCCCTTTGATGCATTATATAGTTCTACAAATAGATATATCTGTATGTAGATACACATATACATATAGATATAAAACAGGGGGTAGATGCTTATAAATGTATGTAAATCGTTTCATTAATTTATTTTCGCCTGGATGAGGTGAAAGACTCCAGAGTCTCGGAGCCGGTCGTATCCCTTGGAGACTTTATTTAGTTATCTAGATAGATACATAAACATGAAGATACAGGTATTGATGGATAGATAGATACCTATTGGTATATATATATATATATATGTATTCGTTTATTTATATTCACCTGGATAAGGTGGAAGACTCCAGAATCGCGGGGTCTGTCGTAGCCCTTGGAGGCGTTATACAGGCAGATAGATAGATAGATGGATAGATAGATACGTGATAGACAGATAGACAGATAGATAGATATATGTACAGATAGATAGTAGATATATAGATAGACAGATAGACCGATAGATAGATAGACAGATAGATAGATAGATAAATAGATATAAAGATAGATAGATAGATAGACCGATAGATAGATGGATAGATAGATAGATAGATATATAGATAGATAGACAGATAGATATATCACCTGGATAAGGTGGAAGACTCCAGAATCTCGAAGCCGGTCGTATCCCTTTGATGCATTATAAAGTTCTACAAATAGATATATCTGTATGTAGATACACATATACATATAGATATAAAACAGGGGGTAGATACTTATAAATGTATGTAAATCGTTTCATTAATTTATTTTCGCCTGGATGAGGTGAAAGACTACAGAGTCTCGGAGCTGGTCGTATCCCTTGGAGACTTTATATAGTTATCTAGATAGATACATAAACATGAAGATACAGGTATTGATGGATAGATAGATACCTATTGGTATATATATATATATATGTATTCATTTATTTATATTCACCTGGATAAGGTGGAAGACTCCAGAATCGCGGAGTCTGTCGTAGCCCTTAGAGGCGTTATACAGGCAGATAGATAGATAGATGGATAGATAGATACGTGATAGACAGATAAACAGATAGATAGATATATGTACAGATAGATAGTAGATATATAGATATACAGATAGACCGATAGATAGATACACAGATAGATAGATAGATAAATAGATATAAAGATAGATAGATAGATAGACCGATAGATAGATAGATAGATAGATAGATAGATATATAGATAGATAGACAGATAGATATATCACCTGGATAAGGTGGAAGACTCCAGAATCTCGAAGCCGGTCGTATCCCTTTGATGCATTATATAGTTCTACAAATAGATATATCTGTATGTAGATACACATATACATATAGATATAAAACAGGGGGTAGATACTTATAAATGTATGTAAATCGTTTCATTAATTTATTTTCGCCTGGATGAGGTGAAAGACTACAGAGTCTCGGAGCCGGTCGTATCCCTTGGAGACTTTATATAGTTATCTAGATAGATACATAAACATGAAGATACAGGTATTGATGGATAGATAGATACCTATTGGTATACATATATATATATGTATGTATTCGTTTATTTATATTCACCTGGATCAGGTGGAAGACTCCAGAATCGCGGAGTCTGTCGTAGCCCTTGGAGGCGTTATACAGGCAGATAGATAGATAGATGGATAGATAGATACGTGATAGACAGATAGACAGATAGATGGATATATATACAGATAGATAGTAGATATATAGATAGACAGATAGACAGATAGATAGATAGACGGATGGATAGATAGATAAATAGATATAAATGTAGATAGATAGATAGACCAATAGATAGATAGATAGATAGATAGATATATATAAAGATAGATAGACAGATAGATATATCACCTGGATAAGGTGGAAGACTCCAGAATTCCGAAGCCGGTCGTATCCCTTTGATGCATTATATAGTTCTACAAATAGATATATCCGTATGTAGATACACATATACATATAGATATAAAACAGGGGGTAGATACTTATAAATGTATGTAAATCGTTTCATTAATTTTTTTTCGCCTGGATGAGGTGAAAGACTACAGAGTCTCGGAGCTGGTCGTATCCCTTGGAGACTTTATATAGTTATCTAGATAGATACATAAACATGAAGATACAGGTATTGATGGATAGATAGATACCTATTGGTATATATATATATATATGTATTCATTTATTTGTATTCACCTGGATCAGGTGGAAGACTCCAGAATCGCGGAGTCGGTCGTAGCCCTTGGAGGCGTAGGAGAGCTTGTCCAGGACCACCACCTCGTAACTGAAGCAAGGGCCAGAAACGTAAGACATGCATATATATGAATATATATATATATATATATATATATATATATATATATATATATATATATATATATATATATATATATATATATATATATATATATATATATATATATA
>Ga0335398_10010888_pt1 | contig 10289 bp, 9 predicted proteins | sample BON03_FD_205742 | JGI IMG/M metagenome (GOLD analysis project Ga0335398, IMG submission 205742) | Freshwater microbial communities from Lake Bonney liftoff mats and glacier meltwater in Antarctica - BON-03 (spades assembly) (version 2) | ecosystem: Environmental > Aquatic > Freshwater > Ice >... | reverse complement strand
AGAACACACGCGCTCGGGTGACACGGGGGGGGAGGGGGAAGACAATACTTGTCCGTGTCAATGAGGGGGGGAGGAGACCTCGGCGAGTACATGTTTTTGAATTCTGCGGACTCTTCTTCTCTCTCAGAGTCATGCTCACATAACTGAAAGTATTTTATACATGAGGTCACGTGTACATGTCCCGCGTTTGAAAACTCAACCTCGGCGCCCTTGATAGCCCCGGTTGACACAATCACTCCCGTACCACTTCCTTACCGCGTTCGTACATTCTACATAGTACGCTACAATTCCCCCACAACACATACATCTCAACTAACACACACCATTAAGGAACTTCCAAAAAAAGGGGGGAAAAAGAAAAAAGAAACAAAAGAGGGGAGGACACAAAAACCACAAACACACAAACACACAAACACACAAACACACAAGCAATCAAACACAAACATACTATTTACATCCTTAACTTAGTCCAGTACTTAGGTTTGGTCTTTGAAACCCACGAAAGAAAGAATGACAGACCCTTAGTATTAATAACCGTTCCAATTCCTCAATCCATTCCCAACATACAAATACACACACTTCAAAACAACATTCATGTGTCCAAGGTCCATTGCGGGAGTGCCTTCGAGCCAGGCGCTTCCGGGCTACCTTGTTTGCACCTTGAGAGTTCCAAACAAAACTACCACATTATTTCTTTATAAGTAATAATAAAAGCAGTCTTCACTTCACTACTGCGCACACCACCTGTGTGCGTTCCTGCTGTACTTGGCGCACTACCTGTGTGGTGACGTAACGGGAATTGAAAAAAAAAAATGCCGGGGCCTGATTGCCCATGCGCCTGGTGCTGGTACGGGCCACTCTGCATGCAGAAGTTGATGTTGTCAGTGTGCAACGATGTGAAATCGCCAGGGCAATCTTTGCATGTACAACACTTTCTTGATCAGATTGCTGTCTCTCCCTGATAATCGTGGATAACAACTCCGACAGGTTTGTTTGCTGGTCGCTATGCTTCTTTCTGCGAATCCCAACTGATGGGTTCATTTTTGCTGACAAGAGTACAATCCGATTCCCTGAACCATTGCGGAGTGCTGAAGAAAAGAGATTATTTGAACGAATCATTCGATAATCTCACCTTGCTGACCGCGCCAATTTGGTTCCATCACGGTCATCATGAGACACCACAATTCTACAAATCCTCAGTTTGCGAGTCCTCCACGCACCACCTTACCCCTCTCTGTTGCACTCGCTGGTCAGGAACCAAACAAAATGGGTGACCTCTGGTTTTTGGTTTTTGGTTTGTTACGCCGCAACACAGCTAGCAACCCAATTACAGCACAGATGCATACAAGTGGTGTGCAGTAATAAGGAAGCCCGGAAGCGCCTCACCGAATCAAACGGCACTCCCGCAATGGACCTCGGACCTATGAATATTGATTGACGCATACATTCGCATATTGTTTTGAAGGAGAATTTTGCATACGCAGATATACATACAAACGAGGAATACAACAAAACACATCGTAGTAGATTAAGTTTGGATTTGCAATCATTATTTATGTTGATCATGATTAATATGTATTCTCAGTTTGTTTATGAATTTATGTTTCTCATGTATCTTGTCATGGATCATATGCAATAAATCTGTGATTTCTTATAACATTCATGATGTTTTTGGAGTGTCGCTAAATAATTGATTTTTTTTCAAGATAGTCGTATTTATTTATTTGTTTGTTCATATATTAGAGAAATGAAGATACAGATGGAAAAAGAAGATAAACATATAAGCAGGGTTGTGCGAACATCAATGGGCACCGTGACATAGGTGTTCATTAAATTTGTAGAAATAGAAGAAAGAAAATAGTAAGATGGTTATGAGTATAGAACAGAACACAAACCATACATGAGAACATGGCGATAAGTGTGGACAAATATGCAAGAGTAGGGAATTGCGTATACATGTTTAGATACAACTCATTTAAATACAAATTTGTTACTTATTGTTTGGTACAAACGTACAAAACCCCGTGGACATTTGAGGTTATTGTTTCGAAGTGATTCGAGGTCTGCAACATAAAAGGCGCCAGTTATCTTCTGGGCCTTCTGCGAAACCTTTCGTGTGTTTTGCGGGCCCTTACAGAAACGATCATCAAAGTTGAGTCGAACCATTTAGTAGTCTCTCTCTCTCTCTCTCTTGATCAAATCTTGATAACAGGAGTTGTCCCTGGGTGTAAATAGCCCAGGTGACTGATGCTCCAACTACAAAATCAGCGCGCACAGCGTCAACCAAGCGATCAAGGTGCGTCAGGCGAACGCATCGTGGAAAACAATCATGTACTTTGTCCTGGTAACGACCTTGCTGACATCGTTCGCACTCGAAGTGCAAGGACATCTCCCTGGCATCACGAATAAGGACTACACACACACTGGTGCAAACACAGAGCAGTGGGGAGATTTCCGCACTGGCACTGCTCAGAAATGCACAGCTTTCTTGGTGCAGCTTGATAAGACACAACACCAGCGCTCAGTACAATTACATCGATGTCGCAGACAACATCGAGACGAGCTAATTTCAACACAACAGTAGGCAAGCAAACAGAAGACCGCAGAACACAAAGTAAGCGCAAAACTTGAAGAAACACTTGGTAAGTTGCAGCAGATGCTCGCAGACAACGCAAAAGCTGCAGTGAGCCGCAAATCAGCAGAGAAAGAACGCCACACCGCGGAACAAACAGAGCTCCAGACAGCGCAAGAAGCGCAGGAGGCAATCTTACACGACATTCAAACAGCGCTCAACAGCATTTCTAATCGTGTCAATGCGATAGAAGAGACGCAGCAACGTGTCTGGCAGACACAAGTGCAGCAGCATGACAAAATTACAAAAATTCAAAAACAGATGCTGCAGCAACAGCAGGTAATGCACCAGTATGATCAGGACGCACTCGACATGCAGGCAGCTGAGTACAACAAAATCTGTCAGCGCGAGCAAGAAGCAGAAAAGCGGCATGCAGAAGTTTTGCAGCGACTCCACGCACTCGAAAAGAATTCGAGCGAGACAAAATGGCAAGAAAATACAGTAACCACACTACCCGATGAACGCGAGGTTGAACAACACAGTCCGTCAAACGCAACTCCCAGAGTAGACACAGACACAGGGACTGTATCAGCAGGAGCCCAGCACAATAGAGACGAGGTGGACGCACCTGAAAAATTTCAGACGGAAAGGTAAATGAGGTGACAGAAAATGACTATGTGAATGAGCACCGAGCGACTGGAGCAGATACAGAGACAGAAACAACAGGAGCGCACAGGAACACAAACAAGATGAATGCAGATACCAAAAAATTCAGAAACGAAGGTATCTGCACTCCAACAGAGGATACACAGTCTCATCCGGCAGACAGCACTGCCGCGGGCACCCTAGAATATAGCGAGATCTTGGGCATCATGAATCAGATGCACAAGAGGACAACTGCGCGAGCTGCACTCGCTCACGAGCAGAGTGAGAAGGTTAAAACAAGCTCAGCGAGTTGACTAAGAAACTGGACAAGGTCACAGAGAGAGAGAGATAATGTTGTTTATTGGAAACCAATGGGAAGATCAATAATGATCTCCAATGACAAAGTCACACATGTGATGGAGGAAAAGCAATTCAACTTCACATACATGAACAAGGCGCATGAATTACGCGTTGACAGCAACATGCAGAACCTAGAACGCGTTGATGGCGGGGAGACTGAGACGGAAAAAGTGGATCAAACACCTGAGGTACAAAAAGTTGCAAACACATCAATCAGCTACGATAATCTACAAAATAGAATCAGCAGGGAGACTACAACAATCAACGTGTCTGAACCAATAGGACAGGAGCACGATACCCTCACTTGGCTCGTAGGTAGCCATGTAACCAACACTAGCGGGGAGAATTCGACAGATCAAACTCACTTGGACCACATAGACACAGCAGATATGTTCATGAAAGTCCTCGCAGTAAACAATTGTGTGGTCATAATACTCGGGTGTCTCAACTTGATTCACGCAGCGAAAACGGGCTACAAGTCTATACACATGAGCGGAAAAATACAAATCACGGGTATGATAGTACAAATGGTCGCCCATTTTCTGTCGACGCACAACAATGAAATCACACAAATAATTCAAACATGGGTAGTAACAGGGGGATTGCTGATCGCAAGTTTCTATGTTGCCAAATATGTATTCAACACACATTCAGGGCAACTGAAGAATGGGCGACACACTGTCACCTACAACGACGGAGGCAGTTACGAGAGCGCCTTGCGAGACGGCAAGAGACATGGGCACGGTACGTACACATGGTCAGATGGGCGCAGGCACATAGGCGAATGGTTTGCTGATGAAGAGCATGGGCGCGGCGCGCTCATAGGGGTCCGCGGGTACACCAGGACGGGTGATTCGCTGGCAAATTTAAGGGCTCGTAGATCACCAACAAGACACCATTTATATGACATACCTGCCATATAACATAAAACATGTGACAAATGAAATATGTACGAACATACTACATATCATACATGATACACAAACAACATGAGCACACACTACACGTACACACTACATACAATCATGCGTCGCACGTACATGATGAAAGCGTATGTGTATGCAAATATGATTGGAGATCATCATTGATCTTCCTATTGGTTTTCCAATAAACAACATTATCTCTCTCTGCAAATGTGAGTCACTACATGTGTTCTGTATCGAAACACAGATAGGACCTATTAACTCTTACTCCGTATGAGCATCAGCGGGGATGATAGGACAAAGTTCTCAATATGAGTCTCCTACTCCGTACACGAGTCAGCGGGGATGTCCGAAACTGGGGACGCGTCTCGATACTAGTGACTCGTGACAGAAGAGACTCGAATTATAATGAGAACCGTGTTCGATGAATAAACATCTGAAATAGAAACATGGCATCGGCCGTGTCTTCGACGCACTATTGAGAGGTCCACTGTCCGTGATCGAGACACCTCTCATATCAAATCTGAAGACATTTCTGTCTTTGGATTTCGGCTCCGGGAATCGAACCCGGTGCGCCTGACGATTAGTTGATGTACTATGACAGTTTGATTGATGTTGCTTTTATTACTTCGCAAGAAATAGTCTATTAGCTTTGCTGGAAGCTCTATGTGCTCGAATATTTTCTTTAGATTCGTGAATATCAGGTTTTTTCTGACATTTTTTTTGGCTTACTGGTTAGTACATAGTTTAGCCTAATGGTTATTATATCAACTAATCTTCAGGCGCACCGGGTTCGATTCCCGGAGCCAAAATCCAGAGACAAAACTATCTCCAGATTTCATAACAATCTTGAGTCCTTCACGGACGAGGTGTGTGTGCGGCATGGTAGTTCATCTGGTTAGCCCATGGAGTATGAGTAGCCTGGGTACCCCACCATTGATGGGCATTTCGGGTTCCGAGCGAGAAGGATGCCGCACGGTGAGCCAGCACGGCAAGAAAACGCATGACCATGATGACGGACGCTCAACTATGGTGACCTGTAACAGCCGGTGGGGACCGTCGTGACGCAAAAGAGAAATGCCGCAATATGCACACTAGACTCGTAGTTGGGTCGTCCGCGAGGACATAACGATTTTGATGAAATCTAGAGACATTTTTGCCTCTGGATTTCGGCTCCGGGAATCGAACCCGGTGCGTCTGACGATTAGTTGACATTCAGTAGCGTTCTTGGACATAGAAACCGCTTATTTGACCCAGCCAGCGAGTTTTTAAGCACGCACTGATGAAGCCAGAACCCAGCCTGCCAGCATTGTTTCTATAAACCATTAAAAAATTGCCACCCAGCCAGCGAGTTTCTACACTCCCCGTAGAAACTCTAAATTTGTCGTAAGAGATCTTATAAATTGTTAAGAAAATCTCAAAGAAAATCATAAGATTTTCACAGGGAAAATCTGAGATTTTCACACAGAAAATTAAGATTTTCATAGAGAAAATTAAGATTTTCGTAGAGAAAATCATACATCATTAAGAAACTGCCCAAATCGCTGCCAGCAGGTTTCTAAACTCACAGTGAAGAAACCGTCCAAATTCCAGACTACCGTTTCTATAAATCATTAAGAAACTGCCCAAATCGCTGCCAGCGGGTTTCTAAACCCTCAATGAAGAAACCGGCCCAATTCCAGCCTGCAGTTTCTATCTGCCAGTTTTTATGTTCCTGAACGCTACTGTACTTCTTCTTCAGATTTTATTAGGCCAGAGTTAACTTAAAAAGTCTACCGTGACAACCGACTTGGGGCTCAAGCGCCTATACACCGGTCTCCGAACAACTCCCAGCCAAGCTCACAATGGCTTTTATTTCACAACACGCATCCGACTTGGGTTCCACATAACCGTCGAAAGGCAGTGCTGGCGTTGCTACTGACGTCCGGTTACATACGCGACTATTAAGTCATACTCAAGTAGTACCTCTGCTAAGAACTCATTCTGTCCCCCCCACTCATGACCTTCCCTTGAAACTGCCTCATGTGTCCCAAGTCTTCCTTTAAAAACTCGCCAACCCTCATGTTATGCAAGCTGGTTGGGTCTGGGATGAAGGAGAAACTGTGGATGTTTGGATTCATAGACAGTCCTTGAAGGGAGTACAGGTCAAGGGAGAGTCCGGCTGGGGAAGTAGTGGAGGTTCTCGGCATTCGCGTACTCCACTTAGCTTGCAGTGTGGTCAGTGACGCATGACATTCATGTCTGGGTCAGGGCGAAGTTGGAACTATAGTTTGTGAGGGAAAAAGGAAAAACCCACTAGACTCTAGTTTTGGTGTGATCATGGAGTAAACAGTTGGAAAACCTTCATGTGACGGCGGGTCTTGGCGGGCAAATGCCTTTCAGTGTGTGCATTTTGGAGGCCGCGGCAAATGCCTTGCGTTGTGGAGGCAAACACTTTTATTGTTGGGGCAAATGCCTTTGAGTGCGTGGGTAGATGTGTTTGGTGTGATCATGGAGTAAAAAGTCGAAAACTCTCCATGTCACGGCGGGTCTTGGGGGGCAAATGCGTTCGAGTGCGTGAATTTTGGAGGCAAATGCCTTGCGTTGTGGAGGCAAATGCCTTTGTTTGTGAGGGCAAATGCCTTTGACTGCATGGGTAGATGTCCTTGGTTGTGGTCGGCGACGTATGACATTCATGCCGGGGTCAGGGCGAAGTCGGAAGTGTAATTTGTGCGGGAAAAGGGAAAAACACAATGGACCCTAGTTTTGGAGTGATCATGAAGTAAAATGTTGGAAAACCTTTGTGTCACGGCGGGTCTTGGTGGGCAATTGAGTTCAAGTGCGTGAATTTTGAAGACAAATGCCTTGCGTTATGGAGGTAAATGTCTGTGGGTGTGGGGGCAAATGCCTTTGAGTGCGTGGGTCGATGTCTTTGACTCTCTCTTTCTCTCTCTTTATCTTTGACTCTGATAGTCTCTCTCGCATTTTTTCTCACGTTGACTTGGTGGCACATCGCTGTCATTCTCGCGCTCACTTGCTTGCGCCCTCTTCTACCTGTCTCTTTTTTGTTCTCTCTCCGTCTCTGTCTCTCTTTTCTCAACCACTAACCATTAAGCTGAACTGACATCTAATTAGATGACAGTTTAGCCTAATGGTTAGTATATCATGGTGTAGCAACTAATCATCAGGCGCACCGGGTTCGATTCCCAGAGCCGAAATCGAGAGACAAAAATGTCACCAGATGTCATCATCTCTCTCTCTCTGTCTCTTTCTTTCTTGCTCTCCCTCTCTCTCTCTCTCTCTCTCTCTCTCTCTCTCTCTCTTCTGCATATAGAGTTTCTAGTAGAGCTACTAGACTATTTCTTACAAAGTAATAAAAGCAACATTATCAATCAATCGCTTTCTCTCTCTCTTTCCCTCTCTCGCGCGCTCTCTCTCTCCCTCTCTCACTTTCTCTCTCTCTCTCTCGCTTTGTCTCTCTTTCTCTTTCTCTCTCTGTCTTTTTCCACCCTCCCCTCTCTCTCTCTCTCTCTCTCCCTTTCTCTCTCTCTCTCTCTCTCTCTTTCTGTCTCTCGCCCTTTCTCTTTCTTTCTCTCTTTCTTTCTTTCTCTCTCTCGTTCTCTCACCACGATGATATTGATCCGCCTCGTCGTGCTTTTAGTGTGCTGCACATTGACTTGTGTACAGTGTGGGGCAGCAGACCCGCAGAGATCCATTTTTTGCAAGTTATACAACATTACCAACCAAACCGAGTAAAACGCCACCGACACACACCTGCTTCACATGTTATATCGATTGTGACTTGTGTTAGTATTTGGCTTGGTTCCAGGTAGCACTTTCCAATGTACTGCGGGAATCGACTGTGAAAATTGAAAATTGGGCAGTATGAGTTTTGCCATAATATGATTAAACAGTGTCATACTGGGATACCATATTCCACACAAAATCAAGCAAAAATGTGTCGATGTGTCGATGTTTATTGGGAATAATGCCTTGGACTTTGAGTCTATTTGTTGGCGCTGTTTTGTTTGGAAGATGCAAGATATTGTATTCTACGTCCAATGAGAGACCCTGTCACTCCACATACGATACCAATTTTGACAGACACTCGCCATTATACAGCATATCTCCCAATTGTGTAGCAGTATTGGCCCACAGTCTACAGACTTTGACAAAACAATTGAGACACGCGATGTGGTTGATGATATTGGGAGCCTGAGTGTACCGAATGATGTGCATATTTTTGACGGAGATCTTGGGGGCGGTCTGTGGGGAGTTTGTGGAATTCAGGGATATCTCGGAAGAGAAGAACGTGAGGGCTAAAAGCGCAAAGAATCGCGAATTCACCTGGTACGTTGCGCCACCGAGCTCGTGTTTTTGGCATTCAGTAGTCGATAGAGGCGTGACAAGCATAATGACGTTTTTGTCAAAGAGTATGTTGTCAAATTTGTCTACACGGGCATAGACCTTCTGGCTGCTAAATTAGTCCCAAATAGGGGTTTTCACAGTTAGACAGACAATGTGGGAATGTCCTGACAGCCGTCGCACAAATATAGATGCCAATGTTGCATCTGCAAATTCGAGCCTAGACGCTAAGGCAATAATAGCCTGCGAGCAACCAGCGTCCAGCCGTGTGTCGATCAGAAACGTCGAATCACTGGCCCGGGTAGTGTTTGTGTAGATTTTCACAACGTCATTCGTACCCTTTCCCTTTCCCTGCAGATACAACGTTTTCGGTCCAATTTTTGTACTTGTGACCCATAAGTCGCCTTTACCACCCTGCCAGCTTTACTAGCCCAGTCCCGAGGCATTGAGAGCCCGGTCCCGGCAGGTGTCCACACCCTCGCGTGGACTGCGGCAGAATAGATATTGTCAGAACCACAGACTGTTTTTTTTAATGTTTTACCACCACACAGTTAGCACTCCAATTACATCAGGAACACACACAGGAGGTGTGCAGTGATACGGAAGCCTGGAAGCGTCTAGCTGAAGCACTCCTGCTATGGACCTTGGACTTATCCTGATGTAATTGGTACGCTAACTGTGTGGCGGCAAATTTTTTTAAAAAAAAAACTTTGACAGACTTCAGTACATATTGACCCACACTGGGCTGAGGGAGTTAGAAGGGCACATCCTGGGGGGGCGTGGATCGGGGTTTGGTTTAGTTCCCGGTTATACTACCCTTTCAGTAAGGGTCCCGACCAACATTAATTCGGTTCCTGACAACGAATAAAAGGCACATGCAGTCAAATAAAAAAGAAATAGAACAAAGCACACATCAAGAAGCACCGTGACGGAACATGGATGAAGAAAACACACCTGACACCATACTACTAGTAATTAGTCTTTCTTTCTTTCTTTTTTCTTGGGTTTCGAAGACCCAACCTAATATCTGGACTAAGGGCATGGCAAGCAATCAATTGGCCAGCTAGGACCCAAGAAACCTGTCCCGGACTGGAGGACCATAGCATTACCTAGTTTATTGCAGACCCAATCAGACCCCCTACTAGTGGGTAAAGCAGATCGCAATGTTGGTGGGATGTTTCTTTCTTCCTTGCTTTCTTTCTTTTTTAAATTTGTTTCTTTACATATTAGTTCAGTTTATTCCCATTTATGTTTGAGGTCATCGGGTGTTACAGGCCTGCGTTGCCTCAATGTAAATTAAGTCAAAGCCATCCTGCTGTCTGCGTACGCCAATACTACTTAAGACCTCACGTGCAAGCGTGGCTCAGTTGGTCAGAGCAAGGGACTGTCAATCCCTAGGTCGTCGGTTCGATTCCGTCTAAAACCCGACAACTCAAATTCCCATG
>Ga0335398_10010887_pt1 | contig 10289 bp, 11 predicted proteins | sample BON03_FD_205742 | JGI IMG/M metagenome (GOLD analysis project Ga0335398, IMG submission 205742) | Freshwater microbial communities from Lake Bonney liftoff mats and glacier meltwater in Antarctica - BON-03 (spades assembly) (version 2) | ecosystem: Environmental > Aquatic > Freshwater > Ice >... | reverse complement strand
CATATATATATATATATATATATGTATATATGTAAATATATATACTTATATATATATATTCATACATTCACACATATATATGTATATATATACATATATACTTATGTATATATATTTATATATATATGTATGTATACATATATATACATGAAATTGTGTCTGGGGCGCACACACACACATAAACACACACAAACAAGCACACACACTCTCACACACACACACACACGCAATACACCAACACACACAGAAATGCATACACACGCAAACACACTCTATCACACACAAACACACACACACACACATATGGTATTATGTATGCATATATGTATGTAATAGAGCCCCTCTGTCTTCTTCAAAAGAGCACTGTTGTCTTGAACAAGAGCTCAAACTCTCTTTCTCTCCCTTTTTCTCTCCCTCCCTCTCCCTCTTTCTTTCTTTCTTTCTTTCTCTCTCTCTCACACACATGTAAACAATCATGCACACACACTCTCTCTCTTTCGCTCTCTCTCTCTCACACACACACACACACACAGGGCCACCGATGTTGTTCAACATGTACACGGCCGACGCAGAAGTGCGCAAATCGTGCAAGGTACACTGGAACACACTACAGCACACAGCTGCACACTGCAACGCACTGCAACATACTGCCACACACCAGGTCACACTGCAACACACTGCAACACACAGCAACAAAGAAGTTTGTGAACCATGCAAGGTATAATACGCACTACAACTCACTGCAACACACTGCAACACACTGCAACACACTACAACACACTGCAACACACAGAAGTGCGCAAATCATGCCAGATACACTATTGACTGCAGTATATTGCAACAACAGCAACACACTGCAACACGCTGCACGCGCAGCAACACACAGAATAGCACAGAATAGCACAAATTATACCACCTACACTACGCACTACGCAAGTCTCTCTTGCAAGTCTCTTTTCAAATACAAACATCTCTTTTCAAATACAAACATCTCTTTTCAAATACAAACATCTCTTTTGAAATACAAACATCTATCTGAATATTCACACGTCTCCTTTCACGTGTAGACATCTCTTTGCACACTCACACATCTCTTTCCACATGCACACATCTCTTTTCAAGGTCACACAGCTCTTTTCATATTCACGCATCTCTTTCCACATTCACACACAACTTTCCACTTTCAAGCATATCCTTTCAAATTCATACATTTCTCCAAACACTCACACATCTCTTTCCACATGCATACATCTCTTTTCAAATACAAACATCTCTTTTCACATTCACACATCTCTTTTCCATATGTAAATTTTCGTTTCTCATTGGCACATCTCTCTATATACTCACATTTCTTTCCACATGCACAACATCTCTGTCCACATGTATCCATCTCTTTCCACATTTAAACGTCTCTTTTCACATTCACACATCCCTTTATCATATGTAAATGTTTCTTTCACATTGACACATCGCTTTATACACTCACATCTCTGTCGACATGTACAACCTCTCTTTCTACAGGTAAACATATTTTTCCACATTTACGCATCTCATTTTCATATGTTCATGTTTTTTTTCCTCACACTTCTCTTTCCCCGTGCAAATTTTTCTTTTTTCTTTTCACACGTGTCTTTTCATGCGTGTACGCATTCACACAATTCTTTCCCCGTGTGCATCTTTCGTATTGCTTTCACACATCTCCTTTCAGTACACTTCTCTTTTGCTGGTCTCTTTTGTATACACATAACTCTTGTGTTGAGGCATATTATCACCACGCAGATGCTGTGTTAGATGGCTAAGTAGGTCTCTTTTGTATATCTTTTTGCAGGTAAATACGTCTCTTTTGACACACACTAAACTCTCATCACGCAGATGCTGCCGCTCAATCTACTCGACGCGCTGAGGGAATTCGAAAAAGGTAGACTTTCTCATAAGCCAGCTCTCTATTCAATTTTTCATATATACCACGACGGTTGAGAGGACTATCGAGAAGTTTGCAGACAAAGCGATGGCAGAGAACAGTGGAAAGTCTGCTTTCTATTCAAATTTAAATATGTATGATTTTCTTTATGTATACAATTGTTGTAGAGCTGACATTGGAGAATCTCTGCCAGACAAAGTGTTGGCAGAGGGCATCGGACCTCAGCTTGCGACGGCCTATTTCAATCTCAAGATGAATCAGGTGGGTGCGCCCATGTGTGAGGCTTCTCGAATGCGTTCTCTTGGTCACTGCACATGTAGAATGCATTCACTCAGTCTTGAGATGCATTTTTTGGATCTCGCACAGGAGCGTGCGACTGCCGATGTGAATCTACAACACACGGCAACACTCACTGCAACACACACTGCACAACACACTGCGACAACACTGCAAGAATGCTAGATTCGTAGAGACCAAGAGAATGCATTCTTACACATGCGACTGCCGATGTGCATCTCGGGATCCATGTATTCGGGTGTGAGAATGGCCTCTAGAATGCTTGTGGCGCGCATCTAGAGTGCATTTCATAGTCTAGAGATGCGACCGCCGACGTGCATCTCGGGATTCATGCATTCGAGTGTGCGCGTGTGAGAAAGAATTCTCTTTGTCTTTGCGAATCTAGCATTCTTGCGAAATTGTCGCAGTGCGTTGCCATGTGCCTTTTGAGAATGCATTATTTAGTCTGTACGAATTTAGAATGCATTCTTACACATGCATTCGTGTTGTCTCACGCATAAGCGAGGATGCTGCTGGGTGGTGTGCGTGCGTACACATGTGGGTACAGGCGAAGGTGATGGACTTGCTGTGTTGCTATCAAGAGACTTGCTATGTTGCTGCGTGCTGCTGTGTCACAGGCTTGAAATTTGATGCAGCGTGTCGTAATGTGTTTCAGTGTATCGCAGTGTGTCACTGTAGTACAGCTTTTCCCCACAACATAGAGAAAGAATCTTGCTTGCCCATTCAACGTCCCGCGAAAGCGTGAGAAAGAGGCGCGTGCGCACACACGCACACTTGTTTCCTTTCACACACACTCGACAAGAGGTTTTTTGGCGGGAAGTGTCCAACAAAGAGTACAGAACCAAAGTAAGAAACAGATTCCCCTTTATCATTTCCCAAACACACATACACATACACACGCACGTACGCACACTTAGATTTGCTCATACACTTCCACATACACACACGTACAAACACAAACACAGTGGAACGACTACAGCCGAGCAATGTCGCGGTGGGAGATAGAAAACACCCTCGACGCCTAACGGAGACATGACTTGAGATACAGACAGAGATAGAAATGTAAAGATGAAGACCACGAGTGCGCATCAACTCGGTCACGTTTTGGCCCTGATAGCAAATGTGTGCATTTCAGACACGTTCTCAAAACCGCTGTAACGTATGGGCTGACAAGTGTTGCTTAGCGAGTCGAGACTCTTGAAATTTTTCGATTCCAGGAACCCCATATCATTCTGCAACGCGCTTTGTCGCACGGATGTTTGCTATGATATGGTTCGTTTGCAGGTGTCGGCATGACAAGATATAAAGCACAACCCTGCCAAGAATCTGTCATTGATCTCCCAATTGTATTTCCTCAGCTTGCGCCAGCCTCACTTACACTCTCCACGCATGACTGAGTTCTAGTGAGAACCCCAACCTGAGGCTGCGGTCTCGTTAAGAAAAATGGTCACGTTTGCGACATGGTCTAGTTCTAGAACAGAGTTTCTAATTTAGAAGGTGTTCTGTAACGACATTTTTTCAAGCTCATTCTCGGGTACTTGAAGGAGGATCAAGAGAGGTAAATTTGTCGCGTGTCTGTTCTAACGCAAGCACGTTTGTACCACATGATCTTGCACATTGTCTTTCCTGTGTCTTGTTCGCCACATGGTGTGCCTTTGGTGCTCGCCTAGGCGTTGGTGCCTTAGAGCAGCCATTCACGCAACGGATCGTCTGGAGATCCTGCGCGTTTCCTTTCTCGAGGTAGAGAAAGAAGGGCGTCTTTGATAAGACGCAATCGCTCTCAATTGCCTTCCAAAGTTGTGCTGCACAGTCCGAGAGTGCCACTTCGATTCGTGCACTCATAGAAGAAGAGGGTGGATGTGTATGTGTCACGGAGTGAGAGAGGGATGCCCTTGCTATCATAACAGTCATGCTTGTCATTGTGTGTTGCTTTATCTTGTTGTCCCGAGGGTGAGGAAGATTAGAAACAAGGTCTGCAGTTACCCTGGGAACTTCTCCAGAACTTTCCTGCTTTTACTATGTCGCTAGATCCCCAAGATTCCCCAGTATGACAACCTCTCGAATCTGCTTTTATCATGCTCAACTGCCGCTATCGAAGAACAAATTGCTCAAAGGTCATGACGGAGCAGCCGTGGGCAGGCCCAGTCATCTAGCACATAGACGCAGACACAGATGTGTGCGTGTATGTGTATGGGTCTGCAGAAGTGGTGACTCTATTGCCTTTCAAAGCTGTGCTGCTCAGTCTGAGTCACATCAAGAGTGCTGTGCAAAGAAAAAGAGACTGTGTGTGTATGTATTCAAGTTTGTGGGTGAGAGATGGATTTCCTGCTATAATGACGATTCAATTTGACAGGATTCTCTGCCTGCCATCATTACAACATGATGTGAAATGTTGTTTGATTCGTGGGGATCTGTAAGTCATCCGCCCCCATGTCGCGCACTGGCGGCGGCTCGGGGTCGCCACCGCGCGCCCCTATTGCGGCCCCACGAGTCAGCGGGCCCACTACCTCCGGTTCGAACACAAGCACGAGTCACGCAGCACGGACCACATCCAAAAGAAGCAGGCTGTGATATCACGGCTGCAGGAGCAGCGATTGCATCGATACTGTTGATTAGAAGTTTGCCCAGGTTTCATACACAGTGGGCACTGCCACCGTGCCACTGGGCAGGCCCATGCTGGAAAGTCTGCAGGCTGCCATGTAGTAGGAAGTAGAGACATATTGTAAATAGGTGCTGCACCTGCTTTATGAGGTGGGGGCAACTTGTGACAATCTTAACGGCGTGAAACTGCGTCCAAGGCTGTAGTAGGCAAATTGGCTGACAAGGCAGCACCTGAAGGTCTTTATTCCACGTTCGTGGATGTTGGCCAGCTGTATGGCTTTGTGAACAAGAGTAGCCGTTGAACGCGCTGAATGTGTATCAGGAGACGCTGTATGAGGGTGCACGGCGATATTACACATACGAGTACCTTTGAGCTTAAGGAGCATCTTTTTGGAATTTCGACTGTAATAGGCACAATGCACAGGCTCAATCAAAATGACTGTCGAATTGCCAATGGGGCTAAGGTAGACAAGAGAAGATGCATCGTTGCAAAGGCTCTGCTCGAGGAGGCGTTCAGCATAATGGGTGGTAACTCGCATTATCATGTAGCAGCCAAAATATGTATGTTGCTAGCCTGCACAAAGTGATCTCGACATGTATGACGAGGCACGCAGCTATTAAAGGAGGCTGTTGACCTTAAATTGGTCCTTGATCATTGCCAATGGCAACGAGGGTGCACAATTGGCTTTGTGCCACCAGCAAATGGCTTCCATTTTCTTTGCGCGGCTGATGCAATCAGAAATCAGCTATCCGTGCACATGGATGACATAATGACAGACTCTATGCCCCGCTATTATTCTCTAGGCAGCAGAGTTCTGGTCGGAGGTCTGCAGAACCAGCCGCAGTACAAGCGAATCAAAGGCATCGTGGTGAAGATGGATTTCACGCGCATGCGCGTTACCTTGGATTCAAGCAAACGCGCATGCGACGCCCTGCACATGTGTGTTTGCTTGGATACACACGACAGCAAAGAATTTGTGCTCATGCCAGAGAAGATGTGCCCGCTCTTTTCCACGATCCCAAAGCTGTAGGAGCAGATCCAGAAGCCGCAGGAGGCAACCGCCAGCATCAAGGACGTTCACTGCATCCAGTCACGAGTCATCAAGCATGTTAGAATCTGGAAAACAGGCCAGACAGCAACTTTACTGATCCAGGTCCGAGTCCATAAGATTCTATCTCGTGTCTGTGATGCCAACAAACAGACGCTTTTTATTTCAAAGAGTATGAGCATAGCAAAGGCAGCTCAGGCTCAACTGGATAAGACTGGTGTCTTGAGCACAATACTCTGCTTTTGGCGTCTTACTTTGCAACAAGAAGACGACATAGACATGATGCAATTGTTTGCTGGGTTGATGGAGCGCAATGGCAATAGAGGCAGCCTGAATATTTGCAGCAGGGCCCGCGCTTACATGGCCTTTTTGACTGAGCAAATAGAGCTTCAAGCAAAGCTACTAAACTATTTCTTAGGAAGTAATAAAAGCAACATCAATCAATCTCTTACGATGTGGTGCATAGCCTGTGAGTCAGAATGGTGCTGCTTGTCCTTGGTGTACCTGCTGTGGCGTGTTATCACAAGAATCGTTCGTGGTAATTGCATTGGCAACACTTGATACCACTCTATTGCACGAGAAAGCCGCAGGCCAAGGGCACGTACATGTGCACAGATTTCTGGCCGCCGGGCCGTGCACAATGTGCACGAATGCATGAATATGTATGGACAAGGATTATTCACGCGTAAAGCATGTCAGGCACGTGTAATATCTATGTATACATGTGTACTGAGTATTTCCACGACGTGGTACGTGCGTACATGTGTACAAGACTGACAAGTGGTCTGGCGTGGAAAGCAGGTGTATGTGGCAGACTACGTGGCAATTGCGTACAATGAGCTGCAGAAAATGATACAGTCAATGAAAGCTCAGGCGTTGTGGGATGCAGACATGTACAGAAATCAGTAAAGAAGAAACGAAAGGAGCAGGAAGGGGAGAAGAAGAAGAGGGGAGAGTTGGGTGATAAAGAAGAGAAGGAAGGAATGAGGGCGAAAGACCGTGAAGAACTAGAACAAGCAGGAACAATGCATTGTTTTATTTTGGGTAAAGGATTCACAGAAATTCTTTGGTCTATTGGGCAAATATACCTATCAAAACACGCACTGTCACATTCAAGTTTAATGTTTTGCTACCTGCGTTCCTACCTCTTGTGCTAACATATTTGCTCTCGGTGACGATTACCACACTGCACACACATGCACACACACGCACACGCACACGCACACGCACACACACGCACACGCACACGCACACGCACACATATACACATGTACATGCACAAACACATTCTCTCTCTCTCTCTCTTTCTCTCTTTCATACACACACACACACACATGCACACACACATGAACATGCACACGCGTGCGCGCGTGCACACACACACACACACCACACGCACGCACGCACGGGCATAAAGACACATCAGTGGCGACGGGCACGACAGAATGAGGCACACAGCACCAATGAATGACACGTATGAATGCATCATGTCCCAAATATGAGTGTGTGCAATTACTCATTCATACGTGTGTCATATTGCTTTGACGTATTCATACGTGTGCCTTGACACATACTATGTACGCCATGACCCATTCCAAAAAACTTGGCTGGAGAATGTCGTGTGTTTGTAGCCATGCGTGTGCTGTGCATCCAATCAATCATAAGAGATCTATAAAAGTTACGTTCTGCAGCTTCTGAGTGATTACATTCGTAGGAGTCAAGCAGATGAGGAGCAGACGATTAGAGATCGAGGAGGAATCGTAATAAGTGCGTTGTTGACCATCATGATCGTTGGCATCATATGTGCCTCTCGAGATAAGCAATGAAGGCTGAACAAATCATACAATTCACACTGCCATTTCTGTGAATACTTCATACCACAATCTCTGTGAATTTCGGACAGTCAAAGAATATATCATCGTCGTACACACACACACACACACACACACAACCAATGGTGCGGACAAAGCAAGAAGATGATAGGAGGCAACCTCTCATGCACACACCACCACCTGCATTGCATCAAACAAACTAATTGCACGTGGCGTGCGTGCGTCAATTACACAGGGAGGGAGGGTGGTGGAGAACGAGAAGAAAGTGTAGAAAGAGAGACACAGGGGAAGTTTTGAAGAAAAAATACATAGAAGAGGCCTTTCTACTTTTCAATACACATACACAACCGCACGCAATCACCACATATATTCAAACACACACATACACAAGCATACAAACGCATACACACGGAGATATACACACATACACACAATGCACTCACACATTGTGGCACACATGGCAGTTTGTGCATGCAAATGTTGACCGCCTACTGCTGTCAAGTATTGGCTGCTGTATCCTTGTATCAGAAGCTAGCTGCATGTAGTGCTGCAGCCCATCCTGCTCTTCGATTTCCTCCTCTTTCTATATCTCTTTTACTGTGATGTGTGTTTGTCACCGGGATGCAGCCCCTGCTTGCTGCCTGGGTCTGTGGTGTCAAGTCAGATTGCAAGAGGCTGGTGCAACACCTTAAATATTAGCTACTCGGAAAGGACTCTTTTTTTGTTTCAAGTAATCGTATTGGGGTTGCATGATAAGTTGTGCAATCATGCCATGGGTGTGCTAGTGACATGATGTTGCAGAGGAGCATACGTAGTCTTGCACTGGCAAGATCTGCAAGCAACAGCGAGTGCAGAGTAAATGTATAGAACGTGGCGACGGCAATATCTGCCAGCATCAACGGGTGAGAATCATGTCACACACGTGAATGCATGATTCATGTCACACACGTGCATGTGCCATGTCACACACACATATATGTGTTTCGTCGCGACTTGATGAGTATGTAGATGTTTTATGCAAAGGGTTGCGAAGACCCATGAAAGGCTATATGGAGTTTAATTGCCTGAACACGTCGATTGTAAATCGCGGACATGGGCTTGTCAACTTTTATTTTTCCCCTCCAACAGGTTGTGTTACATCAGGAGGCGCAAGTGTGCAGTTATTGGCGATGTTACTGACTTTTTCGTGCTGTACGCTTTTTCAGAGCTGACTTGTCCACCCGACAATTTTTGGTCAACATGTGAATGATGCTGTATAGGGATCTATATGTATATTTGTATTTATATGTATGTGCGAGAATGTGTATGTGCATATAACTATGGATAGAGAGAGAGCGAGAGGTAGAGAGAAAAAGAGAAAGAGCAGCAAAGCAAACAAAATCCGAGAATGTTTGACCTGAATTGTTTGATTAGGTTTTCGAATTAATTTGTTATGTTTTTGTTTTGTCGACGCCATTTGCAATTTTTGATAACATGAGATTCGGATTGTATTGGGGAGAGCAAAGCTGGGGATTTTCCGCGAATTTTTTTGTTGCTTCTTCCCCCCCCCCCAAAAGGTGCGTTAGTACACATCAATTGACTTGCTCCTGGTCAAAAGATGTCGTCACAGCGCTGCACTGTGAACAGGCAGACAGGCAGGCAGACACGCATGTAGGCAAACAAACAGACAGACAGACAGACAGACAGACAGACAGGTAGGTAGACAGGCAAAATGGACAGTCATGTTGATTGAGTGTGTGTGTGTGTATGTGTGTGTGTGTGCATGTGATCGCGTGGTGATATGTATGTAGGCCGCAGCCAAGGTTCATCACTGTTGATCAGTGAACAACCTTGGCCGCAGCCTACCGTGATACACACCACTACATGTTCACCTTGTTCTTACTCTTGTGCAAGCAATTAGCTGATGATCAGCTGATCATCAGCTGAGTGCTTGCACAAGAGTAAGAAAGAGAGAGAGACATCGAGAAAAAGAAAGAGAGAGAGATCGTATGTCGAGGTTCAAAGAAGATACGCAGACCAGAATAGTGGCGCTCAGGTGCTGCACAGAAAATATCGGGGATTTGATGTCATTGTGTACGTGTGGATAGGACATATGCAAAAGAGGAAGGAGCTAGGAAAAAAATTCATTATCAACAATAACATTGTGCCAGAGAGATAAATTTGTTTATGAGGATATAACCTTAAAGGAGGACCTTTTGGTCGCCTGAGCGTTTTGAAGACTAGCTTACTGGAATAGAAAGGCTGCTGAGGTAAAAGCACAAGGCAAGCTGATACTTTCTCGGGCAGAACGCAATAAAATTGATTCATTGAAAAATGAAATTGAATTGGAGAATTGGTGTGTAAAGGCAATCTCTTACTATGGGAGTATCCACGGACAAACATGTGTTCATCTCGTTGTTAGGGTGATATGTATTGTGTGTTGTGTGTGTTCTGTCCTAGTTATGGCTGGTTTGACTGGGTAGTGACGTGAAGGGAGAAAAAGTGAGGAAAAAGCGAAAGAAAAAAGGAAGGAAACAAAGAGAAAGGGCAAGGAAGCAAAGAAGCCATGCTGATCTGGTCTTATGTCCATTTCTTCTTTTTTTTTTTTTT
>Ga0335398_10010885_pt1 | contig 10291 bp, 10 predicted proteins | sample BON03_FD_205742 | JGI IMG/M metagenome (GOLD analysis project Ga0335398, IMG submission 205742) | Freshwater microbial communities from Lake Bonney liftoff mats and glacier meltwater in Antarctica - BON-03 (spades assembly) (version 2) | ecosystem: Environmental > Aquatic > Freshwater > Ice >... | reverse complement strand
TTAAATTAATATTTATTCAAAAGTAACTTAGAATCTTAATCTTTTTTTTTTATTGAATATTTTTAAATAACTTTTATTCTGTTATAAGGACCTTAATTTTATAATATAAATAATTGTATCTTATTTGTTTATTCTTTTCCTATAAATGAAAAGAGATGACTAAGTATATTGTATCTATATTTATAGTATAGATAGAAGACTCAAAATCTTCTTTCGTTCTGAAGCATAAAAATTATATAATAAAAATAAATACTAAGTAGGATATGCCACAATTAGATACATATATGTATTTTTCACAAGTATTTTGGTTACTTGTAATATTTACAATTTTTTATATTTTAATATTAAACAATATTTTACCAAATATTTCTCGAGTATTAAAATTAAGACGTAAACAAATAAATGCTGGAGACAGTTCAATAATTGGTGAAGAATATAAGACTGTACTCAATACAACATCAGGTATTATAGAAATTTCATTAAAAGATTCAACAAGTTTTTTAAGTAATTCACGTAATTCAAGTACTGTCTGGTTAGAAACTTCTTTAAAAGAAGCTAATGAAAAAACTTTATTAGAATTAAACAAAAATTACTTAAAAAGTGTTGGTGAATTGAAAGGTCAATCTCTTTTAATTAATAATATTATTAAACAAAAATAAAAAACTTAATCTAAAATAATTTATGAATTTACAAGCTTTAAATTATCTTTATGTTTTTTTAGGTACTAGTGGTATAATGAGTATATTAGTTATGGATGAAGAAGTATTAGTGTTATTATGTTGGGTACTTTTTGTCGTTTTAGCTTATATTTATGGTTCTAGTGCAATAAACGCTATATTTGAAGAGCGTAGAGAAAAATTTTATAAAGATATGGTCGTTTCATACGATTTTCAAGAAGAATCCTTAAAAATTCTTATTAATTATCATATAGTACAAGTTCTTATAATTTCTGAAATAAAGAACTTATTTAATTTTTCAAAAAAAGAAATAGCTAATATTTTAGCTAAACGTCAAGGAAGTTTTAAATTTATTATAGCTTCTCAAATTGAACAGAAATTATCTATATTAGGCGATAAAGAAGCTAGTGTAGCAGCACAAGTACAAGATAATATTAACTTAACAGTTTCTAATAATGTTTTACATTTATTTAAGTCAAATGACAAACAAATAGGTGCCTTAAAAGAAAAAATATTATCTGAAAGCATGACAAAATTCGAAAATATTGCAAGTTCTTAAATCTGTAACTTATAATAAGAAATAATAAAAAATTATTTTTTATTATTCTAATTTCATTATATCAATATTAAAATAATATTTATGTTAAGTCCTAAACGAACAAAACATCGTAAAACTTTTAAAAATTTACCTTCTACTTTAAACCATTCTGATAATCGTTTATCTTTTGGTAGTTTTGCATTAAAGAGTTTAGGTTTTTCTAGGCTTACTGCTAAGCAAATAGAAGCGGCAAGGAGAGCTATTACTAGAAAAGTAAAACGTAAAGGTAAACTTTGGATAAAAATTTTTCCTCATATTCCAGTTACTTCTAAACCAACGGAAGTTAGAATGGGTAAAGGTAAAGGTAGTTTATCTTATTGGTGTTGTCCTTTAAAACCAGGCACTTTATTATTTGAATTAGACGGTGTATCTCTTGACTTAGCTAGACAAGCTTTTATGTTAGGTGCTAACAAGTTACCTTTTAAAACTAAGTTTATAATAAATTATACAACGATTAAATAATATAATTAAAATTTATGGCAACATTGAATCAATTAGTTAAATATCCTCGATTACAAAAACCTAACAATAAAAAAGCGAGACTTTTAGAAGGATGTCCTCAACGTAAAGCAGTTTGTACTAAAGTATATATACAAACACCAAAAAAACCTAATTCAGCCAAACGTAAAGTGGCTAAACTAAGATTTAGTAATGGTAGTAGAACAATAGCTTACATTCCAGGGGAAGGACATAATTTACAAGAACATTCTGTAGTATTAATACGTGGAGGAGGAGTAAAGGATTTACCAGGTGTAAAATACAAAATGATAAGAGGTAAATATGATTTAGCTTGTATCAAAGATAGGATACAAGGCCGTTCTAAGTACGGAACAAAAAAAAAAAAATAAATATATTTTATTTAATAAAATATATTTATTTTTTTTTTTTTGAATATTTGGTAAAGAAATTATAACCTATTATTCACTTTTAAAAATTAGATATTAATTATATTTTATTTTTAATATTTTATAAATTTATTTTGATACACTTTTATAAGTTATAAAATATCCTAAGGCTTTATAACATTTAATACAATCTGCAACTGTATTAAAAATCATTTTATTAATTCTTAGCTATCATTTATACCTTCTATATATATAAAATAATGAGTTGTAACTTTTATCAAAAAATCTTTCTAAAACACAATCTTTAATAGTACTCAAATTATCTATAAATATTATTATGAAATTCATATAATAAAATATTTTCAATTATACTATTAATAAGTAATAAATAACTAAAAAGGTATACTTATTAAAAATATAATTTTTAATTTATACTTTTTTTAAAGAATTTGTTTGTTATTAGACATGTATAAATAAAAAAAAGATTAACTAAGCTTAAATGGACTTGAACCATTGACTTTACCCTTATCAAGGGTACACTCTAACCAACTGAGTTATAAGCTTGTTTTTGGTACAAGAAATTTTCTTGAAACCTTATATTTAATTTTTATTTATATCATTTATTATTATCGAAATAAAGCGAATGATTTATTTACTTCTGCTAATCTATGTATCTCATTTTTTTTTTTTACGGCAGCTCCTCTATTATTAGAAGCATCAATAAATTCATTTACAAGACGATCAACAAAACTTTTTTCTTTTCGATCTCGGGCAACATTAACAAGAATTTTAAGAGCTAAATTAATACTTTGATCATTTGTAATAGCATAAGGTATTATATAAGAATTATTACCAACTTTTTTTGACCTAGCATCTATAGAAGGTTTTACATTATTAAGACATTGGTTTAATAATTGATCTTCTGTTAATTCTAATTGTTTAGAAGCTTTGTTTAGACTTAACTTTAATAATTTACTTGCTATACTTTTTTTACCATCTCGCATAATAAGATTGGTAAATTTTTTTATTATATCTTTATTAGTCATTATTATTAATTTTTTTTATAGTAAATCAATTTATATTTAAAATGTCTAGAGGCGGATTTGAACCGCCGACACAAGGATTTTCAGTCCTTTGCTCTACCAACTGAGCTATCCAGACTTGTATAATTATTTTAGAAATAAAAAATTATTTACATTTTATAAGCTTAAAGACATTTGAAGAAGGTAGGATTCGAACCTACGTAGAATTAACAATAGATTTACAGTCTACCGCTTTTAACCACTCAGCCACTTCTTCTATTTATATTTAAATTATCAAAAAGTTAAAGGGAAGTAGTTTAATAGGTAAAATTATGGTCTCCAAAACCATCGTTAAGGGTTCAAGTCCCTTTTTCCCTGAACTCTAAACTCAAAAATTAAATACGCCTTGATTTTTTTTGTCGACATCCATTATGTGGTATTGGAGTAACGTCCATGATTTGTTCTATGATAAGGCCTGAAGATAATAAACCAAAAAGTGCACTTTCTCTACCACGACCACAACCTTTTACTTTAATATATAATTTAGAATAACCTAAATCTATTAATTTATTTGCAATTTCTTCACTACATAATTGAGCACCCATAGCTACTGAACGTTTACCTCTTTTCTTTTTTATTACTAAACCTAAAGAAAACATTCCTAAATGTTTACCTTGTAAATTTTTGGCTAATAAATGAGTATTATTTTGTGTTGAGCTTATAGTAATTATAGCAATGTCGTTATTAATATTTTCTTTAATTGGTTCTATCATATTTTAATGTTTTTGTTATTTTTAAAAAATAATTTTTTGTTTGTAAATATAAATGGATAATTAATATTATGTTCCATAAAAATAGTATACAGTATATAATTATTTTTCACTTATTGAGATAGAAAGGAGTTAAGGTGTTTTCACAATTATCTGTAATATAAATTTATATACATATAATTAAATATATTTATAGTAGAATAAAAGTTATTTTAAAATGTTTAATAAAAAAAAATAAATTAAGATTCTAATTTACTTTCAAATAAGTATTAATTTAATCTATTAAATTTATTTTTGACTAAATTAATATTTTTTTTTATTGAATATTTTAAAATAACTTTTATTCTATTATAAATACTTTTAACTTTAAATATTATACAGGGCTTATAGTTTAGTTGGTAAAACAGGCCCCTCATAAGGGTTAGAGCGTAGGTTCAAGTCCTACTAAGCCCAAACTAAATTTTATAGCATTAATATTAAGCTATAAAATATTTATATCTATACAAAAATAAAGATTTATACTATTAATTTAATTTATACATATTTTAATAACAAACTTGAGAATTTTACTTCTAGATTATTATAGAATAAATTTCATAACATTATAATTGGCTTTTAAATAAAAGTTTTGTTTAAATCATTAATAATATTTTGTTGTGGTAAAAATTAAGTTTACCTAAACAGAAGTATAATAAACATTTAATACTCAAATCTGCCAAAGCATTTTTTTATTAAGGTTAAGGCTATATAACATAAATGGTTAATGTAGAAGTCTGCAAAACTTCAAATGGCGGTTCAAGTCCGCCTTTAGCCTATCTATAAATGATACTATTAAATATATTATAATTATTATCCTAAAATATTTATGAAAAAAAATAAAATTTCGTTTTATCCAGAAATATCTTTAATATGCACGGATGGTAGTACAATAAAGACTAATTTTATATATTATAAAGATGATTTTTATATAAATCCAGATATTAAGTCAAATACTTTATGGCTACCTGAAATTGAAAATAATGAATTAGATGAATTATCGAGTAAATCAAGTAAATTTCAAAAGTATAAGTTTAATTTCGAGTCTTTGGTTTCTATTGCAAATAAAAAAAATAAAATTGTATAAATAATTATTTATATATAATAAAATAGCTAATTTTAAATAAAATAAAAATATATTTATAAATTAATCTTTTGTAAAATTATTTAAAATTAAAAAACTTTGTTATTTAATATATATTTATTTGTTAATAATATATAAAATAAATTTTATTTTTTTTATTCCTATAGAATAACAAGCCCTATAATATTTATTATTCTTTACACTAAAAGTTAGTTTAGTTTTTCTATTCATACATTTATTTATATACTTTTATAAATAAATATTAAGTCCCTTTCGTCTAGTTGGTTAGGACACTACCCTTTCACGGTAACAACACGGGTTCAAGTCCCGTAAGGGGTAAAGTATATTAAAGTCATTTATAATTCATTATTATATAAAAAATTAATAATTATTTAGAATAAATTTAGATTGTATGCCTAGAATATTAAATGTAAACTTACCTAAAGATAAACCTACTTTAATAGGATTAACTTATATTAAAGGAATAGGGTTTTCAAGATCAAAAATAATTTGCGCAAAATTAAATATAAGCTTTCATACTAAATTAGGGGATTTATCACAAGATAATATAAAGTCTATAACAGATTTTATAGATAGTTATTATATTATAGGTAATAAGTTAAATAGAGAAAAAATCAATAATATAAAAAACCTTATAAAAATTAGTTCCTATAGAGGCTTTAGACATGTAAAAGGACTACCTTCACGAGGACAACGTACACATACCAATGCTAAAACTTCACGTAAATTTAAAATTAAACTATAATAAAATAAATGTCAAAAAAAGAATAACTAACCTTACCTGAAGTTTATGAATATCTTAAAAAATTTGGCTAAGGAATTGTATTTAAATAAAAGAAGTACCATTCAAACAACTTTATAAATATATCCATTTAGGAGTTTTAGATAAAGAATCCAAGAAACTCCAAATTTAATTATAATAATCTTATTTATTTTTGTTATTTTAATTTAAATAAATAAGATTATTATAAAACGAAATTTTATAAAAAATATTATTTTGGGGATGTAGCTCAGTTGGTTAGAGTGCTAGCTTGTCACGCTAGAAGTCGAGGGTTCAAGTCCCTTTATTCCCGTTTGTTTACTTTAAAGACATTCGTAGCTCAGTTGGATAGAGCGATAGCCTTCTAAGCTATTGGTCATAGGTTCGAATCCTATCGAATGTAATCTTTTTATTTTTAAATAGCAATTAATATACTATTACTTTTTAAGTATATAAATAAGACGAGATAACCTAATTACATTATATATCGAAGATTCAAAATCTTCTTTCGTTGATATGTTAATCATTTATTTATATAATATAAGTATATAAAAAACATACCTTTTTGTATAATGGGCCAGATGTTTAATCTAAAAATAAATACATACATATTTATGAGAAAGTTATTATTTGTAAATTTTGTTATGATTTTTATATAAAGGTAAGAATTTTTTAATTTGTTAAACTGACATTTCTGTTATATATATATATCTCTTTGTTTCTAATTTTTTTATTATAAACAAAAATATCAGTTTAACAAATTCGTAACTCATAATATCAGAATTACGAATTCATATTAATAATTTTGTTATTTCTAAATAACTTAAGCCATGATGAAAATATAACAAATCAATTAAAAGTTGAAGTTCATATTGTAAATATAATTGATATAATTCTAAAGTAAATTGATTAGAAAGCCTTGATGGTATAATCACACAAATCAACTCGGGCATCTTTACCAATAACTGTTTTCGTATGACTTTAAAAGGTGTATTTAAAGTATCAAAAACAATAGTGTTTCTTTCTTTAAACTTTATAAAATCTTGTATTTCAGTAAATTATGGCATGTGCAAAGGTTTATATCCGATAAAGTTTTGTGTTTGAGAATAATCCACCAGTGGTTTTTATTCAAACTTTTCAAAATATGCTTCATGATGATAAACATTGCATAAATATTTATATTCTATACTAAAAATAGAACCACCTCCAAGCAAAACAGCGCTTCCAATCGGAATTGATTTAGCAAAAATGTCATTTTCTTTGTCGCATGTGATACACTTAAACCCGCACCAATACTGACCTGTCATCAACTACTGTTTTACATCCTAAATAGACTTTTTTTATAATATCTAGGTTTTTATCGTCCTCAAACACACATTCTACAGAAGTAAAAATATACTCTTGAATAAGGTATTGAACTAAACCTATATTATTATCTAGATGAATGCTATAGTTAAAAAATAGGAACAAAATAATAACTTTAGAAACTAAATTACTACACCTTAGGCAAAAAATAATTATTTTATACGCAAAATTTTCTTTAAAAAATTTTAGTAATTTATTTTTACCGGTATAAATAACAAAAATATATATAAATACACTAGTCGATAAAATATCTTCTAGTATTTGAAACTTACCTTCAAAAGGAAATAAACAAAAAGCCATAATAACATTAATAACCAACAGCATATACAAAAGATAATTTAAATCTTTTTTTAAATTAAGAATTTTCATAAAAAAATATTTATTTTTATTATATAATTTTTATACTTCGTAACGGAAGAAGATTTTGAATCTTCTTCTTTAGATTAAAAAATATAAACAAAATTACACAATTATTATGTTATAATAAATTAGTACCGGTAAGCTAAATAAATTACTTTACTTATACTTCCGGCCTATTTATCTCATTTTCTATAAGAATTTTAAGAAAATTTGTTTTGAAGTGAAGTTCCCGTTTATATGCTTTCAGCGGTTACAAAAACCCAAGCGTAGCTACCCAGCGATGCCTTTTTAAGACAACTGGTACACCAGTGGCTTGTTCAAATTGGTCCTCTCGTACTGGATCCAAATCTTCGCAATTTTCTAACACCCATGGCAGATAGGGACCGAACTGTCTCACGACGTTCTGAACCCAACTCACGTACCACTTTAATCGGCGAACAGCCGAACCCTTGGGAGCTTCTTCACCCCCAGGATGTGATGAGTCGACATCGAGGTGCCAAACAATTCCGTCGATAAGAACTCTTGGGAATCATCAGCCTGTTATCCCTGGCGTACCTTTTATCCGTTGAGCGATGGCCCTTCCATACGGGACCACCGGATCACTATGGCCGACTTTCGTCCCTGTTCGACTTGTCAGTCTTACAGTCAAGCAGGCTTATGCCATTACACTCTAAACTTGATTTCCAACCAAGTTGAGCCTACCTTCGCGCGCCTCCGTTACTTTTTAGGAGGCTCCCGCCCCAGGCAAACTACCAACCATACACTGTCACTTTATTTTTGATAAAGTTGAAGTTACAAAAAATTAAAAGAGTGGTATTTCAAGATTGCTTCCATAATAACTAGCGTTATTACTTCATAAGCTCCCACTTATCCTACACATCTAATTTTTCATAACAATATAAAGGTGTAGTAAAGGTGCACAGGGTCTTTCCGTCTAACCACGGGTACTCCGCATCTTCACGGAGAATTCAATTTCACTGAGTCCATCTTAGAGACAGTGGGGAAGTCGTTACACCATTCATGCAGGTCACTAATTAGGTGACAAGGAATTTCGCTACCTTAGGACGGTTATAGTTACCGCCGCCGTTTACTGGGGATTCATTTTAATGCTTTCACATTTCCACTTAACCTTACAGCACCGGGCAGGTGTCAGACCCTATACTTCATGTTACCACTTAGCAGAGTCCTGTGTTTTTGCTAAACAGTCGCTACCCCCGATTCTGTGCCACCTACTTTTACATAGGTATCCCTTATTCCGAAGTTACGGGATCATTTTGCCGAGTTCCTTTAAGATGGTTCTCTCAAGCGCCTTAGTATACTCTACCAGTCTACCTGTGTCGGTTTTAGTACGGTCTATTTATAAATATAAGCTATTTCTTGTACCCTATTATTATTTATATAAATAAATTCTAAAGTAGTCACTTATATATGGTTTATTAATCTAAAAAATTCCCATCAACTAAGGCTTACGCCTATTATCTTAGGGGCCGACTTACCTATACGAAGTTTATCTTGACGCAAGAAACCTTAGACTTTCGGCGATAAGGTTTAAATACCTTATTTATCGTTACTCATGCCAGCATTTTCAATCCTGATATCTCCAACAACTTTTTTTAAAGAGGCTTCATTGACTTACAGGACGTTCCGCTACCACTTGACTTATAATCAAGTTCATCATTTCGGTGTATAACTTAAGCCCCGATACATTTTCGGCGCAAAAAAACGTCTAAACTCTTAATTATAGTTTTATTTTAGACCAGTGAGCTATTACGCTTTCTTCAAAGGATGGCTGCTTCCAAGCCTACCTCCTGGTTGTCTTAGTTTTTTTACTTCCTTTCCCACTTAGTTATAACTTAAGGACCTTAATGTATGATCTGGGCTATTTCCCTTTTGACTGATGGCACTTTGCTGTCATAGTCTGTCTGTTTTATTTAATTTTTTAGTATTTGGAGTTTATCACGAATTAGTAAGGCTTTGGGCCCCCCGCAACGTAATAGTGCTCTACCCCTAAAAATTTTTATTGTAAAACGCTCTACCTAAATAGATTTCGCGGAAAACCAGCTATCTCCAAGTTTGATTGGCCTTTCACCCCTAACCACAAATCATCTCAGTATATTGCCACATACACGAGTTCGGCCCTCCACTACGTTTTACCGTATCTTCAGCCTGTTCATAGTTAGATCACTTGGTTTCGGGTCTAACTTATTTAACTTTTTACCTTTTAAGATTTGCTTTCGCTACGCCTACATTTTAATTAATTTAAGCTTGCTAAATAAGTTAAGTCGCTGGCCCATTATGCAAAAGGTACATTGTTACTCTTTAAAAGAGCTTCAATTGTTAAGTAAGCAATCAGTTTCAGGTTTTTAATGGTATACACGCATTATCATCATCCCCTTACGGTACTGTTTCACTATCGGTTATTGAAAATATTTAGGCTTAGAGGATGGTCCCCCTATATTCAAACAAGATTTCACGTGTCTCGATCTACTCATTTTTGGAGTCTTTTTGTTATTAATACAGGACTTTTACCTACTCTGGTAAGATATTACAGCTCTTTTCTTAATTTTTTTAGACTCGGCCTTCTCCGTTTTCTCTCGCCAATACTAACGGAATCTCTATTGATTTCTTTTCTTCAATTACTTAGATGTTTCAGTTCATTGAATATTAATCATGGAATATGATAAAAAATATTGGATTTCTCCTTTAGGAAATTTGTGCTTCACAGAAGTCTTTATCTACACACAACTTTTCGT
>Ga0335398_10010884_pt1 | contig 10291 bp, 2 predicted proteins | sample BON03_FD_205742 | JGI IMG/M metagenome (GOLD analysis project Ga0335398, IMG submission 205742) | Freshwater microbial communities from Lake Bonney liftoff mats and glacier meltwater in Antarctica - BON-03 (spades assembly) (version 2) | ecosystem: Environmental > Aquatic > Freshwater > Ice >... | reverse complement strand
TATATATATATATATATATATATATATATATATATATATATATATATATAGATATATATCTCTCTCTCTCTCTCTCTCTCTCTCTCTCTCTCTCTCTATATATATATATATATGAAACACGTGAGAGCGACCCAGCTCGGGATAGTACACGTACACATTAGCGGGCAAGAAAGGGTGAACCCGTTCCTTAAAGGTGCTCTGCAGCTACTAAGTAACCGCCATATGTAAATTCGCTTTGCTCATGTACATGAGCGAGTTTTCTTGTTACATTATGTTGAACTTCTGACGGCGATCACCAGCGATTTACCCATGAAACCCCAAAAAACTCGGAACACGCGATTGGCCGAGTCGAAACTGAAGTCGCCGTTTCATTATGAGTCGCAGCACCAAAGTAGTCATTAGTGCATGTTGAATAAGAGAAACTGCTTGAGAATTACTTAGGCGCACAGGGCACCTTTAACTATATACCTACAGTGTGTGTGTGTGTGTGTGTGTGTGTTGTGCAGTGTTCAAGACTGTTGTGCTCGCCTCGCAACAGCGTACCAGCTTCTCCCATCTACACCCCGCTTTCCCCCACCACAAACTGCAAGCGCTGCCGGTCCGGTGACTGTTTTACCCGATCGTGAGAAGAATGCCTTCTGCCTTTGCGAAATACAAATACATCTATAAGGGTATACGATAGTACTATAACAAATATATGTATATGTACAGATTTATTATACTATAATTAGGATCACAATTACAAGTGTATGTGTATGAGCAGGCCCTAGTCTCACTGTAGAATTAACTCAACGGCGAACGTGGAGGGACGTCAACCAAAGGCCGATATGATTGAAGGCGGCGAAATGGCTACATAAATTAGGCCAAAACAACTAGAGAACAAAACGGCTATTCGCCATTTTGCAATGAAATGGTTGACGTCTGCTCGCGTCGAGAATGTACTGATTAGAAAGGCAAACTAGGGCGTGCTTATTGATTTGGTATTAGCCTAATAATTTAGCCTGGAACGGCGAAGAGAATTCGACCGTTACAGGCAGTCGAATGACGAAAATGACAAAAAGTGCCAGAGAACCGCGATCAAGGAATCGGGCTCAACGGCAGTGTAAAAAAGCGAATCGTTGCCGTGTTCATTACAAGCGTATGCGTATTACAATATGCGTGCTTTACCTGGCGAGGGGCGCCACCAGCGTATGGAAGGCGCAGACGGCAAGGATCTATACGGGTACACTATAGTACTGTAATTATAACTACAACTACAAGTGTATGCGTGTTAGTATACGTGTTATACCTGGCGAGGGGCGCCACCAGCGTATGGAAGGCGCAGACGGCAACGATCTATACGGGTACACGATAATACTGTAACACATATATGTACACATATATATATTTATTCTACTATAATGATGATTACAACTACAGGTGTATGCGTCACAGGTAGTGACAGTTGCGTCTAGCAACACACACACACAGGTGCAGAGGAACGAGCGTCTAGCCCTGGCGCAGTCTAGCGCGTCCTGATCGGCGGGGTCGGAGCACTACCGGAGGGGAGCTGCAGAGATACCGGCGGGGGAGCCGGGGTCTCCGTGACAGTATGTGGACTAGGGTTAACCCGAGGGGCGCCACCAGCGTAGCAGACGGCAAGGATCTATAAGGGTACACGATAGTACTGTAACACGCATATGTATTTGCATATACTTATTCTACTATAATTATAACTACAACTACAAGTGTATGCGTGCTAGTATACGTGTTATACCTGGCGAGGGGCGCCACCAGCGTATGGAAGGCGCAGACGGCAACGATCTATACGGGTACACGATAGTACTGTAACAAATATATGTATATGTATATACGTAATGTAATATAATTATAATTACAACTACAAGTGTACGTGTGTTAGTATACGTGTCTAACCTGGCGAGAGGCGCCACCAGCGTATGAAAGGCACAGACGGCAAGGATCTATAAGGGTACATGACAATACTGTAACAATATATGTATATGTATATGTATATTGTAATATAATTATAATTACAACTACAAGTGTACGTGTGTTAGTATACGTGTCTCACCAGGCGAGGGGCGCCACCAGCGTATGGAAGGCGCAGACGGCAACGATCTATAAGGGTACACGATAGTACTGTAACAAGCATATGTATTTGCATATACTCATTCTACTATAATTATAACTACAACTATAAGTGTATGCGTGTTAGTATACGTGTCTCACCTGGCGAGAGGCGCCACCAGCGTATGGAAGGCGCAGGCGGCAACGATCTATAAGGGTACACGATAGTACTGTAACAAGCATATGTATTTGCATATACTTATTCTACTATAATTATAACTACAACTACAAGTGTATGCGTGTTAGTATACGTGTCTCACCTGGCGAGAGGCGCCACCAGCGTATGGAATGCGCAGACGGCAAGCACGCCGCCGTGACCGTGTGCGCTCCGACGGTAGAAGGTGCTCACGGCGGAGGCGGAGAGGCCTGCGGTCCAAGGGCAGGCGCCTATGTAAAAAAATGTCCTATGTTCAATTTTCATTTTTTCGTTTGGTATCTCTCATATCATACAACTCACACCACACGATTTCAACGAAACTCAAAAAAGCGGGTCGAAGATATTAAAAAGCTCCAAATCGACCCCTGGTCCGTTTAGGGCGCTTGCCTAAAGCCACTTATAGACTACACTAGCAAAGTTGGGGGGGGGGGTGTCGGGGGAGGTTTAAAGATAGCTCTATATGTAGATCGGAAGGTGTTCACGGCAGAGGCGGAGAGGCCGGCGGTCCAAGGGCAGGCGCCTATGTTGAAGAACATGTCCTATGCTCAATTGTTTTGGGACGAGTTTAACGGAGGCACGTAGCAGTGAGGCTGTTGAAGATGCGTGGTCGGTATAAAATACACGTATGGTGTGTGTGTGCTGTACCTGCTTGCACTGTTGTGCACTGCGCAAACAGTTGCGGCGTCGCCGTAACTGTGTGCGCAGTGCACAACAGTGCAAGCACGCACAGCGGTTGAAGGGGTTACCCCTAACCCCCAGAGAGGGGTACACGAACGGGGCAGGGGCAGAGACGCGGGCACAGCAAAAGGACGAGGGAGAGCACACGAGGGGGGGGGGGGGGAGGATACGAAACGGGGACACGGGAGATACAAAGGGGAGCACACGAGACACGAGTAAGCTAGCCGCACGCCGGGCGCGAGGCAGGCGCCTATGTTTAGATCTGTGATGTGCAAGGGTAGTCGCAGGACGGCACTATAAAGGGCACCAAACCAGTGCCACATTCATCAGATTTCTGGACAGTTGGCGCAGGTGTCGGTCGTGCAGACCATCCACCAGGAGTCCTCCTGCCCTGCCCATGCGCATCGCGCCCGGGCATCCTGCCTCCCGGACTCCATCCCCTACGGCCGTGACGGTCTAGCACACAGTCGCTCTCTCTCCACCGCGCGGCGCGCTTTGCGTGTTGCCTAAGTCGGTGTCGCTTCTTCTATTAACCATTGAAAAAAAAAAAAAAGGGGGTCGGAACCTGATGAGTGTGGCACTGGTTTGGTGCCCTTTATAGTACGGTCCTGCGGCTACCCTTGCACCCCCCCCCTGCTGAATGTGCTGATGGACTCACAGTATAGATGCTCCGGGGCCGGTGCAGACCGCCTTGGTATAGTTGGCTCGTGAGAAGCGATTTGGGGTTTCAAACTGGCCTTTTCGGGAGGACTTGCCAGGCTGGGAGGCCGATACAAAGGGGGAAGGGTGCTTGCGTTCGATCTCGTCAGATTAATGATGTTAGCACACGCACACGCACATACACACCCATTTGGACTCTGTTTGGCTAAATTAGTCTGTTCAGAGCTCGCGGTAGCCTTGCATTGGAGCTGGGCCGCCAGGACTGCGGCAATGCGACCTCGATGTTTCGCCCCGCATAATTTCGAGGCCCTCTCTCCCACCCCCTCCCACCCATAGGGACTTCCTAAACGCACGGGTTCACCCGCGGGTTAAAGCTGCTCTGCAGCTACTAAGTAAACGGCATAAGTAAAATCGCTTTGCTCAGGAACCTGAGCGAATATCGGTTTCAAGTTCTGACGGCGATCACCAGCAATTTAACCTAGATTTACCCATGAAACCCGGAACAATTCGGGACAAGTGATTGAAGAGTCGAAACTGAAACCGTCGTTCATTATGAGTCACAGCACCAAAGTCATTAGTACACGTTGCATAAGAGAAACTGCTTGAGAATTACTTAGGCGCACAGAGCACCTTTAAGGGGTTCACCCGAACTGCAACGTCCTAGCGTCACCCTCAGGGATGCCAGCATCGCTTATCCGTCACAGGACACATAGCACCGCGTGTCCGTAACAAGGCCAACATAGAGCGGCGACTCAAAGGAAGGGCGTGTTTGCGTGAGAGCAAAACCGAGTAAAACAGAGCAACCACGCTGGGTTTCAACACTATGCAGCAACTTGGCCGTTACACGATATTGCCGTCACCAATGATGTATGGTGTATGGTATACAAAACGGGGGTCGGTGGACGGGCGTTTATTGCGGAATGGTCGTGCAATAGTATTGGAATAGGGTAGGCTTTGCAGGGGGGGGGGGGGGCATTAAAAGAATGATGGACTCTCACAATAAAGCTTAGAAGCGAAACAATATCGTGTACAGGCTAAGCAGCAACCAAGCTAGGTTTCTATACACTGCTGCGACTGTCTCTATACAGGCGGTGGCTGCGCTCTATGAATACGGCAGCGATTCGGCTTGTCCCTATGAACACTGCAACGATTTCGTTTGTTACAGTGCCGTTGAGAAATATTATCTGCTCGAAAGTCTTCGGCAGTAACCGTCATTTTTGTCATTCGGCTGCATGTAACAGTCGAATTCTCTCTATCGTTCCAGGCTAAATTATTAGGCTAACACAAATCAATTGGCGGAGCGAGAAAGCTGCCGAAAAAACCGCTATCACGGAATATTTTTCAACGGCAGTGTACAAAAACGAATCGTTGCCGTGTTCATTGAAATCGAGCCGTTGAGCGCGATGCCTTCAAAGCGGTTGTCTGGCACATTTCAGTGATCGCATATCAATCAAACTGTAACGTCCGATCACCGATTTAGAGAATTCGCCATTACAGGGCAGCCCTGCCAAACAGGGCGAGAGATGCTCTTCACTTTTTCAAAATCAAATCGCTGCCGTGTTCATGAGCAGGCCCTAGTTTCACTGTAACGAAACTCAACGGCTAACGTGGAGGGAGGGTGTACAAAAGCCGTTATAATTGAAGGCGGCTAAATGGATAAATAAATTAGGTTAACAAAGGTTATTGAACGGTTATTCGCCATTTTGCAATGAAATGTATACCCTCTGCTCGCGTCGACAATTTCTCTATTAGTAAGGCAACTAGGGCCTGCTCATTATAGGTGCCCTGTGCGCCGAAGTAAATCGAAGCAGCTTTGGTTTAATCAAACTGTACGAATTACTTTGGTGCTGCGATTCATAATAAACGACGGTTTCAGTTTCTACTCCTCAATCACTTGTTCCGAGTTGTTCCGGGTTTCATGGGTAAAGCATGGGTACATTGCTGGTGATCGCCGTCAGAACTTGAAACCAAAACTCGCTTATGTACATGAGCAAAGCGAATTTACCTATAGCGCTTACTTAGTAGCTGCAGGGCACCTTTAAAGGTGCCCTGCAGCTACTAATTAACCGCTATGGGTAAAGTCGCTTCGCCCACGTACCTGAGCAAATTTCAACTAAGAATTTCGTCGTCTTGATTATAGGAAACTCGAAGTCGTTTCACTTAGGCGCACGGAGCACCTTTAAAGGTGTTCTGCAGCTACTAATTAACCGCAATGGTTAAATTCGCTTCGCTCACGTACCTGAGCGAGTTTCGACTAAGAGTTTCGTCGTTTTGATTATAGGAAACTCGAAGTCGTTTCACTTGGGCGCACAGAGCACCTTTAAGTGGCTACCCCTAGTGGCGCTGCTGCCAATGGTGAGAAGGGCTGTTTGTGCGCAAGGCGGGGTCAACTCGAACGCCTCACCGGCTCCGAGGTAGAGCGCGAGGAAGCCGCCGCGGCCGAGCGCCTTCTGGAGCTCCGTGCCCAGGCCGAGGAGCGTAGAACCGACCCACATCAATTCCCAAATCGATCGCGTCGCGACAGCGCCCAGAAGAACTGTGTGTGGCCTGCGCAGCCGCGGCGCGAAGTTGCGGAAATAGACATCCGTCGGGCAGAAGGCCGAGTAGGCGTGCAGCGCCGCGAGCATGTAGACGTCATAGTCCCTGGGCCAGCTCGGCGGGCGCCACCAGAGCGTCGCAAACCCGATCAAGCAGCCCTTGGGTGTGCAGCCCAAGCTGGCGATGCCGGCGTCGGCCGCCCACAAGCCGCCGTCCCAGCGGCGCAGGCCAAACATCGAAGCTGAGCCTAAATCGTCCGAATCGGCAGCGTCCTCGCCCTGAGCCGCGGCGGCCTTGGGCTTAGCTGACCGAGGCCGCGGCCGCCGGCCAGCCGCGAGGTCCTTCTTGACCTGTCTGCGATACTCCACCTCCTCGGCAAAGTCGCTCGCTGGCGGCCGGCACTGAATCAGGACCGAGGCTAGGGCCGCCGCCGCAAGCGCCCAGAAGAGCGGCGTCGGCGCCATTTCGACGTCGGCGTCAGGTCGGCGCTGGCCCTGTTCAGGTCGGCGCTGGCCCTGTGTGTCAGGTCGGCGCTGGCCCTGTGTGAAATAGAAGAGCAACCCATTCACGAGTTGAAATAATGAGAGCTTTAGGTGTGGGTCAGTCGTCAACACACATCGGCAATCTTTTAATTGAATTGAATGCAACACACACAAAAGAGACAATTCATTTTTTTTTTTTAAAAGCTGTGAGGAACCACGCCCACGTTTGAATAGAATCAAGATACATTGAATAACTACGTTGACCCGAGGACCGAGGACAGTCCCGCCTGCTGCAGAGCTGGTAGCTGTTTCTGATTCGCCACTCACTCTCCCACATACAAAACACACAACACACGTTTAACCGTCGCCCCTGTGCCCCCAGGTTGATTCAGAGAGACGCGCGAGTTTGGTAGTCGATTCTCAGACGCGCTCAATCTGCACGACGGGCACCTTTGAGAGGAACTCGCTGATCTCATTGTCGGCATTGCCCCGCGCTCGGTCCGACTTTGCGAAGGAGCGATCGCGGTCCGGCTTGGCCACTTCGGACTGCGCGGCAAAGGACCGCTCCCGGTCGGATCGCGTCAGCTCCTCGGGCGTCGGCGTGGTGCTCGAGGGTCGGCTCGAGGAGCCCTTGGGGCTTTCGGGCAGTACCCGCGCTTGCGAGGCCGTGGCGAGCGGCGAGCTGGGCGGCTGGCTGGCTGGCGGTGCCTGCCAAGGCTTAGCCACGGCGTAGACCGCATCCGTTGACGGCGCGTCTTCGCTCACCTCATTCGCCGCACTGGTCCTCGCCGGGACCTCCCTCCCGCTGGCGCGCGGCGCGCCGGCCGCGCCACCGGTGGTGCCGCGGGGCGACGCGTCGCCGCGTGGCGTGTTTGCGACCGAGGGCATGCCGAGGTAGGTGAAGTCGAAGCCGGAGGTGAGGGGCTCTCCCTTTTTGGATCGGCAGAGCCGAAACGCGCAGAGCCCAACGAAAGCCACGAGCAGACTGACCAGCACCAGGCCAGTGATGAGCCCCGCGCGCTTGCCGGGTGTGTAGGCCTCGGGTGTCCCCATCGCGCCCCCGTCGGGCGGCGGCGAGGGCGGCAACAACGTGGGTGGCGGCGAGCGCGGCCTCGGTGGCGGCGACGACAGAGGCGGCGGCGAGGGCGGCGGCGGCGGCGGCGCGGGTGGCGAAAGCGACACGGGCGGCGGCGGCGGGGTGGGCGGCGGCCTCGGCGGGGGAGGTGGGCGGCGGGGCGCGGTCTCTGGCACTTGCGGCGGGAAGGAGGGCGGCGGGCTTGGCGGCGGCGCAGGGTCGGTAAAGAGCGAAAGCAGCTGCACCGCACCGTCGCCAGCCTGGTGCATAGGAGAGCCCACCACCAGCAGAAATGGCTCGTGCACGGAGGCACCTAGAGGCTTGGGAAGCGCGGCAAGGGAGGAGCCCAGCCGTGCGCCCCTCGCGGGGGCTTCAGCCGGCGCGAGCGCAGTGCTAGACTTGAGCCCGAGCGCGCTGTTGAGCCGTAACGAGTAGACTGCGCCCGTCACCCGTGGGCTGCCGTTGGCGTCGACGCCGCCCGCGCCGGAAGCCCCGGCGGCGAGCTCCTCCTGTCCGTCCCAATCGAGGTCTGGCAGCGGCGCGAGCGCAGAGCCAAAGCCCGCCAGCCACGCGGGCTCCGACGCGCCCGCGGCCTCCGCATCTATCGTGGAGAGCGACTTGATCTCGCCGGACGGGGCGAGCTTCAGGAGCCAAACGGTGCCGTCGCCGGCCCAGGTCTGCCGACCGCCGACCGCGAGCTCCGGCGCTCCGTCGCCGTCCATGTCAGCGAGCGCAGATATGGAGACCCCAAACGTGAAGGCGGCCGTCGTCGGCTCCAGCTTTCGGTGAGTCACCACGGCGCGCGACGGCGAGAGGTAAATCAGGTAGACGGCGCCCTTGATGCTGGGGCTCCCGGCGGCGCCGGTCGCGTCGCACGCGCCGACGGCGAGCTCCGCGCCGCCGTCGCCGTCCATATCGGGAAGCGCGGCCAGCGCGCAGCCGAACCGCGAACCCGTCGCCATCGCCGGGAGGGCTACCGTGTCGCCGGCGCGCTGTGAGCCGGGGATAAGCGCGGCACGCGAGGTGACGGCCAGCGTCGCCGGGTCGAAGTCCACGAGGTGCACGCTACCCGGCGTCGACGCGCGCGCGAGCGCAGGCGCGCCAATAGCCATGGTGGCGAGCGCGTTGATACTAGCGGGAGCCAGTGCAGCGAGCGCCGAGCCGAACGCACTGTTGTTGGCAAGCCCAAATTCTGAGCCGAGGAGCAGGGTGGACGACTCGGCGACGGCGTCGCCCTTGTAGCGCGACAGCCGCAGCAGCGCCACGGCGCCAATCTCTGTGCCCCCGCTGGCGGCCGTTGGGCCGCCCACCGCGAGCAGCAGCGGGCCAAACGCGGCGACTGCGGCGCCGAAGGACGACGACGGCAGGGCCGGAACTCCCCCCGTGCCCGGCCGCAGGGTGGCCGCCGCGGCGCCCAGGAGGGCGAGCATTAGCAGTGAGCAAGTCAGCAGCCAATGGAGTAGAAACTTGGCGTGCGGGCGCGGTTACAAATAGTTCTGGATAAAAAAATTCGTCCATAAATAGATTTTAGTACCTGTCGAGTGGTAGTATTCTCTACAGTATGACGTACATCGCTTGCTGCGCGCTTGCGAAGAATGTGCGGCGTGCTTGACATCCATGCGCGGCGTGCTTTGATTCGGCGTTCATCGTACCTCTTCCCTTGCCCACACCACGTCAAGTCTAGAGGTCTCAAAATAGGTTGGGAAAAAAATAACCGCCGAAACGGCCAAAACCAATTCTTCGCGCCGTGAACTAAACGGCTCACCCAACGTTGGCTTGCGACGGTGGCCACCTCCGACTTGCGCTGCTCCAAGGTGGGCGGCCACTACGGAATCATGACTGTACATCGGACACCACAGGCACAGGGATACTGGGAAACCGACACGTTCATCACTAGAGCCGACCGAGCACCGCCAGACGCATATCGAACCGCGATTCACGACGCAGGGGAGCGGGTTGCGAGAGTGGTCTGAGCCCTCCTCGCTGTTCCTCTTCCGGTTTGGCGCGTTTCGGGTTTATCAGGCGTAGTCCAACGTCAACCCATTGCATCTCCTTCCCAATCTTCGGCCGGCCTCCTGTTTTCGGTTTCGATTTTGGGAAGATACTCTCAGCCCTTTGCATGCTTTGTACCTAGGTGTCTGCACCCCTTACGCGTGGGCTGCCCCAAGGCAAGCCTCCCACTCACGCGTCCGCCTCCTGTTCCTTCTGTTTTTGTATGGGGTTAACCCCGGGCGAGGCGCCATCGGCATCATAACCTGACCTGCTGCACTGTCCAGGTGCTTTCTCTGCAAGGTAACAAATAGCTCCTATACCCAAGCTGCTCCTCCCTGAGGTCTGATTCTGGATCCAGCGGCTGACTTTGTTCTCCACTCGCAGGTATGCACACTGTCGTCGCGCAAATACGTATAACAACGGCGACTGAGCAGGTCGCTCGTTGTTAACCCGATATATATATCTATATCTATATATCTATATCTATATCTATCTATCTATCTATCTATATCTATATCTATATCTATATACGTACACACACACAAACACACACATATATATATGCATATATATATATATATG
>Ga0335398_10010882_pt1 | contig 10291 bp, 9 predicted proteins | sample BON03_FD_205742 | JGI IMG/M metagenome (GOLD analysis project Ga0335398, IMG submission 205742) | Freshwater microbial communities from Lake Bonney liftoff mats and glacier meltwater in Antarctica - BON-03 (spades assembly) (version 2) | ecosystem: Environmental > Aquatic > Freshwater > Ice >... | reverse complement strand
CGGACACTGCAACCCCCGGGTGGGAGGCGCGACGCCGTTCAGGCCGACGATTCCGCTACGCTCCATCGTCGGCCTGAACGGCAGACTCCGGTTGCGCGGCTCTTACAGACAAAGATTTACACTACCGTTTGAAAAACAGATGCGGCGCAAGGTGCATTACGTCATCAAGCCGGAATACCTCTGGACCAGCATCGCCAACATGGCCCGCACCCAGAACGGGGAGCTACTGAACACCCTGCAAGCAGGCTTCAAATATCAGGCAAGAAGGCGGGCGAGTTTTACACTCCGCAGCAGCTTTCCGACATCCTCTCGGCCATCGTCACCCTCGACAGCCAGGAACCCGCCACGGGCAAGAAGCCGCGCCTCGACAAGTTACTCGATTTCGCCTGCGGCTCCGGCTCCCTGCTCCTCAACGTGCGCAAGAAGATGGGGCCGAATGGCATCGGCAAAATCTTCGGGCAGGAAAAGAACATCACCACCTACAACCTCGCCCGCATGAACATGCTGCTGCATGGGGTGAAGGATTCGGAGTTCGAGATCTACCACGGCGATACTCTGACCAACGACTGGGACCTCATGCGCGAACTCAACCCCGCCAAGAAGCCGCAGTTCGACGCCATCGTCGCCAATCCGCCGTTCAGCTACCGCTGGGACCCCACCGACGCGATGGGCGACCACGTGCGCTTCAAAAACCACGGTCTCGCGCCCAAATCCGCCGCCGACTTCGCCTTCCTCCTCCACGGCTTCCACTTCCTGAAGGACGAGGGTGTGATGGCCATCATCCTGCCCCACGGCGTGCTTTTTCGTGGCGGTGCGGAAGAGCGCATCCGCACCAAGCTGCTCAAAGACGGCCACATCGACACCGTCATCGGCCTGCCCGCGAATCTCTTCTACTCCACCGGCATCCCCGTCTGCATCCTCGTGCTCAAGAAGTGCAAGAAACCCGACGACGTGCTCTTCATCAACGCCGCCGAGCATTTCGAGAAAGGCAAACGCCAGAACCGCCTGACGCAGGAGCACATCGCCAAGATCATCGACACCTACCAATTCCGAAAGGAAGAGGACCGCTACTCCAAGCGCATCTCGATGGAGCGCATCGCCGAGGAAGGCTACAACCTGAACATCTCCCGCTACATCAGTACGGCGGTTGCCGAGAAGGAGATCGATCTAGCGGCGACCCATGCCGACCTCATTGCCATTGATAAGAAGATCAGGGACGCAATGGCGAAGCATAACGAATTTCTAAAAGAGCTGGGCTTGCCTCAGTTGTCGTAGTCGCCTTCAGCCCCAATCCTCGATCCGAAGCCCGGTAATCCTCTCAAATTCCCGGACATTATTCGTCACCAAGGTCAGGTCCAGGGAGCGGGCGTGGGCACCGATGAGAAGGTCGAGAGGACCGATCGGAGTGCCCGCGCTCTCAAGGTGGTCCGGATCACGCCGCGATCACCAAAGCAAGAGGATTCGAGCCCGCCGACTCGACCGAGATCGAAGGCATCGTCGACGAAGTCATCGCCGCGAATCCCGGTCCCGTCGGTGAGGTTCGTGAAGGCAACGACAAAGCCGCGAACTTCCTTGTCGGCCAGGTCATGAAGCTCAGCAAAGGCAAAGGGAATCCCAAGCAGGTGACCGAGTTGGTGCTTACGCGGATTCGGGGGTGATTGCCCCTGCCGCCATTGGATCGGAATCGGTCGCGTCGGGGACCCCCGATGGAGCGGGCCGATGGCCCTTCCCGTTTTACGAACCGTAGAACCAGGGCCGATGGCCTTGGCTACTATTGAGCGGGCCTTTGGCCCTCGTTCTCGTTCTCGCAGCGGACCGGGCTCTTGCTCGGGAAAGCGCCGAAGGCGCGATCCAGAGTAGCCCGGGGCATCGCCCCGGGTATCTTGTTCTCCCTGTCCTTAAAGGGCTGAAGGCCCGCCCCATCCTCTCTCGCCGTCAGCACGCGCTACGGTCGCACCTCCAACCCCTCCGCTTCTGCCACTTGACGCTGCCGTTCGTCGAAGCTGAGAAATGTTTCCGCCCCGAGGAGCAAAGCCGCTGCGACGTGCATGAGGTCAAGGCTGCGGCTGCCGAGGCGGGCACTGTGCCGGTCTGCCAAATCGGCGGCCTTTGCGTAAAGCGCGGGACCGGGAACGGGCAGGATGGCGAAGACTCCGCTGGCTACATCACCGAAGAAAAGTCGCTTTTTACGCGCCGCCGCCTCGGTGGATAGTTGACCGCGAAAGACCGACAGATGAAACGCGTTGCGCATCTCCAGCTCGCCCAGGGGAGAGGTCCAGACGGGCGCGGGTAGATCACTCATCAGCTCAGCCGCCTTGACGCTGGTGGTTTCCGCCTTGTAGATTTCACTCGCATGCGCCCTTGTCCCGACCGGTACTTTCCGCCAGCATGACGCACCATGCGTCTCATCGTCCTTTCTCTTTTCCTCGCCACCGTCCTTTCCCTCCCCGCTCTCGCTCAATCCGATGCGCCCGCCGATGCGCCCGCCGGCGAGCGGCGCATCTACAAACAATCCGCCGGGAAACCGCGTGAACTCGAGCTCTATTTCCCGCCGAACCACGATCCGGCGAAGGCAAAGGTCCCGGGGCTTATTCTTTTCCACGGAGGCGGGTGGAGCGGGGGCAACCTCGGCCAGTTCCGTGACGCGTGCGCCTACTTCGCGAGCCGCGGGCTGGTCTGTGCCACGGCCGAGTATCGGATGCTCTCGAAGGCGGAAGTCGCCGCCCTGCCCGCGGGAGAATCGAAAAAGCGTGCCTGTGTCACCGACGCGAAGAGCGCGATCCGCTGGTTCAAGCAGCACGCCGGAGAGCTTGGGATCGACCCTGATCGTGTCATCACCGGGGGCGGCTCGGCGGGCGGTCATATCAGTGCTCTCGCCACTCTCAATCCCGGGCTCAACGATCCTGCTGATCCGACTGACATTGACACCAGTGTGGTCGCCTACCTCTGGTTCAATCCCGCCTTCGCTCCCGAGGATATTCAGGATCCCGGGATCGACGTGCTGCGGTTTGTGAAGAGCGATCTCCCGCCCGCAATCGCTTTTTTCGGCACGACAGATCCCTGGAAAAAGGGCTGGGACACGGCCTATGCGAAGTGGCGGGCGGCGGGTGCCACTTCCATTGACCTGCGTCTCGCCGACGGGGAAAACCACGGTTTTTTCAACCGCGATCCCTGGCAGACGGTGACGCTCATCGCGGCCGATCGTTTTCTCGCTGAACTCGGCCTGCTCGAGGGCGAACGGACGAAGGCGGCCCCGGAGACGGGGGAGGAACTCGTAAAACAGGATTCCTGAGATGCGTCTTCCTGTCTTTCTCATCGCGGCAGTCCTGGCTATCGGCGTCACTGTCGGGCTCGCGGCGGAGCGTAGGCCCAACTTTGTCATCATCCTCGTCGATGACATGGGGTATGCCGGCGTGAGTTGCTTCGGCAACCCGTATTTCAAGACGCCCGAGATCGACCGTCTCGCTGCCGGGGGAATCCGTCTAACCGATTTTCATTCCTCGGGCAATGTCTGTTCGCCGACACGGGCCGGTCTCCTCACGGGCCGCTACCAGCAGCGCGCCGGAATCGAGGCGGTGATCCATCCCGCCACCGACCATGCCGAGCATCGCAAAGGATTGCAAAAGAGCGAGACGACCTTCGCTGAACTGCTTCGCGGGGCTGGCTATGCCACCGGGATCGTCGGCAAATGGCATCTCGGTTACCCGCATAATTCACCGGACTACCACCCGCAGGAGCATGGCTTCGACGAGTTCATCGGCTATCACAGCGGCAACATCGACTTCGTCAGCCACATCGGCGACCACAATCGCCACGACTGGTGGCACGGACTCGAGGAGACGCGGGAGGACGGCTACGTCACCGACCTCATCAATCGCCATGCGGTCGACTTCATCGACCGTCACCACGACCGGCCCTTCTGCCTCTACGTCCCCCATCTCGCGATTCACAATCCCATCCAGGTACGCGGCGATCCGGTGCGGCGGACCGAGGCAGGCTGGGAGCGCTGGAAAACTTCAGGCGAGGCCGAGACCCGGGAGAAATTCGAGGGCATGACCCTCCCGATCGACGAGGGCGTGGGCCTCATCCGCGAGGTCCTCGAGAGGCACGGGATCGAGAGGGAGACCCTGATCTTTTTCCTTACCGACAATGGCCCCACCCCCGAAGCGCCGAGTGGCGATCCTGCTCTGCGGGGGTTGAAGGGAACGGTCTACGAGGGCGGACACAAAGTGCCTTTTATCGCCTCCTGGCCGGGGAAGATTCCGCCCGGTCGCGCGAGCGACGCACCCGCAATGACGATCGATCTTTTCCCCACGATGCTCTCTCTCGCGGGAGTCACTGCGCCGTCTCATCTCCAGTTGGACGGCGTGGACCTGTCGGGCCTGCTCCTCCGCGGTGACGCACCGGCTCCGCGACCGCTCTTCTGGGCTTCCCTGGGGAACAACGGGAGCCGCTCCGAGGCGATGCGTGAAGGGCCTTGGAAACTCGTCGTGCAGCATCCTAAGGCCGCGCCCGGCAGTTTTGAAAACGAACGGGCCGAACTCTATCGCCTCGACCGCGACCCCTCCGAAACCGTCGACCTTTCCGCATCTGAGCCGGAAATCACTTCTGCCATGCTGGCAAAAGTTAAGGCATGGTATGCTGTCACCCGCTCTTCTGCGCCCGCCCAGCCGGGTGGATGGCCCGATGACCCCTCCACCCCATGATGTGTATCCAATGAAACTATTCTCCACCGCCCTCGCGTTTTTCTTCCTCCCCGCTCTCCTCTCCGCCGCCGATTCCGTGACCACGACCGAATCCGACTGGAAAGGCTACACGAAGCAGGCTTTCGAATTCGAGGGGCACAAGGCCTTCGTCGTTGTGCCAAAAGAGACCGCTCCGGGGAAACCATGGGTCTGGCGCACTTCCTTTCCCGACTTCCATGCCGAGGTCGATCTCGAGTTGGTGAAGGGCGGCTTCCACATCGCCCATGTTGATGTAGTGGCAATGTTAGGGAGCGACGAGTCTCTCGTGATCATGGATCGTTTTTATGATCTCGTGAGAGAGCGATGGGGGCTCGCCGCGAAACCCGCCCTCGAGGCGGTGAGCCGCGGCGGGCTCCACGCCTACCGCTACGCCGCGACCCGTCCGGATCGTGTCGCCTGCATTTACGCCGACACGCCGGTGCTGGATCTCGGGAGCTGGCCGCTGAAGTCAGACAAAGCGAAGGGTCCTCTCGCGGATGCGTTGAAGTACTACGGCTTCGCCGACGAGGCCGCCCTCGTCGCCTACGCGAGAGGTCCGCTCGATCTCCTCGCGCCTATCGCGGCGGCGAAGATCCCCCTGCGCCATATCATCAGCCCGAACGATCTGGTCGTCCCTGCCGGGGAGAACACCCTCGAGGCGAAGCGGCGTCTGGAAGAGCTTGGCTGGACAATGGACCTGCTCATCGTCGACCCGGCCACGACGTTCAACGGGGGACACCATTTCCCCCTCGTCGGAATCCCCGAGTCGGTCGCGTTTATCCGCAAGCACGCGGGGTCGGTGTCGGAGTGAGCGGCGGCGGAACGCCGGAAAGGGGCGAAGTTGCTTTTCACTCTGTCGGTTGGGTGGTAAAAAGAGAATGATGTTTCCCCCGCCCAGTCAGGTCCGTCTTGCGGTGCCTCTCGTCCTCGCCTGCCTGCACGCTGCGTGGTCCGGGCTCGCGCCGGCCTGGGAGAGTGAGCTCTACGGTCCCGGTTGGCAAGCCACGCCTGCGCTTTCCTTCGAGACAGATAAGATCATTCAGGATTTCTCCTACGCCGGCTACCGCCGCGGAGAGCTGCCGCTGCCCTCGCAGCCGGCCGGACTCACCTACGATGTGTATGCCAGCTATGCAATCCGTATGTCACGGGTGCGTGACGGCTGGATCCGAAATGTGAAGACCTACCAGGCCGCCGGGAACACCACCACGACCCACATTTTGAACAATGGCATTCTCCTCACGGAGTGCGCGCGGGTGACGGTGAAAGACTGCCACTTGCAACGCCCCCAGTTCGGCGGCGGTGGCGGTGCGGGCTATATGTATCGGCTGCAGAACAGTGGAGACTGTCTCATCGAGGACTCTGTCGCCGAGTTCTGTCGTCACGGCATTGTCTTTTCCCACATGGCCACCACGGGCAATGTCATCCATGCCTGTATTGATAAATACGACGGGTAAACAGACCGGTAACACGGGCAATCAGAATACCTCGGGTCGCGGCAGCGACCATCACATGCACTTCAGCCACTCGAACCTGCTCGACACCTGCGTCGCCGATGACAGCTGGTTCGAAGCTCGCTATCGCCCCTTCGGCTCAGCCCCCCTGCATAATCTCACCTCCGCCCACGGCGTCTATTGGAATACCGAGGGTCGCCCCAGCAGCCGCAGCTATGTGGTCCACTCCCAGCAGAGTCGCTACGGCTACGTCATCGGCACCCGCGGTGCGGTCACTTCCGTGAAGATTGACGGTAGTTCCACTGCGAAGACCAACCCTGTCGATCATCTGGAGGGAGCAGGGCAGGGCGGCACGCTCACTCCTTTTTCACTCTTCCGCGAGCAGCGCCGCCGCCGCCTCGGGCTCCCGGCGATCGACATGATACCCGGGCAGTCGTTGCTCTTCCCGCAGAACACGACCTCGATCCTGCCGGTGGTGCGCTTTGGCGACTCGACTGTGCCGCCATCCGATGCGGAGTATCTCTGGGAGCAGTCGGCGGGAGCAGGCCCCGTGGATCTCGCGGATGATGGCGGGGCAGTGGGAGTCAATGCGGCATTCGTCATGCCCGGCACGCATACCCTCACCCTCACGGTGAGCAGACACGGTAGCCTGGAGGATGATTGGGCTGTCGCCGCCCCCGTCGAGGTGAAAGTGCTGCCGCCGGGCTGGTTGCGCGGCGACCTGCCGCCTGTGGCCGATGCTTTCGTCCAGTTGGGTCAACCCGATGCGAACGTGAATACCAATCCCGGCACCCTTTGGATGAAAACCGCAGGCACCGGCAGCTCCGTGAATCGCGAAATCTTCATGCGCTTTGACCTCTCCGGGCTCGCCGGTCGGGTCGTGCGTGAAGCCATCCTCGAGATGCACGCAACCGACCCTGACACTGGCGCTACCGCACAGACGCACTGGGTCGCCGACGACTCCTCGGTGGAAACGGCGCTGACATGGAACAACAGGCCGTCCGCCACCCTCCTGCTGCAAACCTGGCCGCTGGCGAAGGATTTCGTGCAGCGGCTAGAACTGACCGAACGAGTCTTCGAAGAAGCATCAGGAGATGGAGCGATGTCTCTGCGGCATTCGATTGTAGCACAGTCCAACAGTGCCACCGTCTTCAAGTATGCGTCCCGCGAGGCGGCGGACCCGGCGCTGCGTCCACGTCTCTCTGTCCTCCATAGCGAGGACTGGCCGGACTACGGCGAGTGGATCGCGAGCTTCCCCCAAGTATCCACGAATCAACGCGGCACCTCTACTGATGCCGACGGCGACGGCCGCACCAATCTCGAGGAGTATGCCCTGCGCTCCCTCCCGCATGTCTCGGAAAGCCAGTCCGCCAATCTGCGTCTCGTGCGAGGTGCGGTTGGCTACTGGCATCTCGTATATCCCGGCGGAGCAAATCCACCCCCGGGAGTCTATCCGCAATTGGAGCATCGCGCGAGCTTGTCGGGCAGTGGCTGGCAGGTGATCCCGCGCGTCACGATGATGACGGTCGGTGACGATCTCGTTTTCACTCCGGGAGATCTCCCTGCCGGCGCCCCGACCGGTTTCTTTCGCCTGCGTCTCGTGACGGTCGCTCCGGAATGAGCGGGTTCTCCGGGACGCCCCTAACGACGCGAATGAGCCATTGCCGCAGGGCGCGATTCCGGGTTCTCATTGGGTGGATGAAAAATTTCGCGACTCTCCTTCTTGCCGCCTGTCTTCCCGTCACCCTCTTTGCGGTCGAGCCCGGCAAGCCGGTCTTCCGTGCCGGTGCCGTGACGAGTGATGTCACGGCCCCGCTCGGGACCTCGATCAATGGCGGCTTTCAGGATCGCGGGGCGACCTTCATCCACGACCCGCAGCTGGCCCGCTGTCTCGCGCTAGATGACGGGAAAACGCAGGTCGTCCTCGTCGTCGTCGATAGTTGTGTGATCGGGCGCGATCTTTTCGATGAGGCTGCGGCGATGGTGGAGAAGGCCACCGGTCTGCCCCGATCGCAGATGCTGATGTCGGCGACCCACGCGCACTCGTGCGGCACGATGGAGGCGGTCGGCCAGAGCGATCCCGACCCGCTCTATCAGCGGTTCGTGGCCCGTCGCATCGCCGACGGGGTGCGCTGTGCGCTGCAGAATCTCGAGCCCGCCCGGATCGCGACGGGGGTCGCGAGGGTGCCACAGCACGTTTTTAACCGGCGCTTTGAAATGAAGGAGGGCGGCATCCCGCCGACCCCGCTGGGCCTCACGACCGATCGGGTCCGTACCAATCCCGGGATCGGCAATCCGCTCGTGGTGAAACCGGCGGGACCGACCGATCCGGAGGTTCCGTTTTTATCGGTGCGCAGCGTCGAGGGCCGGCCCATCGCCCTCTACGCGAACTATGCTCTGCATTATGTCGGAGGCACCGGGCCGGGGCATATCTCGGCGGATTACTTCGGTGCTTTCGCCCGCTTCATCGGTGGTCGCCTCGGCGCGGGGGAGGGGAATGGCGACGGCGACGGCGAACGACCTTTCGTCGGGATGATTTCGAACGGGGCGAGTGGAGATATCAACAACAGCGATGTCCTCGGCAAGCAGGAGAAGCAGCCTCCCTACGGTCAGATCCGTCTCGTCGCCGGGGATGTCGCCGATGCCGTCGCAGAAGTCCACGCGGGACTCGCGTGGCACGACCATGTCTCCCTCGCGGCGGTGCAGCGCGAGATCACGCTCGGGGTGCGAAAGGCCGGGGCCGACGAGGTGGAGAAGGCCCGCGCGGTGATGAACGGCTCGAAGTTGCTCCCGCGCATGGAGACGATGGAGCAGGTCTATGCGCGCGAGACAGTGCTGCTCGACTCCTTTCCCGCGGAGGTCTCGGTGCCGCTCCAAGTCGTGAAGATCGGCGGGATGCTGCTCGCCGCGATGCCGGGCGAGGTCTTCGTCGAGATCGGGTTGGACCTGAAGGCGCGGCATCCCGGCGCGACGGTCGTCTCCCTCGCCAACGCCTATCACGGCTACCTGCCCACTCCGGAGCACCACGCTCTCGGCGGCTACGAGACCTGGCGGGCTCGCTCGAGTTATCTCGAAGTCGATGCCTCGACGAAGATGGTGAAGGCGCTTGACGAGATGATGGAGAACCTCGCCGATACGGGTGCTGCGGATTGATTCGCGGGAAGGAATCTACAACCCGGCGGCGTCCGACGGGGGCGTGCGGAGAAAATCAACGATCTCTCTCCACATCGGATGACCCGTTGTCAGGTCGAGCGTGTTGTGACCGGCGTCGGGCTGAGTCCAGAGGTGTCGCGGGCCATCGTAGGTATCGTGGAGCTTTTTCCCCAGCTCGGCGGGGATGACACGATCCTGCCCGGCGAGGACGATCGCAACCGGGCCACGGTAGCATTTCAGATTCCGGGCATTGTCGAAGTTGTCCTGCAGGAGCAGTCGCACCGGGAGGAACGGGTAGTGGTAGCGACCGACCTCGGCGAGCGAGGTGAACGGAGTGATGAGGATGACGCCTTTGATCGTTTCGGGATGTGCCGCCGCGAGGCCCGTCGCGACACCGCTCCCGAGGGATTCGCCGATGAGGTAGATCGGGGCCTGATGCCGCGCGGTGATGACCTCGATGACTTCTGCGGCTGCCGCCTCGAGGGAACTTTTGGAAGGTGTTCCTGTGCGGGCGCCGTAACCGGGATACTCGAGGATGACGCAGGCCCATCGGTCTGCGGAAAGTGCCCGCAGGGCGTCGCGGTAGTAGGATCGATGCAGGGCGAATCCCGCGTTGCCGTGGAAGACGATGACTACGGCATCCGGCGCCTTGCCATCACCCGGCAGGTCAATCCAGGCAATCGTCAAACCGGCAGGGTTGGCGAGTGCTTCGAAACCCTCGTATCGCGCCATCTCCGCGAGAGCGGCGGGAGCGCCTATCGACGGGTAGTAAATAAGGCGACGCTGAAAGGCGGCAAATAGCGCGATCATGAGGACGGGGATGATCAGGAGAAAGATGAAGAACCGAGTCATGGGAACACGGAACCCTAGTCGATATCTCCGCCCGAATCTATCCTCAATAGGCTGCGACGCGATGCCGCAGGCCGGATCATTCGGCCTGACTCGTACCGCCGCGGAGTTTGC
>Ga0335398_10010881_pt1 | contig 10292 bp, 2 predicted proteins | sample BON03_FD_205742 | JGI IMG/M metagenome (GOLD analysis project Ga0335398, IMG submission 205742) | Freshwater microbial communities from Lake Bonney liftoff mats and glacier meltwater in Antarctica - BON-03 (spades assembly) (version 2) | ecosystem: Environmental > Aquatic > Freshwater > Ice >... | reverse complement strand
GCCTCGGCTAAACAGACCCACCTTTAACGTCTGTTTTAGCAGAAGGCATCCGCCTCCCGGGCCCCCTTGTGTGCTATGGGTCTACACCACCTTATACACAGTCGGCCTCTGCCTCTGAAAAGTTCAGTTTTACGCCGCCATGAACACCTGCTGTCATATTGGTTGAAAGAGCAGCATAGAGTGAAGACGAGGCCAAGGCAAAGTCAACATCAGAGAGATGATAGTCCCAAATATACAGTTTTGAAAGCTGCCAATCACTTTTTTCTGCAGGGATTTTGTTGATACCAAGCGCAATCGGAGCTTTGCCTCCTGCAACAGTTGATATCGTGTTTCCGTTTATGGTGGTGATGATTTTGCCAGATACGTCCAAATTTCTCCAACACGCTACAACCCACTCCGTGGTTGGTGACAAAAGATTATCCCTTCCATGCCACGTATCAGTGCTGTAGAAAACTCCTGTCATACCATAGACATGACCTTGCAACCAGTCAATTACACCGAATTTATTCGACGTAGCACTGGAATATCCCGTCAAAACTCGATTTTTGTTGGTACCAGAGTACCGCGTGATACTGCACACAGTAAATGTGTTTGGAATGCCTCCAACCCCCCAATCCAATTCAGAGTTGGTGTCACCACCAACAAATGCTATAGGAACTCTGGCACCGTTTCCTGCGATCATGCCCGAAGTAACTTCTCCAGTAGTCAGACTTCCTGTATTTCCAGCACAAGTTTGAACTCCACATTTGCTATCAAAGCGTTTTGTCTGTGCGTTCCAGTCCGCAGCGTCCGAGACAATATACGGTTTCTGCCGTAAGAGAAGGTCTGTGAATTCATCAATTGAGTCGCTGTCTGCATTACTGTCTTGCATGTAAGTGTCAGCAGGCAAATCCAGCACCGTATCGATTCCTTGAAATATTCGGTCGACGATTTGCCAAATCTTGGCCTCGTCCAACAATTCGTCCACTAAATGCACGCCGGCAATGCTGCCCGAGAAATAAGCATCTGCTGCCCGATTACTTCTCCCGACGTATGTGGTGGAAAACACCCGGTCCAGTCGTGCCGTGGCACATACCGTGGAAATAAAGTCGCTCCCAACCCTCAGTTGAAGCGTTTTATCACTAGATCTATACGCAGCAATCACAGTGATCCAGGTGTTCTGCATAATCACATTGGATAGCCGAGCACTGCAATCTACAACTCCTTCATCCAGAATAGCCACATATAGTGAGGTGGATGTGCCATCTCTGCCCATCAGAATATTTCTGGCACGTCCACCGTCACCAAAATCAAAGATACGTTCAAATGAACCAGCTATCCCCGTGAACTTGACCACAGCCACTGCCGTGAAACCCCCGTTGCTCGCAATATTGAACGTATGTATCCCGCCATCGAGAAACTGTGAGAGAGATCGGTCAAAAAATACCGCCCCGCGTCCGTCTGGTCCGTCTTTGTTGTCAAAATTGTTTCTGCACTGTCCAGAGCATAAAACCCGCACATTCTTCACATCATATCTATTATTTTCTCCGATCAACGTTGTTGGATTACCGGGTAACGTTCCATCCCACATGTCTTGTAACATTGCCACAGTGCTTGGTACTGGACTCGACGTTGAAGACGTGTATCTGTCGCCAGGAGACACTGGTGTAGCGGAATTCAATGCAGCGGAAAGTGTCACTGACGTCATTTTTATATACGATTGCTGTATCCAAAAAACGTAGATATCACCTCTTAATTTCCAGGCAATCCGATCTGCGATGTCGACTCCAACAAACGAACCAAAAAAAGTTCCCGTAATTGTGTAAATTGGCAGACTCTCCCGATTCGCCAGTATGGCCAGCTGCGCACGCCCAGGAACCATAGCAAGGACCCTGTCTTGTGCATATGTGTACACAGCCTCGTTCTTCGACGTATCAGCTCTCAGGAGTCTGGAGATTTTGCTAAGACTGATTTGAAGGTTCTGACCAATGGCCCCCCCGTTCTCGTATACAACCAGCCGATCTCCCAGAGCATACCGTGATGAAAATTCGACGTCATCGAAAAAAATGGCATTTGTGGAGGCGCGATTTGAGCAGGTCTGTAATTGCTTTCTAGTTCTGCACACAGAAATCATCACATTTCCAGATTGAACTGCATTTGCAAAACGAACCTTGACAGCATTGTGCGAAGCTGGTAGGTCAAATGATATGGAAGCATTCAACGCAGCATTAAACAAGCCCAACAAACCGTCTGGACGTAGGGGATTTTTTGACGCCGGGATCACAATAGTTTTGTCAAAATATTGCGCACGCGAAAATGTCTCTGCAAATGCGGTCCAAGAAACCAAATTGTTCGAAACAGGCCAATGAGCAAACGCTTTCAGCGTAAAATCGTAGACCAAGGGCATTGCTGTGTCTTGTATATCGACAGAATTAAATAGAATAGCGTCAATGGACATTGCCACCAACAACAAATTGTTTCCATTCTGCACGTCTGCAACCCGGTCACGCCCTGCTGGCGTCTTGTAAATGGCAAGTATAGTTTTGTACACATCTTCTGTGTCCGTGGTGATGTTGGCTGCATGCAGGAAAACAAAGTTATCACGACCTTTCTGGTACGTCTTACACGGGGTCATGCTGTATAGTGCCGGAATACTGACAGCATTTACATATTCTGCCCAAATGTCGGATTTAGTCCAACAAAATGGCAGTGAGTCCAAATAGCTAGTGAGGCCCGGGGTGATCCGCACCAGCCCCGATGCATTGACTACGCCACTGCCGCCAGTATCATCATCTGCGATCAGTGTGAGAACGTACGATGAATTGTACACGGTTTGGCTGCTGTTGGTGATGCCATCGTAGCTTGGCGTGAAATCTGCACGCAAACGTGCGTTGGTTTCTGACAACTTGTGCTCTAGATACACGAGAGGCTGCTGGCCAGTCTCAAAAACACCCAGCTCCCAGTCTGTAAACTCTTGACAAGCAGTGTTGACCCCATTTCCGATCGAAAAACAGGTGCCCATTTCAGGACCATCATACGTATTGACCAGATCCACTGTGGTACCATCTTGCTCGTATACGAAGGTATTGTTACAAGAAGCTCCAGGCAATTCGAGGGCACACGTCAAGTCCAGAGCGGCCGACTGCTCAACATAATTCAGTTCACAAAAGATGCTCAGATCTCAAAACAAGTTTGATAGGACAGAAAGCACCAATTGACCAATTTGCAACTGCTTCTATCGTTCGCATAATTCTCGGAAATGATTCCTGCAACACTTACGGTAAGCATCACATTCCCGTAATGGGCTGATTCTGAAAGTCGAATCTCAACGGATGACCCCCCGCCCACAGGGAGTCCACCCCCTCCCACACACTCTCTATGTCCTGAGGGGTAGTTGGGGACACTTGACGGACAATAGGGGAAAGAGGGGGGGGGGGGGGGGGGGGGGGGGTAAATAACAGTGAGCACATGATGCCTAACAAGCACACGTGCTATGACCATTATGTACATTATACAGTATGAAATGGAGGTTTTCGTGTGTACATTTCTAAAGTAAACAAAAGCTTATACTCGAGCCAAGGTCCTGGATTTGTATGAAGCAGTTTTCAAAAAAGGTGAATTCGCATTCCCTTCCATTTTCCGCAAAAGGCATCCACTCCGCCCACAGCCCATACAGGGCCCGGAGGGGAATGGGGCCCTTTGGGCACCCCGGGGGTGGTTGAGGGGGGATGACTTTGCCTCAAAATGCCACATCGATTGCTCATGTCAACCTAGATCGTTTAGCAAAAGGGCACCCGCCGCACCCCGAGGGGTTATGGGTGAAGTTTTTCAAAATCTGCCTACTTGCAGGCGTGTTTAGCGCAGGGATAAAGGTGCATACCTCATAGCAGTATGTGATTTCTTTTGTATCGGCATACTTATCTGCGGGCGTATATTCCATGATTGGGGCACTTTCTTGGTCTGCCATCAAGTCGTGGTCATATTGCACAGGCCCGGTAGTGTTGATGCCGTTGTTGTTGCAGATCAGGGTTGAGGCAGTGCCTGGCGAACATGCGTGGCCAGCAAACTTTTTTTCAAGGGTCAAGAATGTAATATTCTCGATGCCATTGATGGGAATTCTCTGCTCTGGCGTGAACATAGATAAGAAGTCGAAAACGTTGGAGTAAAGTTTCAGCTTTGTAGAAGCGGGCATTGGAACTCTGTAGCTGAAGATTGTTCCAGGCAAGAAATCAATCGAATTTCCCCAAGTTGGGCTGCGGTCTGTGGCAAAATGTAAAGGCATATTGCGGTATACTGCCGCCTCGTTACAGTTTGATTCCAGGCACGCCGTCGACTGTCCATTCATAAAAAACGTATAGAGCCAGAAAGTCCCTGCGTCATCTGGAGGGGGCATGTTCAAAAACGGAATCCATTCGAATGCGTTGTCGAACATATTGATTCGATTTGGATTGCTGGACTTTTTTTTGCAATCCATCATGAACTCGTAGTCCACGTAGCACGAATCGCAGCACTGTCCTCCGTTCAGGCGCACAATATTTCCATCCAGCACGTACGGATTCACCGAATTACGCTCCGCCGGATTGTCGGGGTCTGCCTCGTCTTTGCAGAAATCGTAGCTGCTTCCGCTGTCGGACTTGCGGCCACACACAATCCATTGCCAATCCAATGAAGCCTGGGTTGTGTCTAACTGCTGTGTAGTGATAAACGACACCATGTATGCATCGTTGCCGGCGTTGACAGCAACGAGGTTGTTGTTGGCAATGCGCAATCGCAGTGCACTCCGCACAACCATGCCTCGTATCCAAGGCACACCGTCGATAATTTTTTCTACAAAACCTGGTGGAGCTGGTCCCATGTACCCCGGTCTCGGAAACAATGACACTTGCTTTACTCTCTCTGTCAGATCATAGCGGTCCACACCTTTCACCACAAATTGTGTGCCAAACCTTGGTGTTAACACTACTTGCACACGGTCCACAGCCCCATCAGCCAGACTGTGAAACGAAAGAATATTCGCACGCGCAGACCCTGGTATGAGCACTGCACTCTTGACCAATTCTATGGCCTGTACCGTGTTTGATACGTTGGCAAACTTAATCGGTGTCGAAGCAAAAACATTAGTGTACACTCCGCGTCCACAGTCAATCGACACACCTCCTGCCATCAATACACACAACATGGTTTGATCTTGATAAAACGGCAATGGTGTCAACCAATGGGTCTCCACTGGTCTCTCCAAATAAATCAGGCCAAGAACCCTGGTGTACACGGGCACAGCGGTGTCATACTGGCCCATGGAAATGGGCTTCACACACTTACTTATATCGGTGGAGCCACTGCGTGACTCGAAGCCGATGCCGCAAGATGCACAGAGATCCACATTCGATAGCGTGTCTTTGTAAGTATTTGCAGGACATAGCACACATGCATTGGCCACAAACGAGTATCCTCGAGTGCACACACAATCCTGCACTTTTGTGCTCATGAGACCAGATGCAGTGTTTGCGGGACAATTTGTACACACCCCTCCTCGCTTGAACGCATCAGTCGTGTTAGGAAATCGTAAGATGTCTGAGAGTCGAAATGTATTCACATCACACAACTGGCATTTGTACTTGTTCTTTCGCCACGACGATGGTCCGCAGTTTGGGAAGAGCGTTCGTCCCATGTCGTCAATGTCCCACGCTTCAGGCGGAAGCACTTCGGAATCATCTGTGCGAAATAACGAAACATTTGCCCCGTATGCAACTCTGAAGTTGCGAAGCTGTGGATTGATTTTGAATATGTCAGAATTGATGGCCGCTGCCGTCGATTGCAACTCGTAGCTGATGTTTGTAAACGCATCAAATATAGTCTCGTTGTCGATGCGGATGGGCCATGTGTAACTGTGCTTATAAAGCGTCTTCGTGCCACTCCTCATTGGCATATCGTTACACAGACAACATCGAGTGGCTGCCATAGTGCGAATATTGTTCCACCCGGTCATAAACGCGGCAGTGTAGTTTTCTACAAGCCGTGGTGGCGCAGCGCAAAAGTCCCACCATGACCACCCTTTAGTCCGGGCGCTGCTGCGTTCGAGCACCTCGCTGCGCGTGAGCATCAGCCAATTGCTCGCGTTCATCGGCCCTCGCACCGCCATTGTTGTGTTGGAACCATTCATAAACAGGAGTTGAGGAAACGTGCCGTTTGTAGCAATTAGTTTAATGTGTCGTCCCTGGCAGCTTATGAATCCAACACGCTTTTTACCGCTCTCCAAGCCAAGATCAATTTGCAGCGGCGTCGTGACGTCCATCTCCCATTGCTTATCATCCAGACAAGTTTGTGGGCTCGCAGCTTTTTGAATTGGAGTTTTCAGACTCAAAATTTGCACTACTGACACGAACAAGGGAATAGCGCGCACAAGTGCGGCATTCATGGTTTCGAGAATCGAGACACTCACAATTGACTCTCTGTTTACGACTGTTGCCCGGAATAAGTTGGCCTCGGCAATTGCCACTTCCTCGTTGCTGCTCGTAAAACCAGCAATCATATTGAATTCAGACGATGTCCCACCCTCACTTTGCAGTAGACGGCGTTGCCGTGGCATGCCTTCAGTATCTTCCAATACTCCTGCAACTCCATTCTCGACGATGCTCCCGACGTCAATGTAGACGTTACTGGGATCTAGTCCAGCTCCCAACGCGTATGCCGCAGCCAAGAGCACCTGTTGTTCTATAATTTGCATGGCACTGAGCGGCAATTGTAGCGGGATCGTGAGAAAGCTTTTTGCCTCGTACTCCTGTCCAATGTTTGTGTCCAGTGCCACCAACATGGTGGTGATTGAGTGTTGTGCGAGATCGAGAACCGACACCGAGTTCTCGCCGTCCAAGTCGGCTTGTCTCCACGGCACGGTCGGCGATATTAAAAACCCCTTCCTGAAACGAGAGTTGAGCTGATAGCGACCACGCATCACCTTACTGTGCTTTGACGCCAGATCCTTGATGAATCTCGAACCACCGAAATTTTTTTGTGCCCATAACCCTGCGCGCATGAGCGAAAATTTTTCATCCTCACCGGTTCGTCCCGTGAGTGCCACAATCGAGTTGGTCTGAAATTCCAAAGTGCGTTGTCGAATTTCACGACGCGCTATGCACCCAAACATTCCTCTGCTGGCCTGCAGTGGACAGATTTCCAGGAGCGCTTCGGACGGTTCTAATTTCATTGTCGTGAGCGAAGCGCTGTCGTCTGCCAGGGTGTTGGTTTGCGTAAACGCCCGCCCTGCAGCTATGAGCTGCTCTGCCTCTGCCTTTTTGTCCAGGTTCAAAAAGTGCAGGGTAATCACATCTTCCACCGCTAGTGTGTACTCCGCAGCGTAACTTTGCTCAAACAGTTTTGGTTCACCCCGGAACAGAACAGTTAACACGTTGGAGGCTTTGCTCGAGATGTCTCTCTTCAAAACTAGAGGTGTGCGCTGATGTGTGACGTCCAGACTCTGCACCAGCGCTGTTTCAAAGTCTGATTCGTTACTTGCCAGTCCAAGAAACATGTCGATCTCGAAAACATCTTCGATGTTTGATGAAATGCGTTCCTCTTGACACAGGCGTGTGATACTGCTGCTCTTAATAGCCGTTTGTGTCTGCACGTTACTCATGCTTTTTTTGCCATCCTTGTCCGACACCATCAACATAAAGTCAATGTACACGTTCTGTGAGAAAAACCCGTTGTCGTTCACCAACGTATTCGAGTCCCACGCGTCCTCTGGAAGTGGTAGCGTGAACTGAATACTTCCCCCCGGACCGACTGCCAACGGACCTTGTGCCTCACAAATCGGGTCCTGAGGAGCACACCAGTCTTGTCCTGCCAGAAACGCGTCCAGATCCTCTTTCGCCGATCCTTGGTACAACTCGCGACACGGAAGAATTAACACTCTGGCGGCCTCATTTTTGTTGTAACCAATCAAAACCTTCAATGAGTCAAGTGGGATGATACTGTTTACATCCGACCCTGTCACCGTATCAGGCACAGTGATGCGGATGGTAGCGAATTTCACAGACAAAGGCGTGACATCCCGGAACTGATTTCTGCCTGTTTCGTCGACATTGAAAAGGGTGGTATTGCTATTGTTAGCATGGCTGCGATTGCCCTCACTCAACAGATTAACAGGTGCTGCCTGCTGCGCCACAGCACGGCGCATCACTTCGCTCAGACTCACTGAGACTTCTTTCACAAATGTAAAGTCTATCGACGCCTGCGTCGTGAAAACATACGACGTGGTGATATCACCCAGTACCTCAGTTTGTGAGTTGCGTACAATGAGCGTGCTACTCTTGGTCGGCTTCACGTGTGCAGTGCCCACGAAAAAACGCAAACGGTTCCCATTCGGCAAGGGACTCTGTGTACCAAAATGGTTCTCGACATCCTCAAGCGACAGGAACAGATTGAGATCTTTGTAGCCTCGAGTGGGTGTCACGTCCGCCTGAACGTACGACCTAGTGCTTCGTGCAAACATACCCTCCACAAAATCAAAGGATGTGTTTAGGAGGTCCATGCTTCTGTTATTTGGAGGCGTGTCGAACCCCGTGCAAGACCCCTGCTGATTAATTTCTGCGCGCAAATTGAGTGTGTCGTTGGCCAGAAAGTCACCGAACTCACGTGTTGTACTATATTGATTGTAAAAACGATCAAGACAACAAACATTACTCTCTCTCCGTTGCTCCATGAGTCCCACCCCCGTGGAAAGACAAGGAAACTCACTAGGATTTAACGTCGTGAATGCGAGTGCCTGCTGGTTACCAACACCTGCCAGACGCGATACATACACAATGTCCATCGTGCCGGGCACAGTGTTGTCGTACCGTATGCGGACCTTGAATGCCGAGTAACGGGTATCATACTCGATCGAAATAATTTCTGACGACGACGTGGTCACGGAGAGAGGAGCTGTGCTGCCACCCGCTGTCATAATGCGGACGGAAGTGTCTGCAACCGTGCTACAGACGCCGTCCTTCACACAATCGGCATTGCTGGTGCAAGTGCGCCGTTTATCATTATCACAACATTGCACAGAAAGCAATCGATATTTATCACTGGCAAGCAATTGCGACGTCAGATGATCGTAGTTATTCCACCGTTCCGAGGACATAAAAAGATCCACGTTTGCGTGTTGCACGGGAATCCTCAAGATCAAGCGCCACAATGACCGTCCATCAAATAAAGCTGACTGTGGTCCTATACCGACCATACTCCTAAACACCATGTCTGGCGGATAATCTGCCACGCCCTCCTCCACCAAAGCTACGCTGCTTTTCGTACTGTCAATGAACCCCAGCAACAAGAGCTGGGCTATCAAGATTCCCCTGGCTTCCGCTATATTGTCCCGGTCAACGGCCTCGGCAGTGTTGACACCTCCTGAAATGTTAAACACCAATTCAACGCCACTCCTTTGGCACTCACGCCCACGAAAATCCGACGCGAAAAAATCTGCGTCACATCGACACGAGTAGCCAATGCCGTCAGCAGGTTCCAAGCAATATGCGTTCTCGTCGCACTCTGTCAGCCCGCGAACGCACTCGTCCACGGGCCGGGGCTGGCAACTGCCCTTGAACTCATGCCCAAACGGTGGCTCGAATGTATCTTCACAGAAATCTGAGCAATAAAACCCAGCCGGGGGCAGAGACGCGCTGCTTCTGTTGTATACCGCCGCCCAAAGCTCAGGCTGCCATGCTATACTGTCTTGCTTGCAAATCTTCTCGCCCGTACACGCCTCTGCCGTGCCGGAAACATTGAGCATACGAGGATTTCCTGTACCCCACAACACACGAACACCCGCCTCCCCCGCGTCAAAAATATTTCTTCGTACACTGCTGTAGCACATATAGCCAGATTCTAGGGTGCACGACGACGAGCATCCATCTAGTCCAGCATCATTTCCGTCATCACACGTCTCTCCGCTCTGTACAATTCCGTCTCCACATGATGGCAAACGTGCCGGCATAAATCTTCCTGTGTTTTGTGACTGCACATATGTGCACAAGAATACCAATGCTACATACGAAATCCCGGCGCGTGTCGGCTGCGGCATCACTTCCCTATATCGTAACGTAACTGTCTTTTTCAAGATCTGAGCGTAGGCTTGCCAAGATCCGAGCGTATTGCCAAGATCTGAGCGTAGGCTTTATATATATATAATATCTACTTTGCATTCTACCGTCAGCTGCGCCCAGATATTGTCCATGAGCATCGACAAAACTTCTGGACCACACCCCCCCCCCCCCCCCCCCCACCCCCACCCCCCCCCTCCCCCACTCCCCGCCCCACCCCCCCTCCACACCACG
>Ga0335398_10010879_pt1 | contig 10292 bp, 6 predicted proteins | sample BON03_FD_205742 | JGI IMG/M metagenome (GOLD analysis project Ga0335398, IMG submission 205742) | Freshwater microbial communities from Lake Bonney liftoff mats and glacier meltwater in Antarctica - BON-03 (spades assembly) (version 2) | ecosystem: Environmental > Aquatic > Freshwater > Ice >... | reverse complement strand
CATCTTGCTGTCCCCGGTACAAAGCGCGAATCACCTCACAGGAATCATAAGGGTACAAGTTGCGCTGGGTGCCGTCAAAAAGGCAAATTGGCGTAGCCACATTATTGTCTTTGTGCCAGCCAAGTCGATAGTTGGGACAAGCGACTACATAGCCCCGGCGGGCCATATCAATCGCATAATCTTTGATATCTTCCTTACACCCCGCCAACCAAGAGCCGCCGTAAACCAGCACGATCAGCGGCCGTTTCGGGTTATTGTCCCCCAGAGGCTTATAAATATCGATTTCAAGGGTGTCCGTTATCCCCACATAAGTTTGTGCAGTGCCATATACCAGGTCTTTTTGTACACGGTAGCCATATTTGTTGGCAGTGGTATAGGGCATTTGGGCGGAAAGGGTGGCACAGGAAAGACACCAAAGTAGCAAGCAAGAAGTTAGGCGCATGGCAGAATTACAGTTTATTGGTGAGCAATAAAAGTTACGGCAGTTGCAAAGCTGCAACAATGAATGCACACTGGCCAAATTTCTTTGGGGTGAGTTTTGAAAATTGGCGGAAATCCGTGAGGTGCTAGCGGGTTACAGGCAAAGCTTGTTCAAAGGGTACTTTCACAATTGGTGTGGCAAAGCAGTTGATCCAATTTTGTTTCATGCTGGAAACCATACAGTCGTGTCCTTCCAAGCGAAGCGAGGAACCTGATTATATAGCGTAACCCAGGTTCCTCGCTTCGCTCGGAATGACACAACCGCTTGGTTTTTAGCATGAAATAAAAAATGTAGCCTGCCAGATCAAGGATGTGTACAAACGCCAGGTTTAGGCCAAAAAACGACATGAAATCCCAATTCATTTTCAATGACAGCCTTTTTGACCCGTTCCGGCACAAAAAACATGGGCCATCCTGAACGCTCAGAATGGCCCATATTAATTGTAGACCTCGTAGTTTTTCAAACCTACAAGTGCTCGGCTTACTATTTCACGATCACAACTTTCTTACCCACCACAAACTTGCTGTTGGCGATATGTACGATGTAATGACCTGGAACCAGGCGCGAAACATCGATTTGGGCACTTTGCTGAATGTTCAGGTTCTGAACCATCACTTGTGCGCCCAGGCTGTTGAAAATAACAACCTGCACATCACCTTGCAGTTCTGCTGCGCTGATGTTGATATTCAAGATATCTTTTGCAGGATTCGGCGCAATGACAACGGTGTTGGCTGACAAGAGATTTACCGTAGAAGCAGGTGCCGTGAATGCATATTCACCACTGGCAGAGTTCAAGGTAACCCGGTAGGTGCCGCCCGTAACGGGGATATTTGGTCCATTTTGCGTACCCACACCTGAAGGCCATTGTGCCAGGCCCCAGTTTATGACCCAGTCATTTTCCGCCCTGAATTTGGCTTCACCAGTGACCAAATCTATTGAGTTGATGAACCAGAAAGACTCATCCACAGCATCTTTGGTCATGTCAACATCTGAATTCCAGCCGTCTGGCGTGGCCGTTCCAATGAGCCCTATGGTACCATAAATTTGCAACAACTCAAAGTTGTAAGCGCCAGTAGTGGAGTTGAACGTGATTTTGTATTCGCCCGCAGGTACCGGTATATTGGCCCCACCGACTTGTGCAATGCCCGTTGGGAAATCGCCCGCGCCCCAGTTCACCGCCCAGTCGTTATCTGACCTAAATTTAGCTTCGCCATCAATCAGGATGACGCGCAACCGCCAGAGGGAGGGGTCGTCGGCATCTTTTATCATATCGGTATCGGTGTCCCAACCACCCGGAGTGGCATTCCCGATAAGGCCCACCGTTTGGAAAAGCGTCAGGGGCAAAAAGTTATATTCAAAAGTTTCGGTATTGAAGGTAACCTGGTAATCACCGGCAGTGACGGGGATGTTTGGTCCATTGAGGATACCGATGCCCGATGGGAACAGGGTGTCGCCCCAGCTGATGGCCCAAGCATCGTTGGCGCGGAATTTGGCATCACCATCCAAAAGCGTGATGTTGGCTTTCCAAAGATTTGGGTCGGCATTGTCTTTCGTCAGCGGCGTTTCTGTAGCCCAGCCACCAGGTGTTGCACTGCCGATCAGGCCAATCGTTGCAAATTCCAGGATTTCTTCAAATAAATATTCTCCGGTAGATTTGTTGAACGTGATCAGGTATTTGCCGGCAGATGGAATCGGAATATTCGCACCACCCTGTGTTCCGACACCTGATGGAAAATCAGTAGAACCCCAGTTAATGGCCCAATCGCTGTTTGCCCGGAATTTGGCATTTGCTTGCGTAAGGCTCAGCGTAATGAAATAGCTGTTGGAATCGGGGTCTGTCGAATCGTAGTACATCTTTGTATCCTCGCCCCAGCCATTTGGAGTAGCATCACCGATGATGCCAATGTCGGAGGTGTAGGCAAATGCGTACGCGCCGGTATTGGAATTAAAGGTGATTGACCATTGGCCCGCTGCGGGGATGGGAATATTGGACCCGCCCTGGGTACCAACACCCGTTGGGAAGGCCGCATCGCCCCAGTTAATGTCCCAGGCATCGTCTTGGCGGATCTTTGCTTCGCCTACATTCAGGTGTATGACCATCGACCACAAGAATGAACTATCGGGATTCTGCACCATATTCGTATCCACATCCCATCCGTTTGGCGTGGCGGAACCAATCAGGCCGATGGACTGTGCCTGGCTAGCGCTAAAGAGCAGCAGGCTGCAAAAAAGCGTTGAAAAAAATAATCGTAATTTCATGTTGAATAAATTTTAAAAGCTTGAAAAAGAGTTGATTTTGCAGGTTAACCTCGTAGGTTTTTTTCCAAACCTACGAGGTTTTAGTTACGTATTTTAATACCCCCCAGGGTTCTGTTTCAGGTTAGGATTCGCCCCCAAATCCTGCGACGGAATCGGGTAAACATTGCGGAAACTGCCCACCGCAGCGCCTTCTTTCACCCCGCCTTTCCAGGCCCATCTGTAGGTGCCGTCGGTAAATTGACCAAAACGCACCAGGTCGGTCCGCCTTTGGCATTCCCAATACAGTTCCCTTGACCGCTCATCCAGCATGACCGGAAGGCTAAGGTCGGCAGCTGTGTAGTTGCCCACAGATCCGGAGAAGGCGCGCTCCCGCACCTTGTTGAAATATTGCGCTGCCTTTTCCTTGTCGCCGCCAGGAGTCCTTAAAATAGCCTCTGAAGCCATCAGGTACACATCCGCCAGGCGAAACATGGGGAAATCTGTGTCGGGGAAATCTGTGTCGGAACCCTGTACCCCTGTGGACGTCACATTTTTGAATTTGTTGACCGCGTAACCTTCCGTAAACAGCGTCAGGTCGTTGATATCCAAACTCTGCCCATTGGTATAGAAAATGCCGCGCCGGTCGAAACTGGTCAGCTTAATCTGGTAGGTATAGTCCGGCTTATCCACGTCGAGGGCAATTTTATACCCGCCTTCCTGGTCAATTTGAATTTCCGCGCCATTCGCTTCGAGGAGCGCATCGGCACCAGTGTCGCCAAGGTTCACGGCATCGCTGGCATTGCTCCTGAATTTGAACGACCCTGCCGTCAACTGGCCGCTGACCACCAATAATTGCTGGTCATTGTCCCAGGTCATATTCATATCGACCCCGCTGGTAGCACTGCCGATAATACTCCAGGTACGTTTTTCGATGGTATAGGTTTTGTCGTTGAGGTTCACTTTCATGAAATGCAACCCTGCTTCCGGCACGAGGATGTTGGCGCCGCCCGTTTCAAGCGTGCCATTGGCCCCGTTGTCGCCAAACTTTGGTGCAGAGTTGGAAGAAATCTGGGTGAAAAGGATTTCTGTGTTGGGGTTTGGGAAGTAGCGATGCCCTTCATATATCCTGTTGTTGGGCGCCGTAGTGGCTGTAGCTGCCAGTGAATTGCTGGTTTGGGTGGCATCCCAGCCCTGATGCGAGCCCGGAACGTACAATTTTGGGTAACTTACAGTTGCGCCCTGGTTGAAATCTACTTTGATGCCCGTCAGGTCGGAGGGGAATTTTTCGATCAACTGCCGGGTCGTCCTGGTGCCGCCCCAGCCGCTCACTACGCCCGATGCCGCGGGGTTCATGCTGCCACCGATGCCAGCCCGGATGATGAAGGTCATGCCGCCCCAAGTGCGGGTGTTCACCCCGTCAAAGGTGACCGGGAAAATAATCTCCTTGGAATTGTGGTTGTCGGCCAGGAAAAGATTCTGGTAGTTTGGCTCCAGTTCATAGCCTGCACCCAAAACGGATTCAGAATACGTCAGGCAATCGTTGTAGCGAGCCTGCCCAATGTACACTTCGGCGTTGAGGTACAGTTTGGCGAGCAGCATCCAGGCCGCTGCTTTGTCGGCGCGACCGTATTGGTTCGTCCGAGGTGCCACCAGTTCCGGCTCGATTGCTTTTAGCTCTGACTCGATATAGCGGAACAAGTCATCCGGTTTTGCCTGTTTTGGCGCGCCCGCGCCAACCACATCTTCCTCTGTTGCAAAAGGAACGTTTCTGAAAAGGTCAAGGGCATGCCAGTAGCTCAAGGCACGTAAAAAACGTGCTTCGGCCCGGTATTTTTTCACCTCAGCTTTCAAGGCGGCATCTACACCCCGCGCATCCAATTTTGCATCGGTTGTTTCCCGCATAAATTCATTTGCCAGGGAAATCTGGTAAAAAACCCGGCTGTAAAAGGCATAGATAAAGCCATCGCCAGCCGTCCAGCTCTGGGCATGAAAATCCTTGATGGTCTGGTCGTTCCATCCGATCACCGCCTCGTCGGTCGACAATTCCTGGTGGTACCAGAAGCCCCGCAGGTATTGGCCGAAACCCTCGTCAATGCCCGAAATATCTGCCTGGCCCGCAGGGCCTTGCTGGCCCGACAAGGCAAGCCCGGCGTATAGTTTTGCCAGCACTTGTTTGTAAGCGCCCGGTTGCTTGTACACCGCTTCTGCAGTCAGGATATCTGGATCCAACGGAATGGTGTCCAAGTCTTTGAAACAACCGACAGCTCCAAAAAGCAGTATTGTGATGGTGATGATTTTTATGTTGCGCATGATTTCAGCGTTTTAATTTTTTAAAAATTGACATTCAACCCCAACACGTATGTTCTGGGCCGTGGGTAAACACTATTGTCGATGCCGTTGCCGATCTCCGGGTCAAGGCCCTTGTATTTCGTGACGACGAACGGGTTTTGAACCGTGAGGTAAACATTCAAATAATTGCCGATCAGCTTGTCGAAACTATAGCCGGCAGTGATGTGGTCGAACCGGAGGAAAGCGGCGTTTGTAACGAAATGATCGCTAAAAGTGAGTTTCCCTTGATCCACCACGTTGAGGTCGACGGCCGATTGGTTTACATTCGACAAGTAATTGGTGGTTGCGTAAAGGCGGTTCAGGTAGCCCATGTCGGTCTGAACGTTGTTGTACACGTAGTTGCCAAAATTGGCGCGGCCAGCGAATGAAAGGTTGAAATGCCCAATGCTCAGGCTGCTGGTGAGGCCAAAGGTGAACAAGGGTGACGGGTTTTTGTACCGGTATTTATCGTTGTCATTGATGACACTGTCTCGGTTCCTGTCGACAAACTGGCCTTCCAACAGTTTTCCTGTTTCGTCATATTTCTGTTCAAAGACATAAAACGAACTCGGGAAATATCCGACGCTGTGAATCTGGATGTTACTGCCTACCCCACCAGCGATGCCGCCCGTGAAAACGCCCTGATAGTTGGGGTCGTCACTGGTGGTCAGCTTCGTAATGGTGGAGGTGTTGTAGGAAAAATTGGTAGACACATCCCAATTGATATTTTTGGTTTTAACGGGCATAAAATTCAGGCTCAGCTCTACCCCTTTGGTTTCCATGGTGCCAATATTGTCTGTTCCGAAATTCGTCAGGTTGGACAGTGCCGAAAAGGGAATGAAGTTCAGCAGATCCTTGGTATTCCGTTGGTAAACATCCAAAGAACCAGAAAGCCTGTTTTTTATGATGGAGAAATCGAGGCCAGCGTTGTAGGTGGTCGTTTCTTCCCATTTGATATCGCCCACGTAGCCATTGGGCCGGATGGTGGTGATAAACTCGTCGCCGAATTGGTATTGTGCGTTCGGCGTACCAAACTGGTAGCGGGCCAGGTATGCGTAATAATCGCCGATGTCCTGCTGCCCGGTGACGCCCCAGCTTGTCCGCAGCTTGAGGTTGCCCAAATATTTTTTATCATTCTCGATCAGCTTCACCGCAAGTGCCGCAGCCGGGAAAAGTCCCCAGCGGTACTGTGGCGCAAACCTGGAAGTACCGTCGCGGCGCAAAGAGCCCGTAAAGAGGTACTTGCTTTTGTAGGAATAATTCAAGCGCCCGAACAAGGAAACCAGGTAAAACTCCGCCGGGTCGGTGCCAAAGGTTGTTTCAGCTGGGGTGCCTGCGCTGTCCATATTTAGAAAAGAGCTTCCCACTTCAAAATGCTGCCAGGAATAGCCGCCCATCACATCCACTTCGTGGTCGCCAAAGCCTTTTTTGTAGTTCAAATAAGATTCCAGTACGGAGTTCTTCTTGGTTTGCGCATAGGTGTTGTTCACACCGCCGCCATTGAGCGCATCGAACGCAAAGGCTGCATAATTGGGTACCATCACGTTTCCAGAGCCTTCGGAATAGTCGTAGCCTACACTCAGGTTGGCCCGCAAAGCCGGCAGGAACGGCAACCTGTAATCGACCGATGCATTCGCGATGTACTGTTTAACGGTAGAATTGTCTTGGCGCAGTTCGAGCAGCGAAACCGGGTTGGCAGGTGCCAGGCCGTTGGGGTTGCCATTCGGTATTGTCCAGGTGGTAAAACCGCCATAACGCGCAGACGTATCGCGCACCGTCCGGGTGGGATCGAAGCTCAGCGCGCTGCCGATGGCACCGCGGTCTGCGAAATGGTTGTCAGATATCATACCCTTAAAATGCACATTCAATTGCAGGGTATTGTTCAGAAACCCAGGGTTCAGGTTCACGGCGGCAGAATAGCGGTCAAAATTATCGGTTTTCAACACACCATCTTTGTTGGTATACCCCAAGGAAACCCGATAAGGCACTATGCCCACACCACCTGAAAGACTTACACTGTGATCCTGGCCCCAGGCAGATTGGTATATTTCATCCTGCCAGTCTGTATTGGCCGTGCCGAGCAATGCCAGGGAAGGATGCGGCGGTGCCATTGGGTCAGTGTTGGCATAAAAAGCTTTTACCGTTGACCTGAACTCGTCGGCAGTAAGCACGTCTACGCGGTTGAAAGTTTGACCCACCGACACGTTGGCGTTGTAGCTCACCTGGATTTTTTTGCCGAGTTTGCCCTTTTTGGTCGTAATCAGGATAACGCCACCTGATGCCCTGTTGCCATAAATAGCCGCAGCAGAAGCGTCTTTCAATACCGTGATGGACTCGATGTCATTGGGGTTGATGATGTTCAGCTGGTTTCGGCTCCCCGATACGCCGCCGTTGTCCAAAGGAATGCCGTCGACCACGATCAAGGGATTGTTAGAAGCGGAGAGCGAAGCTTCTCCCCTGATCCGGATTTTTGCCCCACTGCCCGGACCGCCGTCGTTGGTGATGACAACGCCGGCAATTTTTCCGGAAAGCAGCTCCTGTGGCCCCGTGATGGCACCTTTGTTAAAAGAGGAAGCCGTGACGGTTTGTACCAGGCCAGTCGCATCTTCCCGTTTGACGGTGCCATAGCCGATTACCAACGTTTCATTGAGGGCAACACCCGCCGACATGTACACATTGATGGTGTTGTTGGCGCCAACAGTAAGTATTTGCTCCGAATAGCCGGTGTAGGTCACTTTCAAAGATTTGGTCTCAAGGGGTACGGTCAAGCGGTAATTACCGTCTAAGTCCGTTATGGTACCTGTCGTTGTTCCCGGAACAGAAACGGTTGCCCCGATTAATGGGTCGCCGTTATCAATATCAGAAACATTACCCGTGATTTGCCTTTGGGCAAAGGCCATACCTCCCGAGAAAAGCAGGCAATACAGCACCAATAGACATGATTTGAGTTGACGTTTATTCATACGATGAATTAAGTTTGATTTGGATTGATAGAAATGGAATTTTCGTTCTTTTTATGTTCAATGAGCTTAGGCGGGATTAGGCGCACAAAAATCTACATTCAAATGATTATAGCACTTGGGGTGCATCAAAATCTTACAAAGTGTCGAGTTTTAACATGTAACTATAATGCAGCGCATGTTATATCAGTGGGTTCAATGGACTGTTGATCAGCATGCCCGGTTCCCAGCCCATCAGCCAACGCTGTCGATCATCTTCCTGGTTTGGGTTCTGGGGTTCCGTCACCCTGGCGCCATCTGCCACATAAATAACCGTCATCACTTCCCGCATTTTGTCAGAATGGTTGCCTGGTGCCGAATGCAGCGTCCAGCCCGAATGGAAAGTGGCGTCACCGGCTTTCATGGATTTTGGACTTGAAATTGGGTAGCCTTTTTCTTGAACCAATTTGCCCAACTTTGCCTCCGAATCGTCCGATATTTCGAGGTTGCCTAAGAAACCTTCGCGTTGAGAGCGGGAGGCAAAAGTCAACATACCCATGCCTTCGGAAATATCCACCAGGGGCATCCACATCGTAACGGTGTTATTTGTGTCGATGGGCCAGTAGTACTGATCCTGGTGCCAGGGGGTATGGCCGCCGCCGGGCTCTTTGAACAAAGCCTGGTCGTGGTACAGCCGCACCCTTTCCACCCCCATCAGGTCGGCAGCCATTTGAGCAAAGCGTTTTGCCAGGGTGAAGCGCCGCACGGCTTCATCCTGTTCCCAGAGGTTCATGGTCTGCAAAAAAGCTTTTCCGTAAGTATCGCGGGCTTCCAATGGGCGCTTTTCCGTGTTCAATTTTTCCGCAGCATGCAGGATTGCGGCCCGGTGCGCAGGCACTTCCCCCGTGGGCAATACCTGCTCCAACAATACATGCCCGTCTTCCCGGTATGCCGCGGCTATTGGGGCCGACACATGGAAGAGTTGAGCAAGGGCAGATATGGTGGAGGCTTCGTACATCGTCGGATTTGGTTACCACATAGTTTTTACAACCCAATTTTTCACCAAATAGCGCACATGGAACACATAGAATCGCGTAAGTTGAACGATGTGTTCTACGTGCGCTATGTTGTGAAAATCAATTTGTAATTTACTCCTGCAAAAAAACAAAAGTGTCTAAAAAACACCTTCTTCATTTTTAGCTAATTATAGTGCAATATTATCCTAAAGCTTCATTAATTTTGCCATTTCCAGATAAAATAAAATAAAAATGCGGGCTACACTAGAGCAGTTGAACGAAACGGCAGAAAACTCCTTCCTATATCGGCGGTTTACCCAAGCGCGCTTAGACGCTCCATTTCACTTTCATCCCGAACTGGAATTGACCTTGATTCTGGCGGGCAAGGGCAAGCGCATGGTGGGTCGGCAAGTGTCCAATTTTGAGCCCGGCGACCTGGTGTTGTTGGGACCAAACCTGCCGCATACCTGGTCGGGCAACGAACCAGAGGGCACCGAAGTTTCCCGTTCCATTGTCATCCAGTTCAAGGAATATTTTGTGGGCGAGCAATTCTGGGCGGTCCCTGAAATGGCAAGCATCCGAAACTTGTTTCAAAAAGCCCAATCAGGCGTATGGATAAAAGGCAAGACGCGGGATTGGGTCGCGGAAAAAATGGAGCAAGGCACGGAGCTTCCACCGATTCAAAAGCTCCTGCAACTCATTGACATTCTATACCATATCGCCACCTCAGAAGAAACAGAGCTTCTTGATTTTCAGCTCGACCACTACGCCCCTTCTACCCTCGAATCGGAGCGCTTCCAAAATGTATATGCCTACCTGATCGAACATTACCTCGAAGATATTTCCCTGGAAACGATTGCGGAAGTGGCCAACCTCAGCCCTACTTCCTTTTGTCGTTTTTTCAAAAAAATAGCCCGCAAGACCTTTGTGGACACCCTCACCGAATTCAGGGTAAAACACGCCTGCCAACTGGTTTCCAGCACCGACAAGCCCATTTCAGAAATCTGTTTTGAAAGCGGCTTTGGGAATATTTCTTATTTCAACAAGGCGTTTAAGCGGTCGTTGGGTAGGAGTCCGATTCGGTATCGGAAGATGTTTCGGGGGTAAAGCCAACGAACAGTTTTGACAACTTTTTTTCAGAAGTTGTCAAAGCTCGCCAAGGGCCCAAGAAAAATCGCGACCATCCAATACCCACAATACATTTTCGCAAAAAAATGCACATTGGTTTCCAAGAAAACACCAAGAATTTGCACACCAGTACAAATTTGTCAACAAGAAAAATGTTGACAA
>Ga0335398_10010874_pt1 | contig 10293 bp, 3 predicted proteins | sample BON03_FD_205742 | JGI IMG/M metagenome (GOLD analysis project Ga0335398, IMG submission 205742) | Freshwater microbial communities from Lake Bonney liftoff mats and glacier meltwater in Antarctica - BON-03 (spades assembly) (version 2) | ecosystem: Environmental > Aquatic > Freshwater > Ice >... | reverse complement strand
AGTCGTGTCTATCGTGGCCACATTGGGCGACTTCTGGCTCAGCGACGGATGTATGAGCGTGTGCTGGAGGCTACCATGAAAATCAAGAGCGCCTACCGTCTTCACCTTGCTCGTCTGCTGTGCAGGCGCACTATGGAGCACAACAGGCTTGCCTCGATCCTGTCCCTTGCTCAGAACCAGCAGGCTTCCGCTGCTCTGATTCAACACGCCTATTTCATGCACGTGTCTCGCCTCATCTTGAGAGACCGCGCAAGTGAAGTCATGATGTGCACGATGCGGCGCTCAGTGGCGCGCGCTGCATACAGCAAGCATTTAGGAGCTTCAACACTACAGGCAGCCATGCGGCGTCAAGCCTGCAGGCTAAAGCTCCAAGTGTATCTTGCCAGCGATACTCTAGTGGCTACTGTCCGTCGTGTCTTTATGCGCAACAAATGTCGCCGCAAGCTGGCCGCCCGCAATCTCACTGCCGCTGCGCTTTCCGCACTCATTCGTCAGAGCTATGCCAGCAAACTGGCCGCAGACACTATATCAGCCACTGCTGCCACTTTTTTCGCACGCCGCCGTGGCCAAGCAGAGGGTACTGCTGGGCAACACCTCGCCACAGCTGCAAAACGCTGTGTTGCTCGGCAGGAGTACCGCAAGCATCACGCTTGTGTCCGCGTGCAGTCTGTGGTGCGTGGCCACATGGATCGAGAATGGATACGCGCGTATGGGGACGAGCTTAGACAACACCGTCATTTGCTATCGTGTATCGTCAAGATTCAGGCCACACAGCGCGGCCACTTAGCGCGGCTTGCCGTTGGTGCCATCCAAGAACTGGCAGGAAGGATTGAGGCTTGTCGTCAATTGCAGATTCGCTGTCGACGTGCGCTCGCTTCTGATGCCTACAACCAGCATCTGCTGGAGCTCCACCGCAGCAAGTGGGCCACAATTTTGCAGCGCTATTGGCGAGGCGCTCTAGCGCGTCACCGCCGCAAACTTCTTACAAAGCTCAAGCTTCAAACAAGAGCTACTTGTCTGCTTCAACGTATTCTGCGTGGCCACAACGGCAGGGTGCTGAGGAACAAACGCATTATCGAAATCAAGCGGACAGACTGCGCCGTCGTTCTACAGGCCTGGTTCCGCGGCTTCCTCGGCAAGGCTAGGGCAGATGACATTCGAGATCTAAATTTTATGATTGCTGCTGCCACAATCATTCAGGCGGGGGCTCGCGGCATGAAAGGACGCAGTCGTGCGCGATATCTTCGTGATCTGCGCATTATGGAACACAGTGCTGTCAAGATCCAGGCGCGTGCAAGGGGAATGTTTGGCAGGGCAAAAGCCGAACTGCGGCGGGAGGAGATTGTGTGGGAGGCAGAGATCAAGAACCAGATGGCCATTAAAATTCAGACAGGCTACAGGCAGCATCTGGCTAGGCAAGCCTATTTGACGGCAACAGATGAACGTGGGGAGCTTGACTTCTATCGTTCTTATTGTGCTGATATCTTGCAGTGCAATGCACGATGCTTCAACGCTCGTAGTAGGATGCGCAAGCGTTTGCGTGCTGCAGTGCTCATCACGGCGCTCGGCCGGGGATTTCAGGCTCGCCGCAAGGTTCGCAAGAGAAGGGAAGTTCTGGAGAAACAACCATTATACGTGTCGCCACACAAGTTGCGTCCCGAGCGCTACGTGGTACCACCTGGCCAAGACCTTAGACGTCCTCTGAAACTGCCAAGGGCAAAACAGTTCAGGTGCGAGGTTTCAGAGCCCAGCTTGCTCCACCGCCAGCCATCCCTGCTGCCATGGCACGTGCGAGAAAAGCAAGCAGTGCAGAAATTTCAATCGAATCCAAAGATCAAGGCCTTCTTCTCTGGTTTGCAAAAGCGCGAGCATGGCAAAGGCAAAAGCTCGAAGAAGTCTCCTACTAGCAAGCCTCCTTTCAAAGCTTCTACACCTCCTCATGTCAATCATGTGCCGGAGAAGATGGTTGCACGCCCGGCGTCTGCCATGTCGCGCCCTCCACCTTTGGCTGATGTGGTGGCACGACCGAAGTCAGCCATGCCAGCCATGACGACCAAGGGTCGCGTGCCGCCTCGCTTCCAAAAAGTGCGGCAGGCCAAAGCAGCCGGCGGCGACAGCGGCGCAGAAAGCGCAAGCTCTCTCAAGAAACCTAAGCCTCGCAACCAGCGCCCACGTGCCAGAGGCAGTGATAGCGAGAGGAACTCGGACGACGAAGTTGCATCGCGATCAACACATGCGCCCATCGCAGCAGCAGTGCCTGAACCCAATCTGCAGCCAGCCATATCAATACAGGCACCGCCACGCGCCTTATACAATAAGGATGAAATCAGCTCGGATCCGCCCAGTGACGAGCAGCGAAAGAAAAGGAGCAAAAGCAAGGACAAGGAAAAAAGGAAAGAGCGCTCAGTGACTCCACCGCCCAAGCAGCCGTCCAAGGCAGCGTCACCACCGCCCAAGCCGGCTTCTAGTACTGACCCTAAAATAGAGGCTGCCTTCAGTCACTGCCGCCTGGGCAAGTATCGTGACGTGGAGAAGGCACTCGAGGAGGGTGTATCTGTCGAGGCACGGTGGGGCCCCGACAATAACACAATGTTGCTACAATGTGCACAGAACGGGCAAAAGCGCATAGCCAAGCTCCTGCTGCGTAACTTCGCCAGTATGAATGCACAAAACGACAAGGGTGACACTGCGATGCACTACTGTTTCAAATTCAAGTACATTGAGCTGGGGGAATATTTAAAATCCAAAGGCGCCGACGACACTCTCCGCAATTCTAAGGGCCAGACCTGTTATGAGTGCCAGAAATAGCCCCAACACTACTCACCTTTTTATAATATGTTGGCTCGAACGAGCCATGTTTTTTGAATTTTAAAAATCATGTCTTAACTTTAAACAAGCGGCTAGTTTATTTTGGCCACGCTTAGTTTCCTAAAGCTGCACGTCTCAATTGGCCATGGTGCAGGGTGTACGTATCCTCTTCGCCTGGGCTTGAAGCTTGAAAAATGAGAGTGTGTCTTTCGTAATCCCATGGGCTAAAAAGAGTGGCGAATCTCAAAAATGCCCAGTCCCTATTCATCTGTTGTGTCGTCATTCGAGGAATCTCCAAAATGTCTTTTTCCTACAAGAGATTTGTCGTGTTGTTTTCCGAATCTCCAATATTGTATGTTTCTAGTCCCCACCTTGTTACATTCATTTTCATTTTTCCTGACATATATGTGATTCTCAAAATTGGCACGGAAGCTCTATGTTGAATCTCGAAAATGTTCAAGTCCTTACAAATGATCATTGAAGAGCTTTTGTGAGTTGCTTGTCCTTTTCTGACCATTTCTTTTTCATGACATTTTTCGATTCTCAACAACAGGAACGGACGCTCTCCAACGTCCGTTCATGTTTTGAGAGTCGTTTTCTTTTTTTTGGAAAAAATTGTTGGAAAATGTGACGGAAATTTGCCCAAAAATTAGTACATAAAACTCGACGTATTTGAGAGTCGAACAGACATATGTATGAGGATAATTAAAAAAGGAACGGGGTATTTTTGAATCACGTGACGGCTACTTCTGCAACATGTGTGTGTGTCTGTTTATGCTACAATCTTCAGAATACCCCGCCCCCGAGGAAGTGTGAAACTATCGTGTCGATCTTTTTTGGTCGTTTTTTATGTCTGTAGAGTCTTGTCTGTAGAGTCCACAGGGCGAACCGATCGTCCTCTAGTCGGGTGCAAGGCTAGAGAAGGGATGTGCATGAGTATGTGTGTACGTGCATATCCATAACAATGGAATATACGTATCGCGTCTGTGTGTCTGTCAGGAAGTTAAATGTAGCAAAGGAGCGAGGGAGCAAGAGAGAGAGAGAGCCGCGTGAAAAAAAAGCGAGATACAGCAAGACTTTTGTCTTTTTTCAGAGAGGGGAGAAGGGGGTTAGGGTGCCTTTTCGATTTTAAATTTTAGTTGGCTGTAACTGTGGCCGAAACATCGTGAAACGGGGGAAAATACTTGTGAAAGTGGTTGCAGCCGTACCTCTGGTATTATTGGTGCCAAGTTATAAATGGAACGAATAAACTTAGACGTAGACGATGGTACTGCCGTCATTAGAATATGCACTTGAATGAAGCTCATTGATCTGCATTTCCCGGAAAACTGCAACACTGACACACGAACGATGAAAATTGGAGAGATTGCGGCTCTAGATTGCTTGAGCCAGTTGTCTGTACATCTATTGAGACCTGTACGTACTCAGCGATCCGCCTGCAATAAACACGCACAGAGGGCCGCAATGTCCGCAAAACACACCCGTGTAAAGTTAGCCACAAAAATGCACCCAAAACCATACAAAAAAAGAAATGAAGCCAGATCATAAAAAAAAGAGACATACAATTCTTCGTCTGCAGCCCGATGTAAAAAAAGAAAAAGAGAACATTGAAATGAAGCCAGATGAAAAACAAGGAGATGATCAGGACCCAGTTGAGCAGTTGACTGCTCAACGCGGACATGACACAGACTCACCTTTCCAGAACTGCCAAACCAAACTTGGAATAGATGCCGACAAAGAAAGCAAGAAGTAGCATGAAACATCCACACACGGCGCTGAGCATGAGGTAGCCACGACAAGGTAGCCAGCCCAAACTCTTAACCATGTCGTCAATACAGATGTTCGCCCCATTACAACCGCGCAGCAGATCTGCAAACTCGGATGACGTCAAAACATTGAGACACACATCGCTGCCATCCATCGCTGTCACAGTCTCATTCGTGCCTGGCGTATACACGCCAGGCTCATTCGCGGTGGAAGCATTCTGCACATCCAGCTGAATGACAAGCGCGGGGTCAAAGACAAATGCTTTGAAACGCAAGACTGGTTTGCCTCCTACAAAAAGACCCGAGGGATCGGCCGCCTCGATCGCGGTTGCCCGCTCAGTTGCTAACGAGGCACTGTCAGCCAGGATACCTATGTTGATGGAAAGCGACTCTTGGCGACGCATTGACACAGTGCTCAATGTGGGCGTCGTCATTTGCCACAGCTCGAGCCCCTCCAGACCCTCCAGCTTTTTGAAATCCTTCTTAAAAGTATCGAGGTCCACATTCTCAGCTGATACTGTATCAGCAAGATTGACTTTTACGTTAACCACGGGTCCAGGAATGATATTGAAGGTTTCAACGACTATTTCTGAATTTGAGGCCCCAGCGCTGCATGATCGAAATCTCACCACTTTTGACTGCTGAAGGTATCCCAAGACTAAATTCAACTTCACAGACTGCTGGTCACAAATTGGTTGGGATTCATCGGTTGTGAGGGCTAAGAAGCCATCTTCCGAATGCACCGTGAATGTTACGTAATTCAAAAAGTCACCTCCACTCGGTTGTATCATCGGGTTCGACGCTGATTTTGAATTTGGTGTTGTCGGTGACGAGACTTGTGATGGTGGTGGCGACTCACGAGTTCCCGGGATGTCTTGTCCTTCGGTAACTTGCGATCCCATGGAATTGGTATTGGGAGGAGGTGGAGGCGAGTCGTTGACGGACATGTCGTCAGATTCTTCTTGTGTTGTCACACTTTGCACAGTTTTGACGGGCAAGCTCGTGTATCTCAAACCAGTTGGACTGCTATTGGGTATTGTTGCTCTCTTGCTGTCATCACGTAGCGGATCCTGGCAGAGGGGTGAATATCGAGTGTTTGCAGCACATGCCGGGGTGCCCATCAGATCTAGTAGTGTGTAGAAGCTGTAGCTAAATGAAAGACACGCAATTAGGAGCGCCAGTATAAGCACACAGCTTGCTGGCCATATCAAAAAGGGCGCATCTGGCATCTTCACGTCGTCCACCCGTCCATCTCGCTCCTCGTCCTTTTCCACCATGTCTTCCCTCTTCAACTCTGACTGCTTGGGTAAGCTGGACGCGTATCGTATTTGGTAGATGCCGAGCAGTAAAAAGAAAAGCCCAGGCACCGCAGGTAGAGTGAATGGGGCGACGACACCCGACAGCAAGACCAAAACTGCGAAAAAAATGTAGAGCCTTCCCGCAAAGAAAAAACGTGTCACTGAAACCTGCAAATGGTCATAGGCATCGATTAGAGACTTTGCTGCTTCGGGCTGTATATCAAGTAGAGAATCTCTATTGGCAGTGCACGAGTCCGACTCAATACCATCGGCAGCTAAGACCTTCGATTGTCTTTGCAGTGTAGAATTCGTTGAAGATGGCAGTTGCGCTAAATCATTACTGTCAAAAAAGACTGCTAATTGCGCCTTACTTTCTTCTATTTCATGTTTAATCTGAGCAAGTTTTTTCTGTGCTTCGTGCGTGAACTCAGTATCGGAGTCCGGGGCCTGTCGGAAAAAGAATTCAATTTTGCGTTGAAGCTCATTCTTTTGACCCAGGTCAATCAGCAGCTGCTCTTGAACTGAGCTGTCCGGAGCAGGCGACAAAGACGCCAACTTAGAGGCAATGGCCTGGTCCAAGTTTTCGTGGTCCTTTCTCAAACCTCGCACGCGCAAGTCCTGCTCAAATGCCTCTGACTCCTGCGATCCGCAGGACGTTGCTGAATGCTCAGACCAGGTTCGGCGGAGGATCGCTGGGGCTATTTTGTCGTTCACGTCTTCCGCAAGGCTTCGTGTTCGAGACACCTGCTTGTCTCCCAGCGTGGCTGTTTTGCGCAGCATCACTGACGATTCCGATCGAGGTGTCAGATCTGACGTATCTGTTTTACTCTTGACCTGTCTTTCTCGCAGGACCTCAGCTAGCTTGTGATCAAGCTGGACAAAAAAGGGATCAGAAGATTTTTTTGGCGTCACGACAGCCTGGCGCTCAAGATCTGGCTCTGCAAAACTGCGAGTTCGAATTGCAGCTTCGAGTTCGCAGTTTTCCAGAGCCAGATCTTGCTTCATTTTTTCGAGGTCCAAAAGTGAACCTGATTCTCCTGAACCAATGTTTGTGCATTTGCCAACGGTGCATAATATTTGTTCTTGCAAACTTTTGAGCTCGTGTCGGATTTTTTCGCTGTCGGCAATCTTCATCGGATTCTTCTGTGCGGTCGCGATCGACTCTGGATTGACACCTGCGCTTTTGTGTGGGGTCCATGGAGGCATTGAAAATGCAGGTGATTGCTCTGTTTTCAACGCGGCAGACTCCAAATATATATCAGGAGTAGGTGGGCTGCTCTTTCCTTTATACAGGACGTCAGACACTTGAGCACGTAGCTTGTCTAGCTCATCACGAAGATTGTCAAAGTCTGCATCTGGCATTATTGGCGTGTGGGTGTGCATGTCTGGCTTGCTGGACACTTCGAGATGTGTTTCGCTGGCCACTTTCTTCGCTTCGGCCTGCACCAATTTAACTTCGGCATTGTCTGCGTACGCCTGTGCATCCACCTCAACCCCCCTTTGAATCAATTTTCTTTCTGGAACGCTGGGCCTGTCCATACACGAGCCCCTGCTATCAAATTGAGCCCAACCTGCATCATTCTGAGGCTCCTCAGGATGATGTGGGCTGAGCTCGCCCGTCTCGGGCGGCAAGGCGACCTCCCTTTTCCGTTCGGCATGCTCAGCAAGAAACCTCTGATAGCCATCGATGGCTGGCGTGGCAGGTCCCCCATTGTCGCTAGAGGATTGAGCCCGTGGCGAGGGTGTGCCACTCGCGCTGTCGTATGCTTCGATTCCTTCGATTCCTTCAAATTCTCGCGGTAGTCCCTCCTCGCCCGACCGAGGCGAAAACCCTCCAAAGTTTTCCTGGGCTGCCCGCGCTGCCTCTACCTGTGAGCTCGATGGTCCGAAGCTCCGTTTCTTTTTCATCCGCGACATACGTGCGAAGAACCCAAGACCTCAAAAGCCGACGTTCCGTACGTTGTCGAGTGTGGAGCCCGGGATACTCACCGCGAAAAAAATAACAAGCTGTTTTGAAATTACTTGCTTTACTAGTAAGACGCATGACTAGAGTTTCATCCCAAAACTCTTATTGAGATATGGTTTAATGCCTAGACCCGGGATTCAGTTTTGAGTTTGTCAATACTAATATATGACGACTAGAATTAGTATAATAAACAATTCGCGCCAAAACAAAGAGATGAAATCGAGTCGATTCGTCACATAGGGGATCGGTATAACCACTTGTGAGTTCCTGCTGTAATTGGCGCGCTGGCTGTGTTAATTCAAAACCATTTAAAAATAAAAATACTGGGTCGCCAAAGGTGCATTGCCGAAAAGCATCTCAGTCACAGTTTTGACGAGCACTGCTTGAAGGACACTAGGCCTGCTTGGTGCCTTTCCTGGGAGCGAAGGTATTGTGCAGGTTTGAAAAGATCACGGCGCTGGAGGTCGTCACGGGCAATGTGAATGTAGGAAGCCTTCCTACAATTATTGTGGGGCAGGTGCAGAGGGGCTAGGTTGAGAAGTTCCATGCGCCAAAGGGTGCTAATAGTAGTGCGTAGTATGTTGCGGTAGGCACGTTCGCCGCATTTCTGTAGCAAGGTGATCATGTGAGGGAGAGGGTCGACGAGGGGGTCAATGTGGAATTGGTGAAGTGAGTTCTTTCATGGGTTTCGAAACCCTTTTTTAAACCTTAAAACAGAAGATATCCTCTTCTTGAAGAGGATAGCGGCGATTCTCGATTGTGGGTGCGTGCCCCTTGGCTCTTTAGGCTGCCTCGCGAGGCAGCCCCGGGACCGTAACGATTTCCCACTGTCGGTTTAATAAAACAAAGCAACGCACACACTTTGCGCTCCAGGCAACGTCCATGCGTTCCTAACATCCAGTGAGGGTTAGCGGTGTGGTGGCTTAACCAACCAAAACTGAAACCAAAACCCTCAAGATTCGAATCTTGACGAGCACTGCTTGCAGAACACCGGGATAATCTGGTGCCTTTCCTACCCGGGCGCGTGGCGGCGAAGTGGCTTTAGCCCGGAGCTGCCGTGCGCCACAAGGTCACGAACGAACCAGGGAGAAATTTCAAAAAAAAAAAATCGACCTGCGGTAGACGCAGCTTAATTCTTCCTACCTGCGACAACACTTCCGTGGCAGGTGGGATAATCATCGACTTGCGGCTGCTGCAGGTCGAAATTTCGAAAAGAATTGAATAAGCGCAAAATCTACTAGGGTTTGGTCGTGACCTTGTGGCTCGCGGCAGCTCGGGGCTAAAGCCTGGCGCGAGGCAGCTCTTGGCTCTCTTCGCCGCCGCGCGCCCACACGTTAGCTCGGGGCTAAGGCCTCCTCGCCGCCGCGCACCTGTGGGAGGACACAATTTCTTGGGCGCTACGTTCCTTGGGAGTTAAGGAGACTTGATTGCTGGGACCTGTTAGCCCAAGGATGCATGCCAGCCCTCATATATTTTAACCTTTTTTAACCAACTCTGGGTAAAACCCCCAGCGAGAGTGGCCTCAAACTAGGCTTGCAACGGTCCGGGACAGTTTCCTGGATCGTACATGATTAATCGAGTGCGCACCACCCGCTTAGTCCAGTGATTAAGTTGGGTCTTTAAAACTCAACAAAGAAGAGACACAATTTGGCTGTAAAGTAGATTCTCGTACCCTGTTTTTTTGAACATGTGTACCAGATGATTAAAAACCGGCGTACAAGAATCCAAACTCGGCACTTTTGGAAACCCCCCTCCGTTTCCTACGATCAATATTTTCCTCGGTAGATGATCACAGAAACGTCCCCCCCACGAGGGGGGTTTTCTTTTTGGGTGCTTCCAAAAAGGAAGAAGACCCCCATGAAAAACAACCCTGATTTGTCCAAACACTTGAGTTGGGTTTTCATGCCGGTCGCAGGACTAAATCTGCTCCGGTAAAAAGTCTCGATTCCTCAGAATTCTCCTCAGAATTCTCAGATCTTAAAAAATTTGCAAATACGGAAAGTTAGTAGATAACTTCAGTCCCGAATCAGACGTCACGTCACTACAAGACCCCTTCACGTCACGTCCCTACAAGACCCCTTTCTGATTTTTCTATTGTGTTCCCCGTAAAATCCGAAGAGGCATTCCTCCAAAAACAATGAATGCCCTGCGTCTTCCTTTCCCGACCTTATAGCGTCCTGCCGTGCAGTTCTCGTCATGCGTATCCAGCTCAGGCTTTCCCTCAAATAATGTCAAGGTAAACCCAATAATCTCGTGGAATGGACACAACTCATTTCATAGGATCACTCATGATTTTTCCTTCGAATTCTCAGGATTTTACTACACCTCAAATTTCGAAACAGCTTTCTGATAATATATATATATATACATAAATATATATATATATACATATATACATATATATATATGTATATATAGATATATATATATATATATATCGACAAAAACAAAAAGA
>Ga0335398_10010869_pt1 | contig 10295 bp, 8 predicted proteins | sample BON03_FD_205742 | JGI IMG/M metagenome (GOLD analysis project Ga0335398, IMG submission 205742) | Freshwater microbial communities from Lake Bonney liftoff mats and glacier meltwater in Antarctica - BON-03 (spades assembly) (version 2) | ecosystem: Environmental > Aquatic > Freshwater > Ice >... | reverse complement strand
TAGGTATTTCAATCACCACTCATTCTTATTTCTATTTCATATCAATAATCAAGTTTGTTCTTCAGTTGTTGTGAGACAGTAGTCTCTAACATTGACAGTGTGCACCAACAAAATCGCGAAATGTGTGCACCAACAAAAAAAAAATTAATTCTCGGTGGTTATTTCATTTGAAAAAGATGGAGATTCGTTCAGCAATAAGCGCACTAGCCGCAAACGGATACCGATTCTTATTGTCCCAGAATGCAACTGAGGAAAATATAAGTGAGCTAGCTCAAGCATATCTTGCTGGTTCAGGTGGACAGGATGTGCAAGACGAAGATGCATCCTTGCAAGAGAATCTGCAAGTGTTGCTTTCTTGCAAAGAGCCGGAGGGGGGGTTCTTTGCTTGTGCTTTCGGGGAAGAAGATTCTACACAGGATATGAAGTTGTCCCCTAGAAATAGGAGACTGATGCTGCAGGTGTCGTTACTCAACTTGATGCATCAGAGTGACTTGGCTTCAAAGGTGTACATTCGAATATTGTGTTTTCCCGGAGCATGGTCTTATCAAATGTATGAAGCTTCTATGTTGAGAACTGCGTTGAAGGCTGAACTTTCGAATTCTTTGGTGAAACGTCTTTCTACTTTGTGGCTAGTGCCCAACATGAGAGGAATAGACAAAGACATCAGGCAGAAATACATGGAGGTTTTGACACAAGGAGGTGCAAGGAAAGCTGACGATAAGGTACGTGTTGAAACGCTTGATTCGTTTATTAAATTTATGTTTGAAACCAGGTTTTGGATCATCTCGTCCGAGTCGCTCTTTCAAACAATGATGATACTTTGGCACTGTTGTTTTCATTGCGTCACTTGTTACAAAACACAAAATCTTGCAATGAAACTCAGTGGGCGATTAAATTGTTGAACTCTCTTTCCGTAGATCATTCCGTGCATCTAAGGATGTTGGAACATCTTTGTTACACTGCATCGAGTAAGGCATCGGAGCGCCTCGTCATCGCAAAAAACATTGCCCTCGTCGTTGAAGATATTTCCTTATCAAATGGACATGACACCAATTTACGATTTTGCAAATTTCTCAGCAAATTGTCGCATTCTCGAGATCCTTCGTCAAGGCAGTTTGCAGTGGAGATCGCCTGTGATATATTCTATACCAAGTCGGTAGACGCTGTTTTTTCTGAAGGTCTTCACGATTTGATCATCAACAGATGCGATGACAAAATTCCTACTGTTAGAGTTGCTGCCTCAAAGTGTTTAGGTAAGCTGACACTCAGTCCAACCAGTGAAAGTATTATTCATGCTAGTCTTGACGCTCTTGCTATAAACTTGTCGGATGTCAAACCAGCGGTGAGAAAAGCAGCTATCAAATCGTTTCAAGAACTTTTCTCTAATGAAAAGATCCGAACATTGAGAGGAGCAAAGATTCAAATTGATATCATGAAAATCGCTGAACGAAGCCGTGATGTGGCTCTCAGTATTCGAAATCAAGTATTAGATCTTTTAGATTCGCTTGTTGAAATTGAAATTGACTCTGTGAATAGTTCTTGGACTAGTGCAGTCTTGCCATTGGTGTACGACCCTGAACAATCCGTTCAAACAAAAGCATGCGCATGTATCAACAGAGTCCTTTTCAAGAACATATGTGCGAAAGATCAAAGAAATGTTTGGTCTTTGGTAGCGCAGTTTGGTGAGGAAGAGATTAAATGCCTCAAAAAGTGTTTATACCATCTGGTTCTTGATAATGAAATCAAAGTAAAACCTCTCATAACTGCTCTTCAAGGAGCAATAGATGCTCGAAATGATTCTCAAATGGTTCGAGGTGGGTGGGTTATTCTCAACATGATATGCGGTGGTATCGTCTGCTCGAACCAAGACATGAAAAAAGCACAAGAGTCCTTTCGCAAATCAGTTGATACCAAATGTCTACTAAATCAATGGGATAGTATGTTTGATACCGAAGTTGAAAATTCTGATTTAATGATTCATTGTATGGGAGTGTTGGAAGGCCTGGCATCCCGTGTACCTGCTGATGAAGCCACTCGCATTGCTTCTCTAGTGTTTGAGCATGTTCAAGGTTTGAATTTAGAACCTGATTTATGTCGAAAATGTTTGCATGTTCTTGTTGCTTTGTGCGAGTCCAAGGCCACCAACGAGGCAGAGGGGCGTAAACTCATCACTAGTTGGGCTACTCCACTTGTGGAAGCTTGTACAGTTGTCCTTCGGCAATTACACCAATCTGGTACTGTGCCTGCCAAGCTTATTTCGTCCTTGTTCATTATCGGGGAGCTGAGTATTCTCGGCTTGGATCCCGACGATAAATTGAGGTTGTTTGTGACGCTACCTGATGAAGTCGTGACATTAACTATGGGTGCTCTTACAATGTCTGGTCTTGATATGTGCATCAGACCCCACGTACTCGTTGCAACTGGAAAACTTTGTCTAAGCAGTGAGCAGATCGCTAAAGATGCTACGCATATGTTGGTCAGAGAATTAGACGAATGCAAGGGTAGTGATATTATTCGTAGTAATGTCATTGTGATTCTTGGAGATCTATGCAGGCGATATACCAACATGATCGATCCACATATGGATGTCATTTGTGCTTGCCTGTCCGACCCTTCTGTGTTGGTTCGGCGTCATGCGCTGGTGCTTTTAACTGGTTTACTGCAGGAAGATTATATCAAGTGGAGAGGTTCTTTGTTCGTTCGGTATTTGATGTGCGCTGCGGACCCTAATGAAGAGATCAGGGATTTAGTTCGTTATTCTCTCAAGGAGATATTTGCTGAGAAGAACCCTGGTCTTTTCCATGGTAGCTTTGTTGATGTTCTATTTGCCATCAATCGTTGTTTGAGCCATCCCAAGTATCAATTGGGTCAAGTATTTCAAGTCACCGACAAGGAACTAGATGCAGATTCACTTTCTCATCAAAGGAAAGTGTTTGTATTTCGAATTACTGGTCCAGAGGGAACAAATTTAAGAATGGAATTGTACAATTTGCTATTGGACCAGCTTCAAGACACTCAACGCCTCGAAGTGACTAACAAGTTATGTCTAGATGTTCTTGGTGCAATAATTGACGGCGTTTTTTCAATGCCACCGGCATCATCGTTGGATCAAGTCATGCAAGATTGCTTTCGAATTCTTTGCTGCCCAAATATCAAAGTGAAGAATGCAACCACTGCCAAACCGCTGGAAGAGGAGGATGTGCCGACAGCTACCCAAGTTGCATTGGCTACTGCAAAAGGCCGTGTTTTATCCAAATTGGAAAGGAAGAACTTGGTGGAAAACGTTGTTCCTATGCTGGTTTCTTTGTATAGGTTACTACAAAGAAATAAAAGCTCCTATATGAAACATGTTATGCAATACTTGTGTGTACTTATGAAAGATTTCAAGGCGGAAGTAGAGCAGGTTTTAGACCATACAATGACAGAGGAGATACTTTTTGATTTGGCACAAGAACAGCGCTTGGTACACGAAGAAGAAGAACGCGGTTTCAGTAGCACCAGGAAAAGAAAATCAAGAAGAATTTCTATTGTTACTTTTGAACCATCGGCTACCGACAGGAATCGAAGAGCAAGCACTGGAATTCTAAAAACACCAATTCCTAGTGCAAAGAAGAGAAGAAAAAGTTCACTCACGGCGCCGAGACTTTCTGAGAATTTGAATTCAAGTAATACGGATGATGTGGATTCGACAAGCAAATCACGAAAGTCTTTGTCGGCGATGAAACGAAACTGGACAGTTGAAGCAAACGACTATAAGTCAGATTCCCCACTCACAAAGAATCTCTCTGTCCAGCTCATGGGGCTCTAAATTTCAAATTTCTCTATTATATTAATTTTAATTATGGACCTACTCGTGCCAACGTCTCTTTTGTTCCACAGATAACTCTGTAACAAATATGGTCAGCAGGATCAGAGGCTGTCTTAGGATTGTAAAATGGAGTGTCTTTCGGAACCACCCTATTAAAACACGATCCAACGATGCAGCCCACGATCCACAACAATGATACACCAATCACCAGTCCGCTAATAGTGGAGAAAAACTCAAGCTTGCCATTCTGCGGATTCCTCTCTGTGCTACATACATCATAGCCAAATACCATTATTAAAGACCAGATAATGAATATGAGTAAAAGAATATTGCACACTCGTAAAGGAACCACGAAATTCTTTGCAACAAATCCTTGAAAAGTTTCATATTTGGATAATCTTGTATAGTCTGAATGCCATTTTTCTATAAACACGGAAAAAGCAATAGCCAGCAACAGGGCGCATAAACTCATCAGCAAGAAGAATACAGAAAACGCATACAACACTGCGCTGTAGCTGCCTCGCATGGATACAGTGTTGCTAGTTAATAGACTACATGTAGAGTTACTGGAAGTATCAGAACTCAACGCTATACGAAAACCAGGAACCATGTTCGGCACGGTACATGATGATCTTGGAGAGCATGGAAGGTAGATATCTACATCCATAGGGTTTATACTATTGCACGCATAACAATTTCCACGTGCTTGAGTGACTGCTATGGCATTATTGTAAATTTCATTGTCTGTAGTAGATCCGTTAAACATCCCATAAAACCAAAATAGGTTACCAGGACTCTCTGCAACACAACTGCAAGCCCCAAAGTTATATCTTGCATCACTCGTGATTTTCAAAGGACACGTTTGAACACATTGCCCAGATGTACTGGAGACTATAGCGAAGGAGGCAATCGATATTACCAGATATGTCAAGAAGAACGCACCATAGTACCATGAGTAAACTCGTGAATCTGACCCCATCTCTAGTAAGAGCAAAATAAGTAATAATAAAAAAAGAACCACGTCAAATCAAAACATGTCAAACAAGGACCATGTACTGAAATCAGATAAATCCGTCAGAAAGAAAGTATTATTAAATTGTGCTCTTTCAATCAATCGCCTCGCAAGTACGGGCTGGCTCTTTGAAAAACTATTGGATGGTGGGTTCACAGCTCAAGAAATTCAAACTCTTTTAAAAGAATTCGAATGCGGTAAACCACCTACCACTGCTGCAAGAAACAATTTATTACTGTATTGTGCAGGAATTGCGTTGAATCATGTTGTATACAATAACTTGCGACAAGATACTATGTCTACATCCGCCGACCTCGTCTCTAAGTGCTACGCGTACGCTTCCCTATTCATCGCCTCGAATGATGTTATCATGGTTCCATTTATCCAATCTCTTGAAAGCATATTTGGGCCACAAGCTACACAAGGAAATAATTTTCTTCAAACAATGGAAGATATGACGGAGGAAATTCTTAGCTGGTTTTTTCAATCGTTCAATATTCGCAACGCTTCTTCGTCCCCTTATTCTTTGTCTCCATCTGAATTATTCTTTGTTCCGTGTTGTGAACACTGTACGTATTGCAACACGCCAAAAACTAAAAACATCGCGCAAGGATGCATCAAAAAGGTGGAAGCCGGATGGTACACTTACAAAAGAAAACGAACCTGCGAACTGTGCTCTCCTCGAAAAATATCATTTGGTTCAAATTCAACTCGGAATATTCCAATGTATTCCGACAAGCAAAAACAGAGACTTTTCTATACCCCCGCAGAAATTCATTCTTTCATTGAAGACGCAGCCTTTGAATTGAATAACAAAGTATTTTCACAATGAGGATGTATTAGAATCTTTTTCTCGATAGCACATACTATAGCTTACAATTTAGAATGAATTTAAAGCCTATCCTTTTAAATTTATAAATCGGCAGCGATTTCAAACTGAAACCTGAAATACATGGGGCTGTACCACAGGAATGGTGGTACCGTACAATCAAGCAGATATTCAACTCATGAAGTTCCAAATGCTAGTTGTGTTTACGGTCGCGGCTGAAAGCGTGGAGAGCAGTAACACTGAACAGCAGACATTTGGTTCATTAATTCCAAGCTTCGAAAACAATGGTGGTTTTGTTCAGGAAGAAAACCAACCACATGTCGAAAACAATGTTCGACCAGCAGCTTCAGAAATTACAAACAATTTAAACGAAAAGATGATGGGGGCAGATCCTGCCGATGAAGTAGAAGAAAAGGCAATGGATGCGGATTTGCAAGAAATTAATCCCGAAGATGATCCAACTGATGAACTAGAAATGAATGAAAACCTGGTAGATGTTGACCCTATTGCTGCTTCTGTACCTTTAGATGACCCTATTGCTGCTTCTGTACCTTTTGATAACACTGACAGTGTTTCAGATGATGCAAACATACAAAAAACAGATGCCTCAAGCACCGGGGAAAAATATCCTGCATCAATCATGTCGCTCGTCGCCTTCACTCTTGCCTTACTAAAATAAACAAGATTCCAAAAATCATCAACAATATGTACATATATTATTGTCGTTTCTAGGTAAGATAAATGCAAAGACAAAGAAGTCGAAATGTATACTTTCTTTAGTTGAAAAACTCTTCCAACAGCAATTTTGGATTAACACTCTGGAATCCTCAAACCCTTCTCATCCTCGAATAACTTTCTCAGATCATGAATAAGTTTGTATGGGGCTGCCTGTGCATCTGCAATGACTCTACCAACATCCATAGTGAGTCTAGCAATGCCGACAGCGTCATGTATGCAGGAGGCTGAATCTTCACAGCAAAAAGGACCAGCGACTAGAGATCGGTCTGCAGGACAGTCTTTCCAGCAAACAGGTCCTACCCCCTCTTCGTCAGCGCCACACTTCTGGTAGCACAAACCAAGCTCCTTCTCCTCGTCGGCCGTGCAGTTGCCAAAATGACCCAAACCGCGATAGGTCGGTTCTCTCCAGCACACGCTTGATTCATTCGCTAGACTTAGCACTGGGATAAGCTCCACGAAGTTGCTGCCTGTTGCTGAGAGTACAACTGCTGCGAATGTTACCAACGACGTCAACTGCATCTTGATTCTTTTGCTTATTCGTTTAGTGCTTGTCTGATCGTTTCCGCATAAAGGCCTATGGAAAACTATAAGAGTTTTGGATTTGTAGTGCAAATTTTAAGTTCACATCCTAACGCTTTTATTTAGTACGATTCATGAACCATCATGTTGAATGGGCCAGAATGAATAGACTGTTGTCTCCATGGTTCACATGGTCAGACCTTCATGATTGTATAAAACGAAGATTATCAAAGGAAGATATAAAGAGCATTGCATTCGGTGGAAACTCTAGCAAGAAAAACAGCACGCGTAGCATCTCTCCGGTTTTGAACTGGGACTTTGAAACTCTAGTTTTGATTTCCATATATGATACCCAGTTAAGAGGGCTGTTTTCGAAAATACTTATAAAAGATGCCTATACTTCACCGTGGTTAAACTTGAAAACTGACAAATTTCCAGGAGTTAACTTATCTGGGGTTCTTTCTGTAGTCGCATTGTATAACATTCCTTGTAAAGTGAATCAAGTTGCGCTGGCATTTACTAGATCCATTACTGCCTATCGATTATCAAAGGATGCCGTACTCTGCTACCCCGAATTTGTCGAATGCTTTGTCAGGTGTTGTGCCGTAGTCACAGGTTTCCAAACCAATCATCTTCATAACCTATTTGGTTTGATGGAAACCCAAGGAGTCCTCTTACCGAAATACGATCGAATATTTTTAAAGTCTAAACCAACTTTGAGGCGGAAATGCGACGTTCAGTGGTCAGGAGACTCTCAACGAGACTCTCTACAAAATCAAAAATGTTGCCCAAAAACTGAATTATTTAAAGAAATTCAAAACAGCAATCATGCTACTGAAGAAAATTTCCCGAATTTACAATCGACTTTGAATATATCCTTGAACGACAAAATGTTTGAAATGGCGTCGATTCTCAAAGGCACATTGCAAAGCTCTCAGTTATCTGCCTCCACTTTGTTACAAGATGTTGATTTATTCATCGAATCAATGATTATTGACAATAGCTTGACATTAGTTGATGTATTTATTCAAACAGTCCAAAAGAATCCCGAGTCTGAACTGTCTTCTAATCTGTTGTCTAAATTTTTTGCTCGGTTAAATATTCAACGACGCGTACTTGCTCCCTTCTTGTGTGATTTACTTTCAAGGGAAGACATTTCCTGCGATGATAAATCTCGCATTGCCATGATACTTGGTTGTATTGGTAATTGTGAATCATCAGCTCTCAACAACTGTTTAATTACATCAAGCAGTTCCAAGAATATGTTTGCATGGGGGATCTGTCGTAGCCATAAAGGAATGCAGTTCCTATGTGATATTCTTGAAAACCAGAAATATAGCGCTGCTGTTCGTGTAGCCGTCTATGATGCATTTTCTGCTCCTACCATTGTTGGTCGGGTGCATGTAGTTCCTATTCAATACATTCCAACAGCAAAAAGTTGTTCTTTCAAAGCAGAATTCATTTCTATGGATGGATCTTTGCAACAAAAAATCTCCTTGGATGAATTGAAGCCTTTTGAAGTTCGACTAGGAATCGGAACTCGCTGTTTAATTCGACTGATCAGGACGGTTTTAAAACGACCTCCTTCTCTAACTCAAGAATATGCTTTTAATAAACTGGCGTATTTAGAGTCCTCCATTTATAGTGACACAGAACCATCGGTACAAATTGCTGCCATCAAATCCATCGGTACCCTATTTGCTCGCTCGTGTAATTACTCCATGAAAAAGCATGTTGCTTCACTGACTACAAGGCTAAATGCTTCTTTATCCTCTTTTGAGTTGCCGCAATTACAGCAAGCTATAAATACGCTGGGTAAAATCCCAGTTCATTACTGGCAGCTCCTCGATGAGAATGAGATCGTTGAGAATTTGGTCAAATATACGATTCATGAACATTGGAAAGTACGTTTCAGCGCGGTAGAGGCTCTAGGTATATATGGGTTGAAATACAATGTCGCTGCTCCTCAATGTGCAATAGCAATTAAACATGCCATTGAAAAAAAAAATATTATTCATCCGATTGCTGGACGAGCTCTCGCCAAAATTCCACTCTTTGGAGCTGATATATTGTTCGAGCTGATAAACTCCCCAAAAGTTTGTGCTCAAGTCAAAGCAAGTGCAATACGCGGACTTTCGTGTTTAACAGATCAGCAGGAATCTGTGGTTGAGTTATTGTATTCCGTTGGGAGGTCAAGCCCTTCGGCGCTGGTTCGTTTTGCTGCTATCGAGACACTAGGTGAACTGATAAACCATGACAGAGAAATGCATTCATTTTTGTGCAATGCAATGAGAGATCCTTGTTCTTTGGTTAGTCGCAAGGCCGCAGTGGTTCTGGCTACTATCCATCCACAGGGTGAGTTACTACTCGTTGAAGTGATGCAAAAGGTTAGTGCCACGACTACAAAGGTGGCTGCATTACATGGGCTGTTTAGTATCGGTCTGCGGTCTCTAAAAACAATTCTCAATGCACGAGTTTGTAAAAATATGGTGGTTCGAAACACGGCGAAAGAATTGATTTTGAAATTTAATCCTCAAGAGTTACAAGAATTTCTTTCTCAAAGAGACGAGCTACAAGAATTCATTACTTTGATGAATAAAATTTAAGTCCTTGCACTTTTATTAATTGCAGTGGTTTTATCGTCTTGGCGCCCGGATGCATTTTTGAAATTGAATTTAAAATAGAAAATGTATGTTCACTCATTACTTTTCTAACAAGTTTGATTTTTGTTTCCCCATCACTGCCCATCAAAAATTGGTGGATTCTGTTGGTGAACGGGTGTACAATTGCAATTCTTCTGGTAACGGAAAATTCTTAGATGCTCATTTCCGTGGTTCTATTGCAGTCAATGGGTCCAGACGGGACTTCAATTTAGGTGTAGATGTTTCCTTTGTTGATCCATTTGCGAAATCTTATGAAAAATTATCACCTGACGAGGTTTTAGTTTCGAAGGAGGACCTAAAGAAGTTGAAGTATCAAAATTTTGCGACAGGTTCTGGTCATATTTTGATTCCTTTCATTATTGGCATTGGTGCTCGATGGGGTACGGATACGAGGATACTATTGCAGACATTTTTGGTAGGTATGCGAGATCATTTTGGTGATACAGAGAGAGGAACATCAATGTATAAAGTATTTTTAAATACTTTAGTGCGTTTGCAGGTGACATAGCTGTCAAGTCGAGGGATGCAATTAAATTACATCAGGAGAAATATAATGCGAATTCAGTGATTCCACATAATGTTCTTGCTTCTGATTACCTCACGGATTGCCATCTGGCTCTTTTCTTTCAACAAGATACTCTTGTTTATTTTTGTTTATTAAGAAATGAGCATTTGATGGCTTTTATCCACTAGTAGTTTTAAAAAAGAATCGATTTTTGTTGTTGA
>Ga0335398_10010868_pt1 | contig 10296 bp, 9 predicted proteins | sample BON03_FD_205742 | JGI IMG/M metagenome (GOLD analysis project Ga0335398, IMG submission 205742) | Freshwater microbial communities from Lake Bonney liftoff mats and glacier meltwater in Antarctica - BON-03 (spades assembly) (version 2) | ecosystem: Environmental > Aquatic > Freshwater > Ice >... | reverse complement strand
CCTCCGACCCGAGGGCGAAGAGTGTGTGAGAGAGACTCCTCCGACCCGAGGGCGAAGAGTGTGTGAGAGAGACTCCTCCGACCCGAGGGCGAAGAGTGTGTCTCTCACACACTTCTTTACATTCTTTGAGAGAGAGTAAAGAATGTAAAGAATGTAAAGTTTTACAGTGAGAGAAAGAGAGAGAATGCTTTTTATATGACAGAGAGAATGCTTTTTATATGACAGAGAGAATGCGTCTTATATGACAACCACCAATAGGTGAAAATGATGATTATGATAACGAAAACTCTTGGATCACAAGTTGACTCCCCAGTCGCACAAGGAAATAGAAGGGAAGGAGGAGGATAGAGAGACGAGAGACGTACACAAAGACACTTAGTGACAGGCGATGTCAGGTAAGAAGGGACTTGGCACGTCGCACTGTGCGACTTGACGAAGATGAGGAAGCAGAGAGTGAGGTGACGCAAGAAGTGCAGACACGGATGGGAGGAGGGGGGAAGGAACAGGAAGGAACAGGAAGGAACAGGAAGGAACAGGAAGAGACGCGAAGACAGGAGGCTGATGAGGAGAAGATGAAGAAAGCTGGCGAGAGGGGAGGGGAGAAAAGGAAAGGGGATACGCCCCAAGGGTCGAGGGTCACGAACGAGAGATAGGTGTAGAAGAAGCCTTCTGCGGCGGACCAGAGCGCGTGGGGGAAGAGCCCGAGGTCCGCCCAGACAGATTTGACAATTTATTTTTTTCGAAATCCTGACATGTCCCATCCCTACCCCAGCAGTTCTGGAAATTCCATTTTTCTGAAATCCGGGATGTCCGATCGCCATCCAATCAAGCGTGGAAATTGACCTTTCTGAAATGCAGGTATGTCCCACTTCCATCACAATAGATTATGAAATTCACTTTTTTCTGAAATCCCGTGTGACCCATATGCCCATATGGGCTTCATGCACGAAGATGTGTACAGTCATTCTTTTCCGACATCCGGAACCCAATTTCCACCCAAACGGATTTGCGGAATCAATGATGTCCGGACACAGATTTTGCAATCCACATTTTCCTGCAATCAGGTTCCAAAAATCCGGGCATGTTCCATTTCGACACAAACAGATTTTGAAATTCCACGTTCATGAAATCCGGTGTGTCCGATCTCCACCCAAACAGACGCGCAAATCCAAATATTCTGGAAAACTCGTGTCATTTTTCTTTGAACACAGACTCTGAATTTCATTTTTACTGAAATCCGGACATTCCCATTTCATTTACAACAGATTTTGAATTTCACCATTTCTGGAACGCGGACACCAAGATTTATCCCCACCATTCAGTCTCAAATTTGTCCTTTTCTGTCATGTGGTTTGTCCCAAGAGCTGTCCAAGAGCTGTCGCAAGAGTTGTCGCAAGAGCTGTCAAGTACGCCTGGCAGGTCCACAGTCTTGTGTGTCCAGATAGCGGACAAGTCTTTTCTCTCTTTTCACCAATTGTTTCTTTTCACCAATTGTTTCTTTTCACCAATTGTTTCTTTTCACCAATTGTTTCTTTTCACCAATTGTTTCTTTTCACCAATTGTTTCTTTTCACCAATTGTTTCTTTTCACCAATTGTTTTCAGTTTCTCGACCCGCGGCAGAAACCTGTCGATTTCTGGGTTTTCTCGACAATTTGGACATATTTTATTTCAAATTTTTTTCGTATCTTGTCACTGGTAGCGGTTGCAAGTCGAGTTCTGAGTGTGTTTGTTAAATTCATTTATTCCAGTTTATGTTTTCTTAGTATGTTCATTACTTTTCTTCTCGACTTGGTGCGGTCGCAAATCGATTTGTGACCTTGTTTGGTTAGTTGTTTTTTTGGTTTTGATTTGTATGCAAGACCATTTTCTCATTCATTTTTTTCCTCGAATTTGTTGGTTTTGTCCGCTCTTTGTTTGTATTCTGTTTTTCCATCAATTTTTCCGACTTGCGGTCTCCGCAAGTCGAGGTTCACTTTTTTTTGGGTGTCGCGAGTGGTCGTTTTGCGTTTTTACCTACTCTTCTTTTTCCGACTTGCGGCGGCCGCAAATTGATTTCTACTTTTTTTGTCGGCGAATATGCCAGGTCAAAGAGGTGGTGTTGGAAACGATAGTAGGCGATAGCGAGGTCCCAATCGCGATATTGGATCAAAATCTTGACCTTTGCATGGCTACCCATGTTGCGGTGTAGGACATTGAGGTCATTGAAGGTCGAGCGTCCAGCCATCTGCACCAGATCCTTTACGGAGCGGCCGGCTGCTAAACTACTGAGGAATGGCTTCAAACCTCAAGATTTGCGACTTGCGACGGTCTACCGTCGCAAGTCGCGAAAAATCCGACTTGCGGCGGCCACAAGGCCGCAAGTAAGGAAAAAAAAATGGAAATTCCCCGGGATTTTGTTCGTAACCTTGTGGCACGCAGCAGCTCGGGCACACATGCAAGACTTGGGTCCGACCATACGCATTCGTGCATTTCAGACACACACATGCACAAAAAGACACTTCATAGTCCCAATTGTATCCCAGTACATAGAGATGCAATTTATATTTGAAGATTCATTCAAATCTGTGAACAAACACGAGTTGAATACAGGTCTATCAGGCCTGCTCCATCGTGTTGATCAGCGACGACAGGGGCTGAAGCCCCTTCGCCGCCGCGCGCCCAGGTAAGAAGGGGAAGGAAGACAGGTGGAGAAGTGAGGAGTGGGATGAATGCCATCAAAACGGGTAGGGGTAGGCGTGAAGGAAGGAGGCGGGTCCGAGCGCCTAAAAGGGAAAACGGATGAAGATGAGGGGAAACCGCAGTATGAAGCATGCCATCACTGCCGGTGAACCCATGTTCTGACCCGCAAGTACCGCCTCCTTGCCGTCCTCGTCAATCAGCGCCTGGACTGAGGGCAAAGATGTCGATTCCGGCGAGAGCAGAGGTTGGCCACTGCCATCTACAGGAAGGGGCCAAAGAGAAGGAGGCCTGTCATTCAACGTGCCCGTGCAGGGGATGACAGTGTCTTCAGTGTTGTCGAAGCATGCCGAAAGAGGCGAATACTTCCACACAAACCCGCCGGCCCGGGTGAAAGAGCAGGCGACTTTGTGATCTTGCACTTCGACCACCAAATTTGACGTTGGGCTACCTATGTCCAGGCCGTGCTGCAGCGGCACCTTTTCCTTGCGGCTGCTGTCGATTGTCTTGTTGGCAACTAAATTTGAATCTCCTGTTTGCGAGCTGTGAGGTGGTTTCCAGGGAAACAGATTCAAAAATAGAGGCATGGGAGCAATTGAAGCAGACGAATGAGGGGGTGCCGAAGTGGACGCTGCAGGCGGGGTCGGCTGTTTCGACATCGGTAGCTTCTGCGATGGCGCAGGGTGTCGATCGGCTGGCTCCAACGGCGGCATCTCATCAGAAGACGAGCGACGGAGAGGCAAGCGCGTGTCTGCGGGCCTTCTGCAGCACGGAAAGCAGGTGCTGGTGCGGTTCAACAATGTCCTGAAGGGGCAGGGCTAGCTCGTCTTCGTCGCCCAAGATGTTGCAAACCTTCGGGAAGGATTTGATGGAGCCAATGAGCGCATGCTCTTCAACTGCGGCCAACGTACCTGTGAAGCGTTCACGTCCAAGGCCACTCTCATCATGATCAGGTGGAAGCAACGGTTCAGGCCCGCCGGGTCTGATTTCGCGACCCGTCTTGACAATCAGTAACGGCACCCCAAAAGAGTTCCAAGGGGTCCTGCGACTCCTTGTCGCCAGCATGGCGACTCAGAGTTGGTGGAGGCCGCACGGTGGAGGCCCCACCTCGCCCGCACATGGCTCCGGGCGAGGCGGGGTGCTTTCTTCCCTCCTGATCGCCGTTTTGCGGCGACTGTTTGCCGACGCCCCCTTCACCATTTTTTGAATAGATATAGAAACTCCTGCCAGCTGCATTGTGAGTCCTGGATTTTTTTTATTGAATTGAAAGTGCATCAAGCGCGAACTTGAAACTTTAGTACTCACGAAACTTTAGTCATCTCTTTGTTTTTTGGGTGTGCCTCTTCGTATTTGCCTTTTCATTCCTTCAAGGTAATGTTGTGCCGGCATTAATGATAGAGGTCGCTCGGACGCCCAGGTTCTAGATACAATGCGGACTGGGTGCAAGGCATCAGTACCATCATGCATGATCAGGGCCTCGAATCTGGTGGCAATTGGTGTTTATGTCCGCAGCTGGTTGCCACGCAGCGGCTTTTCGAACGGCCAGGAGGAGACGCAGCGATTTGCTGAGGGGTTGCCTGCTGCCAGTCTCACAGTGGGTTATTCGTACGTTGGCAGTGCTTTATATGTAACAATTTATTTGTTTTCCCGTGCAGGAACAATGTTCGCCGCCAACAAGCAGCAGACCACCAAGCTCTGGATGTGGCGCATGGAGTACCTGCACCACGAGCAGCGCCCCCTCTACTTCGGCGAGTGGTTCTAAATCGTTCGTCCCCGGGGACTAGGCGCTCTTGGTACCGCCCATTTGGCCGATACCACTCGTCAGGACGGGGAGACCCTGCTGGTGACGGACCGGCGACAATCTAGTTGCTTTTTCAGTGCCGTTGGGACGCAAGCTTTGTCATAGCAATGTCATAAAGTTTCATCTGTTCACACTATTGTGTGTCCTGCTTTCTTTTCAAGCAGCTTTAGCTTAACATTTCTTTCGCTGTCTGCTATGGTTTTCGCTATCAAATCTTTTCATTGCAACTGCATCCAACCACCACTGTCCTGTCTCTCGCCGTTAACTCAGGAACAGCTGTTTTGAAGCTTCCACCAAAAGTTTCAGGACCACAGTGAATGATATTTTACAAATTGCAAAACCGGCATTCACCACCGCAAAAAACATGTGTATCCACATGATGCAAATTTACGAGAAGTGAGTTGGGAGTGTAACCGCTGAAAATCCCCGATGGGCGCACGGCCAGCGGAGGCATCTTTGGCACCGAAGCCGCTGCGCCCCATACTGGGCTGCCGTTCGACGGACATGTGTCTGTCCTGCATCTTTCCCCAAGGGACCGTACAGGGGTCCGGTCTGTACCCCCTCCCCCCCCTACGGGACAGGTTTGTACCCCCCCCACACACATCAAACCCGTACACCACAGCCCCTACGGGAAGGGTGCGTACCCTAAAGTACTTTCTTTAAAACCCCTCACAGACAAATGTTTTCGAGATTTGTTCTAGCTCAACGTTTCTTTCGCTGTCTGCTATGGTTTTCGATATCAAATCTTTTCATTGCAACTGCATCCAACCACCTCTGTCCTGTCTTGCCGTTATTTCGGGAAAAGCTGTTTTGAAGCTTCCACCAAAAGATTCAGGACCACAGACTTGGAGAAGGGTATTTTACAAATCGCAAAACGGCATTCACCATCGCAAAAAACGTGTATCCACATGAAGCAAAAGGGAAAAGTGCAAATTAGATGTGGGTAGGTAGTGTAACCGCTGAAAATCCCCGACGGGCGCACTGCCAGCGGTGGCATCTTTGGCAACGAAGCCGCTGCGCCCCATTATGGGCTGCCGTTCGACGGATGTGTGTCGAACGGCAAAGTCAACTTTGAACATCCTGCATCTTTCCTCGTTCGAGATCAGTCGTATCAAACTCAGGCTTGAAAGTCTGATTTGAGATTGGACAACGAACGACGTCCAATCTAAGTTCGGACGTTGGAGACGTCCGAACTGGACATGTACAGACGTCGGATCTGGCACATGATTTCATCCGATCACCGTGACTGGCATCAGTGTAATGTCCCAACGTTATCAAAATAGGGAATTGATTCAAGGCCCCTAAATATGGCAGTGCAATAAACTTGAAAGTAACTTTGAACAAAAATCATCATTAAATATGATAGTGTGATGGGTGTTCCCCTTTTGGAGACCTCAGGTCCATAGGCACGGTCCGATTCTAGCGGACGTGCCTCCGCCGCGGCCGCACATAATGTAAAACGCACACCCAATATAAACGTTTATGTGTTGAAGAAAACTTGAAGTTGCGAACTTGAAGAAACGAAATGACTCACGGAAGACACGAAATGACTCACGGTTTTTTCCCGGAAGTTAAAAGATGATGTTTTCGCGAATTCAATCTATTTGTTTTTGACAATGGTTTTCACTGAGTGAGTGCAACGCTTTAATGATAACCTGTCTGCAACGCTTTCATCATAACCTGTCACGGTAATTCTGTACATCAGACCCCCGGCCAATGATCGCAAGAAAAGGTGGATACACATTTGAAAACCCCTGATTTTCCTGCGTCGAATTGCGAGCATTACAACCCTTTCCGCTCTTTTTGAATTTTGGAGCTTGAGTGTGTTCCAAGGATTGTCTGTATATGAGACCCCAATGATCGCACAGAAAAAGTGGATCCATATTTGAAAAGCCATCACTTTTCTGCATCAAATTTGAAGTGTTTCAACTCTCTCCGCCGCGGCTTATTTTAGATTCTCGAGTGTGTACCCACAACTTGCTCTGTATGAACCTCCAATGATCGTGCAGTAAAAGTGGATACACATCTGAAAAGCCCTGAGATTACAGCGTCGAATGGTAAGTGCTACAACTCTCTCTGCCAGTGGGTCAAAATGGTAAGTATTACACCTCGTTCTGCCCATTTTGGATTTTCAAGTTCGAGTGTACACTCAGGGTTTCAAGTTGGGTTATTAAACGAACCTAGAGATTGTATGAAAATGATAGAGACATATTTGAAAAGGTCTGAATTGTCTGCGTCGAATACTTACAGTACTTCGACTCTCTTTTGGATTACTGAAAGAAAAAAAATTGACAGTTGGGTTGTCACGATTGAGATAATTTGTATGTACGTATAAAAATTGTCCTTCCTAAATTAGCATCAAGTACCCCTACGTCCCTGTATCTCATCCATTCTCACGTGATTGCATCAAAATTCTATGAATGACTCGAATCTAGTGCGGCGAGTACAAGATGCTTGTCATTGCTTTTGAACTGGTCTCGCTGGTCACGCTCTCATCAGTGCTGGCCCACCGCGCGCAGCCATCGCCTCAGTCTCCGCGCAGAAATACACAGTCCCCCATTCAAGCTAGCTTATAAACGCTGGGGGCCCGCGGCGGTCGAAGGAATTTTAGATAAATCTTTTGAGAATATTTATAGACAAAGAATTGTGGTACTGAAGAACTGTACTGTATGTTTCAGCCACAAATTTTTTCGTACAGAGGTAGTACCAGTGATATTAGCTGTACAAATTTTTGTACCATTCGTGGTTATTGCATGAAAAAGAGGGGTGGCGGGGTTATATTTTGTTCCAAAAGACCCCCACCAAATCGACAGAACTGTGAATCACTGATGAACAATTTCTTGTAGAGTCATTGAGGGTCTGGTAAATACTTTGACCCTATTCATCAAGTGGAATCCTTCTTTTCTGGGTCGACAACCATACTTAAGAAATGACTCATGATTTTATTTAAAGATGTCGTTTTCGCAAATTCAATCATTGAAGTTGGGTTTTTTGAGATTCAAGAGGTTCTTTAGATGAGTTGGTTTGTCCGAGTCTCTTTCTCCGAGTCAATCTTCTGAATAAACAATTTCCGTTCCAGAAACTTGAGTTTTTTTGAATTTGAGTTGACTTCCTCCACCTTATGTTATTATTCCCGAAACTGATGTGCTTTTTCCATGTTGAAACTCACAAAGTTTCCACCTCCATATGGGGGGGGTCCTCAAGTTTTACTACACAAGCCATGACATGAACAGGTTCATCTCGCACGTTCATCGTGCACGGCCCCTGAACGGGTTCGAAAACGGTCCAAATTTGGCTGAAAATAGAATAGAATACGTTTTGCTACAACCTGAGATGGAAATTCCATCTTTTTCTCAGCGAACCGGGCTCGGCCCGGTTCGCAAAAGGTACCGTTAAGTGGCTTTACGGAATGGAATTTCCTCAGGAATAAGGAAGAAGCATTTCAGAATCAGGTTATTTGAACAAATAACATTGGGCGGAGGGGGTCAGCTCAGCCGCCTTCAACTCGATTTTTTTTCAAAAATTGAGTTGAGCTGGTTGCATGTTAAACTCGAGTTGAGGCGGCGGCTCTCAGGCTACCGGTTTTTTTTTGGTTCGAAAATCATCCGAGTGGAGATGATTTTTTTTGCAGTGGTTCGAGAATCACTTGCTTGATGAGTATTTTTTCCAAGTTCCAGAATCACGTTGTACTCAACTCCATTTTTTTCCCGTCTGAAAATCGCATTGAGCCGGCACACTTTTGGCAACTCCATGTAGAGACGGTCAAGAATCGCTGAAGATATTCTTTTGACACCCCACAAACACCCGGAAAACGCGATTTTCGCGCACAAATCTGCGGGCTGAGCCAGCAGTAGGCTCAGAGAGCAGGGTCAACTTGGAAAAATAAAACAAAGGGAGAAAATCCGCGTGGACCGCAGCTGAAAGGGGATCATGGCGCGCGGCGGGTTCGAGCCTGAGGCTAGAGCCTCGTCTCTTGCTCAAGCAAGGAAAGAGAGAATATCAGAACTTTGAAATTCCAGAAAACCACATCAACTACATTCATTGTGCTTGCTTCCTGGACTCGACTTTTCCTTGACCAAGGTCACGGTCGCAATTGGCAGTATCTGGAAAGACTGTGAGACTGCATTGCTCATGTCGCGGCCTCAGTGCATGCGCCCAGCCTTGTGTGGGGCACATTCAAGTTCAAGTTCACTGGCAAGTTCAAGTTTGTCGGCTTCGGCCCTGGGGTCGCAAAGTGCCTCTTTGCAAAGGTCCCTGTTACAACTTCAAGTTGGCCATAAGGGTTGCCCCCCCTGGGCTGTATGCGCCTCGTCTTGTGCGCCTGGTCTTGTGCGCCTCTTGTTGCACGCTGCTAAGAGCCCATGCGAGGCAAGACTCCCAATCCAAAATGGCCCCATGACGACGTATTTTGGAGTTTTCACAGAGCGGGTGGGCCTACAGGCTGAGGCCGTCAGGACTCCCCGGGCCCAGTCATTTTGGGGAAGGGGTACGTACTCCTAGTATGTTGAGGAAAACAAATAGCTGTTTCCTACTTGCTCCGATATGACAAGAACTCTTCCCAGCTTACCCCTACACAAAACCTAGGTCTCTGGAAAGCAATAGTACTACCCCACTTTCTCCAGAACTTGCGGTACATCCAAAGCGAAACAGACATTACAAAAATGCAAACTACTCTCAACCTGTCCTCGGCTAGAGTCTTGCATGTATATGGCGACCACACTGCACTTCTGGCAGATACAGGAATCGCCCCTCTCCAATTAACACAATACGTTCACCTCGCCCAACTCCACTTCAGGCTCACCATAACCAGGGCAGACACTCTTCCTGCACTTCTCTTCAAAAAACTTAACACACCCTTTCCTCTTACCAACTTGCACACTACAACCCTGGACTATCACATACGGTACGCAACCCACGCTTTCAAGATAGACTTACCAACTGACCCCCTCCCTCACATGGCCTCACAACCCTCCAAAAATCGTGAATGTGCCTTTAGAAATATGATGAGAAAATCATTAGCGATCTGTGGAAAGGGCAACTCCACAACGCAGCCTACACACCCTCTGGACAACCCCTTGGGAGAAAGGCTTCATACATTCACATCGCTAGGGACGATCTGCAACGCCTAGACCTTTTTAAACCAGCCCAGTTCTTACGCACCCTCCACAACCAACTTGCACTTCTTTGACTTGGAACCCAAGCCACCAGGTACATCTCTACTCACCTGCACCTTAACAACACTCACACCTATACCCCGTATGCCCAACGATATGGCCCCTCGAGTCTTGCCCTACAAATGCTTGGAAACGAGGCTCATACCCTTCTTCATTGTCCTCATTCCTCTCCACTCGCCCAACCCGCAATCCATAGCCTCATGCTCAACCTCCGACGATTCCATCTCTGGGCATGGGCAACCTGCACAGACACCCAAAAAGTAGCTACCAGTGTTACTCGGATCTATCCCACCAAACCTTGATAGACAACATGAGAAGGCATGCGTTCTTCTCACCTCGCCCACATGCACACAACTTATTTACTAAATTCAATCTCACCCTCACCTTACACAACTGCCTGTCCTCCCCTCTACCTCCCTCCCAGCCACTATCTTGTCCTCGCCTCCACCGGATGATATTCACTGCCAAGTATGTCAGGGTCCATTTGACGAACATCAGACGCTCCTCTGTGACATATGTAACGCAGAATGGCATATGGACTGCCTTCTCCCACCCCTTACCGCCATCCCACATGGAACCTGCAAATGCCCCCTATGCACCCCGCGCCACCTCCTACCCCAGACAGCAACACGACATCTTCGCCT
>Ga0335398_10010860_pt1 | contig 10299 bp, 9 predicted proteins | sample BON03_FD_205742 | JGI IMG/M metagenome (GOLD analysis project Ga0335398, IMG submission 205742) | Freshwater microbial communities from Lake Bonney liftoff mats and glacier meltwater in Antarctica - BON-03 (spades assembly) (version 2) | ecosystem: Environmental > Aquatic > Freshwater > Ice >... | reverse complement strand
TACTTCATACAAGCAGACGATCCGGAAGGAGCTGTGCAACGAATAATTGATCTCGTCGGCAAGCATATTCCGCGCAAGTTTCAGCTCGATCCGATCCGCGATGTTCAGGTCTTATGCCCGATGAACCGCGGCGGCGTTGGCGCGCGGTCCCTGAATATTGAGCTTCAGGCCGCTTTGAACCCGAACCCGACGGCCAAAGTTGAGCGATTCGGCTGGACCTTCGCCCCAAGCGACAAGGTGATGCAGATCGAGAACGACTACGACAAAGACGTCTTCAACGGCGACATCGGCTACGTTCAGGCGGTGGATACCGTCGAAGGCGAACTGACGGTCGATTTCGACGGCCGTGAGGTCAGCTACCTGTTCGGGGAACTCGATACGCTCGTCCCGGCTTATGCCGCAACGATCCACAAGAGCCAGGGATCGGAATACCCGGCAGTCGTGATCCCGGTGATGACCCAGCACTACGCCATGTTGCAGCGTAACCTTCTCTACACGGGCCTCACCCGGGGGAAGAAGTTGGTGATTTTGGTGGGACAACGCAAAGCAATCGCGATCGCCGTCAAGAACGAATCTGGACGACGCCGCTGGTCAAAGCTTGATGAGTGGATGGCGCGTTAAGAACGAGGTGATCAGTGCGTAGCGGTGAGGGGGACGCAAAGCCCGACAGGCCTGCTTAAAACCAACCGCCGCCGCTAACAAAATCCGCAACCGTGATCACAGCCATGTCTGAAGCGGCTGGAGCGACATTGGGCCAGATTTGCAGCACACACGTCGAACCATACACGTTTGTATATCGAAAACCTGCTGACCAAATATCCCGCGACAACAGATCAGGAGGAACGCGAAATACTCATCTTCATAACCAAAGGATCAGCGCTCGATGCCGCCTTGCTCACATGCAATGACACGATTGCGGAGAAACTGAAGATGTTTAAACATGATCATCGCAAGCAGCTTGGTTTAACTTTGCGAAACTGGATCAACTTTGTCGGATTGCTGAGTTCGGTTGGCCTAGCGGCCTATTTTCTCGTGGAGTTTGCAATATAAGTTGCCTACGAACCATTCAGTCTCCGCAAGAAACTATTGTCTTGCGGAGACTAATTCAACTTACGGTGAGCGTTTCGTGCAACGCGCGCTAAAACTACTTTATGAGCGCTGACCGATTGAACCCTGTGCCAAGAACGCCTCGAGAACGGCGCAGGTTTATCGCTACGCGCGGCTGGCTATCCACTCGCTTTGAGATCAAGCGCAGGATTCGTGAGAAAGGTATTGAACTGCCATGAATGGCGCGCAGCCAGTCTCGTCTCCGGCAAAAGCGGGCGCCGCATTATGGTCCAATGCCTATGTCCTTCTCTCGGTAACGGCGTTATTCTGGGCGGGAAATAGCATCGTCGGGCGGGCCGCACGAGACCTGATTCCGCCGGCGTCACTCGCCTTCTGGCGCTGGAGTCTGGCGCTGCTGCTCTTGCTTCCATTAGCGTGGCCGCACCTCAAACGCGACTGGCCGACGCTAAAAGCAAACTGGCGGATAATGCTGTCACTCGGAGCGCTGGGCATCGGTGCGTTCAATACATTACTCTACACCGGTCTTCAAACGACAACGGCGCTAAATGCAATGCTGCTGCAGGCCTCTCAGCCTGCCCTTATCCTGATTATGGGCGCCTTGTTAATGAAGGATCATGTCAGCGTGCGACAGATAGCGGGTGTTATTATATCGCTGGCTGGTGTTCTTGCGATAATATCACAGGGGAATGTCGCTGGGTTGATCGCGTTCAATTTTAGTCAGGGCGATGGGATCATCGCCTTTGCGGTGCTTCTATGGTCGATCTACGCGGTCATGCTGCGCCGCCGTCCGGTCGTACATCCATTCAGTTTCCTCGCGGCCACGCTGATGATTGGGCTGGTCTGCATCGCGCCCTTTTACGCTGCAGAAATTGCCAACGGACGTTTGATTATTGCCTCGCGCGAAAGCGCACTGGCCATCGCCTATGTTGCCATCTTCCCGTCTTTCTTCGCCTATCTGTTTTTCAATCGCGGTGTCGAGCTGATCGGCTCCGCCACCACCGGACAGTTCATGAATATTCTGCCAGTGATGGGTGCGGGGCTCGCCATGCTGTTTCTCGGCGAGCAGCTTTATGCGTTTCATATCGCCGGAATTGTTCTGATCTTCGCAGGCATATTTGTGGCAGGCAAAGGGATTCCACCGCTGTCACTAGCGAATGTAAAAGGCTAAGGTAGGGAAAACCCTTTCTGGATCTTCAGTTGCATCCACAAGCGATCCCATGATCCGTATAATTGATCATTAATTGGCTAAGAAAGCTGCAACATCCTTGATCGGGCGCGCCGAACAGTCGCGATAGATTTCTTTCGAGGTTCGCTTTCGCAGGGACCGGACTGTAATGCTTGCGTGCAATGCCAAGCGCGTCCGGTGGCACCAATATTACCACTTGCTTGCGCTCTGCGGTCGCCAACTTGTGCAACTGGCTCACGCACTGCATGATGAACAGCACAACCGGCTGGCAACCTCATAGTGCGTGGGCCTTTCCGCTGCAGCGCTACATGCAACCACAGATCGTTGCCGCCATCGTACCCAAGCAAGAACGCAGTATTTTAACAAGATTTTTAGCCTGTTGCATTGCGCGTGCGGCACAATCACGCGTTGGGCAGCTGAACATCCAGATCTTTGGGCATGGAAAGCCCATAAGCTTTACATGCTTCCCTGATTACGGCCATTTTGGTCCGGTTGGCGATGTTTAGCCCGACCAACCACCCATTTCCGATGTCAGCAGCACGGGCGAGGTCAGGACGGCCTGGAGAGATGTCGGCAGCGGATCTGGCAATATGTTGTCGCTTTGGCGTTTGCAAAGCCGCGGCCAGTGCCGGCAGCTTGGCGGGATCGCGTTTGGTAATCGCACGCAGTATCTGTGCCAGAGCGATGCTGGCATTGTCAGCATTATGGTCTTGTCCGAACAGCGTCCAGCTAACCGATCGAGAGGCAGTGGGTGGTGACAATTTTCCTGTGGGCGCACTTTCAACAGCTGATGTATCATCATGGAGCTGCCCTTTTGCAATGTTCGAGCCTAAATTTGCCTGTGGCGATTTACCGCTGCTGCCACCATAGGGCCGAAGCTGTGATAGAAAACGTATAACATCCGCCGGATAGGGCGTGTAGCCCGACAAGGCTTCGGCTTTGTCGGTCAGAGTCTCGATCAAGACATCGTTTTCTTCGCCAATCAGTGCGTTCCAAGCATTTGGAATCATCTGCAAGGCTTCGCGCCTGCCGGCTATATTTTGATAATCCTGTCTGGCATGTTCAAAAGCACTTTGATCACGCACGCCGCTCCGGCTCAGATACCGCTCCAGAATGGCCTCGCTTTCAGCAGGATCCCGGTTATCAAGCTGCAGGCGGTAAACCCGCCGGTCATCGTAACTGCCTTGTCCGCCCGGAAGGTAAAAGCTCCATTCGCGGCCATCTGTTAGAACACATAACGGCACGCCTTCGTGAAAAGAATATTCGAACAACTGCCTGTCACCATCCTGTGCACGGCCGGGCTGTTTGACCTCTACAAAAATGGCGGGTTTCTGGCCAAGGCCGATAAGCGCAAAATCAACACGGCCACGCTCGTTCGCAAATTCTGGCACGACCTGCAATGGATCGGCTGTATCCCAGCCCAGTTTGGCAAGAACTGGAATGACGATACCATGCGAAATGGATGCTTCGTTCACATACGCGTTGGATGCAAGCCTGCGGCCTATATTCTTGAGTAATTCGATCATGATACCGGTTCGCCCCTGTGTCGCCCTATGTCCTCTCGGAGCGACGGCCAAAAGCCGGATGTTAGAAACCCGCTGTATCACGAGCGCATACGCCTTTAGGCCCCGAAAGACCCTGGACATGCGCGCATGCCACCCGGCCTTCCGTTGCCGGGGACCGAGTTGATACAAGAGGGGTTTCTACGCCCCGCTCTTCGTCTCCGAAGAGCGGGGCAGATATGCAGCGCATGCCCACTGTTGGCAATAGCGCATTACATATTGCTGCAAATGGGGCTGCATGGAAAAGGGCTGCATGCTTGAGACCCAGTAACAAATTCTTCAGAGATGGATTGCTACAACCGACGCAGTGGATCATTTAAACGGCGTCGCGCCCGTTTTGGTAAATTCTGGACAGTAACAGCTCATATTCTGCGCATTGGGTTCGGATCGGTTAGGATGCCGTGATCCGAAAACTCAGCAACATTGAAACCCAAGCTTGGATGCGATCTGAAAAATTGGCTTCGCCCGGGACGGACTACAGTGACGACGTGTACCGTTGTCAATCTCGACCGGACGACCCAAGAGTGTAGCGGGCTGACCCACGATAAGGCTCTCACGCCAAATTAGGTTGCCCTCCGCATCGCGAAGCTTAGTCAGCGCTGCCGCAGTGAGGCTCGACATCAGCCAAGTCGCGTTCTGGCGATACGGCGCCTAAACCTATTGCGTGTTGCAAATAAACTGTGCCAACGATCACTGTCAGAAGCTAAACTCACGGAATTCAAACAACCATGACTCGCAATCTCAAACTTGACAAATATAGCACTGAGTGCTACCGAAGGATCACATGAGCGCCGCTCCTGCCAAACCATCCCGCGTGTTCAAAACGGCTTGGTTTGCCAAGGTGGCACGAAAAGCGCGCATCAAGGATGAAGAATTATGCAAGGCCATAGCGCAGGTGATGAAAGGGCAGTGCGATGATCTTGGCGGCGGCGTGTTTAAAAAGCGCCTCAACAAGAACCAGCATCGCGCCATCATTATCGCCAAAGCTGGACGGCATTGGATGTATGAATATTTGTTCGCCAAGAAAGACCGGGCGAATATTGAGAATAATGAACTTGCTGCGTTTCGGTTGCTGGCAAAAAGTTACGCGGGCCTGAGCGATAAGCAGATTGCACAGTTGCTTGCCGACGGTGACATAACGGAGATTTGTAATGACGATCAAAGCTAAATTTAAAAGTGACGCCTTCGAGGCGATTCACACATCGGCCTCCGCGCTGCGCAAAGTCGGAGCCATCGACAAAGCGACGATGCGTAGCTTTGATGAAAGCTGTCTAACGACGCCTTCTGAAATCAAGCCAGCCCAGATCAAACGGCTTCGCGAAGCCAACCATGTTAGTCAGCCCGTGTTTGCGCGTTACCTTAATACCAGCGAAAGCACGGTGGAGAAATGGGAAACGGGAGCCAAGCGGCCTAGCGGCATGGCGCTCAAATTACTGGCCATCGTCCAGAAGCATGGTTTGCAGGTGCTTTCTTAATATCTTCGGCTTGAATAACGTTTGCATCATTTTTGACGAAATTCAGCTAATAGTGACTTGGGTTCAGAACGAGCGAGGCGAACTCATACACGACGAAAGAGCTACAAGATATGAGTAGTAACAACCGGTAGTGTCTCAGTTTGAAATTTGAACTGCAATCCGGCAATCCCTATGTTATGCTTAGCGCAAAGCATGGAGGTAAAAAGGATGTATGGCGTTCGTATCATTGTCGATGACAAGATTGACATAAAAATTTTCGAGACCCCTTCGCTCGCGCAAGAGCGGTTCCGACAAGGCTGGGCACAAGCTTACGATGGTGAGTTCGACAGCATTGCGCTTTTCCTGGTGAAAAACGCAAATGATGTTCGCGACGCTGCCGAGGCGATCAGGTTCGGAGAGAAGGAGCGCATTGAACTTTTGGACATACAGGAATCCCGAGACAAAATATTCGCGAAGCTTACTCAAAAAATCAGGATCGAACTATAATGCCTAAGAGCCCGATTCGAAAGTTTTTCAATCGTAGCAATATCTTGCGGTTCGCCTTGTGAGCATACGGATGGAGGCGATCAACGCCCAGGCTGTTGATGAGGCGATGGACCGTTCCCAGTCTTTCGCGAGGCGTCGGCATCGGCCCAGCCATGCGAACGTCCGCTCGACGACCCAGCGGCGCGGCAAGAGTTCGAAGCCTTTGGCGGTATCGGAGCGCTTGATGATTTCCAGCGTCCAGCTTCCATGGCCCTTGAGCGCGCTCCTGAGCTTGTCCCCCGCATACCTGTTCGGGGAACTCGATACGCTCGTCCCGGCTTATGCCGCAACGATTCACAAGAGCCAGGGGTCGGAATACCCGGCAGTCATAATCCCGGTGATGACCCAGCACTACGCCATGCTGCAGCGTAACCTGCTCTACACGGGCCTCACCCGGGGGAACGGTTCTCGATGAAACCAGCATCGCGGCGTTTCGACCGAAACGATCGTTCCATGCCTTTTACTTTTGCTTTTTCATTGCAATTCAACGAAGTTGAATAAGCAATCTGTTTAGGGGGCCAGGAATGGCAGGCATTTTTAGACGGCTTTTCGGAAGATCATCCGGCAGAGATGATCGCGCGGAAAAGAAGGCTCGCTCGGAGCCAAGCATCTGTACTGAGCCCGATCTGGCGTTTGCTCGGACGTCAGACCTATCGTTACCCGGGCAGAACTACTTCGTTCAGCTTGAGCAACTCACAAGATCCATCTCCGCCAAGGACTACGCGGCGGCGGCGGCGGCGGCGCGCGCTAGCCTGCCACTGCTACGCAGCTGGTTGAAGGATCTACGCGGGGACGGCCGGAGACTCAACATCAGGATACCTGCACTTTCGCAAGGCGGCACAATGATGGCCATTTCCGGTGATCGGGAAGGCTTGGCCGAACTCCGCAAACTGGTGCAGGACTTCGATCACCTGAAAGAATATCGGGAAGAGGCGGAGGAGCACTTCACCGACTTGGTGCTCTTTGATCGGATCCGGGAGGTTATCCGTAGCAAGCCAGGTGTACTGCAGAACCGGATGAAAACTGAGCTGGGTATCGAAGATGGCCATCGGGCCAGCCGACATATCTCCTACCTTGAGAAATCTGGGGAGGTCCAACGTGCCAAGTGTGGCAAGACCTACGGACTTTACCTTGCCGATATCAATATGCCGGAGACTGCGGCCAACAATATCTACATTGAGCCCGCCAAGCCCAGATCGCATCGACTCGAAACGAGCGCGGCCAAGCCCCGAGAACTCGATCTCAACCTGATAAGGACTGTGCCTCTCCCGCCGTCACCCAATGTCTGGGAGCGGCCGGTCGACCTTCCCAGTACGCAGGAGGCCTTCGCGGACCCCGAAGGCGCTTGGCGTGAGATCGTGGTCGAGCAAATCGCGAAGGGCAACCGTCCCGACCCCGCCTTCCGTAAGCATTACAGCACTCGGTATGGCGCGCTGTCGTTTGATGATCTTGCGAAGTCAGATGCAAGTCTGGGTGCGCCCGGCGCGGTAATGTTGAGCGATGCCACAGGGCAGCCCGGAGCAATTGCCCCCCTTCGTCGCGATCCCTACCATATATCGGTTCACCCAGAGGGTGACGGTTTCGCACTGCGCTCGAAGGGCAACGTGCTGACAGTTTATGATGAAGAGCTGCGGGTCGATTTCGAAACTGATCTTGAAAGCGCACCGGAGGTTGCCAAAAATCGGGATCGCCTCGGTTTGGCAGAGAGTGAGGCTCATCGAACGTTGCGCTGCGTCGCTTTGACCCCGGAGAGGGATCGTTATCTTTTTACGCATGTCGACGAGGCCTGGTGCATCAGTCGGGAGGGGCAGCGTCTCTGGGGCGTTCGCATGCCTCCCAATGAGCCCACTCACATTCGGGTTGGTAGCGTTGGCTTCGGAACTGCGATCGAAATCGATGAAGCGCTACAGGTTATGGGCCTCGCTTTGCCAGTCACACCCGAGGAGATCCGCAAGCGCTACCGGCAGTTGGCACGTCAACTGCACCCGGACATCAACCCCGGAAGCGAAGAGAAGATGAAGGCGGTCAACGTCGCTTCAGAACGGCTGACCGGTCTGGACCCAGGCCAACTTGCTGGCGACCGCGGCGGGAATAGCGATTTCGAAATCGTGGTAAGCTTTGGCGCTCCCGCCGATTGGGTCTATGCAGCGGCGTTCTCAGGGGACGGGGAAACCACGCTCTTGGGGACCTACGCAGGTCGCGTAGTGCGCATCGATCGGAAGGGCACCCCAATCGCGATTTACGATGTCGGCTCCGCTCCTGTCCGAATCATCGAAACTGAAGCCTACCTCTATATTATGACAGCCACACGACTCTACGTGTTGGACGAGGATCGCTTGGTGGCTCTGGAGGACTGCTCAGGCAATTGCGACCTGCTCGTCTGCGGGGAACAGGTTCTCTTGGTCGAGGCCAAAGGTGTCAGGGTCTTCACGCAAGACGGTAGGCCGCTCGGAATCGCCCTCACCAAGGCGCCGATCCGGCGCGCCCACGTTGAGGAAGGAAATCTGGTTATCGAAACCCGCACACATCGTGGGCGCTTCCGTGGTATCCGGTCAGCAACCGAGGGACACGGCGAAGCGGAGTGAACAACTGCTTTTCGAACAATTCTAATAGCGGATAACCACGCGCTCAAGGCGGCGACGGTCAGACGACGAAACTACAAATATGATCCCGGTGCGCATAACCCGGAATCGCACGGCGAAGCTGGAAAGGGAATCCCAAAAAGGACTCTTTTGTTAGGCGTTATCCACTAGAATGAAGGCTCTCATCCTCAATTCCCTATCGTCCATCACAACCCTGCCAGGGGCAATTATTGCTTATTATTTTCTCGGAGAAACGCAGCAAGCTATTCCTTATATCCTGGCGCTCTCCGCAGCCAGTTTCATATATATTGCCGTTGCCGACCTGATGCCAGGCCTCCATCGCAGGACTACGCCGGGATCGGCGCTGCTTCAGTTCATACTGATAGCAGCCGGAATTGGAACGATCGGGTTTATCCAGTTCGCGCATTAGGCATTGTGACGATTGAAGCTGAACTAGACCAGTTTCTCCAGTGACAGGTTGATGTCCCGCAGCTGATCAACTTCATTGGATTCTGGCATTCCTTCGTCCGTTGCCTGTTCTTGTTCTTTTTCTTCATAAGCCCATCGTTTCAGCAGCTCAATTTTGATCGGATCCGGCAGTTCGGTGGCCATCAGCTTGCCCGGGGTTTGAAAGGTGCCTTCCGGATCAAGCATTGCGTCTTCGAGGTCCAGACCGTTATTCATCGCATCTGATCGGAGGGTCTCGAGATAGTTGCGCCGGTCAATATAGGCTTTGACTTCCGGTTCGGACGGGAAAGCCTTACCGAATGCGTAATATTCACTATCGCTGACCCGCAAATAGTCTTGTGCCTGATAGGTCCGCTTTTCGGAGCCCGACGCCGCGCCGAGATATTGATCTTCGAATTTTTTCTGATCCTCTAGCAGACCATGAACATGGACGTCGGTCCCCGAGTGAGCGGATAAAATTCGCACCGCCCGCTGTTCATCGCCCTTGTTCCAAGTGCGCACCCACAGCAGCAGCCCGCCATGGCTGAGTTGATCCGCTATATAGTCGGCATGATGCTGGCCAACGATCTTCGCGAGAACGGCTCCTATGGCACCGCCTGCACCGCCCGCCAAAGCCGCCGCGATCCCCGCTGCCGCCAACGTCCCGCCCGAAGCGACTATCGGGACGAGGCCGATGAAGGCACCCAGATACATCAACCCGCCAACAATACCTCCCTCTGCATCTCCGATTGTTCCGATCGGAACATAGTTGGTTGTTGGAACGGCGGCATTATCTTCAAGCTGTGCCACTTTTTTGAACCTCCGTCCCAGCTTTTCTTCGACCGCTGTCGTCGGCGCGAGCAAACTTATCTCGGATCGGTCAAAGCCATGACAGAGCAGATCATCAATCGCTGCCTGCATGCTCTCTTCGGATTGGAAAACGCCAACGGCTTCGCGAACGGTGGGGAGTTCAGACCGGGTCATGTTTATTCCTTATATTTGTTCAGGTTCAACCAAGCCAACTAACAGATTAGCGGGGCTGTGTCAGCCGCCGGACACAACGCTCACCCCCCGCAACGGTTTTTTAGTGTATTGAGTACATCAATTGGAAAACCATAAATCGAACTAAAACTGAAAGAGAATTTTTCGTCCGTGACACAATCAGCAGCTCCTATACCCGAATGGTGGGTTTTTGATGTTTCGGATTCAGTAGATCCAAAACTTCCTGGTATTTACGAATGGCGCATCGGCGATATTTCCCTTTACGTCGGTAAATCATCTCGATTGCTAAGCCGCATTCAAGAATATTGGCCCAAACCAGCCGCCCAATTGTCAGACACGGGGCCGGCTCAGCGATGCGGCGCTGGCGGTGCACATCAAGGCGGTCTTCGCCGAGATGAAAGGCGCCTATGGTTGGCCGAGGATATGGCGTGAACTCGCCGCGCGCGACATCC
>Ga0335398_10010859_pt1 | contig 10299 bp, 11 predicted proteins | sample BON03_FD_205742 | JGI IMG/M metagenome (GOLD analysis project Ga0335398, IMG submission 205742) | Freshwater microbial communities from Lake Bonney liftoff mats and glacier meltwater in Antarctica - BON-03 (spades assembly) (version 2) | ecosystem: Environmental > Aquatic > Freshwater > Ice >... | reverse complement strand
CTCTCCCCTTCTCCCAACGTGGGTCGGGCTTTACGCCCGACATCCCCCTGCCCCCCAGCCAATCCCCCTCTCCCAACGTGGGTCGGGCTTTACGCCCGACATCCCCCTGCCCCCCAGCCAATCCCCCTCTCCCCATCCGGCTCGGACCCGTAAAGCCCGACTTCCTCCTCCCCTCTGCCACTCTCCCATGCTCCGTCACCTCGCTTCCACTCTAGCTCTCGCTACCATTGTCCTCGCCTCCCGCGCCGAGCCCGAACACCGCATCCTCTACCACGACCCGGCCGTCTACGCCGCCTGGCCCGCCATCGCCCAAGCAGCCAACGGCGACCTCGTGCTGAGCTTTATTCGCACCGAGCAACACATGAGCCCGAATGGCGCGGTGACCCTCATGCGTTCGGGCGACAACGGGCATACCTGGTCAGAACCCGTGAACGCCGTCGACACCCCCCTCGATGACCGCGAAGGCGGCCTCACCCTCGCTCCCAACGGCGAACTCCTGCTGCATGTGCGTTCCGTGTTTTGGAAAGCGGAAACCTACGATGCCCTCGGACCGGAGGCCTACCCCCGCCCGATGCTCGAACGCTGGATGGAAGAGGTCGAACAGCCAAAGTATCTCGCCGCCGCCGACGGGAACGGCAGTCATCTCTACTCGTCCACCGATCACGGCGTATCATGGGATCACGTCGGCTGGGGGCCCGATAGTATTCACGGCGGCATTACCCTGCAGAACGGCTCCCTTCTCCTCACCGCCTATCGTGAAGAAGGCGACTCCATCCGCATCTACCGAGCCGCCAACTCCCGTAGCGAATGGAAGCAATTGCGCACCGCCGAATCCCCGTCGGCCCCGAACCTACGTTTCGGTGAACCTCACGTCGCGCAAATGCCCGACGGTCGCATCGTCATCATGATGCGCGCCACGGCCCACCCCTACGAGGATCAGAAGAGAAACCTCTTCCTTTGGCAGATCTATTCCGACGACAACGGCGCCAGTTGGTCCGACCCTATTCCGACTCCCATGCTCGGTTTTCCGCCGCACATTCTCGTGCTATCCGATGGCAGACTCCTTTGCAGTTACGGCCGGCGCACCCCGCCCTTCGGCCAACGCGCCATGATCAGCGACGACGGTATCACGTGGAACCATGCCTCCGAGATCACCCTCCGCGACGACGCTCCCAACCACGATCTCGGCTACCCGGTTTCCATCGAAACCACCCCCGGCGAGATCCTTACCTTCTACTACCAAAAGCCGGCCTGGAACCCGGCTAACAAACACGACCACACCGCTGCGATCTACCAGACGCGGTGGACCCTCCCCTAGGCCGCACGCAAGTTGATTGCCGTCCGCTCATTCCGGCGGCATCAAGGGCGCAATGGCTCATGATGTTTTCGACCGCGGTTATGCGGACTCCTCTGGTGCGGAACTTTCGCCCAACGTCTACAATTTGCTAATCGGCGCGGTGCTCCTCTGGGGCTTCGGTCTGAACTGGATTATGGTCGAGACCATTCCGGTCAGCTCGCTGCAAGCCCTGAATCCCTTCCTTTTCTACGGTGCCTATTTCGGTTTGGCGATTGGCGGGGTTTTCCTCTTCCGCAAATCAAACCGACCCATTTTCAGTTTCCTTGGTTACAACATGGTCGCGGTGCCGTTCGGTGCGATCGTCAACCTCGTGGTCGCCAACTACGAGCCCGGCATTGTCCTCGAAGCCATCCAAATCACCACCGTTGTCACCTTTGGCATGATGGTCCTCGGGACGATTTTCCCCGCATTTTTCCAGAAAATTGCCGGCGCACTTTCCGCCGCCCTGATCATCGTTATCCTCGTCCAACTGCTCAATGTGTTCTTCCTCAAGCGGGACATGGGGTGGATCGATTGGGCAGTCGTTTTGATTTTCTGCGGCTACATCGGCTACGACTGGGGTCGGGCCAATCGTATTCCCAAGACCCTCGATAATGCCATCGATAGCGCCGCGTCACTCTACATGGATATCATCAACCTGTTCCTCGCCATCCTCCGTATTCTCGGCCGCCGAAACTAACCCGTCCGCTCCATGCCGAAATCCTCTTCGTTATCGCCGATTTCGGCGAATCCACCGAAGATACACCCTACCGGTAGATTACCCGTTTCGCCCAAAAAGCCGCCGACGACGTGGTGCTCTATACCCCCAAGTGGTCACGAGGAATCCCGTCGGAATGGATTGCCGGGCTCGAAGAAACGATCGCTCAACCCGACTCCAAGAATACCATCGGCTTCGGTTGCTCCTTTGGCGTCGATGTCGCGATCAACCCCACGACGTGCAACGCCTTCCGCAAAGTCATCGCACGTGCCCTTCCTCCATTCTTCGAGGCCGAACTCGCCTAATCTACCCAATCTGATCCAACGTAATCCCGCGGTCTCGCGTCTAGTCGATAGTCCGCTTCAAACCGAGTTTCTCGCGCATCGTTGCCATCGTATAGGGCAACACTTTGAACCGCCCTTGCGAATCACCGATATACAATCGTGAGACGCTAAATTTGTCCGGATCTCCATCGGCCCAAAAATACCGGAATGGATCTACCGCGTTTTCCGCGCGCCGCACATAACCATGATTGCGTAAACTATCTTGGGTCACCGTGCGCTCCATCCGCCAACTGCGACCGCGGTCGGTCGAGCTATGGACTACGATCTCGCCGCCCGTGCCGTGGCGTTGCGGACCTTCACCACTCGGGATCACTACGCTCCAATTACTTCCGTCGATCGAGAGACTCCCCATGTCGTAATTATGCCCGGTCGCGGCAACCACACTCGTGAGCCACGTGTCGCCATCCCATCGGCTAATTCGGAATTCTCGCGGTGAGCCTACTGGTCCCGGTTGAAAGCTCGCACTCGTCACGTAAAGACAGACGGGCCTCCCCGCTTCATCAAAGACCATGTCCTTCAAATAAACGTTCTTCCCTGCAGTCGTAAAATCCATCGCCCGCGCCGGACTGCCCACGTCGGTCAGCGGGATCGATAAGCGCGTTCCTCCGGCGGTTTGCCAACTTCTACCCCCATCCGTGCTTTCCAGATAATACAGATCCGTCCGCCGGTCGACGTGACCGTTAGGATGCCGATTAAAGAACGTGCCCACCTTTTCCCCGCTGCGCGAACTCACCTGGTAATGCCCCCCTTTATCGTCATCCGCCTCCCGAATCCCGGCCAACTTGACGTCCTCACTCCAGCTCATCCCATCCGGGGAGGTTTCAAAATAGAGCTCCCGCACTCCGGTGTATTTGGTGAAAAAATGGATCATGCTTCCGTCCGCCAACAACCAGGGTTGCGGGTAGGTCATCTCCTCTTCGCTCACCTGCTCAAAGGCCGAGATATCATAAGGCCGCAGACTGCGATACTTGAACCCGGAGCGCCCGGTCCCTCGCCCGCTCACCAACACCCACAAATGCCCCTTTCGATCAATCAGTAAGCTGGGATTATCATGAGGATCCGATACCCCTTGCTTGTCGTGCACCACGGTCGGTCGCAGCACCTCATCCGTCGCGTGGTCATAGGCCCCGATCATGCAAAGCAGGTGCTTCTCATCCACCGCCGTCGTGCCCCCATAAACGAAAAACGTCATGGCCACTTCCGGCGCATGAATGGCCAGTGGCCGATGCTTCGCCGTGTAGGTGCCCAGCCCGCCGGAGTATTTATCTCCGTATTCATATTTCTGATTCAACTCAAACCAGATTCCCCGATAGCCCAACTCCTCAACGGTCGATTCCGCGCCCATCCGTCTTGGGTCCGCGAAGGCAAAACCGACCAACGCAAAGACCAGCCGAGGCCAAAACAGGGTCTTTTGATGAGACTCGATTCTCACGCGACTCCCCAGCTGGGAAGTTTTATCAGGAACGATGGGTCTCATCATAAGTTTCACTCCGAAGCCAGATCAACTAATCTTGGGCATTTTATAACCCGGGCGCTCAACTTCGCTCAACAGGTAGCGCGCTCGACCGAGGTCCTCATCTCGATTTCCTTGGATTCCGGTGATGGCATCCCGCAGGGGGTCGACGTCCAACCATGGGCCTAGGGTCAGGGGATCCGCCGCAAGATCGACGTTGTGCTGACCAAGGTGAGCCCGCATCGACGCCAACGCATCTCCCGCTCCGACCACCGAGGCCAAACTCGCTTCAATCTGCTCGGCCGATGCCGCGCGTCCAACCCGATACGACAAGTTGCCGTAGTGGCAAAATTGAGCCGAATGGTGGCCGATCTCCGGAGGGGCCGCCAAGTCTTGCGCCCGCCGACTCCGCACGCAGTCAAAGAAGTTCTTTAGATGCTGCGGCACCGTGTCGATATCGACCGCTTTACGCAGTAACCGCTTCCCGTCGTTGTCGAAGATACTGCCGCCTTGATATCCGGCATAGTAACCTTGCTCGCATTGCACGATCACTCCGAGCCGTAGGCCACGCTGTTGATCCGAATAATCCGCGCCCGGTTTCGTCGGTAGGCAACGGTTCTCGTAGAGGACCGGAACGTGCCCAAAATCCATCACCGTAAACTGCGTATTGGGCGGATCCCCCACGTCGTTCATGGTATAACGCCCGCCCAGACTCATAATCCGCTTCGGCATCGCATCGTCGCCTAAGAATCGCCGCACCATGTCGATGGTGTGCACCCCCATGTTAACGAGATCCCCATTACCGGTGTTCCACCGCCAATGCCAATCGTAATGCAACTTTTCACGTTCCAATGGAACCATCGGCGTCGGCCCACAAAACAGATCGTAATCAATCCCCGCGGGATACCACGGTGCTCGCGGCACCAACGGCGTGCGGCGCGTGTAGCTCAGGCCTTGGATATATTGGATGCGCCCGAGTTTCCCGCTGCGAATAGTCTCCGTGATCTCATCCAAATCACTGTCCGAACGCAGCTGGGTTCCCGTCTGCACAATTCGATTATAGCGTGTCGCCGCCTCCACGACTTTGCGCCCTTCGGCTATCGTGCGTCCGACCGGCTTTTCGACGTAAACATCCTTACCAGCCTGACAGGCCCAAACCGTCGCCAACGCATGCCAGTGGTTGCCCGTGGCAATGAGCACCGCGTCCACATCCCCACGATCCAAGACCTGACGAAGATCCGTGGACGTAAACGTTGCTCCGTGCGCAGCACCAAGCTCCGCCTTCACGGCCGCGATCTGTTGCGGATCCACGTCACACAACGCCGTGATCTGAACGCCATCCATTTTGGATAGGGTCCGGGCGTGCTGACCTCCTTTACTGCCCAAACCAATCAAGCCGATTCGAACGCGATCATTAGCTCCCACCGGCTTCGCCCAAGCCGACGGCGAAACCTGCCCGATGAGACCCACCCCCGCAACCAAGGCACCGCGTTTAAGTAAGGATCTTCGTGTCATCATAGCAAGAGGGGTAGAGGGCTTCACCTGGGTCGGTAACCTACCGCTTCATCCGAATTGTTGACCAGCTTGATCTCGGCCCCGCTCGCCCTCATTTCAATGTAAACTTATCCCCATCTTGTGTCGTCGGGATTTTTAGCTACGATTCAAACCTCACTCAATTTGCCCTGCCATCAACGGTCTTCATCTCAATCGCCATGCTCGCCCAAATTTCCCGTCCATTCCGATTTCTGCTCCCCGCGCTCGTCGCTATTCTAACGCCTTTATCGACTTTCGCCCTGGAAGACGTGAATCCCGAAGTGACCGAAGAAGTCAGACTCATCTCGGCCCGCGAAAAGCTATCGGCCAACCCATCGATCGTCGTGCTCTACGCGGAAGGACTCTGCTGCCCCTCCTGCGCCATCGGTGTGCGCAAGAAAGTGAGCAAACTCTCCAACGTGGATCGCGCCCAATTTAACAACGGCGTCGATCTCGATACGAAAACTCAACTCGTCTCCGTAGCCATGAAATCAGATCCCACGAAGATCGATTTGCCCTCACTCGCTCAAGCAATCTGGGACGCCGGCTACACTCCCGTGCGAACCTACCACTTGGACGCCGGAGACCTGCGCACGACGGCCCTGCCGGCTGAGAACAGCGATTAGGCGGCCCGACTCCGATGCAATTTAAACGCGTTACCGAAGCCCTTTGGCTCGGCCTCGTCTTGGGTCTGGCCGCGCCTGCTGGCGCGGACCAACCCGTGTTCAACGAAATGCCGCGCTGGGATAACGGCTGGGGCATCCAATTTGTCGGAGAGAGACGGATCGAACGCGATTTGATGTCGGGTAATCAAGTGGTCGCTGCCGGATTTTCCGAGGAAGTTGATCTCCTCCATGTCGAAGGAGTCTACACTTGGGATAAAACAATCCGCCTCACCGCCAAGTTACCCCTCATCCTCGACGCCCGCCGAGAACTCCCCGATGCCACTGGTGGCAAACTGATCGAACATGACGACGGCATCGGTGATGCCACCCTAGCGCTTCCGCTCAAACGCTACTTCAACCTCGACGGCCGCAGCGGCTCCTGGACCCTGACTCCCCAAGCACGAGTTCCCCTCGGTTCCACCGATAACTACGAAGTCTCCGACCGCGCATGGGGTTCAGGATTACATGCCGGTTTCGAAACGGAAACCTATCGCTACTTATTCGCCATCGGCGTTACCGGCTGGATCTTTGAAGGTAACACGCCCGCGCAGACCTCGGGCAGCATCGACTTCGGGGTGAATTTCTCCCTTGGCGATCTATCGGGTCACGTAAAATGGGAAACCGACTACATCTCCGAAAACGACGGCACGGAGAAATTATATATCGGACCACACGTCTATCTGAAAATTACTGATACCGTGCACACCCAGATAATGTATAAGCGCGAAGCCCATTCCCGCCGCAACGCCCTAGACCACGGCAACGGTCACATCATCAAATTAGGTTTCGCCCTCGTCTTTTAGGCACTTCGCTCGGGACGCCCTAAACGCCCATCAGCCGAAACCTGACTTCCTCAACCCCCGTAAAGTCGATAAGTCGCCCCAATCGGTGACTCGGGGAACAGGACGAGGTGCGGTGCGACTTCGTTTTCCGGTGAGCTTTTGGTAAATGCCTAGATGTTTTTGCACAAACGCCCCCCCCCTTTCCTAACACCGCCCCATCACTGAAATACCGTACCCGGCAGCGCAAGACCTCGTGAAGCGGGATCCCTCCCTTCGCTTTGATCGTCTTGCGCAGAGCGGCGGCGTCGATCGTTGCGCCACGTTCCTTGGGCGCCGCCCCCTTCCCGAACAGCGTTTCTCGGTAAATTTCCCGAAACCAACGCCAACCGCGTGATCGCCCGCCTTCAATTAATTGGGCGAGTCCTTTTTGGGCGGGTTTATGTCCCGCCACGGACTCTGCGTAACCACAAAAACGGTAGTCCTTGGGATCAACGACGAGGCCAGCTCTGACCGGATTCAAATCGATGTAAGCCGCCATCGTGCGCATCACCCCTGACCGAGCTTCAACCAACACACTCTTAAATCGTTCGGCCCACATTAAGCAAGGAACCGCAAGCCGGATCGCAGACTCTTTCGGCTTCGAGTATCCATCCGTCGCGCGAGAAAATACCTGCAAAACTACCCGACTCATAACCGTCTGCGGGACGTTATCCGAACCGGGGAACGGCATCCCCATCGGATTGCGCCCTCCCTATTTTACACCTCGACTCGACTAGATACGTATCATCGGTTCCTGTCCTCCCGTTGTATCCCCTCGTGCTACTGTTTTTCTCCGCGTTTGCCGGTGCCACGCTCTTACCGCTCTCTTCCGAGGTGGCCTTTGGGGCGACAATTCTCACCCACCCGAATAGCACCGCCTGCCTCGTGGTGGCGACTATTGGTAACACTCTCGGCATCACCTTCAACTTCCTGCTCGGACGCGGTCTGCTCAAGTGGCAGAGGTTCCAAAGACTCCTGGACCGTCCCAAGCTGAACTCCGCCAAATCACTTTCCGACCGCTTCGGCCCCTACGTCATTTACCTTTCCTGGCTGCCAATAATCGGCGATCCCATCACGGTCTACCTCGGAACGACTAAAATGTCGTTTCCTCACTTTGCCCTCATCGGCTTCACGCTGCGGTTCCTGCGCTACTACCTCATCTACCTTCTACTCAAAACGTAACCTCTTGGGGATAGGGCCACGCGGGAGTGCGCCCCCGTCAAATGATCCCCTTGGCTGGCAGTGCTCGCCCAAATGACTGGAGAGTCGTTCCGGCTAGTCGATAGGGCGAAATTCGCCGTCACTCTGCGTGGCGCGGCTGACCACCACGATTGCGGCCAAGGCTAAGATGAAGCCCGGAATGATCTCGTAGATCCCCGGGCCGCCCAGGAAAGAACTGTTCCAGTCCATCGTGATCCAGATGATCACAGTGAGCGCGCCCACCAGCATACCAGAGACCGCGCCGGCACCCGACATCTTAGGCCAAGTCAGCGCCAGCAAAATCAGCGGACCGAAGGCCGCACCGAAACCCGCCCAAGCATTAGAAACGAGACTAAGGACCTCGGCGTCCGGGTCGCGAGCCATGAAAGCGGCAATGATACCCACGGCCAGCACACTCACCCGGCCAACCGTGACGAGTTGGGCGTCACTGGCTTTTTTGTTCAAAAAACGGCGGTAGAAATCTTCGGTGAGTGAGGACGAGGACACGAGTAGTTGACTCGAAATGGTCGACATGATCGCAGCAAGGAGTGCAGCATAAAGGAAGCCGGTCACCAGCGGGTGGAACAACAGGTCGGACAGCACGATGAAGATCGTCTCGGGATCGGCGATATCCAAGCCGTTGCGTTCAGCATAGGCGCGGCCAAAAATACCTAGACCTACCGCACCCAGCACCGAAATCGCCATCCAGCCCATGCCGATATTTCGGGCTTTGGGCACCTCTTCAATCGAGCGGATCGCCATGAAGCGGACGATGATATGCGGTTGGCCGAAATAGCCGAGACCCCAAGTAATTGCGGACAGGAAACCGAAAAAGGTCAGACCGCTAAAGAGTGACAAGAAGTTAGGGTCCATCACGCGAAGGAGTTCGCTCGCCGCAACGATTCCGTCACCCTGTCCCGTGGTGAGAACGACGATGGGCATGATCACGAGCGCGAGCATCATGATACAGCCTTGGACAAAATCGGTGAGGCTGACCGCCAGGAAACCACCAATCACGGTGTAAGTGAGGACAACGGTCAATGTGAACCAAACACCGATAGCGTAGTCGCTCATGATCGACAAATTGATCAAATCACCAAACGCACTAGAGAACAATTTACCCCCGGCAACTAGGCCCGAGGCGGTATAAACGACAAAGAAAACCACGATAATCACGGCCGAAATCGTGCGCAGGGCCATGGCCTTGGTCGGGAAGCGGTTGGCCAGAAACTGGGGCACGGTAAGCGCGTTGTCGTAGCGTTCCGTTTGTTCGCGCAAGCGCGGAGCCACCACGATCCAGTTGATCAACGCACCGATGAACAGACCGATACCGATCCATGCCTCGATCAAGCCGGACGCAAAGAGAGCTCCGGGTAGGCCAAGCAATAGCCAACCCGACATATCAGATGCCCCGGCGGATAAAGCGGCCACCGCCGGGGGCAAATTTCGCCCGCCCAGCGTGTATTCCTCCGAGGTGGAGGTTGATTTCTTCGCCGCGTAAAAACCGATCGCGATCATTAAACCGAAATAGAGAAAAAGACTTATCCAGATGCCAATGGCCATGAGTTACTTTGCTGTGGTTATCGTTGAAGTGCTGAGAGCCCGCCGAAACAAACGCATCTAAGAAACGGGCCAAGAGCGTCCTTGCGCTCGTTCGCGCGGGGACAAAATTTGGTCAGGTCATTCGAGAGACGAACGACAATGTGTGGGTTAATTCGCGGTTCCAACGAGCTAAACGCTCCACACGAAGAGGTGAAAATATCAACAACCCCTCAAGGCAACAGCCCGGGCCCACCGTTGTCAACGGCTTCCCCGAAACACCCCGCCCCAAGTCCTTTACCCGCAGGGGGTCATTCGTCAGCGAACGTGGGATCTGGACCATGACCTCTGGGGGGCAAACCCTCTCTTTCGCTCAAAGCACCGGAGACCTGTCCATGACCGCCCGCGCCGTGCCTGAAACCGCCAGCACCGTGGTCGGACTCGGCGTTTTTCCCTATTCGGAACCAGCACCAAATGCCGCCGCCGAGCCGGCAAAGGGCATTGAAGGGGTGGAGAAGGTCCTAGGTCGTTGGTTATCAATTCCGCGTCGGGGCACGAAAAACCCAGGGCTCCTTCATCTGCGACTGAAAGTCCTTGGTAGCGAGGGAGGTATTGAAAAATGACTAAACTTTCCGGGGGAACGAACGCATTCTCCGGAGTATGATACCTTCTGCGGATGTCGCGCGAGCA
>Ga0335398_10010855_pt1 | contig 10303 bp, 8 predicted proteins | sample BON03_FD_205742 | JGI IMG/M metagenome (GOLD analysis project Ga0335398, IMG submission 205742) | Freshwater microbial communities from Lake Bonney liftoff mats and glacier meltwater in Antarctica - BON-03 (spades assembly) (version 2) | ecosystem: Environmental > Aquatic > Freshwater > Ice >... | reverse complement strand
CAGTCACGCGAGCATTCCTCCGTCACACACCAGTTGAAGTAAGACCGTTTATTATAACAAGGACACCGACATACTCTGCCGCCTTACTATTCTAAGACATACCGGTCCAATAAACTGGGTGGATCGGCCCAGCACCAGTGCAGATGAGCGGGATGTTGTCTGGGCGCCGTGCTGTCTTGATTGTGTGTGGGCTGTTGCAGGGTTTGGTCGTTTTTTCATTGACCTCTCGTTTCTTCGTGAACAGTCACCTTGATCATTCACGGGCTTGGATTCCTGCGTGCTCGCTTACTGCGGCTCTGATGCACCGCTGCTCTCCCTCCAATCTTTCTACAACTACGCAAGGGGCCGTTGTGAAGCTGCGCGGAGCTTCTTCAGAACTATGCACTCTTTTAATCTGATCAGTGTAGAACAGTAAAACTGGGCTTGCCCGCGGTCCGCGAACTGTTCTGGGGTATGTTGCGAACAGGGGATGGGGGGTGGAGGGGTATTGGTGTTTTAGGAAGTGGGTGCAATGAAGTAACAAAAGAGACGTGCAAAGCTTCCTGCATCTGCAACGGCTCCTTGCGCGTTCGCTGCCGCGCCGTCGTTCCAGGCGTGCTTGCGTGCGTTCATATGTACATTTTGTATGTGTGTGTGTGTATATGTGTATGTGTGTATGTGCGCGGACATGTATACATGTATATATATGCATGTGTGTATGTATTCGTACATCTATACGTTTATACACATGTGTGTGTGTATGTGTATGCATATTTGTGCATAGATTGTGGGTCTCGGTATCAGTGCTTCAGCGTGTGGACAGTGTCATGCATGCGCGTGTGTGTTCGTGTGCATATGTATGCGTATGCGTATGTGTGTAGATTTATATATATGTGCATGTTTTTGCAGTGAGTGTTGCATGCACTTTACAGGTGTTTTGGGCACTAGTGCATGGGCAGGTGTGTACGTTACACAGGTGTGTTTTTACATCAACGTACACATCTGCAAACACACTCGCTGCAGGTTGTACACATATGTGTATATGTTTATATGTGTGTATGTGCATGCATATGCATATGGATGCGTATGTGCGTCTATAATATAGCTTGACACTTTGAGGCGTTGTTGCTGAGATTTTCTATCTGTGCATACGTGTGCGTATGCATGCGTATGTATATGGGTGTGCATGTATGCGTGTATAGGTGCATGTGTATATGTATGTATATGTATATATATATGTCTGTGTATATGTATGCATATTCATTTATATACGCACGCGTGTGGGTGTACATATGCACTCGTGTAGGCGCATTTTGTTTATTTGTACTGTCCAATCTCTCTACTACATGCGCATATATTACAGGTGTTTCTTAACACTTGCATGCGTGTGTGGGGAGGGATTGGAAGTGGGGTTTGTTTCAGCTTTTTCGTGGTTAGCGCTTGTTACTGGCGTGGGAGGCTGTGTTTTGGCAGGGGTAGAGATAGGGGGTTTGTCTTGTATATTTCTCTATTTTTGCGGGTGTTAAGGTGGTGGGTGTGTGTGTGCTTGTATACGCGCGTACACACACATAAACTACTTGGGTACTTGATGTGAGCCCAGGTGTTGGACGGACACCTGGAGAGCCAGAAGAACCCAGATCGACTAAAGCGCATTATACATGTAGACCGTATAGGTGTACACAGTACATTTGTCTATATGTAAGCTGTGCTGCGGGTTTTGATGATCTGGGCTAACTGCTTTTTTCTTTTAACATGTCTTTTCTTTTTGGAAAAGTAGAAGATGTGACGACAAGCAGCAAATCACAGTCTCTCACTTCGGTGAGCATAAAAGACTGCACCTTGAGAGTTCCAAACAAAACTACTACATTATTTCTTTACGAGCAATAATAAAAGCAATCTTCACTTCACTGGACTGACTAAACGTTCCATTCTGTGCATTTGAAATTGGGATGAAATTGACAATGGCACGATGAAAAGAGCGACGTGTGTGGGACATAGAACAATACAATTCTGAATGCTTTCCCGTTCTTATTTGTGCGCCTGTATACATAAATGTACATGTATATTTACACATCATAACATAGGGGGGAGATGGCATAGAATGGGAGAGGGAGAGAGCACCAAATCTTATAGTGATATGTGTAAAAATTGCATCATCTTAATAGCCTATGGCTCGTGGATCCATGTCTGCATGCATATATATATATATATATGCATTAGTGGCCTGAAGCCTGGGTGCTCTCTCTTTCCTCAGTACAACAATCCATGACCATAGCTTCATGCGTCGTTCAATCCTAATGCTTTGCGACTCAACTGAAGTCGGGCACAAGACACGTGGAACAGGGCGAAGAAATGAATCTGAAGAAATGAATCTGGAGAGAGGAGCCAGCGCATGCTATTCCCATATAATTACTGGCGATGCACAGAGTTCTTTTGCCAAAAAATCCTGCTAAAATTGGGGTTTTTTTTCAAAAAAGATGGAACAATTTATCCAGGGTATCCATCATCGCCACTGCATGTGCAATGATTAGAATTTCAAATATTTGGTATTTTCAAATAACAAACTTCTACCTTTGTATATCAATTAGGCCACAAAAGCCTCGAAATGGCACAGGAAACTAGGGGGGTTTGTTTCAAACTTTGAGTGATGAAATCTCACGGCTGTTTTCGCCACTCACCTCGCTCGCACATTGGGGATGTTTTGTGAAATTCTGAACCAGGCTCACTTCGCCAATTCTCGTCAGCTTTTTTAGTTTTCAGGAAAATGCGTTCTTGAACATTGGATCAAAAATGATGATGTTGGGTCACATGATGATGAGAGCGTTTATTGTACCCATATGCATGTAGAAACACAGTCCGCACACATACACATAAACAGATACGATGTAGAAGGACACGGCAAAGCTTCTCGGCAGGGCTTCGACGCCGAGTGCTGCCTCAGCCTGGCAGCGACCGCCACTCACAACTAGCGTAGACGATGAGTCGCGATTGCTCCTTCATTCGCTGCAGCTTGTCACACGCTATGGCCACAAAGCCCGTCACATCTACCTGCTTTCCGTGTTGCACGACCCGGGGAGGAAAGATTTCCCCTTTTTTTCTGTCTTAGTGCCACTGCTGGGAACACCTGGGCTACAAGATTTTACTGACACCCTTCGCCTGGGCGCGAGGCAGCGTCGGGCAAAATGGCCTGAATTCTCAGGCTATCAAGTATATACTGTGAAAATGAGGTAAGCGCACTACAAAAAAGTATACTACTCTTTTTTGTGCCTTGTACCCAATCACAAGTTTGATAGGAATGATTTCGTGTTTTTGCTTAAGTGGGTGCGTTTTCTGTCGCATATGCCCGAAAGCCTGCGACGATTCTTGCATGCACTCTGAAAGATGTTTATTAATAACAGAAAGTCCTAAAACCTCTAGTCACTATAGGTACCAAATTTAGGTCCTCTACTACATCCCTTATACGGGATTGACGGTGTTCAGTTTGCGATTTCTCGTGTTCCTGTGTATACTGCGATTTCGAATTTATAAAGTTCGTGTTCTTAACGGTTCAGAGTAGAAGTTGCTTGCAACTAACTAATTCCTCTTTACTTAGGGGGCATGAAGGCTCATTGCTATGGATAGACATCCTATCTTTTTGTTACCAATTGGTATATTTTTGAGGTGGTTTGTTGGGTGTTTTAGTACGCTTAATATGTTCTCGTTCGTAATTCTCTCCCTGTTTAGTAGTTGTTAGTTAATACTAGTGTAACAAGGTCTTCAATGCTCTCTTTGATTTTGCAAAGCTTGTTGCAGAACAGCATTGTGCTTTGCATCGAAGACCCACCTCCTATCAAAAGCGTGTAAACATCAGATGTCGTGTGCGTGTGTGCGTGTGGGGAGCAGAGACGCTGCAACAAGAGCAGGACGTCAACAGCAGTGTGCGTTCAATCTGAAAACAGGGCCTCTCACACCTGATGATGCACGGGGAAAATGTGAAGCGTCGCTGTTGCTATGTGCGATTGATCGCGACGACATTACGGTACCCCCCTCCCCATATATGGCTGGTGCGTGAAAAATTGCACAAATTTGATTCTCATACTCACTTTTGTTGTACTGTACATCAGCGTTGACATACGAAGATGAAACGTGTTTGCCTTGTGTATTGGCTGGTAACACGATAGATTCGGTCTCGGGAGCGGCTGTTTCTTTGTGATGTTGTCCCTGGCGATCATACAAAAAAGTGATTAGTTTTCAGGTGTGTGGAACATAGCAATAGCAGCAGCAGCAGCAATCCACAGACAAAGCCAGAAGCGTGACAACAACACAAATGTATCCGCATGCGTCGAAAGTGGGGAAAACAACCGTACTATAGGCCGGCCAAAGATTAATTAATTAATGAATTAATGAATAAATTAATGAATTAATTAATCCATTAATTAATAAATTAATTGTCAATTCATTAATTAATTAATGAATTAATCCATTAATTCATTAATTAATTAAAAGAAGAAGATTCTGAGTTGTGATTTGTGAAAAATAGATTACATACTATATAAATAGGACACAGTACCCATTAGGACTTGGTCAAAAATTCTGGCCTGCGACGCATTTTGTTTGATAAGTCTTGCCTGCGGCGCATTTTATTTTACAACAAAATCTAGCCTGCGGCACATTTTTCGCACATCACCATCGCACAGCACCATGTCAATTCCAAAACAGTTTGTAAGAAACAACGTACAGCAGGGGGAATGCCTCACCCAAAGTCTACAGATTTAGACATGACCAAAAACTCCGATTACTTTGTTTGAAAGGACACGTCAGATCGCGTGGCTCGACGCTGTGACTACACCGTTGATAAGAAGCGAGTGAATCCTTGTGTACTAAAACACCTGTTTTTGGAGGGAGTTGAGCAACCAAAAATATCGCCAAACCCCGGAGATGCACTCTCCGACGCGCTGCTACTGTCACGTTTTCGAAATTTCGAGGCTGACGCCGCAAATTTTTTTATTTTTAAAACCGTGCTTCGCGCACTTCTAATTAATTCGAATTAATTTGGGCCCAAAGATTCTAACAAGTCTTTTCTTCACTGTGCGTCGAAAATTAGTTCACAGAAATAGCCTTTTTAAACTCCTCATTTTGCGTTGGAGGTGTCACGGTTTGATTTTATTTGCTTTTATTACTGGAAACAGTAGTTTAGAACCCTTGTTTGAAGGTCTATTATCTCAAATCCATATGGAGTTGAGTTCTCAAGTTTCGGCCGGAATTGAATCGGGAACCTGCAGATAACTATTTTTCTCTGTAGTGCCGCGCTCTACCCAATTGAGCTAAATTGACGATCGAGTCACTGAAGATCCTGTAGGACCCTTTGATTGTGTGGTGGCCTTGAAGCCCCAGGTGTAGCTCATAATTGGCCTGCAGTTCGCCATATCCAGACGTCCGGTTGCCCTGTTTCAAGACACTGGTATCCTGCTTCAAGTTTTGCTCGATGTATATCGTCTTGCGCAGGTTTTTGTTTCGGATGATCAGATCATAGTCGCCAGCATGCACAAGGCGTCGGTAGCTATGTGTAAGTTGGCACAGGATACCTGAAGATTCCGTCGGCAAATACTGACCTGTCGATAGGAATTGGTAACCATAATAGTGCGTGCACTTGCTCAAAAAATGTCGTGGTACGTCGATTTCTGGAATCTGCAGAATGTCTTGTCCTTCCCCACTCTAACCATACGACCACTCCATGTCCCCAATGGGCCCCACCACAAGATTCAGGAACCAGAATATTGGGATGTAGTTGAAGTTTGCAGAAACGAAATACAACAAAACCAAGCACCAGATAGTATGTAGTCGCCTCAAACAGGAAAGTCTGCAAATGCTCCTGCATATGCTGCGCTACACCAGTGTCTTGCAATTTGTTATGTTTGGGTAGAGGTGGCCTCCACAGAACATTCGACGTAGTTCTGACAGTAATAATCGAGGCTGCTTTGAAGAGCGCTGTCATTTTTATGTATGTATATTAGCAGCTGGTGATTACCAAGGCGTCTCTCTGTCCATAATTCACGCATCGTTAGTGAAGGCTACTTCGTGCCTATATCGCGTTTCCCAAAAACAAAATGCGCACACGCTCATTTACACAAATACAGGACATACCGCATTCGAGAGCGCGACATCAAGATCCACGTCATCGATGCGTTCCGATTGGCTCTACGCTATGTTTGCATAGCTTTGTATGCGAATGTAGTTTGTGCCCATGCTGTGACCCAGTCGTCGCAATCCAGACTCGTCTCGATCAAACGTTCGACCACTCACTTATGTTTTTCCAAGGTTCTTTTGAGAGATTTACATATTCAACAAACTAGTTTGTCCTGGGCTACATGTATGACACATAGGATGTGCGATGTCGCGGGGTTCTCTATGCTTGTGGATTTTCCATATTGGCTTAAGTGAAATAGAAGAACAGACACGAAAATCAAGAGATGACACGACCCCCGTTGGCTCTTCTGGCTCTTTTTCCACGGACAGCGCTCTGTACCTCTCTCTGTAAGGTCGTGCGTTCCTTCGCATTCATTGCTTGAAATCTCACATCTGTCGACCAATTCATTGATTCTTGTCCCAATTGAGCTAGTTGTTTGTGGTAATACTGCTGTTTCTGTTCTACACTCTACTCTGCGAAACACGGATCGTTCAGAACATCAATGTACATGTCTCGACCGAGTCTGGTGTCCTGTTGGTCTTAAAAATCAATCGCTGTTCCGTTTTCCATCCATCTGACCTCGCATCAATGAAATAGCCTCTGTCTAGAGGACGATAAGGCAGAAGATAGGAGCATAGCAATTATGTCTTTCTTTCTTTCGAATTTGTGAAAGCTCTTGGCAATGATTGCTGTTGCTTTTATTACTTCGTAAGAAATAGTCTAGTAGCTTTGCTGGAAGCTCGATGTGCTCATCGATGGCTCTTAGGATCCTGAGCAAAACTGTACCTGTTAAGATCCACGTCTTGCTAGGGGCTACAGTACCCATTGCTGAGCGTCACGGGATTGACAGGGTCGGGGCTACTGTCTGGGGTATTAGTCCAGACATCAATAAAACTCTTGATATCTTAAGACAGATAGTCAGATGTTGTCCTGCTGACGTGACCCATCAACATAATGTTGATTAGACCGTTGTCTCCGAGTCGACAATATCGACACAGCGACAAGGATACTGGGGCTCCCTATTTCAGGGCGTACGGGAAGTGTAACAAGCGTATACCAAGTTGGGATACTAAGCCGAGCGCATGTTATGCGATGGATCAACTCATCTTTGAGTGATTGCATTGAACCTTGTGCACGAAAGCCTTGAGAACACATTCTACCATATCCTCTCATTTACATTCCTACTGGTTGCACAGTAGCTATTTCTCGATGTACCCGCCTTTTCGTTCGAAATTTCCCGATTTTCACATATTGTGTATGTCATTTTTCTGGTTTTGTTTTGCTAGCATGAAATTCCACAACACACTCCCTCAGAGTTTCCTTCTGCCTTTCTTACTTTCGTTGTTTTCAAAAATCGACCTGAATTACAGGACCTGGAAGTTAATAGGAATGCCAACTACTAGAGCTCTGTTTCTTTTTTCCTTTCATCCTAAGGTGGAGAAATCCCAATTTCATCACTGGACTGAAAAAGATTTTCAAATTTTCCACCAAAATTAACCTCGAAAAGAAAGCATATGATTTTACAGCAAAGGTTTTGGGACTGGTATGTTGGAACCAATCTACATGGCTATGGGACGGTTGCCACGGTGGACGGGCTAAATCCCGTCTCACTCAGTAATTTACACAAAAAAAAAGTAATGTGAAATGTAATGCCAAAGAAAGAAAGGAAGGGATCACCTGGTATCGATCCTGCATCACCCTGACAAAAATGCAGAAGCCTTACCATTAAGCTAAAGATGACACCTCGCTAGCTTCCACACCTCCTCCTTCATAACCACCCAATCACGTCTATACATCTAAGACATCGGAATACTTTTGCATACTTCAACAGATTCCTTAAAACACGTAAGCGCGGATGGCCCTGACCGCCGGCACCGTTAGAGTTCAGGGTATAGGGAGGAATGGTTCAGGATCGGAGCCAGTGTCCGACGTAGAGAGGGCTGAATCTATGAGATTTGTTGAGCGCCGTGAGAGTACCTAGTTTATTACCAATAAACATTATGGGACGGACTTTAGCCCTAACCAAGCCGCCGTTTATAAAAGGCCTTTCAAATCGGTTCTAACTGTTGGCCCAAAACCTTTGTCAGGAAACCATAATCACGACATAATCACTCTCCGAAGCGACGAGAGGCCCGGGGCGTTCACTTGAGTGCTGTTACTTTCTTGCACAAATCTGTGCGAACATGAAACTGAATGCATTATAATGCAAGAAACAAAATTGATCCAAGCTGTATTGTTTGCGTGAAGCCTTCCGTGGTCCTTTGTCAAAACTACTCCACTTCATCCTGGCTTCTTCCTTTCGTTTGGCCGAAATTTCTCGAAATGGATGAGTCTTTCAGTAGCTTTCAATGTGTTTCATGCGAAAGCCTTTCTTTCTTTCTTTCTTTATTTCAAGCCCGATAGTTGTGGGCACTAAATTGGTCTCGCCCCCAGCGCGTTTCACCTCCCGACCCGAGGCCCCAGGGTCGGGAGTCGAGGCAATTTTTCGATTTTTTGGGTCGTCAGTCGACCATCGAGATGAGCATTCAATCTCCTTGATGCCAAGTTAAATGGTATGATCTATTTTACACCGTTTCCGTGTAAGATAGAAGAGACCAGAGAATGCCAATAAAAGGAACCAGCGCGGCAGAGATATGGAAGGGGGTAGGAACTCGGCAGCGCTACACATGGAGGCGCTAGTCGAGGTGAGTAATCACCCCTTTTTAAACCTTTCATGTATAGAGTCTGCCCCCATTTACGGACTTACGCACATATGCGTGTGTAATCAGACTGTTTTGTTTTTTTTGGTGTGGGGGGGTGGGAAAGGACCTGAGTGCGTCGGCAGATACACTCTGTTGTTATTGTAGTTTCGCCTTCGGTGCGCTACTGCTAGGTGTACTTGTCAGTGGGAAAACAACCGTACTATAGGCCGGCCAAAGGTTAATTAATGAATAAATTAATCCATTAATTCATTAATTAAAAGAAGAAGATTCTGAGCTGTGATTTGTGAAAAATAAATTACATACAATATAAATAGGACACAGTACCCATTAGGACTGCGTCAAAAATTCTGGCCTGCGGCGCATTTTGTTTGATAAGTCTTGCCTGCGGCGCATTTTATTTTACAACAAAATCTGGCCTGCGGCACATTTTTTTCACAAGCTTAAACCGGGATGCATTTGATCAAGTTTGAAGTTTGTTGTTCTGTCTACCAACTCATTAATGGTGAAAATGATTCCAACTCCAATACTGAGTGATCATAACGACATAATTTATACCAAACAGTAATTGAGGAAACAGTAATTGAGAAAGTGTCAAATAACAAACCCTTTGTCAAATCAAACCTCTTGAGATACAAATCGCACAGCACCAAGTCAATTCCAAAACAGTTTATAAGAAACAACGTACAGCAGGGGGAATGCCTCACCCAAAGCCTACAGATTTAGACATGACCAAAAACTCCGATTACTTTGTTTGAAAGGACACGTCAGATCGCGTGGCTCGACGCTGTGACTACACCGTTGATAAGAAGCGATTGAATCCTTGTGTACTAAAACACCTGTTTTTGGAGGGAGTTGAGCAACCAAAAATATCGCCAAAACCCGGAAATACACTCTCCAACGCGCTGCTAATGTCTCGTTTTCGAAATTTCGAGGCTGACACCGCAAAATACAAAACCGTGCTCCGCGCGGTTTTTTGAAACCGCGCTTCGCGCGGTTATTTTTAATTTATTAATTCGAATTAATTCGGGGCCAAATATTCTGAGAAATTGTTTTCTTCACTGGTACTTGTACACTCCTCATGCCCATGCCTAGATCCATTCTTGCACTGTTGTCTAGGATGAGCGTCTGCAAATCCTCTGTCTTTGCGTGCGGTGCAGCGGTCAAACTCTGATTTTTTTTTATTTTTTATTTTTTGAATCCACACTGCTAGCACGCCAATTACATCAGGAACGCACACAGATGGAGGCGCAGTAATAAGGAAGCCCGGAAGCGCCTGGCTCGAAGGCACTCCCGCAATGAATATTATTTTTATGTTTTGTTTGATGATTGTTGTTTTGAAGTAGACATTCGCATACGCAGATATACAAACAAAAGATAAATAGTACAAAACACACATGAACAATAACAGATTTGTTTTGATTTGTAATAAATCTAACATTTCACTTTGACATTTCAT
>Ga0335398_10010850_pt1 | contig 10305 bp, 15 predicted proteins | sample BON03_FD_205742 | JGI IMG/M metagenome (GOLD analysis project Ga0335398, IMG submission 205742) | Freshwater microbial communities from Lake Bonney liftoff mats and glacier meltwater in Antarctica - BON-03 (spades assembly) (version 2) | ecosystem: Environmental > Aquatic > Freshwater > Ice >... | reverse complement strand
CTGCAACACCTGCGCTTCTGTCCACGCCAGTGCGCCCTCATCCACATTGAGCAAGTCTGGGCGGAAAACTTCCTCACCGCCCAAGGTCGCGTGCTTCACGAAAAAGCCCACGAACCCAAACACGAAACCCGCGCCGGCGTGCGCACCACGCGCAGCCTTCATCTCCGCTCGCTCACCCTCGGCCTCTCCGGTATCGCCGACATCGTCGAGTTTCACCCCGACGGAACCGTTCTCCCCGTCGAATACAAACGCGGTCGCCCCAAAACCGACGGTTCTGACGCGCTTCAACTCTGCGCCCAGGCCCTTTGTCTGGAGGAAATGCTCTCCATTACCATCCCTGCCGGTGCCATCTTTTACGGCCAGACTCGTCGGCGCCAGGACATCCCATTCGATCAAACCTTGCGCGACGAAACCACCGCCGCCGCCCTCGAGCTCCACACCCTGATCGAAGCTGGCATCACTCCAACCGCCGTGCGCATGCCCAAATGCGACGCCTGCTCCCTCCTCGAACTTTGCCTGCCCGATTCCCTGAAACATCGCCAAAATACCCGCTCTTGGTTCCGCGAGCAGTTATCAGAGATCAATGAACAGCGTGCAGCGAACTAACAATCCAGCGTCTCCGACACATCATCAAACATGACCAATGAAACTCCCATCATCGAAAAATCCTATGCCTTTGCCATCCGCATCGTGAAAGCCTGCCAGTATCTGTCCGTGGCAAAACGCGAGTTTACCCTCTCCAAACAACTCCTGCGCTGCGGCACCTCCATTGGAGCTAATGTGGAAGAAGCCCAGGGAGGTATCTCCAAGGCTGACTTTTCTTCCAAGCTCTCCATCGCCTATAAAGAAGCACGCGAAACCAAATACTGGCTGAAACTCCTACGTGACACCGACTACTTCACTCCCCAAGCCGCCAATTCCCTCCTCGCCGACGCCGACGAACTCTGCCGCCTCCTCTTCTCCGCCATCCGAACCGCAAGACAATAGCAGTGAACAGTTAACAATGAGAAGATGGCAACCTCTACCACTGCTCCCTGCCCCCTGTTCCCTGCTCACTGCTCACTGAAATGCGCCAACACCTCAACACCCTCTTCATCACCCTCGACGATACCTATCTGCTCAAGGATGGCGAAGCCGTCGTGGTGCGCTTTGAAAAGGAAACCAAACTCCGCGTCCCCCTCCATAACCTCGAAGGCATCGTCACCTTCGGTTGGGACATCGGTTGCTCGCCCCAACTCATGGCCGCCTGCGCCAAATCCGGGATCACCCTCTCATTCTGCAATCCCCACGGCAAGTTCATGGCCACCATCAACGGCTTCACTTCCGGCAATGTTCTCCTCCGCCGAGCCCAATACCGGATGGCCGACGAACCCGAGCCTACCCTCGCCATCGCTCGCCATTGCGTCGCCGCCAAAATCGCCAACTCCCGCCAAGTCCTCCAACGCGCCCTCCGGGATCACGGTCACCGCCATGAAGACCGCCAGACAACGCTCACCACTGCGATCCAACACCTCAATCACCGGATCGCCGCGACTCTCCAAACGACCCACCTCGATGCCCTTCGCGGCATCGAAGGCGATGCCGCCGACACCTACTTCCAAAGCTTCAACCAACTCATCACCATCGATGATACCTCCTTCAAATTCACCACCCGTTCCCGCCGCCCTCCTCTCGATCCGATCAACGCCCTCCTCTCCTTCCTCTACAGCCTCCTCACTCACGACCTCCGCTCAGCCTGCGAATCCGTCGGCCTCGACGCCGCCGTTGGCTTCCTCCATCGCGACCGCCCCGGCCGCCCCAGCCTCGCTCTTGATCTCATGGAAGAATTTCGTCCCGTCCTCGCCGATCGCCTCGCCCTCTCCCTCATCAACCGCCGTCAACTTACCTCCAAAGATTTCAAACACGAGGAATCCGGTGCCGTCATCCTTCGCGACGATTCCCGCAAAACCGTCCTCACCGCCTGGCAACAACGCAAACAAGACGAAATCACTCACCCCTTTCTCGACGAGAAAATCACCCTCGGACTCGCTCCCCAAATCCAAGCACGCCTCCTCGCCCGCCACCTCCGCGGTGATCTCGATGCCTACCCCGCCTTCCTCTGGAAATAACCCCACTCAGTAATGAACAGTGATTACACCTGACTCCCTGCTCACTGTTCCTTGTTCACTGTTCACTGTAAAAAAATGTATGTCCTCGTAACCTACGACGTCGCCACCTCCACCCCCGGCGGCGAAAAGCGACTCCGACAAGTAGCCAAAACTTGCGAAAACCACGGCCAGCGCGTGCAAAATTCCGTCTTCGAATGCAAAGTCGAACCCGCCCAATTCGTCTTCCTCAAACAAGAACTTCTCGCCATTATCAATCCCGCCCAAGACAGTCTCCGCTTCTACCATCTGGGTAACAATTGGCGACGACGAGTGGATCACCACGGAGCCAAAGCCCCCTACGATATCGACGGCCCCCTCATGGTTTAAACCCTCCCGCGAACCCCAAGCTCTCGCCCCTTCCCCCAGAGGTTCGCGCTTTCCATAAGCCGCTATCGCCAAACGCAATAAATAAATCCCAAGCAGCAGCCCTCTCTCTGCCGACAAGACTACTCCCCCGGTTCGCGTTAAACCCACCCTTGCTCTTTGACAGTCAACAAGTTTGAACTTGCCCGTCGCGTCCTTCACGGGACGCGCGGATTGAAACCTTGCAATGGTCGGGTGATACCCCGCAACTCGAGTCGCGTCCTTCACGGGACGCGCGGATTGAAACCACGCCACGAGACCCACGAGGGCGCGATTCGGGAACGTCGCGTCCTTCACGGGACGCGCGGATTGAAACGCGTTAAATGGATCGGGATCGGCGGCTCGGGCGGGTCGCGTCCTTCACGGGACGCGCGGATTGAAACACAACCCGGACTCCTATTAAATGGCTTGGGGATTGTCGCGTCCTTCACGGGACGCGCGGATTGAAACATCTCTTCGTAGAGTGCCTTGCCTTCGGAGGTGGGTCGCGTCCTTCACGGGACGCGCGGATTGAAACATGGTATTGCGTTGGGAGTTTACGAGAGATGTGCCGTCGCGTCCTTCACGGGACGCGCGGATTGAAACATTGGAGCGGTGATGGGGTTTGGGACTGTGGCAGTGTCGCGTCCTTCACGGGACGCGCGGATTGAAACCTCCGCGATCTCCCCGCCGCCACGCGCCGCCAAGTCGCGTCCTTCACGGGACGCGCGGATTGAAACTGTCCTTACAAACACCACAGCGAGCTACACCACCGGTCGCGTCCTTCACGGGACGCGCGGATTGAAACTAGCCCCGCAGCAATTGCAGGAGTTGTTGGCGAGTCGCGTCCTTCACGGGACGCGCGGATTGAAACAGGTCTTTTTTCAGCGTTGGGAGATTGGTTTTGTGTCGCGTCCTTCACGGGACGCGCGGATTGAAACAATGAACTCACCAAATGGCCCACGTCCGCTTGTTGTCGCGTCCTTCACGGGACGCGCGGATTGAAACGGTGAGCACTGGCTTGAGGGCGAGGCCATCGTCGGGTCGCGTCCTTCACGGGACGCGCGGATTGAAACGGTCAATTTGGTCTGCGCCGTGGCGAGTTCGGTCGTCGCGTCCTTCACGGGACGCGCGGATTGAAACATCGGCACGATGCCGATATTATTACCACCACCGAGTCGCGTCCTTCACGGGACGCGCGGATTGAAACTTCCCGCGCTCGACACCCCAGCTGATCAGGGCTTGTCGCGTCCTTCACGGGACGCGCGGATTGAAACTTCTGGAAGAGATGCTCGCGCACGAGATTGCGCTGTCGCGTCCTTCACGGGACGCGCGGATTGAAACCTCCGCGATCTCCCCGCCGCCACGCGCCGCCAACTGTCGCGTCCTTCACGGGACGCGCGGATTGAAACTGTTCATTGACCAGAGCCGTCGCGGCTTCGGTCAAGTCGCGTCCTTCACGGGACGCGCGGATTGAAACTTGAGGATTGGATCCAGTGGCCTCGCCTGCTCGGTCGCGTCCTTCACGGGACGCGCGGATTGAAACATGACGAAGGCCGTCAAATTCGTCGGCGAGCATTGTCGCGTCCTTCACGGGACGCGCGGATTGAAACTCCATCCCGTTGACCGATCTCGCGGAGTTCACGGGTCGCGTCCTTCACGGGACGCGCGGATTGAAACAAACATTGGAACCTAACACAGTTCAAGCATATAATGTCGCGTCCTTCACGGGACGCGCGGATTGAAACACGCGGCCTGCAGCGCTTCAGTCGCACCGAGGCGTCGCGTCCTTCACGGGACGCGCGGATTGAAACAATCATGAATAAAAATATCATCCCTCTCACCTGTCGCGTCCTTCACGGGACGCGCGGATTGAAACAGCGCGATGGGCTTGCCATCGGCGAGCACTCCGGCGTCGCGTCCTTCACGGGACGCGCGGATTGAAACTTTGAGAATACCCAAGGTCGCCTGCGCTTCCTCGTCGCGTCCTTCACGGGACGCGCGGATTGAAACCTTTCGTTAGACGGCCTTGGGTGCGCTGAGGTCGTGTCGCGTCCTTCACGGGACGCGCGGATTGAAACGGCGCAGGATTGGGCGGCTTTATTGGCGGCGGATGTCGCGTCCTTCACGGGACGCGCGGATTGAAACACCGGCATCATCCATGATCATCACTTTGATCTGGAGTCGCGTCCTTCACGGGACGCGCGGATTGAAACGATAGCTTCCGAGCCGAAGTGAATTGCCGGATCGTCGCGTCCTTCACGGGACGCGCGGATTGAAACGATCCCTGCGCCCCGATTCAACGCGTCGTCGCCTAGTCGCGTCCTTCACGGGACGCGCGGATTGAAACTTTGGTCTGGATCAGGGCATCGGCCTCATCGGGGAGTCGCGTCCTTCACGGGACGCGCGGATTGAAACAAAAATTTCGTCAGGGCTAAAGTTATCTAGGGTTGTCGCGTCCTTCACGGGACGCGCGGATTGAAACCGGCGTGGGAGTGGGAGCCATGAACCATCGGCCCGTCGCGTCCTTCACGGGACGCGCGGATTGAAACGTCGATCACGCCGCCGACTTCGTCGCGGTCGATCAGTCGCGTCCTTCACGGGACGCGCGGATTGAAACACGATCCCTTCGCCATCTGAGACCGCGATCACGTGTCGCGTCCTTCACGGGACGCGCGGATTGAAACGCGTCCTGGAAGCTGACGGCAAACCGTCTGTCAAGTCGCGTCCTTCACGGGACGCGCGGATTGAAACACGCTCCCCCAAAGTGAGGCCGGGGTTGTTGTCCCGTCGCGTCCTTCACGGGACGCGCGGATTGAAACGTTTGTAAGCGTTGCCGAAGCCAACGCATTTGCAGTCGCGTCCTTCACGGGACGCGCGGATTGAAACTCAATTTTTAACCACTGAAAAAACATGCCAAAAGTGTCGCGTCCTTCACGGGACGCGCGGATTGAAACAGCCAAACCAAAAGCGAAGCCTACGAACGCTAGTCGCGTCCTTCACGGGACGCGCGGATTGAAACACCCAATCCGCGCAATCTGTTGTCATTTTATCGTCGCGTCCTTCACGGGACGCGCGGATTGAAACAAGCGATGCCGGGACTGTTGGACCTTGCAGCGGCTGTCGCGTCCTTCACGGGACGCGCGGATTGAAACGGCTTGCTTGGCACCTTAAGCTGGCTCGCCTCGCGTCGCGTCCTTCACGGGACGCGCGGATTGAAACAAATGCAATCCCGGATTGCCTGAAACAGGGACAGTCGCGTCCTTCACGGGACGCGCGGATTGAAACATGATTACGTCGCCGGGGTCTACTTCGATGGTTAGTCGCGTCCTTCACGGGACGCGCGGATTGAAACTTGGGCAACACTTCCAAAAATTTTAACATCCCCAGTCGCGTCCTTCACGGGACGCGCGGATTGAAACAATACCAACCAAATCATTCAAGCGATGCCGGGACTGTCGCGTCCTTCACGGGACGCGCGGATTGAAACATCGGCATCCATGCCCAGCTCCTTGGCAATCTTCGCGTCGCGTCCTTCACGGGACGCGCGGATTGAAACTTGAGCCATTTGCGAACCTCCTTTTTATCTAATTGTCGCGTCCTTCACGGGACGCGCGGATTGAAACGTCATCCAATACAAGCGTTCAGCAGTTGGGCGAGGTCGCGTCCTTCACGGGACGCGCGGATTGAAACGCCGCAAATCCATCTGCATCTGCCTACATTTTCGGTGTCGCGTCCTTCACGGGACGCGCGGATTGAAACGTGACACCTGCTGCAGACGGCGAACTCGTCACACTGTCGCGTCCTTCACGGGACGCGCGGATTGAAACTCGATACCCGCATTGCGATTGGTATTGAGGGTCGTCGCGTCCTTCACGGGACGCGCGGATTGAAACTTCCTGGCTCCGATCGATGACGAACGCGCCATCGGTCGCGTCCTTCACGGGACGCGCGGATTGAAACAGGCGTTGCGCGATGCAACGGAAGGAACCACGCTTGTCGCGTCCTTCACGGGACGCGCGGATTGAAACAATACCAACCAAATCATTCAAGCGATGCCGGGACTGTCGCGTCCTTCACGGGACGCGCGGATTGAAACGTCTGGTGAGAATTGGTTAGTGATGGCGGATGCCGTGTCGCGTCCTTCACGGGACGCGCGGATTGAAACGCGGCTGATGCCGCCGACTCGTTGATGTAGGCCCTGTCGCGTCCTTCACGGGACGCGCGGATTGAAACAGCGTAGAGAGTCACGATATCGAGTGGGTGCGGGAGTCGCGTCCTTCACGGGACGCGCGGATTGAAACAAGGCGGCGGCAATAGCACGGGCAGTCATAACTGTCGCGTCCTTCACGGGACGCGCGGATTGAAACAAAACTTGCCCCCTCGGGGGCGTCCCGTTGGTCCGTCGCGTCCTTCACGGGACGCGCGGATTGAAACAGCCAAACCAAAAGCGAAGCCTACGAACGCTATACGTCGCGTCCTTCACGGGACGCGCGGATTGAAACACCCAACCCATCGTCGCGTGGGAATTAGAAGACGGTCGCGTCCTTCACGGGACGCGCGGATTGAAACTGACGCAGACAACAGGGGCGTTGTGATGATGCGGGTCGCGTCCTTCACGGGACGCGCGGATTGAAACCATATCGGCTTTACACCGAAGACGAATTTGACGGTCGCGTCCTTCACGGGACGCGCGGATTGAAACGGCGTGAGAAGCATCAGCGCGAGGGCACTCTTGTCGCGTCCTTCACGGGACGCGCGGATTGAAACTACTGCCAGAGATCGTGCAACTATGTGCTCGGCGAGTCGCGTCCTTCACGGGACGCGCGGATTGAAACTACGGCTATCTCAAAGAGCAGGACGGCAAGCTCAGGTCGCGTCCTTCACGGGACGCGCGGATTGAAACGCACTGGGCTATATCGAGGTGGCGACTGGCGATGAGTCGCGTCCTTCACGGGACGCGCGGATTGAAACTGAGGGCCTGCCCATGTCCAATCGAGGCGGTCGGGTCGCGTCCTTCACGGGACGCGCGGATTGAAACGATCTCGATTTCGGCGGGGCGCTCAACCCCCATAGTCGCGTCCTTCACGGGACGCGCGGATTGAAACAAAAGAATCGGTTGCGCTGACTGTGATGCTTGGGCGTCGCGTCCTTCACGGGACGCGCGGATTGAAACTTTGATATCCGCGATCTTGGGCTTGGGCACGAGAGTCGCGTCCTTCACGGGACGCGCGGATTGAAACGTTTTCGAGTGCGTGATCACCCCGGCCGGGATCGCGTCGCGTCCTTCACGGGACGCGCGGATTGAAACTCTTATCCAGCTATCTTCACGGCAAAAGCTTTTGAGTCGCGTCCTTCACGGGACGCGCGGATTGAAACAAAAGCTTCGGTCGCGTTCGTGATGGATTCCCCGGTCGCGTCCTTCACGGGACGCGCGGATTGAAACAAAGCCGAGCTCACCACCTGGCTCGATAGTTTGTCGCGTCCTTCACGGGACGCGCGGATTGAAACGCTCGATGCGGATAATAGCCATCCGCGCAGCGTGTCGCGTCCTTCACGGGACGCGCGGATTGAAACGCAGCAACTGGCCTCGATCGGGCATCTCTACAGTCGCGTCCTTCACGGGACGCGCGGATTGAAACTCAAGCCCTGCGCAAAAGCGCGTCAGGGCTTTTGTCGCGTCCTTCACGGGACGCGCGGATTGAAACATCAAAACTGTCCCGCTACTGACCGCGCTCAAAGTCGCGTCCTTCACGGGACGCGCGGATTGAAACCGGAGTTGCCCACGGAACACACTGAAAACACGGGTCGCGTCCTTCACGGGACGCGCGGATTGAAACTACTGCCAGAGATCGTGCAACTATGTGCTCGGCGAGTCGCGTCCTTCACGGGACGCGCGGATTGAAACAAAGCCCAGACCGGAAAATGAGAAAACCATTCTTGTCGCGTCCTTCACGGGACGCGCGGATTGAAACCATCTCCCGATAACCTAAACCACATCAAAAATCATGTCGCGTCCTTCACGGGACGCGCGGATTGAAACACGAGGACGCGCGGATATCTGCCGTGATTGAGTCGCGTCCTTCACGGGACGCGCGGATTGAAACATTCGCTCGCGTCGTTGGCTGGTGTGTATTCGACGTCGCGTCCTTCACGGGACGCGCGGATTGAAACGGTAGCCTAGTTTAATGCCGTGCAGGGTGATGGTGTCGCGTCCTTCACGGGACGCGCGGATTGAAACACGTCTCGACCTCCTGATCTCTCGGACATTTGGGCGTCGCGTCCTTCACGGGACGCGCGGATTGAAACAGCCAAGCGATGATTTCCTTTTTGCGGGTGATGAGTCGCGTCCTTCACGGGACGCGCGGATTGAAACAGAGTGACGGCCAGACCTGTGACTTGATCCGGTGTGTCGCGTCCTTCACGGGACGCGCGGATTGAAACGAGTCAGGCGGTTGGGATCTCTGTAGGTCAGAATGTCGCGTCCTTCACGGGACGCGCGGATTGAAACGCGGCGATCTTTGCGAGGTCTAACCCGTCGAGGCCGTCGCGTCCTTCACGGGACGCGCGGATTGAAACTAAAGCCTTGATGGTTGGGGCGTGAGTCTTCTTGTCGCGTCCTTCACGGGACGCGCGGATTGAAACATTGCGGCGGGTGCGATTGCTTGGGAAAATATCCGTCGCGTCCTTCACGGGACGCGCGGATTGAAACTACTGATTACCGATTTAAGCGTGCCGCCACTATAGTCGCGTCCTTCACGGGACGCGCGGATTGAAACGCATCGGCTGCTTTTGGAGCGAGGCCGTGATCGCGGTCGCGTCCTTCACGGGACGCGCGGATTGAAACTACTTGTTAATCCTCTTCACCGGCGCGCTCGCGAGTCGCGTCCTTCACGGGACGCGCGGATTGAAACCAGCATCGGGCATCCTCCCATCAGCACGATCCGCGTCGCGTCCTTCACGGGACGCGCGGATTGAAACATCGAATCGAGACCGAGACCTTGGGCGACTTGGTCGTCGCGTCCTTCACGGGACGCGCGGATTGAAACAGTTTCGGAGAGGGGCTTCCATTGGCGGGTTTGCGTCGCGTCCTTCACGGGACGCGCGGATTGAAACCTCTCGATCATCATCAACGGCAAAGCCTACCACGGGTCGCGTCCTTCACGGGACGCGCGGATTGAAACCACGGATGATACTTGGCCAGGACAAACGCTCGATGTCGCGTCCTTCACGGGACGCGCGGATTGAAACTACGGCTATCTCAAAGAGCAGGACGGCAAGCTCGTCGCGTCCTTCACGGGACGCGCGGATTGAAACAAAACCCGCTTTTTCGGCGATCAATAACCCATTGGTCGCGTCCTTCACGGGACGCGCGGATTGAAACAGCACGGGGACAAAGACTACCGCCGACGTTTTGGTGTCGCGTCCTTCACGGGACGCGCGGATTGAAACCCGCGAAAACGGAGAGTTGAAAGGCCATCAGGGCGGTCGCGTCCTTCACGGGACGCGCGGATTGAAACGCTGGCGAGTCAGAGCTATGGCCACGGATGAAACCGTCGCGTCCTTCACGGGACGCGCGGATTGAAACCTGAGCAGGGCCTTGCAGATGCGTCTCCAGGAGGGTCGCGTCCTTCACGGGACGCGCGGATTGAAACACGCCCACCGATTTGAGGAGGGTCGCACCTCGATAGGTCGCGTCCTTCACGGGACGCGCGGATTGAAACGTTTTCGAGTGCGTGATCACCCCGGCCGGGATCGCGTCGCGTCCTTCACGGGACGCGCGGATTGAAACCACGTGTGCGGTATTTGAGCAGAT
>Ga0335398_10010844_pt1 | contig 10309 bp, 7 predicted proteins | sample BON03_FD_205742 | JGI IMG/M metagenome (GOLD analysis project Ga0335398, IMG submission 205742) | Freshwater microbial communities from Lake Bonney liftoff mats and glacier meltwater in Antarctica - BON-03 (spades assembly) (version 2) | ecosystem: Environmental > Aquatic > Freshwater > Ice >... | reverse complement strand
GTAAAAACTGAGACACTAAAAACAAAAAAAAGCAAACCAGCCTGGGTATTAGCCTCCCCCTGGAAAGTGGCCAATTAGAAAGGTGGTACTTTCACCTGGGCGCAAGCAATGGGATCTCGGTGAGGTTGTAGTTACCCCCGCATCCATGGGATACCCACTATCAGTTTTCAATAAAAACTCTACTCTCAAAGAAAAAGCAGTCTCTTGTGTCCTACACGATGAATTGGGTGCTCACCACCCACTTAGTCCATTGATGAAGTCGGGGCCACCCAAGAAAGCATGAAAGACCACGCAGGTTAGCCCAAGAAAGATGTTCCTTGGTACTTAAAGAGACTTGATTGTTGGAAGTTGTTAGCCCCAGGATGCATGCGAGCCCACAGACATTGTACATTGATGAAATGTACACCACCTAGAGTGGATTTCATCTCTGCCTCCATTTGCCCTACCTGTCTTGTCTTGCGTCTTGTGTCTTACAATGCCTGATATGATTAGTCTCCAACCAAAAAGAGTCTCATGTTATCCTATCCTAACAATATTACGATGATGTGTCACGGCATTGACCGTCAACGTCTGAGGTTGTTCTCCCCTGGTCATAATTTGTTTTGATGTTCCTGGCTAAACTTACTATGTACATATGCTAAATACATTGGACCCTCAGGCTGGCTGGAGAAAGAAATGGTCTGTATGCGCTCCCCTGGAGTGACTCCCCTGCCCATCTCTGCCCATGTTTCATGTATGTGCATGTTGCCTGGACTGTTACTTGTATCCATGTCAGTGTGTCATCTATGTCTCTGCCCGAGTCATCAAGTGCGCTGGTCTTTCATCTGCTCCCAAGTCGGTCACAGTTGAAATTGTGTTTTAGAAATATGCGAGCGCATCGTTGGAAGTGCATCTCAGTCACAACCCTGCTTGACGGGCGCTGCCTGGACACCTTAAGCCTATGGTGCCTTACCTACCCTAGTGCGGGGCATCATTCCAATCGGGCGCTACGTTCCTTAGAAGTTACGGAGATCTGTCTGTGGCCGCGGCAGCTTGTTAGCCCAAGGATACAGGCAATCCCACAAACATTGCAGACTGTTTTCACCCACTGGCGGGTCCCTAGCGGGTCCGCCTCCGTATGAGAATCCTCACTCTCGACAGGGCATGTGGTGCGGCGGCTACTATCCACAAAAAGAAACACCAAAATTCATGTGTAGTCTGTCCTGTCATGGTTGATGTAATATGTGATTCAGTAAGTATCTATTATTTATTCATTTATTGATTTAATTAAGATCTCAGAATCTTCGCTGTTTAATTAATTTACCTTTGGCCGACCTTGCGTAGGTTTGTTTGCCCTACTGGTAACAAAGCACTCAAATTTCTTTCCTTAAACAGACATGTCAGAGCGTGTGACTCGATGCTGAGACGACACCAGTTGAAAACAAGCGAATCACTTGTTGCGTATACTACCTCTTTTTGGAGAGAGTTCTGCAACACAACACAAAGCCCAAACCCCGGAAACGGTCTCTCAGAGGCGCGACTAATGTTATGTTTTCAAAATTTCACGGCTGAAGCCGCTTACAAAAAAATCGCACTTTGCGTGGTCTAATTACCGAATGAATTGCCAAGTTGATTGCTGAGTTGATTGCCGAATCGATTTGGGGCCCACGTTCTGAGAAGTGATGACATTCTGAGAAGTAATTTGCTTCACTGTCACCCTGTCAATCTCTTGTCACTTTACTTTTGATGTTGTAGTCCCCTAGTGCTGTGGGGATGTGACATTTGCAATCTACTCCAATGAGTCGAAAGAGTTCCATCTGACAAAAATGCAGCTTCATTTTCCGAGTCGAAAGAATTCAGACAGAGTGCATTGACGGCCTCATGTACCGGCCACATACGTCCACTTATTGAAACCTCTCAACACCTCTTCATCGGGTCTTCCCTGCTGGCATAGACCCAGACGGCTTCTCGTGTCCAGTGTTACTTTAGGCGGCTGGTAGCCGCTGTGTGACCACAGGCCACCTCTAAACCTGACCGGTTTCCCGCTGCTAAATCACGTGTACAGTCCCAAATTACTGTACTACCCTATAGGGTACATTTTGGTTCTACCTATTTTGGGACTATGGGACATCTCCTTACGTCCCCTGTTTTTTTTCCAAGTTCAAGGTTTCTTGATTTTCATGCGACTCTTGGAGTCGGCCCGGGTCGCAGCATCTAATCACTACATCTAATCACTAGGACTCCCGATTATGGTCCAAAACGCACCTTGAATCTCATAAATACCAAAAGACACACAGGCTACTGTCCCTCTTTTTGGAGAGTGTGTGAGGGAGATTTATCGATTTGGGGAATCCCATCATCACGTCACTATCCGATGGACTGTTAGAGTAGGGGACCAGTGAACACAACAAAGCTTGAGACTCGCTATATTACGCGCCCAGAAATATTGTGAGGGATGTGATATTTTTGCCAGTGAGATTCAATGATAATACCAGTGACCCTACAGTTTCCTTTTTTTCCTTCCTTTCTCTGAGCCATATGGAAGTTAAGAAAATATCAGCAGTATGCTAGGCGCTGTGGAACGCTCTCAACTTTGACCTTGAAACGCTCAAGTCTGTAGTGGGCGTCATTTATTTTTACTTAAATATCTGTTTTCAACAAACATAAGCACGGATTGCTTAAAAAGCTCCCAAAATGACATCTTATTTGAAAGTCAGACAACCAGCTTCAAAAAAGACCCAGACATCAGATTTGAAAAGTAAATGACCACAAACATGATTTTTGTAAAATCGGACGTCTTTTCTGAAAGTATGCCCAATTTCAAAAAGACTTTTATTCATGTCAGCATTCACAAATTTTTAAAAGCTTGTCAATTTTAAAACTTGCCAGTTGAACTTGTCTTTGCAAGTTTCCAGATTTTCCACAAAAAATACTTCCTTTTTGGAAGCTAGGGCTCCGTTGGGCCTGGTCCAACCGCAATAGCGCGCGGTGACGTCTGTTGTAACCCCCTCCGCAAGGGGTGGTTCGGTGCGGTAACCTTGTACCAGGAGGTTCAAAGGGAACATTACAGGATGATTGCCTGGCCACCGTTACTGCCGCACAGTGGCGACTCGGATGAACCTACCACCGGGACTTGCGCTCCACTTGGTTGTCTTTGCTCAATACTGAAAAGTTTGCTCAATACGCACAAGGTTGCTCAATACGCATAAACTTGCCACACACAAGCCTTTTCCACCAGTCCACGGGCCCGCTCCCCCAGTTGGTAGCGGGACACACGAGGGTGCGTCCAAGTTGACACACCCGAGGTTTGCGAGATCCACCACATAATTCGAAGTGAAAGCAACTTCCCTGAACAATTCTTGTCTCTCTTTCGTATCTCCACGATTCCTGATTTCAAGACTTGCATGTGTGTGGATACTCTCCCTCTCACAAAAACACACACACACATGAACACACACGAGCACGTCACACATGACCGACACAACTTGTGTCATCTCGCTTCAACACAGTCTCGGTAGCAGAAAGTAACAGAGACAAACACACTGAGCCTTTCTCTGTTTGAGCACAGCATTTGCCCCCCTTCCAACAGTTGACTGCAAGACTTGTCTGTCCGAAGCCTCAAACCAGACCTCGACCTCCCAGAGGTGACAACCCCACGCAGTTGATTTTGTCTTTCTTCACCACTGGCGTGCCCAGGCCTCTTTATTCTCACCTCAGGCGCCAAGCTTGATCACAACTATCATCAAGGGCTATTGGATCGTGAACTGTTTTTATTTCACGCTAAATAACAAAGTTTGCACTGGCCTGACAGCGGGGCCAGAGCACTGCGGATTTCGCTTTCTCTATAGTCTCTATGCTTACCCTCACTTTTGTTCACGGCAATCGGCTCGCAGGGTCGTGCACCGAGCATGTTGCACAAGTCTGGCAGAAGACCATCAAGCTCTCCTAGCGCTGTGCCACAGATCACACCTGCCACCACCAACACAATCTCGAAAAAAAGGAGACTGTGAACCATCCGAACGAACCATGTCAACCGTGATGCTGTGGGCTCGGCAGGCTGATCGTCCGCATCTGCTGCCTTCCGCCCTGTCGAGTTGCTGCCCCACTCAAATGCACTTAAGCACACGCCTCCTGGCGCGCAGGCAATCTGCGTCACCGAAGCTGAGCTCGACGGGCAGCCTGCTGCGGCCACGGCAGCTATCAACAACATAATACATCGCCATCCTTGATGAACAGCAAGCATCTTTGTGGTGGGTCGGTGGGTGTTGTTGTCTGTGGGGTTGGTGTCTTCCAATGATGACTTAATAGATCGTCAACGCCTGCGTCTTGCGACTACGTCTCGTTTTTTGCTTGGTTTTTTGCGCCACAAACACGAGCAACACCAACGGTTCGACAGTTGGCGATTTTTGTGTTTGCGTTGATGCTGTCGCAGGAATTCATGTATGACTCACACGCATGCATGAGAGATTCTTATACGTGTGAGCTCTGCCGCATGTGTCTGGGCGTGTGTCAAGTGCGTGGTGTGTGCGGCTGTCTGAGTGCGGCTGTCTCACTGACGAGCATGTCTCTCTCCCCGGTGTGGCGCATGAGGTTCTGTCTGTGCGACGCCGCTGCAGCTGTCCCTGCGCTCCCGCCCATGGTGTCAGCTGCGTCGGGGAGTAACATGCGGGTTGTCTGTGTTGCTCTATGTTTGTGCACGCGCAGCAAGCCCCTCGAGCGCGTCGGCACAGATGGCGGGCGGCTGCAGCGAAGCGCTCTCTACGCGCACGACCCTGTGGTGATGAAGGCGGCTGTCGAGGCGGAAGAGGCGCGGACATGGACCGGCTACGACCCGCGTTTTGCAGACGCAGGTGCGTGCACACACGTTCTAATGGTCGCAGACATAATGCCACGACCAACTGGACATGCATGCGCATGAATCGCGGCTGGAGGGAGGCGAGTCAGCAGAGAAGTGGGCACTGTGGAAGTCTTGAGAATGGTGCTTGCGCGCCATCGTGCGCGCACCTTATTTCTTTCTCTCTCTCTCCTCTTTCTCTCCCTCTCTCTCTGGCTGTAGGTTTGTCTCTCTCTCTCCCGCTCTCTCTCTCTGCTCTCTCGTTCTCTCGCTCTCTCGCTCTCTCGCCCTGTCGCCCTCTCCCTCTCTCGTCCTCTCCCTCTCTCGCCCTCTCCCGCTCTCGCCCTCTCGCCCTCTCCCTCTCGCTCGCTCGCTTGCTCGCCCTCTCTCTTTTTCTTGCTCCCCCTCGGTCTCTCTCGGTTTCTCTCAATCTCTCTCGGACTCTCCCATGCGCACGCACTCGCGCGCACGCGCGCGCGTGAGCTCTCCCGCTCTCTCTTTGTGTCTCTCTCTGTGTTTTTTATTCCTGCTCGCCCTGGCTAGCGTGAACCTGCCGCTTGCGTGTGCAAAGTCGTTTCTCCCCACATGCACTGTAACCGCTCGTCATCACCCACTGCCCATCACCCACTGCCCGTTCTTTGACAGAGAGGCAGCTGCAAAAGGCTGAGAAACGTGATGCTTCTAAGCAGCCTCAGCCACCATCAAATGTGTGGCGCAGTGCGCACAACTGCAAACGAGGCCTCCGAAAGCAGCGTGACGACCGAGCAGGTGCCTACGAAAACTAACCACACTCACACTTCAAAAATGCAAGTGGTACACGATTGGTGCACGGCAGCACCTCGCATACGCCTGCGCGCGCCTGCCCTGCCTTTCGACCCACAGTGAATTCATCGTGTTGCCTCATTTTTCTGAGTACTGAGCGTGCCGGAAGTGCACGGCAGGGTTGCAATGAAGTGTACGTCAGGGTTGCAATGGCCTTGCTTACATGCAAGGTCGGACGGGTGCTGTTTGATACATCTACATGCATCGCTTGCCTTGTTTCATGCATCTACTTGCATCTGTTGCGCAGGCGACTGTGGTTGCAAGACACGGCATGTAGCCTTTCTGGAGTACATGCAGGCTCAAGATGAAGAGACTCAAGGTCAACCACTCTCTCAGCACCTCCACCTGCGTCTTCCCTGCATCACTCCACGGCGCCACCCAGAAAAACAGAAGGAACCCAACACGCGCCGAAAAACACGGGAAGGTGGTATGAGAGTGGAGATGGTGCCAGGAGACATGACGAAATACCGTGGCGTCAATGTGGCATGTGGCGTCATGACGACGTCTGTGCCTGCACTGCACCAAGTGCACCAGGAGGTGCTTGACGCATACGGCCTCAGTCCTCGCTACGAGCCGGGCTGTCACGCGTGCGAAGACAGTGGTGGTAGACAGCAGTTGGGAGATAGACGGAGTGGAAACGAGGATGGAGTTGCTAAGGTGTGGCGCTTAGCACCCGTGTGTGGCAACGGCAGGTCACGAGGCTCGCAGTCCCCAAGAGTTGTCCTCGAGGGTGTGCTTCCTGCCGTCATGCTCAAAAGCATGTGGTCGTTGGCAAAGGAGGTGCTGGCAGCAGATGGAGTGAGGCATGATCCAGACAACCGTCCATTCTTTGTTGACAAATTCTCAAGGGCACGGGTATACATGAGGCAGCACCTTGACGAGCAGCACGACAGCAGCCTGTATGACACCAAACGCACTGCGCCTTCGCCTAGACGCACTGCTGCTGCCATTCCGTTGCGTCCGCACCCACAAACCGAGGCACAGGTTGATGTAGGCGGCGGCAGAAAGGCAGTTGAGGCGTCAGAGGTTGAGCTCCATCAACATCTGTGGCTACTCCAACAGTCGCTGTCACGGCAACATGTGTCTCTCGACACTCGCCTTGCGCACCTCATGACCCTCAAGACCAAGGGTCTTGGACAGGCTACTCAGATGGCTGTGGACCATGGTCTCGCCTTGCAGTCTCACGTTGCAACGCAGATGGTGAGAGTGGATCACGAGATAGCGACTTTGGGCGCTCGTCTCATGCACTCCAGTCAGGCCCTGGCACTGGCGGACATTTCCTGGCGTCCCTCCCTCCTCCACCCGTCTCTCCCCTTGCAAACGCAGGCAAAGGCATGCTCAAGAGGACGCCTTTCAAGAGGACGCCTTCAAACGCAAGCCCCAAGTGTACTTGTTGGTCCCACCAAGTCTGCATTCACGTGTGGTCAAGGAGCCAGAGACGTTGCCTCTCGCTCACTTCCTCCAATCACACTTGACACACTACCAATTGGGGTAGGGCACGAGGAGTTAAGGGAAACACATGGTGACACGGCTAATGCGCACCATGACAAGTTGCATGACAACTTGCCCCCATACGCCCATTCCACCGCATTACTGTTGCAGGTAGACAGCGCATTACTGTTGCAGGTAGACAGACAGGTGGTTTGGGTGGAGGAAGAATTGTCAGATAGCAAGATATTACGATTCACAGACAGCACCACTCTATCTCCACAACTGCTGAGGACGACGTCGCAACACACGCAAGAGCGTCTCTCTCCACAAGATACCTCTCGACAAGATACCTCTCCACAACATACCTCTCCACAACATACCTCTGCAACCACCAAGCTACCGCACCTTGCCAGGCCGCCCGCGTATCAGTACTTGAGCGGCAATACCCCAGAAGAAAGTCGCGGGGCATGCATCTGGAGGCAGATGCGCACTGCCAGTCAAGATTTGAGGGCCGCAAAGAGACCACTCGTGAGTGACGCCAAGCCATCGTCGCCAGAAGCAAAGAGGATTCCCAATGCCGACACGCCGACGCTTGAAAGCGTGAACCAATGTGTGAGCGGAGCGAGAGCGAGTCCTTTCGGAGGTGACTTCTCTTCGCTTGGTGATACTCTATCGAAACTGAGGCACGCACGACAGGCGCTCAGTCCCGATGTCCCGTTTGGTTTGTTCAGTTGCCGCTGACTTGGAATCATACAAGTCCTTAATCATACAAGTCCTTAATCATACAAGTCCTTCATCTTACAAGTCCTTATCCAACTTGCCCCTAAATGAGTGTGTTTCTGCACGTTATCACCCATGTACCAGCTCGATTTTAAATAACACATGTACCAGCTCGATTTTTTTTCCCAAGAATCCACCGTGTCACTTGGGCTATAGGAAAACGGGCTATAGGAAATCATAGTCCTCAACAGCGATACACCACTCATTGACCACTTAGTCATGAGAGAGTTCGTGAACGAACCTTTCCTAAGACTGGGCTTTCTGTCACGAACTCTCTCGAGCTAGGCGGTCCGCTCACGAACTCTCTCATGATTAAGTGGTCAATGAGTGGTGTATCGCTTCAACGCGGTGGCGTAAACTGCTAAGGGCAGAGGACTAGGTAGTCGAAGATAGACGAGAATTCGGCATGGATTTGAAGGGAACGTGCCTCTTGACCGCTTTATGTGGAACACTTTAATGAAATAGAAAGGAGTCTGTTAGAGACGTGATGTGGAGGGGTCTTGTAGGGACGTGACGGCTTATTCGTGACTGAAGTTATCTACTAACTTCCCGTGTCTCCCTCGAGAATCTGGCAAGGGCAGAGCACTCGAAATAAATGCAAGACGAATAGATGCAAGACGAATAGATGCAAGACGTGTTGAAGCCAACTGTCTACCAATGAGGAAGAAAAAGTATCAAATGAATACATGCAGAAGAAAATACTACATAAAAACAGAAAAGAATGAGTTGTGGTCCATGATTCAAGGATCAAATTAATACACACAAAAGAAGATACTACACGGAAACAGAAAACAGTACGCTCCCGTAACAAACTATATTTGGAGAGGACTGTAGGGACCTAACACAAATAAACAAACAAAAGTGCATTGCGGCACGAAAGATCTTCCAGCGTGCTGGCAAGTGACCGCGACCTGCGCCAGGCCTTCTGACGCCAGGATCACGACTGCCACCTCGCTCTTCATTGGTGTGCTTCTTTGCTGCGCTCAACGTCTTCAAATCTCGCGCACACTTCCGGAACTCCACTGGATCCGTAGGCGTAGGCCCCACGACCGCACTGCTACCTGCTCAAGTTACCTGGTGACAAGCGCTGCCCGAGATCAGCGCCAGGCCCTCTGACGCCAGGCCCGCGATCGTCGCCTCGTGCTTCACTGGTGTGCCCCTCTGCTGCGCTCTGTGCCTCCACATCTCGTGTCCTCGTGCGGAACCCCATGGGGTCCGCAGGTGTAGCTAAAACGACCGCACTGCCAGCTGTTCGCGCGCTCCCCGACAACTGCAGCTGCGTGCACTCGATCTGCTCTCCTCGCCCTGCTAGACCTTCGCCTGCCTGGCTCCGAACCGCCCTGCGCTTGACTTTTTTATTCGTTGGCCTCTTCACATGCCAATCTATACGCACATGTAGCACTCTCACCTCACCCGAACTTGGCCTGTATGCATGCGGCAGCGCACGCACCTTCAATTGCTGCGCCCTGCCTCCTGCTACTTGCGAACGCTGGCCTGCTGAGCCGCACCTGATGCCCCAACCACCTGTGATTGCAAAATCCTGCCCAAATCCTCGTGCCCACAAGGCCGAGGTGCACTACCGACGAGGGACTCTGGTTGAATCCAGACCTTGTTGGCAAGTGGTCCCACTCCCCAGCCCTGCCATTCCTCCCAAATGCCCAGACGAGCACCACCCTGATCCTGAATCCTTCTGCCACTCCTCCCTACTTCCGTTTCCTCGATTTTCCCAACACTCCCATTCTCCCTGCACGTCCGCTCTCCCTCTCTATACCCCCTGGCAGATCATGCCGCGCTCTTTACAATCCACGTCTGCAACAGCGCCTTCATGCTGGCACACCTGCCCCTCCTCCGGTGATGATCTCGAGTGCGACACAGACCTTTACTCGCATTACCTTTCCACAGGCAACCCATGGCCTCCCCCCGCCCTGTCTATCAATGATACATTTCCAGACATGCAAGGCTGAGATGAAACTCTATGGCCACTACCCCATCCTTGTTGGAGATAATGCCTCTCTCCTTGTGCCCGCCACCTTTGGGGAACTTAATTCCCTGAGCTGCCCGGGCCGCCAATACCACACCGGCCTCCTCCAGATTGCCACGAATGCTATTGATGACGCTGCCAAACTCCACAACGACAATCTCAACACCACGCTCCCTGAAGAGGTACATGCTTCGCTTAAAGCATATCTTGCCGACGCCACCAACTCCTCGCTGCACGACGAAGTAGCCCAGCATCTTCTCTACCCTGCCTTCAACATGCTTGTGCCTGGCATGGGAGTCGAGTTGTACGGGAGCCAGCAAGCCGACCACTACACTCGCGTTCACAATTACTGCTTTCATGTGAAACTGTGTGAGGTTTTCGACGAAACTCCTCTTCCGGTTATGGGGCCGAAAGGATTCCTCACGAAGGGCATCTCCTTTTCTCCCTTCATGCGCATCAAGTGGCCAGAAATGGGTGACTTA
>Ga0335398_10010842_pt1 | contig 10310 bp, 9 predicted proteins | sample BON03_FD_205742 | JGI IMG/M metagenome (GOLD analysis project Ga0335398, IMG submission 205742) | Freshwater microbial communities from Lake Bonney liftoff mats and glacier meltwater in Antarctica - BON-03 (spades assembly) (version 2) | ecosystem: Environmental > Aquatic > Freshwater > Ice >... | reverse complement strand
GAAGGCGTTCTTAGAAGCGAAGAACGGATTGTTTTTGATTTGCGGAGCGACTGGCAGCGGCAAATCGACAACAATTGCCTCGATGATCAAATGCCGCGCCGAGCGTCGTCGGGAGCATGTGATTACATTTGAAGATCCGATCGAGTTTATCTATCCCGAAAATTTCCCGTCGCTGGTGTCCCAGCGCGAAATGGGGAGTGACGAGCACGACTTTGCGGGTGCGCTGCGATCTGCGTTGCGCCAGGCTCCGGATGTCATCGTGATCGGCGAGATCCGGGATGGCGAAACGGCGGAGATTGCGCTACAGGCAGCAGAAACCGGACACGCAGTAGTGGCGACCCTGCACACCTCGTCGGCATCTCAAACAGTGAGCCGGTTTCTCAAACTGATCCCGTCGGACCGCGTTGAGACAGCTCAGGCGACGATGGCGGACTGCTTGCGATTAATCCTTTGCCAGCGGCTCATGCTTGATCAGGAACAAGGCAAGCGCTTCCCCATTCATGAAGTCCTGTTGCAATATGACGGAGTTATCAACATCATCCGTCGTGGAGAATTTAAAAAACTCGATCAGGAGCTTGAGACAGGATGGAAACGGGGCATGAACAATTTCGATAAAAGCATCGAATTGCGCGAAATCGAAGGATTCAGGAGCAGTTCTCCCAAGCCGACTGGCTTCAGCCATGAGGAAGTCGAGGATTACATCGAGCACCAGAGGAAGATTGAAGTATGAAGCTGGGTGACCTCAAATCTGTCCTCACATTTGCGGCATTTCGTTCAGAGCCTGACGACCGTAACGCTGCATGGAATCGGCGTTTTTCAAAGCAACGAACACTCTTGCTCAACGTAAGTCGTGGCCACACGTCCTGGAAAATTCTATCCAAGTCCGGAAAGATCACGGATGGAGGATCGCAGGACGGAGATTTCAAGGAGATCATCACCAGCATGGCTCCGGAATGGAAGGCGCAGATCGACGATGGATGGTGCTGCGTATCGATGAATACCCGATACATCTTGAGTCTCGAGACCAACGTGTCACGCAAGCCGGGCGCGGAGGAAGTTATTCGCACCAACCCGCGGGCGGTCTTGGGAGCCCGATATGAAAAGGGGAAGCGCTATGCTTACACCAACAATCCAGAAAGCGGATCGACCATTCTCCTCACTGTCGATGAAGATCAAATCAAGCAGTTCGAATCCCTGCTGACGTCCTCGGGATTTAAGATCGGAAGACTGTGTTGCGGCACTTACGCAATGATGCGGCGACTACTCGAGACCGCGCATAGTATTAAAGAAAAGGAAACGAACCCCGCAAAGATCGAGCAGAAATCGTCTTACTTGGATATTGTGTGCTGCGATGGCTCGATTTGTGCCATGCTGGAAGGAGGCGAAGTATGGTCCGAACTTCGCTCCCGCAGCGATCTATACAAAGACGGTGATTATCAACCGGCCATGGACGTTCTTTCGCCGCTCATTGCGCGACTTGATGAAGAGTCACAGATGCGATTTGTAGCAGACAACGATAGCTCGCCGATTCTGGACGCGCTGCGATCCCAATTCCCGCAGGCAGATATCACTGACTATTCTCAGCCGGACCATCTTTGGAGGGTTCTTATGGATTCCTGACAATGTATATCGCGCCACAAATTACTCACGATATCAAGACCGAGAGGGCCGATGTTCTGCCGCCCTTACCTAATGTCTTGCGGATTATTCCGATTATTTTTTACGCGATCGCCGCGCTATCGTTGGGGCTTCTTGGCCTCACGGTGTATCAGATCCGAGGTGCTACTGTCGGCTTGGAATCCGCACAGAAGCGTGCTCAGGAAACGCAACGGCAGATTGAGGAGACGCGCGCTGCTCGGGCGACTCTGGAGAATCGTGCGAAGTTAGCGGCTAACGTCCTCCAGTGGGTCGAGGGTGCGACCGCATTACAACCGCTCGCCGTAGCTCTCGGTCGGAGCATGGGCACAAAGGCGGCCCTCACCGAGTTGACGTTAAGCCGGGACGAGAAGGCACCACGACAGATCCAGCTTGCCTTGAAAATGCAGAGTGCGGACGCTTTGCAAATAGAGTCCACAATCGAAGCGGTTCGGCAATCCAGCTTCCGTCCATTTTCTGCCAAGCAAAGCCAAGAGGGCAACCGGGTAAGTTATGAAGTGAGTCTGATCCATCAAGCAGCGCCAGTCCCCAAGGAAATCTCTGAATCAGCCCCGGCAAATGAATAGAAAACATCTTGCTGCCATCATTGTAACCCTACTCATAGTGGTCTTCTTCCAACTATCGATGACGATCCGTGCGCGACTGTCAAAAATCGAAAAGGAACTGCTGGATGCAGAAATGTCCGCTAATTCTGCTGCGGCGTTGTTGGTTGGAGAGCAGGCGGGACTTAAAAATATGCAGGATAACTCGGCGGAAATGCTTGAATTTCTAAATCGCTGGGGCGATGCGATGAGCATTTTCGATACTCCGGATTCCGGGGAGTTGGCCGTGGCAGCCCGTGTGAAAGACGCGGAATTGGTCACGTTATCGCAGCGGTTTGAGGTTACGAAAAATCAAAATGAAAGCATTCCTCGACTGATTCGGGCTCATCTCACTTTTGAGGATGATTACGCCAAGACACTAAATTGGATCGGCGCCATAGAATCCGAGTTTCCATCGTCGCGGGTGACTAGCCTGAAAATCATCCGTGGGGAAACAGGCAACGACATCCGGGCCACCCTGGTTTTGGATCTTCCGCTACCTTTAGCCAGAATCACTGGCACGCCATGAGAATCTCTCTTGCTTACCTCTTGATTATGCCAGCAATCATTGCGTTGCATCAGGATCTTGCCGCACAAGGCTCCTCTGTGGGGGGGCTTCCATCCTCTCGCGTTCAGTTGCTTTTGGACCCGTCGGATCGCAACCCTTACGCCAAGCAGGAAGTTCCAAAGATCGAGGTCAAAGAAGAACTCACCGATGTGGAAAGCGAGGAGAGTCGGATCACCGCGGTCCTTGAAACTCTGCGTGTCGTTGGGCGGACTCGGTCGGAGACGGGTTGGAAAGTATTGTTAGGTGACCTGATTTTGGAAGCTGACCGGGAACTGCCGCCTTTGGTCGATGGGCAGACGCGGGTGCTGCGCGTGGTCGATATTTTTGACACAATGATTGAAATCGAATGGGTAACTACGGAACCTACTGAAACACCCAAGCGGTCCTTTATCCCGGTGCGATTGACACCTGCGGTCGCTACCGCTCTGGCCGGCTCAACGGATGCCGCCCCGGTGGTAATCACACGCACGGCAGAACCGATTACCTCCGCTTCTGATGGGTTGCCAACAACCAAATAGGAGATTTCGCCGATGCTTCCGGATGGGATTCTCCGGCGGTTTTTCGATGATTGAGTTGCTCGTCGCGCTCGCGATCGGTGCCGCGGTGCTGACTGCCGGGGTGATGATTTTTCAGAATCTCACGGTCGGTGCAAAATCGTCAGGCACTTACTTAAACGTGACACTTGGCACTGATACGCTGACCGCGTTTTACGGGATGAATCAAACGGCGCTTGATGTGTGGGTGGCTCCGAATTACGGGAGGCGGATTGCGGCGGATGAATTAAAGGATCAATTTTTCGCCGATGTGGGTCGTTCGACCGCCGTTTACTGTCTCGGGCGGGCTGGAGGAGTGAGGAACGAAAACCATCCAACGACGATTTCTGTGCCCGCGGGTTTTGATGGACGGTCGTTGGATTTGCCCGATGCATTTCGTCTCCAACTGGAGGCATCGCTCGCAGCGACAATTGGGGTTTTCACCGCGTATCGTGGAGCTTCGAATGCGCCAAATCTGACGATTTTTTTGCTTCAGCCTTCTGCTGAAATCGATGAACTTTCCGTGCTGGCGATCTACGAGGTGGATTTAATTACCACGAGCACGCCCCCTGGCACTTACGCCAGTGTTCGGCGATATGTCGGCGATACGCTTACCGGCTACTATGACGTGTTTTACCAGAACTCCAGTGCGGTGGCATTTAGTCCGATGGCCGTCTGCTTTGAACGGCAAGCCCGAACATCCCTCGTCGAAGGAAGCGCATTGGATCGGTTGAAAGTGGCAGCCGAACGGCCATTTTATTTTGTTTGGTGGCCGGATCCGGCAATGCCCGCATTGACGCCGCAAGCAGGGGGCGGGTTCGCGACTGCTGATCCGCGGGCAGCTTACGCGAATATGGGCGGTCAGACCGGATTGTTTTTTGTCGTGCCGATGTTTCCCTCGCTATGAAATCAACCGTCAAATTCCGTAGAGATTCGGGCGGTGTCCTACTCGTAGTCTTGGCGATTGTTATGGTTGCTGCGGCTATTACGGCGGGGTGGATTTCGGTGATGACGGCACAACTTCAGTATGCCGAACAATATTTCACATCGTCAAAACGTCGCGTGGCTCTCGCAAATGCGGCCGCCATGACTCGGCAGTATTTCCTGACCCAGGTGCTGACCAGAAGTTCCGGGCCAGGGGCTTCGGTTGACCTTGGCAGTGGTTGGGGCGCCGTGATAATTCCCGCGACGAGCACCACGCCATTAACGACGTTTCAAAAAGCGGCGGGTTACAACCATTTTTCGCCAGGCAATGGCGACGGTTATTCGCAATCTGTCTCCGCCGTTATGAGCGCCGGATCGGTCTCCCAGAGCGTCACGGTTCTCATTAATTCTCGGTCGCCTGTGTTGAGCGGGATTCCCGTAGTCATGAATTCACCCAGTGTCTCGCTCTCGGGAACAGTCGTCAATGAAGGCGCCAGTCTAATATGGCAGCCTGCGGGTTCCTTTTCCTTGCGGAGCAGGTCTTTCTTTCTGCCCGCAGCGCCGTCGAATGCGATTGCAGGCAGCTCTGGAGCAGCCAGCGCTGCGTCTAATTTCCCGTTCGTCCCGATCACAGGAAGTGAATCTGGGGGATCCGCTTCCTACGTTGGCACCCTCAATGTCATCCAGAACGCATCTGGCATCAATTCGCTCTCAACGATGGCGGTGACGTCTTCCCCGAATGGCTTGAATATCATCGACGGATCGGTCTCGTTTAACAGCAATGGTGTCGTGTGCAATGGAGCCGGTGTGGTTACGATTGCCCTCGCCAACCCTGCTTTGGGCAATGTGCGAATCACAAGAAACGTGACCAATCTCATATTCACGGGCCAGACGACTGCCGCCGATCGCATTATTGCGGGTAACGCCGCCGCGGTGCTCGTGGTGGTAAATCAATCGTTGCCTCCCGAACTCACTGACATCGAATTCAGGCAGTCAAACAACCGAAAACTCGCGCTTGCTATCAAATCAAATTCTGGTGCAGCCGCGGTGCTTCGATTTCCTCAAAGCGGTGTCGGAGGGTGGCGACTGCTTCTCACGTTGGAGTCCGTTCCAGCGACGATGCAAATTAGTGGGGGAAGTCAGATTCTAGTCGGCGGAATCCAGTCAGACCGAGCCATGGCAGTAACTGGTGGATCGCTAACAGTTGCGCAGGAACCTGACCCAAAACTGCTGGAGCGTCTGGCAGCAAGGGGCGGCTGGTTGGAGGTATTCGTGCAATGAAAATCCGGGGAAAATCCGGGTATTCGCTCATCGAGGTGTTGATTGCCGCGGCTGTCCTCATGATCGCAATCGCTGGCGCGGGCTCCATGGCGCTTACCGTCACGACACAACAAGAGACGAATGCCGTCATCGCGCGAATCTCGAATTACCACGAGCAGGCGGCGCGGCTTTACCAACTCGGGCTTGCATCCAGTTCGATTGCTGCCGTCCTCCCCGGAGATCCGGCATTGGTTTCACTCACATTTCAAAATGAATCGCTTCAAGTGATGGCTGGTATTGGCACTGTCCAGCGCGCTGATTGCGTTCTGGTTTTTCGCCCGTCTGCCGCAACTGAGAGCTGGAGTGCCGGCACTTGGAACCCCGGAGATGCATCCGCGAGGACGACCAATTCCATCGTTGTCGTTCGTCCGACGATCCGTTGATTTCGTCCATTGGTTTCGATTTCTGATCATGCTTAAAAAGGTTTCCCTACTTGATACCGCCAGCGGCAGGACGATCTCAATGATCGTTGATTCCGATGACGACGAGATGGCCGTGCTCGGCGCCGGTAAGGCGCCCAACGAAGTCGCGACGGTCACATCGATTACCGGCGCCGATGAATTCGTTCAGCGGCACACGTGGAAAAAGCCAAGCATGGAGGATCGCATTGCCCTTTTTGGGGGGCTTGCGAGATGTTTGGACCGTAATATCCCCGTTGTAAAGGCTCTCGGAATGCAGGCAGGTCGCGTCGCGTCGCCGTCTTACCGGGGGGCAATCGCCGGGATCATCAAGCAAATCCAGCTCGGTGAGAAATTCAGTGATGCTCTCGCGGTATTTCCGGCGCTTTTCACCGACGACGTCCTCGCTCTCATTCGCGCGGGAGAAGAGTCAGGTCAACTTTCTCTAGTGTGCCGTCGGATCGCCACCAGCAATGCCAAGACGCTGCGTATCTTGAAGAAGCTCAAAGCCGGGATGATCTATCCAGCGATTGTTTTGGTTATTGCTGTCGGTGTAGTCATCGCCATGAGCTTCACTTTGGTGCCTGCCATTGCTAAATTGTACTCGTCGATGAAGGCCACTCTCCCGATGGCGACGCTGGCAATGATGTGGCTCTCGAACGTGCTCATTCATCAGCCATACTTGGCGATTTTACCGTTTATCGGGCTGTATTATTTTTTTAAACGATGGCCGGACATTTATCGGAACATCGCGCTCCAGCGGTTTATTATTAAGATTCCGACAGTCGGTGGTATTATCCGAAAGTCTGCTGCAGCGGTGAGTTTTCGAATCCTCGCGATGTTGTTACAGGCAAATGTTCGCATCAATACGGCACTGGAGATTTGTGCGGATGGATCGACACACGTGGACTTCAAAGAATTTTTTCTGGCGGTTCGGGATCACGTTACGGAGGGCGAGGGGCTCCCGGAAAGCTTCCTGCAGGAGTCCGGGCGGCTCGGTCCAGATGGCCGCATGGTCGCCGCACTGATGCAAATCGCAGGGGAAACCGGTAGTGCCACCGAGATGCTCGACCAAATTGCCGCAGATTACGAAGATGAGTTGGATGGGATCGCCAACCAGATTGATAAAATTATTGAACCAATCACTATCGTTGTGATGGGCACCTTCGTGGGTCTGCTCGTATATGCGATTTATGGGCCGATCTTCAATTTGAGTAAAGTGGTGCTGCCGCAAAAGAAAGCTCCCACACAGCAAGTCGCACCGGGTGCGGTGCGCTAGCGTTTCGCTGTTGCCGCCGCCCACATTTCACCATCCTCTGCAACGTGAAAATCCATTTCAAAGCACTCCTGCTCTTTGCTGTTGCAATGCTACTGCTCTTCTCGGTGGTTTTTTTACTTTCCACGGAGGTGACTCTCGGGGCATTCCGGGAGCTGGAATCGAATGGGATGCGACAGCGCGCAGACCGCTTCGTGCTTACGCTCTCTGACCGGATGCGCCCGCTCACGGCTGCCGTCGGCGATTGGGCATCGTGGGATGAACTCTATAACTTTGTCGAGACGCGCTCACCGGATTTTGCGGATGCAAACATTTCAGCCGCAGGATTCAAGAATCTCGGTCTGAGTTTTTTAATAATCGTCGATAACAAGGGAGGACTCGTCGATGGCTGGCAACTAGATCCCATTCGGGGAAATTTGATCCCTGTGGCCCCGGCCGATGTCGCCAGGCTTGGAGAGATGGGGTATTTTCCGCAAACGGATCCGAATCGGCACTCGGCAGGTCAGATGCTCCTCAACTCGCGAGTCTGCTCCATAGCAGCCTTTCCGATCCTCACCAGCCGTCGCGAGGGGCCTGTGCGTGGTACAATCATTGGCGGGACTTATTTTGGCCTTGAGGAGATAGATCGTGTCGAGCGTGCCGCAGAGTTTCAACTACAGCTTTTGCCTCTGACCGGAGAGCGCGATGGCGAAGATTGGGATAGCATCCGCGAGATACTGCTTACCTCCGGCGGTCCCGCTGTTGCGGTGATTGATGATCAGTCAATCGCAGCGTATCTGATCGAGCGAGACCTCCAAGGCCGTCCGGCTTTCATCGCCAAGCTTACCAGTCCGCGCACAATTTACGTTGTTGGGGAGCGGATGATACGGGTTTTCCTTGTGGCGTTCGCTATCTGTGCGGGCGTTTTATTTTTATTCGTATTTTTTGGATTGGATCGGACGGTGCTCTCTCCAATCCGGAAGCTACAGCGGGGGGTGGAAGCAGCAGGATCGTTTTCGTCACCCCCATTCCGCCTCAAGCTCCCTGGCGGCGACGAAATTGCTCTTCTATCCGGAAAGATCGAGGAGATGGCAACCTCCCTCGCAGAGACGCAAAAGCGTTATCGGGCAGTGGTCGAGAGCCAAGTCGATCTCATCTGCCGTTATACTCCAGAGGGCACGCTCACGTTCGCAAATCCTGCATTCCTCCAGTTTTTCTCAATGTTCGATCCCCCGGAATCTGCAGGTCTTTCTATCCAGTCCCTGCTCTCCGGTAGCATCGCCGGAGCGGGGACGTTGCTGCCGGTCCTCTCGGCCTCATCCACGAGAAGGACCTCAGAAATTGCCTTGTCGAGAGATAAACAGGAGACCCTGTGGTTTATGCGGTCGAGTGTTGGAGTATTCGATGATCAAGGGCAATTGGTCGAAATCCAGGATCTGTTTCACGATATGACCGAGCGCCGTATCGCGCAGCAGCGCTTGCAGGAGTCGGAGTTCCGCTATCGCGCGCTCTTCGAAAATGACTGGGATGGGATCATTATCATGGATGGTGCGTCAGAGATCATACTCGACGTGAACCCAAGCCTGTGTGCGCTTATTGGATTTGGCAGGGAGCATCTCGTGGGAAATCGATTTGGTGTCGTTGAGCCAGTGTCCGCGCTGCACCATTTGATAAGCCGACCGGCTACTCGCCGGGAGAAACGCGATGTGCGTGAAGCGCATGCGGTTCCCTTGGTAAAGGCTGGCGGGATCGCGATCTTTGTGGATGTGGTCGTGGCGTCGTCTGTTTCGGAAGGCCGTCTGCTTACGCAATGGAACCTGCGCGACGTCACGGATCGTCGGCGCTCAGATGACAGATTGCGCACACTTTCGGCACGGCTGCTAACGCTGCAGGATGACGAGCGGCGGCGGATCGCGCGGGAGTTACACGATTCCACCGGTCAAAACCTAAGTGCTCTTCAGATGACCCTGACCTTGCTCGAGGCCAGCATCCCGGAAGCAGTGGAGGATGTTCCCAGGCTCATCGGAGAATGTCGCAGTCTTTTAGACCAAAGCTGCACGGAAATCCGTACGATGTCTTATCTGCTGCATCCGCCGCTCCTGGACGAGATGGGGTTGGTTTTTGCGACCAAGTGGTTTGTCGATGGGTTCTCACGACGCACCGGATTAACCGTCGAAACCGCGCTCGACGAATCCATCTCCCGTGCGCCGATACCCATCGAGACAGCGCTCTACCGGATCGTACAAGAAAGTTTTAACAATATCCATCGCCACTCGTCCTGCAGGCATTCCTGGGTGCGTTTGTATCGCAATAACAACTCAATCGTTTTGGAAATCGAAGACGACGGCTCGGGCATTGACCCGGATCGTCTGGCGGCCTTTGATGCCTCCGTCCCATCGCTTGGGGTGGGGCTTCTGGGGATGCGCGAGCGTGTTAAGCAATTGCAAGGCACGTTCGAAATACAAAGCGGCTCGACGGGGACAATAATTCGCGTCAAATTACCGCTGGTTTCCCTGGATGTATGAGTGAGTTTCGAATTTTGATTGCTGACGACCATGAGGTCGTCAGAGATGGCCTGGCTGCAATGCTGGCCCGTGAAGAAGGTTGGACGGTATGCGCTCAGGCGACGAACGGCCGGGAGGCGGTCAAGCTCGCTGAAAAACATAAACCGACGATAGCGATTTTGGATATCGCAATGCCCGAGCTCAATGGCATTGATGCCGCCCGGCAGATTCGGAAACTATTGCCTGCCACAAAGATCTTAATTTTTTCGATGCACGATACCGAGCGTCTCGTATTGGAGGTATTCCAAGCCGGTGCGAATGGATACCTCCTCAAGTCTGATGCGGGCAAATTGCTCATCACGGCTGTGCGCACAATCGCCGAAGGCCGCCGTTTTTTCAGCGCTCAGGTCGGGGATCATATTTTCGATAAATTCTTACATGGATCCGCGCAGTCGGACGCAAATGACCCGGATGAAGGCACGTCTCTCACGGCGCGTGAGCGCGAGACCGTTCAATTGCTGGCGGAAGGAAAAAGTAATAAGGAAGTGGCGACAACCTTGGGAATCAGCGT
>Ga0335398_10010841_pt1 | contig 10311 bp, 10 predicted proteins | sample BON03_FD_205742 | JGI IMG/M metagenome (GOLD analysis project Ga0335398, IMG submission 205742) | Freshwater microbial communities from Lake Bonney liftoff mats and glacier meltwater in Antarctica - BON-03 (spades assembly) (version 2) | ecosystem: Environmental > Aquatic > Freshwater > Ice >... | reverse complement strand
CAAACTCAGAAAGGAAACAACATTGACGCTCAAAGAGGTTGCCTCTCTGCTGCATGGCGGAAACTGGAGATCCTTAGCGAATGCGCTTTCCAAAAATGTGTCAATATGAATGACCGACCCCTTTATTACGCTCCATCCGCCTGATGATCTTGAGGTGGTTCTACCGGTCAGGTTAATGATCCGCCATTTTTTGATGACGGGCTTTGTCGATCCTGCGGCAGCGTGGAGATCGCTACAGACGACGATCCGCATTGCGCGCGGGAAGTTTGAAGGCGAATGGGAGCTGACCTTGTATCCGCCTGACGATGTGAAGGGGCGCAAAGTTCCTGTGCGGTGGGCGCGGGCATTGCTCATCGGGCACGGGCTTATTGTCGGTGTGTCGCTACTCGCTGGCCAGTGGATCATCCCAGTACTGACCACACTTGCTCCGTTCTATGGAGGATGGCTGTTTTTTCTTTGCAACAACACGCAGCATATTGGACTTCAGGACAACGTCTCGGACTTTCGCCTCTGCTGCCGCACGTTTACGCTCAGCCCTATTGTGCGTTTTCTTTACTGGCATATGAACTTTCACACGGAACATCACATGTATGCTGCGGTGCCATGCTACAATCTCTCTCGTCTCCATGCCCTCATCCGGCATGATCTGCCGCCCTGCTCTCACGGCCTGATCAGCGTATGGAAGCAAATCGCCGAAATCCAAATGCGCCAGGAAAAAGATCCGTCGTATCAACATCAAGCATGTCTACCGAACCCAGCGCCAGCTTCGCCTTTCGCATAGGTAACCCTTTCGGCTAATACCAACGCTAAGGGGGCAGGCATGGTTTATTGACATTCCGAATTTCATCTTCCAATCGCGCAAGTCATCATGGCTTGTAATTTCTTCTCGGTGCGGCGACGAGGAAGGGCTGCGATTCCCGCGAGCGTGACATGGTAAACGCTCCCTTGTAATCAATACGAACTTGCCTTCGCATGGCATCCCCTCGCTCGATTCTCTCTCGAAATTTAAGTAAGTATGGCGATAAACCATGCCGAACCCCTTTTCCATCGGAAAGTCGGTGTCGCAAATTATCAAAAAAACCTTTTCCTTAGTGCCACTTCACGCCGACTCCATTTCCCGGAAATCTTCCGGGCGATTAAGGATTTTCGCGACAGAACCTCTATTCGGGAATAAAACATTCAAATGAAGGGATTGCTGATATTCAACAACAAGGCTGGCGGAGCGGCTGACGAACTCCTTCCTCACCTAAAGGAGGCGCTGGGAGGAGAAGTGATTTCTGCAACCCTTGAGGACTTTGAGTGCTTATCGCAAATCCCGCAGCGCGCACTTGAAATGGGTTGTCAGTGGGTCGCTGCTGCCGGCGGGGACGGTACCATAGGATGCGTGGCCCAAAAATTGATCGGAACCGAGCTTCCGTTGGGTGTGATCCCTATTGGCACGTTCAATAATTTTGCCCGAAGCCTTGGCCTGCCGTTGGATCCCATTGCTGCCTGCCGGGTCGTTCGACAGGGGAATGTAGAACTCGTTGACGTCGCCTTCGCCAACGGAAAACCGTTTTTTGAGTGTCTTGGCACTGGTCTCGACGCAGCCCTCTTCCCGATGGGAGAGCAGATAAAATCCGGGAGATTCTCCCAATGGCTTCACCTGCTTCGGATTGCTATTTTGTTTCGGCGGCCTGAGTTCATGATTGAACTGGATCGACCAGCCTCCGAAGCGCTGACTCATCACACAACGAACGAAAGCCGGAGCCTCGTGCGGAGATTCTCCTGTGTGAAAGACAGGATCATCCGCATTCCGGCGCTGATGGTTACCGTCTCCAATGGCCCCTACTTTGGGATGAATTTCGCCATTGCTCCCGAAGAGCGCATGGATGACGGCTTGGTTACCGTCTCGGTGTTTCACCGTTACAGCAAGATGCAACTCTTCGCCCGGTTCCTCGCGATCGCATGGGGGCGCCATTCTCCCTGCCCGAAAACGGTCGCGTTCCGCGTGGCCCAGTTGAAGATCTCAGCTACGGCACCCGTCGCGGTGCATCTGGATGGAACCCCGACCAACCTCTGGCCCCTCAACATCCAATGTCAAAGGGGCGCTTTGTCGGTTTTTCGAGAGCCTTAGGTCACTTGCAGCCATCGGGGATTGACTATACTAGATCACGAAAATGCGAAATGTATGAATGTTGGATGGTCGCGCCGACCCCAATGGCGTCCATTTCCCGTGGCCCGGATGGTTGGGGGTCACACAGCCGCGGGTCAGCCATCCTAGTGGCCTGTAACTACTAAAGCATCATGTCGATGCATCAGAAATATCGAACATTTAACATTGAACATCGAAATTTTAATGGGTGACTACATATTGCCATTTCCTGGGACATTTCCCATTCTTGCCGGGCAACCGGTGCCAACGCAATTAAAGGGCCTTTGGGCGGACGTCGCTGCGGGAAGGTTGACGCGGGCGGAGTTTCAGGAACGAGAAGAAAACATGATTCGAGGTTATTGTGACGTCTGGGCCGACGCGCTCAGGCTTCCGGAGGAAGGTGACCTGGCCCGAAGTCTCTGCATGGAATTAGGGAGACTGGTGGGCTGCGATGATTTGAATGAAGTAAAAAAACGCTGTCAGAGAGCCGTGCTTGCGATGAAGGAGGATTGGGAATCCACCGTTCGGCCGGATGATGAAAAAACCGTCGAAGAATATTACGACAAAAGCGAACACTATGCCTACGAGCTGATGTGGTGGCATATCCTGGATGAAGACCGCTCTCCTTTGGCCTATGTGTCGGCGTTACACCTCGCACTAAGGAACGGGTGTTCCTCGGCCATGGACTTTGGTGCCGGGGTGGGCGCGGGAAGCCTGCTGTTTGCGAGGCATGGAGCGGCCGTTTCCCTGGTAGACATCAGTTCAACCCTTTTGGATTTTAGCCGAAGGAGGCTTGCCGCCCGGGGAGTTCCCGCGACGTTTATTGATCTCAAGACCGAGGCACTTCCTGAGAATGCTTATGATTTCATTACGGCCATGGATGTGTTCGAGCACATTGCCGAGCCGGAAAAAACGGTCGAAACCCTGGCCAAATCGTTGAGACCGGGCGGCATCCTCTTTGGTCGTTTTGCCGCCGAAGCGGATGACGAACGCCCCTCGCACATTGCCCGCGATTTTGGTCCCATGTTTGAAAAGCTTCATCAGCTCGGGTTCACGGAAACTTGGAAGGACGAATGGCTATGGGGTCACCAGGCTTTTCGCAGAGCAGATAGGTCTTAATGTTCGAGCAGAAATCCTCTGCGGGTGATCTGCTCCAAGAAATTTTTGGAACGTGACTGTAGCTGGAATTTCTCTTCGGATAGATCGATGAATAAAGAGCCAGTCATCGGGCGCTCCGGCGTTGCATCGTTCACCGCTGCGAGCCATCAGACCCAAGCGCTTTGCGGGCTGGTTCAGACCGGATAGCTATTCCTTTTCTACTATTTCACCGAAAATGACGGAGAACCCGAAATGCCTAATGCATCATTAGCCGGAAAATAATCGGAGGAAGTTCTCACTCACATCGGCCGCCACGGCATCCAGCGGCTGCATACGGACCTGTGCGAGGCCTTTGTAGGCGATTTGGATGGAGCCCGGGTGATTGATGCTAGTGCCGTCCGGGGCGAGCAGGGCTGTGTTTGGCAGCAGGGAAGCCGGGGGCGGCTTTGATGGCGCGTCGGTCTCGACCAGTAGGCGATCCGCCGGGATTTTTCGAAACGGCTTGAGTTTGCGCTCGCGTCCTTCGGCAAGAAATGAGGCGGAGAATGAAAAATATGCGCCGAGGTTTACCCATTCATCGACCATTTCCTCGGGGCCACCATAGGCGTGCAGAAGAAATCCCGGGTTGTGATGCGGTGCTTCACGAATGATGTCCATGAGTGCTCCCCATGCGCGCAAGCAATGCACGGTGGCTGCGATTCCGCGTTGGATTGCTTCGTTCCATTGCCAGAGAAAAACTTCGCGTTGACGGGCAAAGTTGCCGATGGTTTTCCAGCGGTCGAGTCCGATTTCACCCATGCACCCGCCATCATCCAAAAACCCGGTGAGGTTCCGTTGCCATGCCTCGCTGACGGATTCGATATGCCAAGGATGGATGCCAAATGCGGGGACGATATTAGGATGGGAATCGGCCAATACGCGGACGGCAGGCCAGTCCGCTTCACACGTCCCATTGACGACTTGAACTCCGATGCCGAGGGCCATGCGGCGGGTGAGGAAGTCTATGCGGCAGTCATCCAAAAGCGGATCCTGCAGGTGGTTGTGGGCGTCGTGCAGGAGCGCTGTCATTCGGGACGTTCAGGCGCCCTGGATAGCGACGCGGCGCAGGGTTGCGGTCACGTTTGACATACCGTTTACCCGCGTTGGCGTGAGGTTTTTCTCCACCCCCAGATCCGCCAGGAGGGTTGGATGAAACGTGGCTGCATCATCGGCGGCTGCACCGTCGAATAACTCAGCCAACAATACGACGAGCCCGCGCACCAGCGGAGAATCTGAATCGACACGATAGCGGCAGATCCCGTTTTCGACACGCCCATCAATCCACACCGACGACTGACAACCGTCCACGCGGCGATCCGGGGTTTTCAGCTCTTCGGGTATGGGTTCCAATTTTGACCGATGGCCAATGATGATGGCCAGTCGCTCTTGAGGGTCCGGGATAATCTGATAGCGCTCGACGAGTTGAGTTTGTTTTTTTTTGAGGTCGGACATGGGCTTAAGATACACCCGTCGGGGTGAGTGCCACAATTTTCTGCCTGAGATCATCCTCGGGTAGCGATGGCCCGATGAACAGGATCAACGGCTGCTCGATGCGAGTTTCCCGTCCGATGGGCAACCACTGCACGGCGGTCCCCCGGTCCACGTATTGAAAAATATGATACTCGTCGGGAGAGGAACTCAGTCGGGCGAGCCCTTTGGCACGAATCACCTCCGGGGGCAGCGACGCGAACATCCGATCCATCGCCGACTGATCGACCACGGCCGGCAAAAACTCTTGGAGGGAGGCAAAGTGGTGCTCCGCATGGCTCTGGGACATGGGTGTGCTTGCGTGGTCGTGGTGGTCGTCATCTTGCAAATGGTCATGCCCGCAGTGGGTGTCCGTGCATGCGTGAATATGCCGGGATGGGATTCCGCCCACGGCTTGAGCGATGGCAGCCACGGCCTGCGCCACGCCAGCGGGATCCACGCGATTTGCCGTGATGCCTGCCTCAGCGAGTGACGCCTCGACATCCTTGAGTCTGGCATCAGAAATTTCATCTTGTCTTGTGATATGAATGTAGTTTGCGGTGCGTGCCTGGTCGCGCTCGAGGCCATTGTGCCAAAACCGCTTTTGCCACCGCTTGCCGTCGATGAGCGAGATTTGAATCGGCAGGGTGAAACCGCTGAGATCCGGTTCCAGCGACAACAACTCGATGAGTTCCTCGGAGTCGGTGGTGCCGTTCGACTCGATGAGCATTGCCCGGCCGGCCTGATGATCGAACGCCTCCAGCGCCGCAAGCAATTCGTCCCGCGATCCGCAGCACACGCAACTGCCGCTGATCGGTGTGATTTCTGTCGCCAACCCCGCCAGCAGCCCCGCATCAACCTTAGCATTTTGGTAATCATTGATGACGACATGCGGCTCGATTCCGATCGCCTTCAACTCAGGCAGCAGACCGCGGAGAAAGGTTGTTTTTCCTGATCCTAAAAATCCAACTAGCAGAACAAGTGGTGTCATATGGTGGTTTGCGTATAGGGTGCCGCAGAACACGGCATTTCACGATTGTGTTCACACTCGCACAGATTACAACTGATTCCCAATAATCAATTTCTATGAAAACTCCTTCTCGCACTCCAGTCACGATATTAACCGGGTATTTAGGAGCCGGCAAAACCACGTTGCTAAACCACATCCTCACCGGGCAGCACGGTCGCCGGATCGCGGTGATCGAAAATGAATTTGGCGAAATCGGGATCGACCATGATCTGGTGGTCAACGCAGATGAGGAGATTTTCGAAATGAACAACGGATGCATCTGCTGCACCGTGCGCGGCGACCTCATTCGGATTCTCGGCGGCCTGATGAAACGTCGTGACAAATTCGACCACGTGCTCATTGAGACCACCGGGCTCGCCGACCCCGGCCCGGTCGTGCAGACATTTTTTATGGATGACGACATGAAGGAGCAGTTTTTCGTCAATGGAGTGGTCACGCTGGTGGACGCCAAACACATCTTGCAGCATATCGACGATAGCTCCGAGGCTCAGGAGCAGATTGCCTTCGCGGACGTTGTGCTTCTGAATAAATCCGACCTCGTTGGACCCGCTGATCTCGATGTGCTTGAGCGCCGGATTCGTTCCACCAACGCACTAACGAAAATCCACCGCACCATCAATGCCGAGGTCGATCTCTCGCTCGTTCTCGATATCGGCGGATTTAACCTCGATCATGCCATGGAACTAGACCCGCATTTTCTGGATGAAGAAGACGATCACGACCATGGCCATCACCACGATCACGAACATGACAGTGAAGTCACGAGCGTCGGTATCGTCGTGGACGGGGATTGCGATGGGCCGAAACTAAATGCATGGCTCAGTGAATTGGTGCGTGTTGATGGAGCGGATATCTTCCGAATGAAGGGAGTTTTCGCTATTACTGGTAACCCGGACCGGGTGATTTTTCAAGGCGTCCACATGCTCATCGATGCAGCCAACGGCGGCCCTTGGGGGGCGCGTGAGCGGCAGAACCGAGTGGTATTTATTGGCCGCAACCTCGACCGTGAGGCGCTCAACGCCGGCTTTCGAGCCTGCTTGGTATGAGGCTTATTGCAGGTCCAGTATTTGACGTCAATGAGCACGTCGTTGGCGCGCGCTGGCTTGCGGACGGTACGTCCGTGGTCGCGGTGCCATCTGCTGGTGCGCCCGTCGTGTGCAATGGGGCTGATGTTTCCCGCGAACTGCCGGACCATGGTCTGCTTGGAAATGGTTGTCTTGCGGTTCATCCGACGACGCCGATGTTTGCCACAGGAGGATCCGATGGAAAACTCCGCATCTATCCTACGCCGGACGGCGCGCCGATCGAAGTAAAGCTCGGCAGGAGTTGGATTGACCGTGCGCGATGGAGTCCGGACGGCTCACGGCTTGCAGTTGGCCATGGCAAAGATCTCCTGGTTCTGGATCCAACAGGCCAGATCTTCTGGCAGTCGTCCCCTCATAAGAGCACGGTGTGCGATGTCACATGGAATCCCACGCAACCCGATGAACTCGCTGTGGCCTGCGATGGGGGTGCCTATTTGTGGAAAATCGGTGGCGGGGAGCCCTTTGCGCGTTTTGACTGGGGCGGGGCAAGTCTGATCATCACCTGGAGTCCAGATGGCCGCTGGGTCGTCACCGGGGATCAGACTCCAAGTGTCCACCTATACGACGTGCCACGGGATTTCCCCCTGCACATCCAAGGGTTCGAATCTAAGGTGAAAGCGCTGGCATTCAGCAGCAATGCCCGTCGCCTCGCCACCGGCGGAAGCGCGCTGATCACGGTCTGGAACTGCACCGGGAAAACCGGCCCCGAAAATTCAACTCCCCGGCAACTTGAGGGGCACGACGACCTCTGCGTCGCATTGGAATTCCGGCCGGGCAGCGATCTTCTTGTTTCGGGCGGAGTCGATGGGCGTCTTCTGGTTTTTGAAGCAGAGAAATCGGTCCGACCGCAAGCAGCCTATCTTCTCGATTCGGCAGTTACCACTGTGGCATGGCACCCAACTGACCTGCGCATCGTTGCTGGCACTGCCTCCGGAAAAATCCAGACTTTCGACATCAGTCTTTAGCTGGTCGCATTTTCCGCCATTTGGTCTCTGAGTGATTCGGCGTCGGCCTTCGACGGGAATCCAGTGACTTCGCCCGCTGTGGAGGTCATGGAATCGACCAATACTACGGACCATACGATCGTGGATGTCATCCCGAGGTACCCTCCGAATCGCGGCAGATGCTGCCGGACATCGATCGAGTCTTACACCTGTGTTCCGAGAATGTGGAATGTCCGAACAACCAACCAGCCTCGTCGGAAGGAGGGAGCTTTTCCTGCGTGGGTGATCTCGACGATCCGTGTGAAGCCTAGCATGCCCGTGCCCACCGCCAGCAGGATAAATCCAAATGCCAGCGATGCATGTCGGCCCCGTTCGACCGCTTCAGCCGTGGCAGGTTCCGCGAAATGCAGCCCGATGTACACAAGCCCTATGAGAATCGCCACGCCGCCCCCCATGGGCCCTGAGCGTTTGCAAACGACAATCGTTGGTCTGCCGGACGGAGCGGGAGGTTTTTCATTGCTCTGAGAATGGCAGGATTTTGCACGAGAGGGAAGCTTGACACGGCTCTGGTCAACCGGTTCGCATCTGATAGAGTTCCCGTTTTTCTTATGCAGACAATAGTAATTGGACACAAAAACCCGGACATGGACGCGATTGTTTCGGCGCTGGCATACGCAGAGCTCAAACGCCTGACTGGTGTGTCGGGTGTAGTCGCAGGACGGTGCGGGACGACCAACGAGCGGATCGATTTTGTCCTAGGAAAATTTGGATTTAAGGCGCCGGCATTTTTTAGCGATGTCCGGCCAAGGGTGGAGGACGTCATGGATCGTGACATCACGTTCGCGCGCTTCAATTCGCCTGTGTACGAGGCCATGCTCCAGATTGGGGAAAAAAAATTCCGGGGGCTTCCGGTGGTCGATGATAATAACCGGTGCGTCGGGATGATTTCCGGGTTTAAGATCAGCCAGTATCTTTTTCCCGACCTGCATGAACTCGGCTCGGCCCGCGAGGTCCAGGCGTCGCTCTCTGATATCTGTAAGACAATCCAAGGCCATGCCGTAAGTGGCTCTCTGGATTCCAATGAATCGTCCTATGTTCTTCGTGTAGCAGCCATGCACTCGAGCACGTTCCGCGATCGGATCGGTGAACTGGACCTTCCCCGCACCATCATGATCGTCGGAGACCGTTTTGATATTCAATTGCTATCCGTCGAAGCAGGAGTGCGGGCTCTAGTGGTCACCGGCGATCTCGAAGTCGGCGAGGACGTCCTCGAACTCGCGAAAACCAAGGGAAGCACAATCATCCGCTCTCCGCATGATACGGCAACGACGCTCCTGCTTGCGAGAAGCGCCGTCACGGCTGGTCGCATGTCGTATTCCGATTTCGAATCCATTTCTCCGGAAATTCCGTTGGAGGAGGCGAAGCACTCGGTCGCATTGTCGTCGCAATTTGCGTTTCCGGTCATTGATGAAAATAGCGAATTGCTCGGGATTCTTTCGAAGAGTGATTTTCTAAAGCCTGTGCCACGGCAGCTCATCCTTGTGGATCACAATGAAATGTCGCAAGCAGTGTCTGGCGCTGCCGATGTCCCGATCGTCGAAATCCTTGATCACCACCGGTTGGGCACCATCAGCACCGAAACGCCGATCCTGTTTCTCAATCGACCGCTGGGCTCCACCAGCACCCTCGTCGCAACCTGCTATCAACAGGCAGCTGTGCCCATCCCACCTGCCATCGCGGGTATCCTCATGGCCGGTTTAATTTCTGACACACTCAACCTGACGTCACCCACCACAACCGATGTGGATCGCGAGGTAATGAAGGATCTGAGCCGGATTGCCGGAATTGATCCTGGCACTCTGGCAAATGAAATTTTCTCAGTCGGCTCACCATTGCTCACGCTGTCTGCCGATCAGGCCATCGTGGCTGACTGCAAGGAATATGAAGAACGGGACTTGAAATTCAGTGTCGCTCAGATCGAGGAACTGAGCTTCTCCCATTTTCCCGAGAAAAGGGATGCGCTCGTGGATGCCTTGGAGGAATACCGGTCGAAGCACCACCTTTTGTTTTCCGCGTTGCTTGTCACAGACATCAATACGCAGAATTCTTTTTTAATCGTGCGTGGTAGCGAACTATACACAAAACATATTGATTATCCCGAAATCGGAACTCACTTATGGCAGATGGACGGAGTGGTTTCGCGGAAAAAGCAGCTCCTGCCATACCTTTCCAATATGCTCGGGCGAATGGCCTGAGCGGATTTTTTCTATCTTCCTCCGAGGTTAACCGATCCGGTAGAACGTCGGGGAAACTTGGGGTCAGTGTGCAAATCTTGACACTTTTCTTCACGGCTAACTCTACGAACTCTCATTGGCAATGAATTCACAAAGCGCGAGCGGAAGTTTCTCATTGTTCTTGCCCGAACGAGTCCGGCTCAGGAGCTGACTGACATTGGCGGCACTTTTCATCTGCAATCGCCTCGCGATCCATTCCTGCGAAACAGTGGTTGTCTTC
>Ga0335398_10010840_pt1 | contig 10313 bp, 4 predicted proteins | sample BON03_FD_205742 | JGI IMG/M metagenome (GOLD analysis project Ga0335398, IMG submission 205742) | Freshwater microbial communities from Lake Bonney liftoff mats and glacier meltwater in Antarctica - BON-03 (spades assembly) (version 2) | ecosystem: Environmental > Aquatic > Freshwater > Ice >... | reverse complement strand
AGCACGAGCAACGCGCCGCGGGTTCTGGATTTCCAAACGCAGCAGCCGAGCACAAGCAGCGAAATTACAAAGACGGTGAGAGCCACCGCAGAATCTCGCTGATCCACCGACTTGTTTTCATGCACCAGCAGGTCCAGCCAGGTTCTCGGGATGGTTGACCAAGTCATGGCGGGAATCCAGTAGTCATCCCGTGCCTGCTTCGTTTGAGAGATCAGCACTGAGAGCCACGGGAGGAACATTACGCCGACTGCGATCATTGCGGCAATTGGCCGAATGAATGGAATTGAATAGTAGCGGCCTTCGTCCGAAGTATCGCAGTTCATCACTCGGAGAGTGATGTCTACTTTGGGTGTTTCTTTGCGGAATGCGTGTCGAACGCAGCAGCTAATGATGAACAGGCCGACTACGAAACACGATTGACCGAACACGGTGAACACTCCGTAATTGTGAGTGTACAACAATGCCGTCGCGGTGATCGTGTAGCCGATCCACCAACGACTCGTAAACTTACCGGCGGCTAGCGCCTTGCCGCTCACGGAATCAGCACCTTGTAATCCTCGCAATAACATCCAGCTTGAAACGACCGAGAGCAACGTGGCCATGGAATACATGCGAGTTTCCATGGACCAGTGAATATGAATGCCGTTGACCGCATAGAGTGCCGCTGCAAGAACTCCCACGGATCGAGATACATTTTTTTCGTGCGGCCCATTTGTTTCGGCGAACGCATCACGGCAGAACACATACAGCATCCAGATTGTGAATACGTCGCACGTCACTGAAAGCATTCGCTGAGCAATTTCGGACTCGCCAAAGACCGCAATCCAGCACTTCAAAACCATGAAATACAACGGTGGATGAAAATCATTTGCCGTCCGCTGGATAATCTCGCTAAACGAAAACTTCGTGGCCATTGTCCAGGAATAAGCTTCATCCAGCCAAAAGCTGTGAGCGTCAATTGGCCACAATCGAAGGACTGTCCCGGTTGCTACCACAACTGCCATCCAGATCAGCTCGCTACGACGATTCATATCAAGCCCTGTCGAATAAAGTTTTTAATTGCCTGTTATTGGCATCTTGACATGGCGACTTCACTGGCGATCACACACAGAAAACATACGGATCTACCTTCAATCACAACCTAGCATCACATAAAATTCGGAGTATGCAACGCAGACAGGGTGTTGGCTTGTTCGGTCGTGAATCCGGCGAGTGACAGACGCTTGATGCGATTGACGTGCATTGTGTCCAGGAGTTGCCGGAAGTCATCGCCTCCCAAGTTCGTGATTCCAGTGCATCGTGACAGCAGCAATCACAAAAAGTGCCATCATGATGCCGAGGGCAAGATAAACCACAATCCAGATCATTGTGTTCACAGATGACGTCATTGCGATGCCATGCGTGTCATTGCAGAGCACTCTTCCGAGATTACACTGAGATTAATTCGTGTGCCTCGATCTTTGAAGCCTTCGGGCCAATGAATCTTTTGAAACTGACACGGACTGACATACACTAATCTGCATCCTCGGGAGTGAGTGACGCGATACACTCTTTAAGTCGGGAGTGAGTCTCGGCAAATCCGCTCGCATTTGTGATCACGTCGTACTTATGATCCGTTGTCACGAATTGAAACTTTGCGGCAGCCGAGCGAAGTCTTTTCCAATCGTTATCGTCACGCGGCGACTGGGATGGGACTGACAGATAAATGGTCCAGGCACCGCTGGGGTCAATACGATCGAGAGCGAGTCTTAACTGTCCGTAGCTCACCACGAGTCGTTCGTACAATCGACCGCGTTTGAATAATTGTTCACGTTCGATTACCTCAACGGTATCGTCTATCGCGTCAGGCGAAATCCTGAATTGCGTCCTGTCCACTGCTGGGGAGATTTTAACATTTACCGTGGGATCAACATGAAGTTCGACGCGACTGGTCAATGTCGTCGCAGACAAATCGAAATTGAGCTTCAGCCCTCGCAGCCACGCAAGAAATGGCAACCGGTAATTCATGGGGACGGCTGTTTCGTCAAAGCGACTTAAACAGCCCCATGCTGTACTGGCCAGCTGAGTCAAATCTCCTTCCCGAAGATATTCATACGTTCCGCCAAGCGGGCACCGAATTTCTCCTCCCAGCAGTTCTTCGACCTGATCGCGGGTTTCGGCGAGATCAAGCCTGGTGGTTGCGGCAAAATGGTTGAGCCATGCAGCGTTTTCTCCGGACAACCGTCGTCCTGCTTCCCATGAGACGGCCTGCAGATAGGGACCGACTTTCGACTGGCTCATGTCAGCAAGGTGAAACCGGATCTGAGCCGGTGCAACAGTTTGTTCAATAAACAAGTCGTTTGTCACCTCATTTCGCAAAGCGGCGTTCGGAGCCATGGCCGTCCACTTTCCGTTGCTTCTGATTTTCGCGTAAGTCGAAGCATCGTGTATCAGTCTGAGCGAAGTCCTCAAGGCGTAGCGGCGGTAATGAATCACGTTGTCGAGGACATCCCACGAATTCGGAGCCCATCCCCGCTTCTCCGGTGGAGGTTCGATTTCTCGTGACTGCAACGCTTTGGTAAACTCGCCCAGGAGTTGCAGACCGCTGATCGAGGCCGGAGTGACCGCTGCGTAGGACTGCCAATCGGCAAACGTCCGATCTGTAAAATCGCCTTCCCTGATCAGCGTTCCATTCTCGATGCGAAACGGAACAAATGCGTCGCGCAATCCGACACAGACATCGTAATTCGTTCCGCCTTGCAATTGCGTGGTGAGTGTCAGCACATCCGCTTCAGGTGCCTTGACACGTCGGTTCGATGGAGGAGCCAGCCGCTGCGCGAGGAACTCGTACGCATCCCGAGCATACGGTGCGATCGCGATCTCCAAATCCACTTGTTCGTTACGAGAATCCTCGCCAGAGTGGCGATGCAAAGCGACCGCGACCGGATCCATTGCCGCCCATTGGCGACGGTAGTTCACTGTAAACTCTGCGTATGCATTCACCTCTAGATAGGTGGCCTTGGTAGGGGCGATGTCCGCAATCGGTAGAAATGTCCCCAGACTCCCACGCAGTGAATCGACCATTTGCCCGTCCTGATTGAAGTCGGGAAATGCTCCGTCTGCCCGTTTGGCGAACTCAGGTCGCAGCAGTCGGTGCTGGATCAGATTCGCGATACTGCCATTACCTTCAAGTCCCTGCGCCGCAAAAATCAATCTTGCCAACTTCAACTGCCGCAGTTCGGCGGCGGCTCTTTGACGTCGCGATGCTTCGATTCGCGTGGCAGGGCTGGTCAGACTGCGAAAAAACGGATCAGACAAGTAGAGGAATGATGTCAATTCACGCGTCAAAGGAAAGTTCGACCTTGCATAAGAGAACTCCGGAAGTGTTGCCAGGTTCTGGCCCTTTTCGCAGTGCAGGAAACGCTGAACCAACATGCTGGAATTGGTCACCAAATGACAATTCCCGCTCACCGCGTGAAACGACCTGACTGCGTTGTCTGCTGTTTCGTAGATCGAAATTGATTTGCCGTTGATCGTCCACGTGCGATGCCGGGCGCCACCGGTCGCAGCAACTGCTCGTCTCATTTCACTCAAGATGGCGGCAATCCGTGCCGGATGCTTTGCCAGCAGCAACACTCCGACAGCGGCGCCGTCGGCGAAATACGTGTCCCCGCCCACGATCGCAAAGTCCTCAAGGGATGCGTCAAGGTCGAGCTCCATGGCAAGCGACGGATCCAGGCACAACTGTCGTTCAATACGCTCTCGAATTCGATATTCGACAACGGGTGTCGCAACCATTTGATCCAGGCTTCCTCCCCAGCCCATGACAAGATTACGCATCCATAAATAGTTTTTTAAGGACTCGCAGCGCAGGTAGAAATATTCCGGTGGAACGTAGGAAGCCATTCGCTCGATTTTTGCGCTCCCGGGTGCCATGTGGGGAATCGGCACGGCTCGCATTTGAAACGGACTGGGCAGCCCAGAGACAGCCGGACCGTCATCGGTCATTACGGCCGATGTGTCTTTCATCATGGCTAAGCGCACGGACTCAAATCCCAGCAACATCCCGACAGTGCGTTCGAACTGTTTTTCGAGTGCGCTGGATTGCTCGCCGTTGCTGTTGTCCGCCTGAGGCGTGCGAAGCCCAAGCTGACGTCCAAGAATTGCCACGACGTCATGCCCAACGTCGCTCAATTCCTCCGAAGGTCCATCGACAAGCTGGTTTGTGTAATGCGTCAACCAGTCTCCGAGCCGCGTTCTGTGTTCAAAATCGTCTGTAACAACGCTGATGGTGTGTTTCTCAGCGAGAACGCAACTCGTCGAAACGACATCAACAACAAGCGGATCGGTTCCTCGGAACAGAAAATGAATGACCAATTCGTCACCCTCACCGATCGATTGAACATGGTGACATGGGAAGAGCAGACGCTCGTTGGCTGCCCGAACCGTAATCGGCTGGTCGGGCCTCCATTTCGAGTCCGACGCAATCGGGATCGTCAGTCGGGCGACGCCGTAGGGTTCACCGAACATCGCATCCGCACGCACGAGGCGAGGAATCAGCGGTGGTGGCTGGTCGAGGTTCTCGACTTGTGCAGAATTGGCAGGTTCGCCTTCGCTTCGCTTCAGGACTTTTTGCTTTTCCCCTGCGTCTGTTTCCGATTGGGTCGACTGAGTTGTTTCGTCCTGCCCACCGAACGCTGTTGACGTTGAAGCTGCTGTCAGCAAATGGCACGACAGCATGAGAGCCAAGATGACGGACATTCTCGCGAAGCGGACCCTGGGAACAGAGTGTCCATGGGATGCTCCATCGTGACTCGGAATTCGGATGAACATTGAAAAGCCCCCCTTATTAACGCGGCCGTTCCTGGAATGCCTGAGCCTGCAGCAGGAACCTTCGATCCAAACGCTTCGTCATCATCTGCGAGCCGCTATCAAGTGTTGGCGACAGTTGTCCTCGAATCGAGCGCGCATTCTTTCAGAATTCAGTGCGATGCCGTGTTTTTCATAAGGCATTGCGGCGTTTCTGTACCAGATTCACAGGAATACTGCTCAGCAAATTCCAAAATCGCTGCACATGCAGAAATTTCGCCCCTTCCTTTTCGAGCTCACACCGTCTGAATACTGCCGTTCCAGGTTTTTTTTCTTTGTTTCGCTGATAATCTTAGAGATTCTTCGAACGATCTCGAAAGGAATGACGCCTGAATTCACAGCAGAGGGGCTAACAGCAATGGCAACAGGCGATGATTTCGATCAGCAGACTTTCGATCAGTTTCGTCCTGCGCTGATGTTGTTGACGCGAACACAGCTTGGAACACGGTTTCGCCGGGTTTTGGATGACTCGGATATTGTGCAGCAGGCTCTTCTGGAGGCACATCGAAGTCAAGCGTCCTGTAAGGCGAGGACTGCGGTCGAGCGTTTTGCATGGCTCCGCCGAGTTCTCACCAACACGATTATCGATGCGGTTCGGCTGCACACGCGAGCCAAACGCAGCGTTGACCAGGCAATTGACTGGGACGCAACAATTCAGGGATCGGCAAGTCGGGCAGAGTCGTGGCTGGCAGACAGGCATTCATCACCGTCTGAACGGGCTGAGCGGAAAGAACAGTTGCAGCAACTGGCGACCGCACTTCAGGCCTTGCCGGAGCTGCAGCGTGAATCCATAGAGCTGTTTCATCTTCAGGGATGCTCGCTGAAGGAAGTCTCTGAACTGATGGGGCGATCGGGAGCTTCGGTGGCTGGTCTTATACACCGGGGATTGAAGCAGCTTCGACTTGAAATGGGTTCCAGCGATCCTCTTTCAAACATTCAGATCTTTGCAAACAAAAACGAAACGGACCTCCCATCATGATCACTCGCATAAAAAATCAGGAATTCGAAAGTGCTGGCAGACTGGAAGTCGCTCTTGAAGAGTACCTTGTTCGACGTGGAATGCTGGATGTGGATGAATGGCTGGGACGATTTCCCGACTGTACGACTGAGCTGCTTGAGTTTCTGAACAATCAGATTCACATCGGTCCGATTGCGGCAGCATTCTCCAAACCAATGGCGATGCCAACCTGCCGAATTGGTGATTACGAGATCCTTGAGATTGTCGATCGCGGCGGCATGGGTATTGTTTACAAGGCTTACCAACGTAGGTTGCGGCGCATTGTGGCTCTGAAGATGATTCAACAGGGGCAGTTTTGTTCTCCGGAAGTCAGACGGCGGTTCCAAAACGAGGCGGAGACTGCGGCGCGGTTAAGGCATCCCAATCTGGTGGCGATTCATGAAGTCGGTGAACATAACGGGATTCCGTTTTTCTCGATGGAGTTTGTTAAGGGACGAACCCTTGCAGATCTGTCGCGTCAGGGCAGAATCCGTCCCCATGTCGTCGCCCGGATTTCTCAGTCCATTGCCGAAACGATTCACTACATCCATAGCTGCGGCGTACTGCATCGTGACCTGAAGCCGTCCAATGTCATGATCGATGATCACTGTGAAGTGCGAGTCACTGACTTTGGACTGGCGAAGCAGTTGGATCGACAGTATTCCCTGACCGAAGCGGGGCAAATCCTGGGAAGCATTGACTATATGCCTCCCGAGCAGGCCGAGGCGCGGCATGAATTAATGGGACCGACCAGCGATGTGTATTCGATCGGCGCGATCATGTTTGAACTGTTGACCGGACGGCCTCCCTTCCGATGCGAAACATTTCTGGAGACGCTCCGGCAGATTCGCGAACAGTCACCGATTCGACCAACTCAACTGAACCCGCGCGTGCCAGCGGGTCTCGAGGCCATCTGTCTCAAGTGCCTGCATAAGAAACAGTCTGGTCGATACCAGTCTGCGGCAGAGCTTGCGGAGGATCTGGAACGTTTCCTTGGTGAACAACCCGTACGGGCCATCGGAAATCGCTGGATCAGGCAGCGTCCTGGGAAGAGTCAAACGCTGATGGCGTCAGCATTTTTAAGCGTGATCGCTCTCGTGACCGTGCCTCTGTTCAGGAGTCCGCCGGAGCCTCAGCGCGACGTCACTGGCATTGCACCCGGTGAGAACGGTATAGCCATCATCGCACCGGGCGACGAGACAGTCGATGCGGGCATTCCCAGCGAACCGCTTCTCGAGTTACCTTCCGGCATTCCCGTGCAGGTTGTTTCTCAGGTGACGCCGCCAGCGACGGACGTATCTCCGCCAGCGACAGCAACCGGTGCGATTGTGGACACTACGGTCATCAATAATCCGCCAATCGCCCTGCTTCCTGCGAAACTCCCCGAACTCGATGGTCCCATACTTAACGAGGAGGTCTCTGTAAAATCAGAAGTCAACGAGCCGGAGTTTGCCAACTTACGAATTGAGGAGGATTTAAATGACTCGGTTGTGGTTTCGGCATCTGCGGTGGCAGGAATTCCCTTTGGTGTGGCCAGGATCGAGCTTCAGCCTCGTCCGGATCTGACGTGGCCCTTTCGCCCGGACGTCCCGCTGCACGTGACGACGGATCGTGGAAAAGCGGTGCACTCGGCATTCGAATACTCTCCGCCGCGCGAGGCATCAAAGAACCGCCCGGCAAGTCCTGCCAAACTGATTTGCTGGTTCCTGTTTGACCACATCGCTCCCACGACAGTGACCTTGATCAGCGAGGAGTCTGCTGTCGCGACGAATGTGCCGTTGAAAATGGAGCCTGCAGACGACGATGCGGCACGCGCCAGGATCCTGGCAGAATGGTGGAAACATTATGCTCGGTTCGATCTGCCACATTCGTCGCCGGAATTGAAGGCGGTCAATCAGTATTTCAAGAGCATGCTGGCACGGCGGCTCAACATGGCACCGCCAGTGCAGCGTACGACCGCAGCTTCAGTTTCAGCACTGGAATCGGAGTTCGAACGCACAGTGGGAATGCTGTTCGGCTTTGAATCGATTCGACTGGCGATGATGGCAGGCAAGACAACCACTCAGGCGCAGCGTGCTGAGGCCGCTGTTCAGGATTTGCCGACGCCGCTGACGATTAACAGCGTCAACATTCCTCTTGTCACAAACGACGTTCGTCCCGAGTCGTTGGCGATGCGTGTGCCGGAAGAATGTTTCTATCTGCGCTGTTTTCGGGTCCAGAACTACCACTGGATTCGCAATCTGGTGCAGGGCTGGGGGGGAAGTCTGGATGGCATCGTCGCAACGCCTGCGGTTGATTACCGCATCCGGGAGAAGATCGAACGGCAACTGGCTCTGAGTACAACTGAACTGCTGAAGGCTGCCGTTGATGATCAGATCACCGACTGCGCGTTGATTGGCCTTGATCCCTTCTTCAGTGACGGCGCTGCTTTGGGCGTTTTGTTTGAGGAGAAGACCGGAGGCAGGCTGGCGGAAATTATTTCTAACGAACGCATGCGAGTGAAAAACGCAGAAAACGGTCATGAGACGGTCGTCAATATTCAGGGGCGTTCAATTCAGAAACTGTACACAGATCATCATCAGGTGCGATCCTTCTATGTGCATGATGGCAAATATCATTTGGTCACAAACTCCGAGATCCTTGCCAGACGATTTCTTGAAACAGAAGCCGGAATTCATTGTCTCGGAAATCTAAACGAATATCGATATTCGTTATCCCAAAGTCGACAGGATAAAAACAGCCTTGCAGGGTTGTACCTCTCGGATCCGTTTTTTCGCAACATCACCAGCCCTCAGTGTCGAATCGAACTGGAACGGCGTCGACTGGCCTGCGAAGACCTGTTCACGCTGCAGACGGCCCATATGGCGGCAGCCGCCGAAGCGATTGAGGATGTCTCTACGAACTCTTTGATCAGATTGGGGTTCCTTCCGGAAGGTTTCAATCAGCGTCCGGACCACTGCACAATGGAATCGAATCAGGGCGAGTTTTACGATTCTCAGAGAGGCGTGCATGGGACGTTCTTGCCGATTGCGGATATGGCGATCACGCGATGCACAATGTCGGAATGGCGAGCCTACGAAGAATTCAAGAGAGCCTATCAGCAGGAATGGCGGAACATGGATCCCGTTATGCTGACGTTCAATCGGCGTCCTCAGACGCATCCGGATCGGGAAAACGTGGTTCTGAATATTCGCATTACACCATATGCTCAGCAGGAGTACCGATTCCTGCAGCAGTATCTTTCGAGTCAACCAAACGACCGACGACTTGCCATGTCTGACGATGATCTCATGGCGGTGAGCGGTCAACTGACAAGAAGCGGCAGAAGCTATTTTTCCCATATCGGACTGGTGGATGAAAAGATTCCGTTCGAAATCCGAGATGGGCAGATTCATCGAACAGGGCCGAATTCAAAGTTGTCATTTGCACGCAGCAATGCGTTTGCTCTTGTTCAGCCCGGAGGCGATGAAGGAATCCGCCTTGCCGTCGACTTCATGCGCAATGTCCAGCGTCGGCAGCCGACCCGCGAAAACACAGAGGCATCCGGGGGCACACTTGCTGCTCTCATCAATTGGATTCTGCCCATTGAGGCGATGATCAACAGCGCCATTCGGGAACATTCTCAGAGTAATCAAAAGGCGACGGTACTTTCGATGGATTCCACGATTGGTCGAAGTGCATTGAATCAACTCAAGACAGAAAATGCTCCGCGGCCGGCTCAACTGTTCATGCAACTGCGGGACGTTGCTTCATCGCAGGTGTACGAATATCTGAGGGCTTACACGTACGTGTCGTCCAGGCAGGCTTCGGCGGATGATGCTGCCGCACTGAATCGCATCGCGGCAATGCTTCAGGCCGACCCCGCTGAAGTTCGACTCAGTCTCGAACAAAGCCTTGGGGCAACGTTCAAATGTCCTGCGGGAGGCACTTATCAATTGACTGGCAACGGAGAAGGACCTGAGCAGTGGACAAGTTCCGCCTGGCAAAAGCCCAATCTGCTGGATGAGACGGCAGTCCCGGACAAGTACCGATTTCCATTCCTGACCTGGCTCAGAGGGATGAGCCTGGAATGTTCGCTCACACGCACAACTCTTCAGTCACGACTGGAACTGGACGTAGCACGCCAGACCCAGAATGAATCTGCATTGCCGCCGGTCGAGATCGTGGGCACCTCTCGATAAGGACCGCTGGAGTCTTGCTGCGTTTCATGTGCGCACGGTGCGCGCATCATTCGAAAGCGAACAACGTGAACGAACCACAGGATTCCGAGCGATAGCTCGAAATGGGTCAAGGGCTCTCAGCCCTTGTTAGGGAAGCGGAAAATGGGTGACGTCACCGTGGGTCCAGATGAACGTGAGCGACGGTTGGACGAAATCATCACACAATACCGTCGAGCTGTGGCAACACGTGAAGTCACTGATCAGAGGGAGTTTCTTGTCCGGTATCCTGAATACGCCGACATGTTGCA
>Ga0335398_10010838_pt1 | contig 10315 bp, 3 predicted proteins | sample BON03_FD_205742 | JGI IMG/M metagenome (GOLD analysis project Ga0335398, IMG submission 205742) | Freshwater microbial communities from Lake Bonney liftoff mats and glacier meltwater in Antarctica - BON-03 (spades assembly) (version 2) | ecosystem: Environmental > Aquatic > Freshwater > Ice >... | reverse complement strand
AGAGTATGGATTCAATGTACTTATAATACCCAGCTATGCTGTCTTCTCTTACTCATATATAACTATTTCCTTGTTTGTAGAATCTATGGCTGGGGTACCTGTACTGAATAATAAACGAAGTATGGAAGTGAGTTGAATCCATTTTATCTTATAGTTAGTTGTAGTTACCTTCATTTTAAGAAAGTTATAGTAACCCTACTTCAGGTAGAGGATAGGAAAGATAATAAGGGAATGAAATGGTAGTAATAAGAAAGTATCTGAAGTAATCTGAGAGAACTAGAAAATAAATTGTACAGAAATAAGAAATGTAGGAAAGTTAGGAAACAAATAATCCCGTCCTGTACAGTTGTACCTCCTTTCCATTCCTAAACTCACACTATTAAGTACTTGTACATCACTGTCCTTTCTTAAAAGCTTTGTTTCATGGATTATAGAAAAGGTATTCTATTCTTTGTAGCAGTAATCTCAAATTCCTATATTAAGTTAGTTCATTACCTTGGTTTCCATTATTATTATATCATTTAGTGATGTAAAGAATGAAAACAATCTAGATAATAGTAAGTGATAAAGAGAAGACTAGAAATAGTGAATAAACCATCAGTACCTTTGTTAATCTTTCCTTTTTGACAACATAGTTACTTTCTTTTCCAAGATCTTTCTCATTCTATCTAAGAAACAAAAGATAAAAACCGATTAAAGGATGGAATGGACACTAATTCAATTTCAATCCACTTTGAGTCCTTAAGATCCATTTTATGTATAATCTTTTGGAAAAGTGACACTAATATATCATGTTCTAGAGAAAGTTATCAAAGATCTTATTACCTTTTTCCTCCTTTCCTATTCCAAAAGTGATAGAACTTATGACAAAGGAGAGAAAGAGATAATGGAACATCTCATTTGTTATATTTCTAGTAGTGCAGTATGGATGGTACCTGGAAGATGAAAAAGGGATTCTATTAACTGCGCTATTTCTAAGCCAAATTGATCTTAGATACTACTTTATTAGGAACATACAAAAAGGAAGAAGGACACAGCGTAGCTGGGGAAAGGATTTAGAAGTACCACAGAGCTCTTCCTTGATTATATCTTGACCTATAACTCATATTTAACTTTTGTTTGCAGTTACCAATAACTTACTTTTGAACCATCAGATGTGGATGAAATACATAAAATATAAGATAATTAATGAGATAATGTACGAGGTAACGAGTAAGATAGCAAACGAGGGATCCCTAGAAAGAGAATGCTGATCCTAGAAGATCCCTAAGAAACTAAGAAAAGTAATCCCGTTAAATCTCTAGAGGTAGTACACTAGAACTTCTTTTGATTATCGCATGCCTGTTACCTCTTCAATCTTAAATAAATTAAAGTGAGAAGATAGTGATTTCCAGAAACCCTTGAATTCCTTTTGAGTACACCAATAAATAAATAAATTAAAGTTGATACAAGAGAGTTAAATTAAGTGAACTAAGTGAACAAACAAGCTCCTATTTCCATACCTTTTCACTAACTAATAGTTACTTAATACAGGAATATGAAAAGAACGAGTAAACGAGAGATAAGAAGTAAAGGATAATTCAATGGATGGTGAGAAACAATTTGTTTCAAAAGATCTAGGGTTCCCGCAAATAAAGAATTTTCATCTTTGAACATCAGGAATAAAATCATTTCTCTATCAATTTAGCCGCAGCATCCCTTGTTCCTTTAGGATTTCTGATCACTTGACCATTTACAAACAAAACACTTTAAAGCTAGTGGTAACCCTCGTTTTCCAGAGTTAATTAAATGTTTGGAACCGTCCGTCGGAACAAAAAATGCATAAGTAAATGAAGAAGAGAATTGAAATTAGAAAATAAAGAATTTTCGATCACTTTCCCTAAGGACATAGGCTTGACAGATCCAAAAATAATAAACCATAAAAGGAATATTATAATTTTCAAACAGCATATCACTCGTATAAAGATCTCATTCTCAAGCTAGCGCAAGCCAGCGACATATATTAATTCTGCCATTTCCTTTTCCTTAGTTCATTGCTTGGTTAACATTTGATGGTCTGTTGTAGGAATAAATAAAGATATGAGATCAGACCATTATAATGAGAGAAGTGTCACTATTAATTAAATATATAAGAAATATAGGAATATGAAAAGATAGAAATCAAGAATAAAAGGTTAAGAACATTATTAGTAAGATATTAAATTCTATTTCCATTATTTCTATTTCTTACATTCTACATCTCCAGAGAAAAGAGGGATATAAAGATGAAGAGAGTGAAGATTTAGAAGAATCCATGTGATCATAAGTGATAGCTCTTCCTAATAATATAAGTCTAGTAACTAGAAATCTAAGAAAAGGTAACAAGATATATGTTAGTTATATCAAATATATAAGATAGTGAAGGATAATGAGTTGTTGAATGTATCTTAGGTACATAAAATGGAATGGGAAGAATCATTAGTTGTTCCTGGAAGCTACTTGTATTACATTCTCTAGGAAAAGGAAGGTCCATCAGATCCATTAAGTACATTCTTGGGAGCAGTGCTCTGTTGTTTAATACCTACCTCTAGTTAATAACAATGTACATCTAATAAGTAATATTGCCTAAATGATCTTTGGCGTGAGTTAGCTTAATAGATATAAAATGATGTCTCACGCTAAGAATGAAATCACTTCCTGTAACTGCCTGGCTACTTCACAAGACTTATATCACTCCACTACTAGAAATAACTCATAGGAGATAGGAATTACTTTTCTGTTATAACAAGAGATCTTCACTCATTATCAAGTTTAAGGTACTGAATGATATATGGAGAAAGTGAGAGAGTGAGTGAAAGAAGTGATACTAATAAAGTATGATAGTGATATTAGCTACATGGTTAACATATATTAGTATCTTAGTCGTTTGTAACTTCTTAGAGATAGTTTTATTTGTTTTATGTTCCTACCATGGTTTGATAAAGAGGAGTTACTGTAATATAATAAACTCTTGTATGTCTTTATATCTATCGTTTGTTACTTATCTTTGATTCACTATCTTGTAGGATGTACATACTTTTCTTTAGTTTCTAGGAGATAAGTTATTAATTCACTAAGGAAAATGAATTACAGGAAACAAGTGATTTATTTCTAATCTTCTCCATCATCTACCTTCCTTCATTTCCTTCATGTACCTAAAAATGATAATTCTCTGTAGCAAATAACTGACAAAACTTATAAACGATTAATAGAAGACAGCAAAGCTGGACCATGGATACTTCACTATTTTACACCTTCGATATCATACTACATCTTTATCTCACTTTCCTAGTACTCAAAATGTTAGTTCTATGGCTCTTAGGGATTCCTTGTTCTTCTCTTTTGTCCTACGTTTCTAAAATATGAAAGAAGTGATACATATAATGGAGTTAAAGAATGATTGATAATTGAAAAGGAAAGGAGAGCTATAGATAATTTATCATTTTCAATCAACAGAGTATCTTCTATTAATCCTTTGATCGGTTTTCATGATATTTAATAGTGACAGGAAGTTTCTATCCAAATAATAGATACAGAAAAGCCAAGAGATCCTAGTGTGAATAAGTGAAGGACCTGCTCTGTTTTACCTTTTCATTTCCATTAGCTGGAGCCACTTTCTTTGTTATAAGTGATGTACAGCATGATTGACAGTGAGATCCAATTCTTTTCCTAGTTTCCTAGTCTTCTCATAACTCTATCTATCTTTTAGCTACAGTAAATTACATTAATATTATATCTATTCCTTTATTTCTTATAGTTTGCTGTCTTATCCGTTTCACGGATCCTTCTCTTGTTTTCATGTCCATTTCAACAAAATAGTTAACAAATTAATAGTAAGACATAGTAAGAAATAAGTCCAAACCAGATGCCAGAGTGATTCCTATTCCTTGTCAGGTACCTTATTCACTAAGAAGAAAGATCTATTCCCTTTCCTTGTTTTATTCAAGTGATGAACCTGAAGAAAGTAACATAATACATTATATCTCTGTACAACTTCTAGAATTCATATTCTCTGTATCACTTTTTCATTTCTAATTTACTTCTTGTCCATTCTCCAAATATAAGACTTCCTTTCATAAGTGTTAGGTATGTTACTCGTAGAATTCAAGATATAACTTATTACTTATCTCTTGCATAACATGTAGGATATTGAATGTTATAAGTGATCAAATAAAAGGAAGTGAGTGAAACTCATGTTCTCTTCTTAGGAGTTTGATTACTATCTTTGGTTTTCTGTTCTCTATCCAACACTAATCTTCCTATAGTTTAATGTACAGCGTAGCTGGGGTATGAAAGGAATGAAATGAGTGATCCTAAGATATTAATTTTATATTATATGTTAGATACATTAAATTCAATAGATCTCACTTACCTACTCATCCTAGCTCTTTCTAGCTCTATCACATGGATTAGGTTTCATCAGTTATCATTTATTAGAAGACAGCAGAGCTGGAAACCGATATAATAGTTAGTGATCCCTAGAAATCAAAATAAGAAAGAACATAAGTAATCCTAAAATGATCTATGAATCCAAAAGATATAGAATGGATGAGTGAGTGATAAATAATATAGGAATATGAAATGAGTGAAACGAGGGATTAATTGTTACATTTCTTTCCATTCATGCTAGATACTATAGATCTCTAGAAACAAGAAAGATAAAAGATAGAGAGCTGGAGAAAGAAAGGATCTATTAGAACAGAAATAACAGCAAACAAATGATCCTTCCATGTCCTATATCATATTCCTATGTTAACTATCACTCCCTTGTTACATTCTACTTACTTATCTCTTAGGAAACAAATGGATTGGACCTACAGGACAGTATCATACTTGATGTAGCTACCATTATATATCTTTGGGTAGCAAGAATCTTATAACAAACAAAAGTTTATTTCTCCAGTTACCAGAGGTACTTGAAGTATGTAAGATAAGAATAAGTAAACATATGAAATAAAAAAGGGATTACTTTTGGTTCCTAAGATACTATAAATCCTTTCTCAATCATGTATCACTTTTGTAGAATCCTAGATTACTTATTAGTAAGATACAAGAATGTAACAATAGAATCCTAAAATAAATAGAATCTTGATGTACCTAATATAGTTTGATCTAGAGAGAGTGAAAATGTCTAACTTATATATCTCTTGGTTTCCTAAGGGATAGAAATAAGGATTCAATGTTTACTGTATCACTATTAACCTACGATTATGATTTCCTACTCACTCTCATACAGAAAAGATATCAAAGTAAATAGAGGTAATGAGTAATAAAGACAAGTACAAGGTAGTAATAAAAAGATATAGAGAAGATGGCATAGCCAGCGTATGAGCGGTAGGAATAACATATAATAGTGATACTCAGAGATCTATAAATAACACAAAATGAATAAGTACAAAGTGTAAATCCTAAATAAAGATAAGAGAGAGAAGGATTCTTAGGAATCTATTAATTATATTCGGTGCCACATCTGGAATAAACACTTTCTTTCGGCACCGGTAATTTATAAGATATTACTTTCTTGTAACCCATGGTCTGATACCTTTTCTATAAGTGATTACTTATTCTTTAACTCTAGATACAATTTAACTTATTCACTAGAGGAAAAGCCCCAGCGGGAACTCAAGATCTCTCACTGGAAGTTGATTATATGTTAGATCCCTGCGGTACCCTCACTGGAAATACACAGAAAACTAATTAGGAAAGTACAGTAAAGAGTTGTTATTCCTTTTCTACCATTCTCATACTTCTCTCCTAAGAAATAATATCACTTCCTTTTCAATAACTTATAATTATTTATGCAAGAGATTACAGAAGTGTTTATTAGTGAGCAGCGCCAGGCAGTTACCAAAGACTTGACCTCTTCATCAAAGTTCTCAGGGTCTTTTGTCCTAACCTTACAGACGCTTCCTAGAAATAAATTAACTGTTCAGCACCCCAAATAATCCATCAATAACAGCAAATAAAATAAGTTCTAACCATGGAGAAGTAGTGATGTATGGATGGAGAGAATAGAAGTCATACAGGAAGGCAAGGAAGGTAAGGCAATGGAATCCTGAGAGATAGGAAAAGAAGGTATTTTCAGAAAGTTATAAAATGATGAAGAGATAGAGAAAGATAAAATAAGTTCTGGTGATTAATGATAGACATAAGTGAAATAGGAAAGAGGACTCACTATAAATGATCTCTTGTCCTGTCCTCCCTGATGAAAAGTGAATGTATTGTATATTAGTTGTTGTGAATGTTAAAGCTATTTCTCAAATTACTGTAGCTAAGAAGAAAAGAGAGTTAATAAAAGATCTTAGGATTCAGGTACCGGTTACAAGTTGATACTCAAACCATGCTCCTAAGAATTATCACTTTCTCTATTCATCAAGTATTACTACCTTCTTACTATCTTGTGCTATAGCACATCTTCTCTTATTCATATTATATTTGTTATCTTCTTTTTGGTGTAGGATAAGTAAAATAAAATAGAGATTAAGAAAGAATATAGACAATGGTACCTTTCTTTGGATAATGGATAGATCATGTTTGAGGATCACTTTGCTAAGGGATTATTTATCAAACAAGTGACAACAAAGTATTAAGTACTAAAAAGTAACTCTTATATTGTTCTTTTACGGGATATTCCTTGGATACAGTAATGTTATAAGTGGTACCTCCTATCCCGTTATTGACCATGGTTCTTAATAATTAATTTCATCTTTATAGTTTTATGTAGAGAGAGCTAGAAATGGATAGAAATAAGTGATCTATGGCTAGAGAATAAATACCATTATTAGTAATCCTTTTATTTCTTATATTCCATTACTTTCTTTCTTCATGGATTCATCAGATACAAGATATTATCCATAGATCGTTTAGGAAAGTGAAATAGTTGTATGAGTCACTAAAAATAACCTGAAAAAAGGAATTTCCTTGGTTTATGAATGTAAGATAAGTTGTAGGTACCCAGGTAGTAATTCCTGTATTTCTAATATTCCTATTTCATTTTTCATTATCTTCTTAAGTCCATTAATCCCTATCCTTCACTTCTCTTCTTTGGAACTAACTTTATATATTTCATCTACCAAGAATGGACTTAAGTTAGTAGCTTCCATTCCTTCCTGTACTTTATTTCTAGGAAGAGCTTATATTTTATGGCTCTGGAGATCACTTATTCTCAAACTAGCTTGACCTACAACAGTACTAATGGATAGAGAAGATACAGCAGAGCTGGGAAAGTCTTAGAGCCCTTTTATCTTTTAACTTCTAAATCTAAATGAACGTAAGATAGAATAAGATAATATATAAGTGACATTAATATGAGAAGATGGCATAGCCAGAAAAGACAGAGATAAATGGAAGATACTGGAATGAAATGGTAGTAATCGTACGACTCACTGCTATTTATATCTTATCTTTCTTTCCTATGGTTTCCACAATGAGAAGTAATTCTTAGTAACTCACTTAAACTTCAATATCCTAATTTTCCTAAGAGATAAAGAAATAGTTACTGTAGCTGTATTACTCATATTTATTCTTAGTATCTTATCTATATCTTAAGAAAGTAATTCGTTTCCTCTGCCATTCTTTCGTTATCACTCAGGTAAGAAAAAGATGTATAAAAGTAATGTTGTACATGAATAAAAGAAGACATCCTCTAGATTATATCATGTTTGGTACCTTCTCTTCATCAATGATCTTTGTTTATGTATGTTAGTAGGATGAGTTAGATTAATAGTTGTCTCGTAATAATGTAACTTCCAAGAAATAAATTCTATAACATCCATACCTCTTCACCTAAGACCTTTTTCTTACTTCTCTTAGGGATACTCATAGGATTCCATGTTCTGTACTCAAAGAAAGAGAGCTCTTCACCATCCATTGCATTAATTCATCTACAACTTCTCTTAGGCATCTTCCTAGAAACAAGTTACACAGAGAAAAGGTGTAATAGAGAAAGAAAGAAAGAGATAGAAGATAGGGATCTTAGGGACCTAGGTAGTAATACATAATATTTTGATTTTCTATGGAAACTGAATAATTTATTAATTCTTTGTAGAGCTAGGTTTCATTAATACCAAAGAAAGCCTGGCCATAGAGCATGCTAAGATAAGTAAAATACATAAGTGATAAATAAATAAAGTAGAAAAAGAGAGAAAGAGAAGGAAAGGTTCACTGTACTTCACTATTATCTTAATTAATTCTCTTACTTAAGTTCTTACTATTATATCACTTATCATTTCTTAGGGATAGTTTATATTTAACAAAAGGACAAGAGCTTCACCATGGTATCTTCCTTTAATCTGTACAAACGAGATAAGACAATAAACAATAAAGAACATCAGATAAGAGCTTCAGGAGAGAATAAGAAGTGAGTTACTGGAGGTAAGATAGAGAATAGAATGAGTTAAACTAATATAATAGATGCTCTTGGGAACCCTTGATTTACTAAGAATGAAATGAATTCCATGTATCACCAAGATTAGAGAACCATAAAATTATATGAGTAATAAGTGAATAAGAGAAGATAGAGCTTGCTCTGATGAATGCTAGCTAGGATATGAAGAGGAAGTGAGTGAAGTGATAATACCTTTGCTACCCAGAAATAAGCTACATCACTTATTCTTGTTTCTTAGGGACCTACATTCATCAAATTAGGAAAAGAGGTATGAACTTAATGGATACTAAATATATAATAGATAATGAAAACTAAAAGATCATAAAGAACAGAAGTTACACTAATAATATTAGAGTCCTACATCCTGTATTTCCTTTTCCTCTCTAGCTTACTTCCATTATTTCTATTTAAGGACCTCTAGTGAATAACAAGAACTAGAAAAGGAAGAGAATAATAATCAATTATCTTAGTTGCATAAAACTGAATAATTATAAAGGAATAGAATAAGTGATATATTTAGGATAGATAAATAATCAGAACATGAGACATAATTCTTTGGAGGGCCATTATTACCAGTACCTAACATATATATAATAGAGTGATACTATAAATGATTAATAGAAGAGAAGGTTTAATTTATTATTATTAGTGATCTTTCCCATTCATGAACCCAGAGAACATTAGAGTGAGTAACTGACACCATGGATTCTATATCTCATACCATTCTTTCGTTACTATCATACCTTTGTTCTATTACTACCTATAATCTATTATGTCTCTTTTATTTCTGTATGGAAGGTACCGCAGGGATCTAACATACATTTCAAGAAGTGAGAGAAAGTTAGTTTAATAGGATTTATAAAAGTTAGGTATTTATAGTTTACTTTCTTTCTGGAGTATGGATCCTTTTCTCCTATGATTGTTTGATACTACTTTTTTGTTGTAGAAAAGAGTGGTAACGAGGGATAGGAAGGTAACTAGAACAAGTACAGTAAGAAATAGAGAAAGAAAGAGAAGGATTCTCTAGAGGTAGTAATAAGTTAACATACTTATCTTTTTCATATTAACTGTAGCTACCAAGAATGTACTTAATAGTGATCTTGTCAATCTCATACTTATATCACTTTTGGACCCTGCGGATCCTGCTCTTGTCTTTATTTAATGAATGGATGGTACCTTTCCCTTAGGAAATAAATATTGTCACTGTTATTTGATATTGAATGTTATCTTTTAGGAAATTTACAGCTAGGTAGGATAAACTCTTTGCCTCTTAGATCTGTTTCCAAGATAGAATTCATTTACAGTGGTAAGAGAATGAGAGATAAGTTACTACTAGAAATACAAAGGATACTAAGAACAAGAAAGGAGTTATTACTATTATATTAGTTTCTGGTTACCGGTTATACAATTTCCTATCATAGAATATCCTACATGTTATGGAAGAGATACTCATAGGATTTATTACATTTATATCTTATATTAAGTACTGGAAATGTCATCAGACAGGAAAGTAATAGTTTGTTGTAACAGCCATCCTTTCTATCCCTTATAATCCATTTCTTATTTATTGTTATTAGTAACTCTCTTTCTATCAAAGGTAATCCTATGTCCTACCCAATAAATGAAACCTATGGATACTTCACTACTTCTCTCTACAAAGTATCTAAGAAGGAATAAATATAAGATATATAAGAAATACAGGAATATGAAATGAGAGATTATCTTTCTTATAATTGTTTGGCAAGAGAATGGAACGAGGAAACGAGAGAATTATTACTACCACTCATTTATATTCGTTCATTTCTTTTTATGGGCCTGGCTTTCTCTTTAGTTTATTTCCCATTCTCCAGGCCATTACTTATGTTTCGCTGCAAGCGGGATTCCTTGGGAGAATCCATTAAATATTAAATA
>Ga0335398_10010837_pt1 | contig 10316 bp, 11 predicted proteins | sample BON03_FD_205742 | JGI IMG/M metagenome (GOLD analysis project Ga0335398, IMG submission 205742) | Freshwater microbial communities from Lake Bonney liftoff mats and glacier meltwater in Antarctica - BON-03 (spades assembly) (version 2) | ecosystem: Environmental > Aquatic > Freshwater > Ice >... | reverse complement strand
GGGTGTTAGGGTGGTGGGTGTGTGTGTGCTTGTATACGCGCGTACACACACACAAACTACTGGGGTACTTGATGTGAGCCCAGGTGTGGGACGGACACCTGGAGAGCCAGAAGAACCCAGATCGACTAAAGCGCATCATACATGTAGACCGTATAGGTATAAACAGTATATTTGTCTATATATTTGCTGTGCTGCGGGTTTTGATGATCTGGGCTAATTGCTTTTTCTTTTGACATGTCCTTTCTTTTGAGAAAAGTAGAAGATGTGCCAGTGACGACAATCAGCAAATCACAGTCTCTCACTTCGGTGAGCATAAAAGGCTGCACCTTGAGAGTTCCAAACAAAACTACTACATTACTTCTTTACGAGCAATAATAAAAGCAATCTTCATTCAATCACTGTCTAATGAGTGTATTTTCATGATGAGCCTCGAGCTGCCGCGCGCCACATGGTCACGACCAAACCTCAAGGGAGGTTGTGGGTGTTTCTAAGTTTTGATTAATCCGACTAAAACCCCAGATTGTGACAACATCATTGCACAACATTGTTGCTTTCAGGATTTTTAGTCGGATGCGACGCATCAATAACGCCCCTGATATCTTAGGCAAGATGCTTAAGTAGTGTCCATTGGACGTGACCTGTATCCTTTCTCGTCAGATTTTGGCGTCTCGAATTTTGGTTGGTTTGGATTGCGGCGTCGCAATTCGATTTTTTGCGCCTATTTGTTTTGGCGTTTTGCTGGATTGCGACGCCTACAAGTATTTGTTTCTTTTGGATTGCGGTCCAACCTCGCAATCCGAAGGTTGTCCGGTCTGGGAAATGACACGGATGCGGAAATGCCTTTAATCATTGTATTTTTTTAGATCTTTCGTCACTTGGTCACGAAAGGCTACTGCGTGATTATTTCATGTAGGATCATAGAATGTGAACTAACGATGCAATTGTCTGCAAAAAAATTTGTTTGTTTGTTTGTGTGATCCGATACACTGCTAACCCTCCCGAGAATTTATGGATGCACACTAGTGAGTTAACGAGTGGTGCGCAGTAATAGGGTGGCCCGGAGATTCCCAGCACGAAGGCCACTGGCACTCCCGCAATGAACACTGGATACAGTCCTAAACTGGGACAGGACACGGACCTGGACACGTTTTTGAATATCTTTTGTTGGATCTTTCGTGACTTCGCCACAACAGGGCTACTACGTGACTATTTGACGTAAGAGCGATGAATGTGCACCAACAATGCAATTGTGTTCTTTAAAAAACAAATCATACATTGGGATGGCTTCACAGGGGAACACAGCTGAAAACTATTTTTTGCACTATTGGGTGATGGAGAGCATTTATTGCAACTGAAGTAACAGCAAGCCTTATTTCTTGCTAGTGCCTTATCGAGCTTATTCCGCCTTTGTCCTTTTCACCTTTTTTCTTTCTTTTTTTCCCCCTTTTTTTCTTGGGTGCTCAAAACCCAAACATTCTTTCCAATCTTTCTTTTTTTCTTTCACTGAGGACCCACTTTCAGAATTGTATTGAACTTTGAACCTTTGGAGTGGAGTGTAACTGTTACAATTCCATTGCATTAACACCTTGTCTTTTAACCGCCAAGCCACGGCGTTTCCAATACCTGATTTTAGTGGTCGTAAGCCAAGGTGCACGTCGGTTCGATCCTGGTCGTGTTCCAGTCGCTTCTCATAAAGACAAACCCCACGATGAATGTTGTGGTACCTGATTAATGCACCCAGGAGTTCTAGCTCGGGCAACTATCCATCACAGCACAGTACTAGAATTCCCAGAGGTCTGCGTACACGGTTGTACTAGAATGCCCTGAGGTCTACGCACAACACGGTCGGATAGCAGGAGAGGACAAACAACTCATAAAAACACAAAAAAAACACATTGTGTAAAAACAACCACCACGGGGTTGTCTTTACGAGAAGCGACTGGCGCACGACCAGAATCGATCAGGTATTAGAAATGCCGTGACTTAGTGTTTATAAGCCAAGGTGCACGTTGGTTCGATTCAAGTCGTGTGCCAGTCGCTTCTTAGAGAGTTCAAATGAACCATCGTAGATCTCCTGTCGCTTTGCTTTGGGTACCAAGTTGCAGCCCTCGCTTAGTGGGATTGTATCACTTTAATTTCACTCCTGTGATTCTGACGTGTGTTGCCATACAGTGATCACTCACTGATACCACAAGAATGTACTGGTAGGAACTCTGATGTACGTCTATATGAACATATGCATGAACAAATCTATACGCCTAAAGATTTTGTCCGGCCTGGGAGCAGGTCTGGCCAGGATGTGAGAGATTTTGTATGGACCAGGAATAACATGTGGACATGTATGCAATCAAGAATGGACCCAATCTTTTTTCCATGTTCTTGACAATTGTTTTAATTGACGTTGCTTTAATTGCTCCATAAGAAGTAGTACTTGACATCTCGGTGTGCTTAATCTCGGTGTGCTGTACTTTTGATTTGTTTTTGGTGTGTATTAGGCTTTTTGTCTCTAACAAATTTTTCTTCTGCCACTCCCAACCAGGCTCCTGCGCCTGGCTTCCGCAATTCCTCCTGTGCGCTAATCATACATGTGTGCTAATGTGTGTGTGCCTCTACATGCACGTGTACAGACGTGTAATTAAAGCGATAAATTTCAACAAATATAAGCATAACCGTGACCACGTCACTTGCAACATTAAAGTAGAAATAGAAATAGATGTTCAAAGTGACATACAACAAGCAATGAAGTGACAAGGTTTGGACACGTGACAGCATACAATACGAATAAGTAAAATGCATCAAGTGTGTCCATCTTCCGGACTCCGGGGGGGTCTTGGATTGTGGTTCCAACCGATCCAACGGTGCACTTCGCATACCAGTGGCACACGATCGGCAAAGAGATTATCTTTCTTTCCTTCTTGTACATCAAGCTTTTGAGCTCGTTGTAGAAGTTGCTTTCTCCAACAGATCCGCAATTACCCACAACAAAATTAATATGCTCAAATTCCCACGTCGGAGCAGCTGCTCCGAACGCACCGATGATGCTTGAGTGCTGCTTATTTGCTTTTGCTTCTTTCACCTCTATGAAACCCTCATCCTTGTCTGTCGACTGTTTAAGTTCTAAAACATACACGATCTGCAGAGCCTCATGGATTGCGACCCCATCCAGTCGCCTGCCCCAGAAACGTCATACGAAGAAAGACACTGGATCGAGGTTGTACCGTGTCTCCTGATTTTTTTTAGCTGGTATTGTCACCTCTATTGCCCGTGCCTTCTCCGTCAGATCTTCCTCGCTGCAGATCCTAAGAAACTCTTCTCGTCGCCACAGCGTGCTCATGTTACTTTCTTTGTCAAGCGTGACAAATTTGAGCTTGCTTTTTGGCTTTTTGGCAGCATGCATGCTGACATGCAGGTGCCTCCAGATGGAGGAGTGGGCAGCCATAACTGTCGTTGCCATCCCTTCGCAGCCTGCACTGTTGATGTGACTGTATGTTACAACAGCCAGACCGTCAGTGCTCTCACCTCGGGCCTCTCGCGATATTCTGCACAGCCGACACCCTGCTGATTTCATCTTGCCTATTTTGGTTAGCTGACTGGCTGTTGGCGTAATTTCTGCCACAGCCATCCCCAAACGTCTCCTTAATTTTTTTGTCACTCAAATGCGTTCCCAACATAAAGTTTCCTGCAGCCTGTGTCAGCGTGAAGTCTACTACCCATGTGACGTAGAAAGGCTGGTGGATGCATTCCATTTTTTCCTTCTCCTAGATACAAGTCTTTTCGAATCTTTCTTCATCCATCCGTGCACCATGTCGTAGAGCCGTTACTATACTCGGGTTATAGCTTACATGGACTCGTCGTCTTTTTTTGCAGATTTGTTTCCAAGCTCCTGTCACACGATCCTGGTGCTTGCACACCTCCTCTTGTGCTGATCCTCGTCTAATTGCCTTCTGCACCCCGCTGTTCCACGTCGAACTTCGATCTTGATAGCTCACTGTACCTTCATTTCGGCGATGCTCTTGCCATGTGAAGACTGCTCGATTTGTCCTGTCATGCCATTCCATGGGAACATCTTTGCTTGAAATAGCCATGTCTGCTTCAATGTCGGCTTCTTCGTTTGCAGTTTCTCCTCGATGCGCTTTCACTTTTGACCACAAACGTCGCTGCTCCTGCTGTTGTTCTTTTTCGGAGCTCTTCGATTGCTCCCCGTAAAATATTTGTGTCTGGTGCTTGTAATAACGTCGATTTCCCGCCTTCGCCTACCCATCTTTCTTTAATTATGGATTTTGATCAAAATTAAAAAAAGACATCCTGAAACAACGTGAGTTGTGAACACAGCTTAAGCACCACACGAAATGTTGTCGAAGCAACTGTTCTCATAAGAGCAATGGTCCGTATCACATTGGTTCTGCACTCTGTCAAAATTTATGTTTGTCATCTTGATTGACGTCATTTTGTCAATATGTATACATACGCTTCGTCTCAACACGTATATATGTATGCATGTATATATTTATGTGATTACGTGTGTCTCTGGCTCAGGTGCCGGAAATGAAGTTTTATTGAAAAATGAAGTAAAAGAGCCACCAGTCGTGATAAGCTCAAGGAGCTTGTGACTAGAAGGTGTGACACCGTGTGAGCTGGCACGTTCACCAGGGTGAGATTTTTTGATGCGATGCTCTTCTCTAAACGCCACGTTTCACGCGACGCTTAGATGAGTCATTACCTAAAGTGGGTTTACACTGGTTGACTGAATGGGTGGTTTGTACAGAAAGACAAGGAAGAGGGCCTTGTCCACGTAATCTATAAAAGGGTCCACGAGCTGTACTCACTCGCGAGGGGGCCTCGATCATAACTCCGCTGGAGGTGAGAATCGAAAAGCATGAGATCTAAACAAAGGATCTGTCTAATGAAAAAGATCGATCCTTTGGATCACCAGATCCTCGGCACCACATGAGATGTAGTGAGACACTTCTGTTTTTTTTTAAAATAATTTTGTATTGTCATGTCTGTATGTTTGTGCATTTTGTTTTGTTCTCCAGGCCTTGAGGTGTTGATACAAGCTTACAGGGATTGAAATTAAAGATAGCTCAACTTTGGATCCTCCCCCATCTGTGTTGATTTTTCCCCCTCCCCTGCTTGGGTGGTTTCCCTCTTTACCCTCCCCTTCCTCTTTTTTCTTTGCTACTGCGCGATCTTGAAGGGAACGGTCTATAAAAACACGCACACGCACGGATATAAATGAGCATATCAAATACACGAATGAACTGTCCTTCACGTGAGAAGGTCAAGTGACACAAGCGAAAGAATGAGGACGTGTACGCCTAGAGCATAATAAGCATCTCGAAATCTTGATGTGTCGGTCCTTTCTATGGTGTGCGCATTTACGAGAGCACGTGTAGACAGTAAGGACAGTCTTCTCCCTGCCCCCCTTCTCCATCTGTATATGTGCAGAGGGTTGTCAGGGAGTACTATGCAAGTATTACCAGATGCATCTGCAAGTATGTGGGTATGAGTATGTGGGTATGAATGTGCGTGTGCGTGTGTGTGTGTGTGTGTGCGTGTGTGCGTTTGTGTGAGTCACGGTGTGTGTGTGCGTGTGCTTTGAGAGTGTGCGAGTTTGTGCCTCAGTCTGTGAAATTGCGTGCGTGTGTATGCGTGTGCGTGTGAAAGAGAAAGAATATGTATTTCTGTGTCTGTAAATATATCTATGCTTAGATCTATCCATGAATTTCAAAATGAACACCATTCACCCTCACAAATTACCTGCGCCCACTAGCCAGGACGGGTCATCACAATTTGTCCCTCCCCCCCCTACAGTTTGATCACGTTCAGCCTCCTCTTTGACTTCCAGTAGTGGTGTGGGAACGGAGAACGAGGGGTCATGGCCACCAGCCCCCCCCACCCTTTCCTCCACGCTGGCGCATGTGTATCTCAAGGGTGTGCAGAATGTCTCTCGGTCTCTCGGTCTCTTGCTCTCTCCCTCTCGAGTGTCTCGGATAACAGCACCTTGCTCCCTGCGTCCCCCTCCTTCGATTTCTAGCAGCATCCAGTCCGACACACCCATCCCTGTCTCTCTCACTCTTTCATCTTCTTTTTCCATCCATTGCGTGTGTATCTCTCTCTTCCCTCCAATCCCTGTCCATACACACATCCCGCTAGTTTGGTGATTCAAAGAGAGACCCCCACCGCCCCCCATTTCCTCGAGCGTGACACCCCAGCCCCCTATCCACTCAGGGTGCACGTTTGGACCCCCTCCTGCTGCGAATGCATCCTCGACAACATCCTCGACAACATCCTCGAATACATCCTCAACCGAACGCAGATGCGTCCCCCAGCCTGCCCCACCCCCCAAACACATTTCCCTCAAGCCTGAAGATGAGCAGGTCGGATCGGAATGCTTTTCTGCGTTGGGTTTAAGGTTTGATGTTTTTTAGATTTGTGAGTGTGTCGTGTGCATTTGGGATTAAAGGTTTAGGGGGTTACGGAGTTGAGGCATTAGTTTCGTACGTGAGGACAGATCATGGCACAGTTTTCGCGCGTTTTTGTTGGTGCAGCCCTTCGCAAATCCACACAATCGACGATATATAGCAAGCAAGATACTCATGACAGAACTACCCGTATTTTCCCGTATATATTTGGCTTTCATACACATTTCCCATCACAGCACGTCATCATGTATCAGAATCAAAAACATATGTGCAGGAGGGAAGGTGACATCTCATGTGTGTGTACCTTTTATCTCTTGAGTGTGCACTCGGGAGGGAGGGGGTTTATGAGTCTTGCTTGCACGCCGCCCAAAAGGCCATCTGAATACACAGACAAAGTTGGGGGGAGGTTGAGGGAGAAGGCAACCGTAAAAAAGAGAAGCGAGCGAAAGAGAAGGAGAGAGTGTTTGCATTTGTGAGTGTGAAAATGTCATTGAGAGTAGTGATCATGTGCCATATATCCCCGGCGTTGGTCACGGGACATAAGTCTTTTACTAGATGGTGATTGCTACTTATCTTAGAACTAGATGAATTTTCAGACACCATGCACGCACGTGTTTTCTCATATGTGCATGCACAAACAAGAGCACACTCACGCACACATACACGCACACGCATGCACCAACACAGACGGGTGGCATGTTCGCTGGTTGTAACTCACCCAAACACGTAGGCAAACGCACACACGCACACATACGCACGTACACACATTTGCACACACATATACACATACGTACACACATGTAATAATAAAAGCAATCTTCATTCATGTACACATGCACACACACACACATACACACACAAACGAAAACTTTAAGATACCGAGCTTACGACTGTTTTTGTTGACAAACATATTTCAACACACGCACATACACAAACACCTAAACACACATGCACACACACATACAAACACTTAAACACACATGCACACAAACACACACACGCACGCACACACGCACACACACACACACACACACACACACACACATGCACCGTGTGATGCCAAGCTTACGACAGACTTTCTTGAGGGCAGTGATGGACAATCCTAGCTCTTCAGCTGCTTCTTTCTGTTTTATTGTTTCAGAGTGAGCGTACTACTAGTGACTCATGAGGAAGAGTGTAAAAAAGAACGTGAGAGCGAGAATGTGAGCGAGGACGAGAGAGCAATCGTAAGAGCAAGAGCGAGAGCGAGAGAGCAAGCGCGAAAGCCCAAGAGAGAGAGGCTAAGCCGAAGAAGATACACGGAGAGAAGACGACGAATTTTTTCCAGAGTGGAAAAAGTGTCATCCGCGGATCTTTGACATTATAAACATTAGCAGAGATGGGTCAGAGAAAGACTTTGAGAGAGAGAGAGCACGCAAGAGCACGAGAATCAGAGAAAGATGGTTTGTTTGTGCATGTGAAATTCTTGTGTAGAGGGAAGAAGGGAGGAAGAACGAGAGATAATACAGAGAGATGAGACCTGCTGTAAGCCAAAAAGCCCTTCAACATCAATCCTGCAGAATTTGAGTGGATTTCGATGCCCCTGCATGCATATACAAACACACAAATACACAGAAACATACGGTTTATTGTCTTGATGCGAGTGTGAATTGCGAGTGTTTGTAGCGCGTATACTTGTGCGATGACTTTGAGGGCGGAAGAAAGAGAGGCAGAGCCTGAGATGAAGAGATGGCAGGTGCGTGAGAGAAACAGAAACAGAAAGAGAAAGAGAGGGAGGCAAAGAAGGAGTATGCATTTGTGAGAGGGAGAGAGCGTGCTTGCACGCACGCTCAGGAAAGAGCAAGAGAGACCGTGTGGCTTCGTTCAGAAAATTTAATGAGAAGGTTTTTACCTGATACACACTGTGACAACACAAAAATACATGTACGTTTTGGTAGGACACGCACCTTTTTGGGCTTAAGACTGCTCAAAGAAGTCTGGTCCGAAGCCTTCTTCCTTGGGAATACCAAAACTGCGAATGCAAGATGTTTGTTCAGCGTAGCTTTTTTTAACAGGGTTTATTCTGTTTTTGTTGCACGAGTACTACCAGAGCCATGTCAAGCAGGAATGGAACACGTGGCGTCCTATAAAACACAACCACAAACTGACCACGTGACTCAGTGATGATTGTGTGTGTGGTGCCCACAGGACGCAGCACGGAGCACCATCAAATTTAAACGCAGCACGGCGTAATCCGTCTTTGAGTTCAAACAAGTCAGTACAATCACGGCATGAGTCTGTGCTGTGGCTCGCGTCGGAGTGCCTCTCACCGCAGTCGTTTGCCTTCGATGAGCTTCGCGGCATCGGCGTGGCTGAATGCACTGTGACTGAGTATATGAAACGCAGGCGCTAAGCGGTGATGATTCTTGGTGTGGACAGCTGGAATTCTAAGACTACGATTCCAGCAGTAGAATCTTTTGAACGCTGGGCGATTGCGACGCGATTGCGACGCGATTGCGGACAAATCGTGCTCGTTACATGTTCAGACTGTCATCAAAAATGAAACAGCCGAGGTCGCTTTGCGAATCGTGCTGCGATCATGCAGGATGAACCCCGCTGAAATCTCAGAAAACGGAACAAACTTTGACATTCTTGTTTGAAAAATGTATATGTCAGCAAAGTGACAAAGTTTTTGTGGGGACCACCCCAGTCAGTGTGAAAAAATTGGATTACTACACATTACTGACAAAACAACAGGAGGGTAACGGGACTCCCATTAGAGACTGCGCAAGAGGCTGTAACAATTGCGGCCACACGCGTCCACAGATCAGCGCAATAGATGTGACAAAAAAGATACTATTTGAGCGTTTGTATTTGGTCTCAGGAATGGGCACATTTGGGCCGTGAGTCAACTGTCCCTATGCACCGACTCTTCACTTTACAACTATTTCTCGATTTCCGTGCAATTTTTTCCCCCGAATGGCCCCTCATTTTTTTGGTCATCACGATTCACCAAGTAATCTGGCAGAGTCCCGGTACCCTCCACCCCATCGTTATTTCGACTATTATTGTCCCTACCGCGGGAGCACGTGCGACGAACTACCGTAGGTAAAAGATCTCGCAGCCGACAAAAGTGAGATTCTCGAATTAAGTAAGGTATGAAATTGGGACCACGAATGCACTGCGGTGCCAAGTCCCAATCTGAAGGGACCATACAATTGGTTCCAAAACCGCGAAAAATGATAATCATTCCACGGCACCGAAGAGGAACAGGGGAAGGAGTGCCTGTGGCAACGTGGTGCAGTGAGTGAACGTGTAGAATGTGAGCAGGGCTAGGTCCTCATATACTCATTGTCCCTGCTTCGTTATCTCTCTCGCCGATGCGAGGTGCTGCAATAGGTCGTGCACCGACAATACTTCAAAATGGCTCGTTTTACGCCAGAATCTCCAATTTTGTCCAATCTCCAATTGTATCGGCCACTAGGTTCAATGGTGAACGGGCAGCGTCGATTTCCGGACATCTTAAGGTGGGGTTGGGTATTTTTGATTTTTGCGCGATTAGTCGTCGACTAATCTCGAAGATTCGATTTCCTCACCCAATTTCAGTTGCGGACGCGATCTGCGGAACGCGCTTTGACCTGCGGGACAGTAAACGCCGAGCGCTAGAAGATTAATTTTGCGTGCGAATTTGCTATGTGTTCCTAATATCAAAATGTAGAGGAGACTGAGATCTAGGTCTGTGCACAACTTTGGGACTTGCGCTTGGAGAACCGCAGCGCAATGGCAAAATCCGATGTTTCCTGCGTCGAAACACGATTTTTTCCTCGGATTTTGCTATCGCGCATTTGTTCTCCAAACGCAAGTCCCGAAGTTGTGCACAGACCTAGATCTCCGTCTCTTCTACATTTTGAT
>Ga0335398_10010835_pt1 | contig 10319 bp, 9 predicted proteins | sample BON03_FD_205742 | JGI IMG/M metagenome (GOLD analysis project Ga0335398, IMG submission 205742) | Freshwater microbial communities from Lake Bonney liftoff mats and glacier meltwater in Antarctica - BON-03 (spades assembly) (version 2) | ecosystem: Environmental > Aquatic > Freshwater > Ice >... | reverse complement strand
CCAGACAAAGCGCCCAAGGGCTCATTTCAACCTGCAATGCTCACGATTGGGCCGACCGGTTCGGGGACCGCGCAGGTGCGGCTGTCCTATGTGGCTTAGCGCACGCGCACCCCGCAACCCAGCGCGCGACGACCGCCCTCGACGCACAATGTCCATTGGTTCACCTTCCAACGCCCGCTCAACCCCCCTGGCCCACCTTCTCCTCATGGCACAGGTGGCCCCGCGCGCCGGCGGCGCGAATCGCAAGCGCATGGGCCCCGCGCGCGCCCTGTTGCTGCTCGCGCTGGTGGCGGCCACTCCGGGCCTTGCCGGGGCAGTTAACCAAGCGCCACCTTCACAGCGGCCCTCGGCGCCGCCGCCCTCTACGCCGCCGTCCACGCCGCCCTCGACGCCGCCACCTTCACAGCCGCCCTCGGCGCCGCCGCCCTCGACGCCGCCGTCGATCATGAGCGGACCGTCGATGTGCATCGTGAGCCACACCGCATGTGCGGGCCTGCGGTACCGCGAAGTTGGCGAGTCGCCGGGCCAGGGTGCACTGTTCGGGTGGATCGCAAAGGTCGCAAAGGAACTCGCGGCAGTGCAGGGCGTCTGCCTTTGGGATGCCGACCTGACGTTCGGCCACAAGGCGCGCCACCCGTGCACCCACGCACTGTACACGCACGCCTCGGCGTCGCCCAACACCACCTTTGTCGCCGTCTCGGCGCACTTCCACACATTCATTCCGCGCTACGTGGGTCGCCCGGCGCCCGTCAACATCCTGTGGCCGGTCATCGAAAAGACGCACCCCCATGTGCCGCAGACGGTGGTGCCATACAACACGCCCCCGTTGGGAGCCTCTGAATATTCATCGGTCGCGGAATGGGACGGGCGGACGACGCTGCTATTCGCCGGCCACGTGCCCAAAATGTACCTGTCGTCCGTGCGCGCGGTGCTGGGGCAGCGCCTGAAGCCGTGGGCTGGCCACAACGTCACGCTGCGGCTGGGTGCCGAGCGCCTGTCGCCAGCGCAGTACTGGCGCGAGATGATGCAGCACAAGTTTTGCCTCGTTTCGCGCGGGGACACGCCGAGCACGCGCAAGGTGGGCGAGGCGTTCGTAGTCGCAGCGCGCGGCGGCTGCCTGCCCATCTTTGTGCAGGGGGTCCAGCTGTATACCTTTGCAGGAGGCCCCGAGGGGGCGTCACGGGTGGGATGGGTTGTCAAGAACGACGCTGGGTTCCTCGCGTCACTGTCGCGCATCGGGCGCGCGGTGGATGCGCGCGAGTGGGCTATGCGCCGTGACCACGCCAAATCGATCGCGCCCCTATTCGAGCAACCCACTGCTGCCCGCGCGATCTGGCAACGCCTGCTCGCGGGGCTTGCAAAGGCGTCCCCCGTGGGGGTGGCGGTGTGAACCCGCACACCCTCGCAGCTTCAAGTCGAGCGCGCGCACCCGTGTCCCATGACTCGCTTCGCGCACACTCGCATGGCTCCGCGTTCTGCGCTTTGCGCTGTACTCGCTCCTCGCTCGCTTCACTCGCCTAGTGGCTCCGCGCTCGATTCGCTCCGCGCTCACTTCGCTCCGCGTTCGCGTCGCTCCGCGGTCACCCCCGCGGCCTCCGCGGCGGGCGCAAATGCCCCACAAAGATTCATCACCCGAGCCCGGTCCACAGCCCAGTGCGCAAAGCCAGGACGAAGGAGGCACCTGCGCGCAAGGTCCAGTTACTCCGAGTGGTGCTGCCACCAAGCACGCATGCTCGACACGTTGACATGCGACCAGTTCGAGACGATGACGATCGGCCAGCCGTCTTCTCTCAGCTTGCGGTACGCCACATTCGAGGCGTGGCAGATGGGGATCGTGCCGGCCAGCAGCGCCTCGTACGTCTTGGGAGACTGCACGCCCAATCCGGAGGGGGACAACATGAATCGGTAGACCGAGAGTACGTCGAGGTACGAGTCCGCGGCCACCTTGGCGGTGTGCACCCAGGTCGTGGAGCCCAAGTCCCGCAGCCACAGCCGAGCAGAGCCGCGGTCAGGGCACGAGCGGCTGCGGTCCAGTTGCGGGTACATCGACCCCCACGCAGCAAACAGCCAGCGGGATTTGCCGCGCAGCAAGTCCGCTGTGGGCGTGCGCAACATCGCCCGCAGGCGGCTCTCTGGGAGGCGCTGCAGGTGGCCGTGCGTGAAGAGGTGCGGCCATGCCCGCACCAGCGGCAACTCGGAGTCCAATGCGGCCACCAGCACCGCCTTGCCAAAGACCCGCAACAGCTCGTGAAGCTGGATGCCGAACCGCTTCAGTGTGGACGCGCGGCGGTCGTTGCCAGCAAGCACCAGCACCCTCTTCGAGGCGTCCTTGAGCAGCACCGCCTGCCCCTTGCACGTACTGCAATTGACTGGCCGACCCGTGGCCAGCGCCGCAAGCCTGCGCCCCACCGCATGGCCTGGCTGGGCGAAGACTGTGCGCACCGGCGCACCGGCGCATACCCGGGCCCTGCACATGAAACCCAAGGTCGCTGGGCTGTTGACGGCGTGCGTCAGCGCGACGTCAAAGTTGTCCCGCAAAAACGTGGGCGGCGGCATGTCTCGCTGCAACCAGCGCTGCACCGGCAGCAAGTCTTGCACCGGCAGCAAGTCTTGCACCGGCAGCACGTCCCACGCTGAAGCCCCCATTCGACAACCTTCGTCCCTGCCCTGCGGATGGGTAGTATGGCCCGCGGGCGGGTATTCTGACCCCCCCAACCCACTGCCGCTGCCGTTTGCGCACTTCCGCGCACCGCCCGTCCCACGGGCACCATTCTGTGCATTGCGCGCGTCTGTGCATTGCGCGCGTCTGTGCATTGCGCGCGTCTGTGCATTGCGCGCGTCTGTGCATTGCGCGCGTCTATGTATTACGGGCGTCCGTGTATTGTGCGGGTGGCACGTACGAGGTGTGTCACACCCGAGGTGTGTCTTGCCGATTTGTCGGATGTGCGTTGTGTATGATGTGGTGTGCACGGCGCACCTCCTCGGGTGGGCACGACACCACCGTCAGCAATGTTGCCATGGAGGACACCGAGTATGACTATTATCCGCACAACCCCACCATCCATACCCGGCCGGACAGACTCGACACAGGCATGCACAAACTGCACCGCCCTGGACACGCGAGAGACTCAACCAACACGCGCGCGGCCCCGTTGTAGCGCTGGGCCACCGTGGCAAACGCGCTGTAGCTGTCCATGTCGCCCTCGAAGTCGGACCCCGCGACGACGGGGTGCTCGAGTGCGACGCCCGGGCGGAAGGCGGGCGCGTGGCCGAAGTGGACGGCGGCCCTGGCCGTGCAGGTGAGCTCCCGGGGCAGCTCGGGTTAACCCTCGGGTCCCGGTGGTCAACGGCTCGTGCGGCCGGGGTGCACTGCACGCCATCGCCACACCGGCCTTCCGAAACTGTTGGCCACGTACATGACCCCCCCCCCGCGGCATGGCGCTGGTCTTGACGCACAACTTCGAGCAGACCCCGCTTCCATTCTCGGCGTTTGACATCAAGACGCTGCGTCAGCTCGTCGGGCGCATGCGGGGGCCAGCTTCTGTCGACGCGACCAAGGACTTGCTCGTCGCACATCGATGCGACTCATGCAAATTTCTGAGTCTGCGACACAACAAAGTTTACGGACAGACCCATAGGCACCCCTCCCGTGGGGTTGGCGCACGCGCACGGTGTAGTGTCACTCGACCCCTCCCCCCTACACAAGGGGGGTCTGAGAGCGAGCCCATTGCAGGAGCTCTGGGTGCCCGCTGCGGACGGCCGCGGCAATGGTCCACTTGCTGCACGGGGCGCCCTGGGCGCGAGCCCATTGCAGCGCCTCCAAGTGGCCGGCCTCGGCTGCGCAATTGCACGTGGCCTCGTCCCAAGGGGCGCCCTGGGCGCGCGACCATTGCAACAACTCGAGGTGCCCCCCAAAGGCCGCCGCGCTGCACGTGTCTGCGTTCCAGGGGGCGGGTGGGCTCTCGCTGCGCGCCCACTGCAGCAGCTCGAGGTGACCCCCCCGGGCAGCCTCGAAGCACGTCCACGGGCACCACGGCGCGGCATGGGCGCGTGCCCGCTGCAATACTCCTAGGTGGCCACCGAGCGCTGCCGAGCTGCACGTGGTTCCATCCCAAGGGGCGCCATGGGCGTGTGCCCATTGCAACACCCCTAGGTGGCCACCGAGCGCTGCCGAGCTGCACGTTCTTTTGTCCCAGGGGGCGCCATGGGCGCGCGACCATTGCAGCAGCGCGAGGTGGCCGCCATGGGCAGCGCCCTCGCAGGTCCTCGCGTCCCATGGCGCGGGCGGGCTCTGGGCGCGCGCCCACTGCAGCAGCTCGAGGTGGCCGCCGAGAGCAGCGGTGCTGCACGTCTCTTGGTCCCATGGCACTGGCGGGCTCTGGGCGCGCGCCCATTGCAGCAGCTCGAGACGGCCTCCTTCGGCCGCGCCCCTGGCAACCCTCGACCCCCAACACATGGGGAAGTGGGCGCGACTCCACTCGAGGACCCCGGGGCGGTTGTTGAGAGCGGCCTGCCTGGTCGCCTCGTGGGTCCAGTGCCCCCAGCGCCCGACCAGCCCCGGGAGCAGCTGCACCCACCCATGGGTGGCGGCCAGTTCGAGGCCGCTGCTGGCTGTCGCCTCGGCGAACGGGGCGAGCGAGAGCACCACCGACAAGACCACCACCTGGACCACCACCGGTGCGCTGGGGCCCAGCTCTCGTGGCACCGAGACGAGGGTGCGCACGCGCCGGCATGTGGCCAACATGCGGCCTGCGGCCTGCGGCTGGTCGATCGCAGTCAGCACCAGCCCGATGAGGTCGTCGGGCAAACTAGCCAGGCCGAGCACCGCTGCGGCGCAGGCCTCCGGCTGCTCGATCAGCCGGTTTGTCTGGGTAGCACACATCCCGTACACCGCACCGTGGCCAGGGGAGGACCGACGGACCCTGGAAACCGACCCTTTGGCGAAGGTCCACTTGGCTCCGCGCTCGCACTCGCTCCCGCTCGCCCCGCGGAACCAGCGACGGGCGCAAATGCACCGCACAGCGGTTTACCCCAACCCTACCGCAGCTCCAGTGTCAAATTCGGTGGGGCGACCCCCAGACCCATCAGGGTGGTCCGCGGGTCCGAACATGCACACTTCCCGTGTGATCGACAGCCCAATGGGGTCGGTGCCGCTGGCCATCGACTATGTTCGTGGCGGCGAGCGATGCGCCGACGGGGCGCACGTGGTGTTCATTGGGCAATCGATGGGGTCCGGAACCATGCGTGGCAGGATCCCGACCCTCTTGCTCCAACAAGTCCGGGGCCGTTTGCACAACGCAAGTGTCTCGCACTTGCTATACCGGCCAGACCGCCGCCGCCGCGGCGGCGGAGCAGCCCACAACGCCACCGCGTCGAGCGTCGGCGGCCTCATCTCGCACGTGGCCAGGTTCGGCGCGCCGTCCGTCTGCATCATGGTCAAGTATCTCGTCGACGAGGCCAGGGTGGCATGCCAGGCGATGGGCGCCATTGCGCTCTTGGATTGCATCGACAACCACCGGTGCTTTGGCCGCGGCGACTTTGCGCCGATGCGCCGTTACGACGCCGTCCTGGTCCAGACGACCGAGCACGCGCGTCTCCTGCGTGGCCACAATATTTCGGCCGAGGTTGTCCCCCCCCCCAGGAGGCCTCGCCGAGCCCTGTGTGCTCACGCTACCCGTTCCCCCACCCGACCTGTGCGCAGGTCTACCCGCACCCGCACGGGGACCACGGCCCAATCCAGCCCCCGCTCGGCCGGCGGAGTCTGCGCTCGGTCGGCTTCTTTTTCAGCGACCGCTTGAACCTGCCCTCACCGCAGAGCTGGAGCATGATCGCCGACGCCTGCGCGCGACGCAACCTCTCGCTCTACTACATTGCGTCGCCCGCCCGGCCCGAGCGGTGGAAGGGCTGCCATGCGCCTGGCCGCGCAGAGTCGGGCCTGGCGCACCCACCGGGTGCCCAGTGGCACCTGAACCCGGTCGAGGCACAGCTGTGTGGCACCGGCAATGAGCGGGCGCCGCGGCAGGCGCAGCCCGCCGTGGCCACGGCGCCGCACGGGCAGTGGGCGGCATGCGCAGCGGGCTCGCTGCCCAGCCGCAGGGAGCACTGCGACCCGGGTGCACACGACGCAACGCGCGCGGCGCGCGCGGCATGCGGGGGTGTGTGTGGACGGTCACCGCTCGTAGACTGGACGGGCCAGACGCGGTTCTACCGGTCGAACGAGACGCGCCTGGTGCGCCGGTGGGTCGACGTGGCCATCCTCTGGCCACCGCGCCGCCGCTACGGGGCCTTGCCGGACCGCAACCGGCCGGCGACGCGCATGCACTACGCGATGGCACTGGGCATCCCCGTGATCGGCTTCCCCATGCCCGCCTACGTCGAGGCGGCGCAGCGGCTGGGTTACCCAGCTGAGCTGCTGCAGCTGCGCACGTCGGCCGACATCGAGCTCGCGCTCTGTGCCCTCGGGGCAACCCTCGCAGGCGCGCGCCGGTGCAGCTTTCTTAACACGCTGGCGAAGGGGGCGGAGCTGGCGTCGCCGCTCAACTCGGCGCTCGAGTTGCTCGCCCTGAGCTGCCGCATCGCCGCGGCGGCGGGTCGCGCACTCCGGCGCCATGGCGACCTCCGGCCACGGCCGTCGGAGCAGACGCCCCGACAGGTCCTTGGCAAATAACGGGTGGTTGTCCTTCGGATGGTTGAACACCCCGCCCCCAACAACAGGCCCATCGGGTGGACACGCGGGGGCCAGGGGGGGGGGCAGACGACGTGGCTGACACTGCTAGGCAGTTCTACGCCGATGGGTTAATTTAACCTTAACCTAACACATGCAGCGACCGCAGCGGAGTCCAGAGCGCAGCGAGCTCAACACACGCAGCGACCGCAGCGGAGTCTAGAGCGCAGCTCCTCTTGGCACAGGGCACATCGTTTGGATCACCCTCGTGCCGAAGGGGACACCCGATGAGAGCGTGCGAACTCGAGGACGTGCCCAACGTGGGCCGTCCGCAGCCACTTGACGCAAGCCGCCGCCCCCGACGACACATCGGGCACCGCGGGTCGATCAACCTGTGCTGCGCGATCCAACCCTTTTCAGATTTGGGGAGAGAGACCGACCGCGACGAACTCGCCTGCATGAACATCCTTCGGTGCATGGCCAATGGACTCGCCCCACGCTCCTCTCGACCCTCTCATCTCCGCCCGCCCGCTGGGTGGCAAAGGACCGACGCGCTCATGGACACTTGACCGATTCCTAGTTTCTATTAACGGTTCGGGGATTCAAACCCGAGTGCCGGACTGTTCCACATTGGAATAGTTTACGAACAGACCGTTAGCCACCTGGGGGCCGCTCGGCAAGACTACCTCGGTCAGCCCCGAGTCGCCGAACGCCTCAGCGCCGAGCTCCTCGAGCAACCCCTTGGGGGGCGGCCCACTGGCCCGTTAGCCACCGACGCAGCAGTCCCCAAAGTGGCGCTCGGCCACCCTGCGGAACCGAACGTTTCCATGCAAACAGGCGGCGTCGCCCGGCAGCGAGTCGCCGCGCGATATCACGCGCCACGCCGCACACGACGCGTTGTGCGTGTGCATGCGGTCGACGGCGCACTTGGTGACGCCGTTGCCGTGCAGGAGGCCGCATCGGCCTCCGCAGGCGTAGCGCGGGCTGTTGCTCGGCTCCGTCGGCGCCAGTTGGCGGTTCCACTCACAGGGCAGGTGGTGGATCAAGAGGGGCGACTGATACTCGAGGATCGAGTAGACCGTCTGGTCGCCCAGATACCCGCTGCGGCACGTGGACAAGCCCGATGCGTGCCAATCGAGTAGCTTGGTGTACAGGCGGGACGCGCGCATGCGGCGCAAGTGCAGCAGCTGCACCCCTCCGTTCTTGCCCGGCAGCGGCGTATAAAAGTCGTTCTGCTCTGGTGCGACGCCAAGCACCGCCATCGGCAGGAAGCGCCCAAACTCGGCCCACAGCTCCGACAGCGGCCGCACAAACACGGTGTCGGTGTCGAGCATGATCAGCTTCTCAATGTGCGGCGGCAAGAGGAGGTGCAGCACCGGTTTGTACAAGTAGTGGCGGCCCATGCCGCGCGCGCTGCGGCCCATGTTGCGGTACAGGCACCTCGCCAGTTGCCCCTCCGCGCCCCCCGCCCCCCTCAGCACGTGCAGGTGGCCACCGACCGGCACCTGGCCGGGCGCGTCCACGACGACGAGGTGCGCGACGACGGGGGCGTCGCTCGTCTCCAAGGCACGCACACGGTCGAGCGTCCGCTGGATGCCCCTCCAATTGGGCGTGGCGCGGTCGTCAAAAAAACCGACGTGCATGGCCATCGGTGGATCGGGGCCGGGCCCCACCCGCTGCGCCCAGGGCGCCTCTTCGGTGTGGTTGTGGCAGCGTGGCACGAGCAACGGCCGATTCGCGACGGGGCAGTACCCGGGCATACTGCGCACCCCCGCCGCACCGAGCAATGCCTCGTACCGATTCATTCGCCGGCTCGTTGCAACACGCGTTTGTTTTCGATGCGCCAACTCGAACGCACCGGCGTCGGCGCAACTGCGGCGCCACTGCGGCGCGAGGGGGTGAACCCCGTGCCAGATGAGTTTGAGCCGTGCCCCAGGGGCACTGCTCGGGTGAACCCTGGACCGCGCCCGTTGTTTTTCCACCACTGTTGTATACACCGGACCGAAGTGTCCAATTTTTTGGAATAGGCTATGCGCCTGTTGGATAGGAGGGTGCCATGGGCGATCGGATCGCGACTCCACCGGCGATGGCACTGTGGTGTATCTGGGAGTCGGACGCACCAAACACGTGCGCGACACTTCCACGCCACTCCCTCACTCGCCGCTGACTCGCACACCACTCCCTTTCACCCCACTCCCTCGAACACCGCTCACCCGCACACCACTCCACGCCCAACCCTCGCTCGTGCCTGCTCGGCCCCGTTGCACAATCCATACCCGGTGCATATCCCGTCACATTCCCAGCCAGGCGACTGCCGCGGTGGAAGCTAGCGGTCGTACAGGGCACCTCCTTGGTGGCGATCCATTCCCGCACCCCGTCCGCGGCGGCGTCGTACTCGGCCTGAGGTGGGCCACGGTCGCAGCCAATCTCCATTCTACCATGTGCACATGTCCGCCCTCGGCTGGGCCATGCCACACAGTCTCCCCCGGCATCCGGCATCTGTGGTTGTTGACGTGCGCACCCACTCCCTTCCAACGACCGCTGCACATGGTCCTGGGGCAACCCCGGGAACCGAGCGTCGGCAGCCTCGGCAGCTGGGTCCAAGGACTGGGTGTCACATACCCAGTTCGTACGCGATATTGGCGGTGTAGTCATCCCATGGGGCGGGTGGGCTCTGTGCGCGCGCCCACTGCAGCAGCGCGAGGTGGCCGCCGAGAGCGGCGCCGAGGCAGGTGTGTTGGTCCCATGGGGCGTTCTGTGCGCGCGCCCACTGCATCAGCTCGAGGTGGCCGCCGAGAGCGGCGCCAAGGCAGGTGTGCTCGTCCCACGGGGCGTTCTGTGCGCGCGCCCACTGCAGCAGCTCGAGGTGGCCTTTCTGGGCCGCGCGCGCGCAGGTTTGTTCGTTCCACGGGGCGGGCGGGCTCTGGCCGCGCGCCCATTGCAGCAGATCGAGGTGGCCGCCACCGGCCGCGGCCTTGCAGGTCGCCTCGTCCCACGGGGCGGGCGGTGTCTGGGCGCGCGCCCATTGCAGCAGATCGAGGTGGCCGCCGAGGGCCGCGTGCGCGCAGGTCTCTTTGTCCCACGGGGCGGGCGGGCTCTGTGCACGCGCCCACTGCAGCAGCTCGAGGTGGCCGCCACCGGCCGCGGCCTTGCAGGTCCGCTCGTCCCATGGGGCGGGCGGGGTCTGGGCGCGCGCCCACTGCAGCAGCGCGAGGTTGCCGCCACCTGCCCCGGCCTCGCAGGTCCATTCGTCCCACTGGGCGGCGTCCATGGCGCTTGCGTTGCTTGGAACCTGCGCGAGTGTAGAGGGCGAGAGGGGTGGGCGCCGCAAACGGTGCGCGCGCTCAGCCAAGGTCTAGTTGGCCGGTCTGCGACGCATCAACGCGGTGGCGCGGCGGCGGCGCGGCGGCAGCGCCACGGCGCGCCGACGCGAAGGAACCTGAGAAAAAGTGGCCGAACGTTGGAGAACGGAGAGATTTCATCAGGGTTGATTTCACAGGGTTTGATTTGGTTCAATGTGAACCTCGAACCCGTTGCATGTGAAATCTGGGCTAGCACCCCCCCGGCGCCCCCCCCCCCCCCCCCCCCCCCCCCCCCCCCCCCCCCCCGGCGCCCCCCCCCCCGCCCGCGCCCCCGCCCCCCCCTCCGCCCCCCC
>Ga0335398_10010833_pt1 | contig 10322 bp, 4 predicted proteins | sample BON03_FD_205742 | JGI IMG/M metagenome (GOLD analysis project Ga0335398, IMG submission 205742) | Freshwater microbial communities from Lake Bonney liftoff mats and glacier meltwater in Antarctica - BON-03 (spades assembly) (version 2) | ecosystem: Environmental > Aquatic > Freshwater > Ice >... | reverse complement strand
GTCCCAGTGCAAGCTCTAGATCAAAGAGTGCGCAATTTTTGTCGAAAAATATGCCAATTTAAGGGAAATGCATGAAAGACCAGCCTTCAACTTTTTCCATTTTTGACCATTTGCTATTTTTAACGCCTGCTGAAGTCCACCTCCTGTGGACTCTATATATATATATATACATATATACATATATATAGTATATGTATATATAAATACATTATACATTTTCAACCAAAATCTATTCAAAAAAGTGCGCCGACAAAATTTGCTTAAAGCAAAAGAAAAAAGATTTTTTTTTTCGACAGGTGCGCCGTCAACATTTCTTGGTTCAAGAGGGTGCGCCGCCAAGGTGTACTTTTAAAAAAGTTGCGCCATCAAGATTCGTGAGTGGGTTCAAAAAGGTGCGCAGTCAGGGGTTTCCCCTGGAAAAGTTCACCGTCAATTTAAGCTATATTTTATGTGGGAGATTCTTTTTGACTCTTCTTCATATTACCCCTTTCCGAAGGAAGAGGCCTGGCCTCTTCCTTTCCGTTGGACCGGAATTTAAGATTACGTTTCAAACAGGTGTGCTGTCAACATTCCAGTCTTTCAAAATTGCGCCGACAGGAAAAGTGTGTAGACGGTCGAATTTTTTTTTGAAACATTTTTTTTTGAAACAAAACAGTGTGTAGACGGTCGAATTTTTTTTTGAAACTGCACCGACGGGATTGATTTGTATTGAATAGAGTGCCGACAGGATATGTGTCTTTGAAAAATTGAACCCTCAAGATTTAGTACATGGACAAAGTGCGGTGTCAAGATTTGTTTTTCCGAGAAGTGCACTGCCATGAAACATTCCCTGATGTCCTCCCTTTCTCACGAACAAAGAGGTGGAAAGACAAGGGGAGCTATGGCTTGATGTATGATATAGTCCATCAGTGGCGATCATTCAGTTCAGATGATGCAAGATGATGCAAAACAACGTCGAGAGTCAAAGGTACAAAAGATTTATTAGATGAACTTATTTATGCCAACAAGGGCAAACCAAGGGTAATTGCACAGCTAGTGCATATCACACAAATAATTATGAAAGATTACACATATCATTGAATCATGTCTGATTATATTATGTATGGAAAATCATGGAAGATATTTTGAGTCAAATCAGGAAAGACTATTTAAAACACAATTGTGTCACTACAAAATCCACGGATCTGTCAACCCTACCCTGTGGCTGAGTGCTCGAGCGCAGCGGGGAATGTGGGGATGGTACCCTGTGATAAGAGCATACACATGTAACCTGTAAGTGGGCCGGGGGTGATACCCTGTGATAACAGTTTACACATGTAGCCTGTAAGTGGGGGTGATACCCTGTGATAACATGTAGCCTGTAGGTGGGGGCGATACCCTGTGATAACAGCGTAGCCTGTAAGTGGCAACTGATGGAAAGATGTCTTTGATGTCAAAGACAAACGATACCGCCATCTAACCACAAATGCACCACATTGTTAACACGCTTCCGCGTACATGCGTTTACACGCATGAGATTTTTCTGTTGGTGTGAGGCACCTCTGAAAACTATAGAGAAAAGTCAGTTTCTTTTTCTTTGTTATTGTGAAACGACTTGGAAAAGGATTGACAATCCATGTAAGGAAAATGATTGACAATTAATATGCATGTAAGAAAACATCTTCCATTTTTACTGTTTAGAAACGGAATTCAGTTTGCGATTCTGAAAATTTTCGTATGAGAGAAGCCTCTTTTTTTTTTGCTATGTCCTCGCCCGAACCCTTCTCCCGGCATGCTTGCTGTCGATTTTTGAAAATCGCGTGCTCCCTAGTTGAATACTGAAAAATCCGCAGTGGACCCCGGCGGATTTTGCGCCGGGGGAACCTCAACGGGCATCGATGACTTCAAATCATGGAAAGTGTGAGAGGAACAAAGTACATCGCGTTGAGAAGAACAAGGCACATCGTGTGCCTTGAACAACAAAGTACATCCTGTGCCTTGAACAACAAGGCACATCCTTCGACAACAAGGCACATCGTGTGCCTTGTTGTTCTCATCGCCTTGCGGTTCCACCGCCGACTCTCTTGGAAAATCTGTAGGGGAGGTTTGCTGCGATTTTTCCAGAACTCGTCGGGGGCGCGAATACACGCTTTTCCAAAAATTGACAGCAAGATAGGCGGGGAATGGCGCTCGAGGCCACCGTGTGACAGCGGACACGTCCTTGATTCTCAAGAGTTGAGACTTAGAGAGGTGACTGGTGACAAGTTGAGTGACTCGTGACAAGTTGAGGTCACGGTACTCCTCAGGGGGGGCACCAGCAGGGGGCCAAGGCGACACTGTGACTGAAACAATATGATCGCATCATGCAACAAATGATTGCTGATAGTGACATTGGGACCATGATGATAAAGATGATGACTCGGATGACTTGCGATAAAGATGATGACTCGGATGACTTGCGATAAAGATGATGACTCGGATGACCTGCGATAAAGAGAATGATGATGATAACTTGAAAGATCCAACACCTCAAACTTCCTTTCCCTCTTTTCTTGCCCAGGCTTGCCAGTGAGTCATGATTTCAAATTTTTGGCATTTACAAAGTGACTTTATTTTCAGTCCCCGACATTTTTATGGACACGAGCTTGGTCTCCTTCTGACGTCTCTTCTTGCGCGCCCAAGCGCGTACGCTGGGAAAGTTAGGATGACGTGGTGGGAGGCTTTGAGTCGGAAACTATTCAACTTAGTACTAGAATAACTTGACTCGACACTTGAATTCAAGGGCATAATGTATGCCCCGGGCCGGCCCAGGCAAATATTGATGAAATTTGAACTTGAACAAACTTTGAAATAAATTCCATTGCGGAAACTTATGATTCGGGTCGCCGGACAATTGGCGAATCATCAAGTTCCAGATTCAACGTCACTTGAAGCCTCATTGGCACCTCACCTGATGCGAATCCGTGCTGGTCTCGACCGTGACAGTAGACTCAGGCCACTACGCTACAAACAGCCCACTACAGCCTCAGTCAATCGTCATTCGCCTGGAGCCAGATATTGGGACGTGACCAGTTCGCATTCAATATAGTACACCTTCTAGCAGGAAAGAATCAATTGCGGCTTTCACGGCCCATATATAAACGGTTTGAGTTTGATCAAAGAGCTGGTTTGGTGATGAAAAACATATTCGAGGAGTTTGATTCTAGAGCTCCCGGGCTTTTGTACTGCTACACACATCGCAGTTTGCATTGGTTTGGGTGCCTTGCGAACGTGACGCTTGTGCTATGATAGTGCTATCCTTGTGCTAACATGCTTTGAGAGCACTACAAGGTATCTTCACTCAGTGATAGATGTTATTCAAGTTGGTTAACTCGGGTCAGCAGTCAGTTACAGTGGTCTTGACTCTCGACACGCTAGCGACACACACTCGTGTCCTGCTCTTCGAGCGTGTCTGCGAGGAGTGAGGAGTTACTCCAAAGATTCATGTTTTAATTGGTGATGCCAAATAACAAGAAATAAAAAGATTGTTTTCACTATAGTACGTATACAAGCAACATGGGCTCCCCCCTCCACCCTTCCGCCAAGCGGAAGGCCACAAAAGTGTTGTTTCCAGAGTCCAGAATCGCGGACCACTCGATTGCAGACCGGTCATTGCCAAGAGTGTGCATCACACGTGTTGGGAATGAGCGTGCATCACCCTTCTTGCAGCCTCATTCCCAGAGACAGGGCCTGCACGAATGGCCTCCCCTTTTTGAAAATATGAACAGGGCCTGCACGAATCGCCCGTATTCAACCCAATGCTCTCCCTTCAGCTCCTCGAATTCGGCAAGAGATTGGCAAGAAGACTCAGGGCGAAGGCCCATGGGGCGTGCTGGTGTTGCTCCAGGCATGGAGGCCAGAACCCGACGCTGCCGCGGTGGCCTGCGTCATCCGCACACCAACCAGCGCGCACAGCAGCACAATGATCATCAGACAGCCCAGAAGCATAGGCCACTTCATACTGGAGCTGATGTCGCTCTCGATACCGCTCATCTCATCCTGGGCTGAGCCCACGTGTCCCTGCCGCATACCCCTCTTGACCTGCTGCATGTCTTTTTTGAATTTCGACGCCGCATCGCCATTGTCGATCGCTCCGTATCCGCTCTCTGCTCGATCGCTCGGCTCCCGTGTCTTGTCGAATGCCTCTAACAGCGCCTGTGACAGAGCAGCAGCATCGTCAGAGCACGTGTCATCACCCGCGGGCAAAACTGCAGTTACACAGGAAAAAATTGTAGCTCGGTGGTCGGCAGTGCACCACCAGGCCACCTCGGCCCAGACATTAATGTCTAGGAAGTTCAAGTCCACAAAGAGAAAGCACCCGGGACATTCACGCCCATCTCCCAATCGAGCCGAGCAACACAGCGTGCATATCCATGCCTTGTTTGGACACGATCGTACGTTCTTTCAGAAGGAGAGACTGCGGTCGGATGCTTGAAAAAAGGGGGGGGAGGCACACACCATGGTCTCCTTGCGCTTGCACTCTTCCTTGTCCTTGCGAAGCGCTGCTTCCTCCTCATCCGAGCTGTACTTCGAGCAGCCCAGTCAGCAAAAACAAGCTAAGCAGGGGGAATCATGATCTGCGACATGATTGGCAATTTGATGTCGTGCTGCGCCATCAAGACACGTTTCATAGGTGCTTGCGAGCAGCTGGAAGGTTGGCAATATGGAAGGAGCACCTGCTTCCCCAGTCCGCGTCCATCGATGACGAATTTCTAAATCCAACAAATAAAAAAATGAAAAAACACAGGAAGACCACCACGAGTGGAATGGAGAGGGCTTATAGTATTTGCTAGGCGCACCAAAGCGTGCGCTTTCCGCAAGATACTTTATGTCACTTTGTTTTTTGGAATTTGGAATTTCTCCGAAATATTCTGGAACTCAGATTATTACCAGATATTCATACTCAAATTGACTTACATCTGAAGATACAGAATACAACCTTTCTGTGTACTAAGTTTCCACCTCCCAATTTTAAGCCCTCTCCACTCCACCTGTGGGATTCCCGCCGCAATCAACACTGGCGCATGCGTGGTGGCACTCGCTGTTGTGCATTTTCCTTGTAGTGCACGCCACCTCCCCACGCCCCATGTCACTTTCCAACAATGCCGCCAACTTTGTCACGATTCTCGGCGCCGGCCCAGAGATGGGGCCGACGTGCCTCGTCACGATTTTCAAGGTAAAGTGTGCGCGAACCGCAGCCTAGTTAGTTTTGGGAGCGTGTTTGTGGAGCACGGCACCAGTGCTGAATGCCTGTTGAATTCGTTCGTGGCGGTAGGGCTTGGTTGCGATGCGTCACAACAAAGCCCACCGCAACGACCTTGTTGTGACGTACGTTGTCCCAATTGCCGGCTTGCGTGCACCTACTTCACGGGCCTGTCGCCTCACAGGAAGGATTTTGGCACCACGTGGTAAAAAGGACCGCAGGTTTGCTCGCTTGTAGGCACTGAGAGAACGTGAGAGGTAAGAGACGGAGAATCTGTTTTTTTTGTGGCGTTCAGAATGATTAGAGATCAGTGATGAAAAAATAAGTCCAGGCATCGCGGCCGAAACGTCCAATCCCCTCTTCGCTGCACACCCAAGCGCCTTGCCGCCGCATTTCCCGAAGAGGCGGGGGGGCAAGCCTTTTTGGCATCAGATCTGGGATGGATTGCCAGAAAGCCACTCAGTGGGGTGCGCTGTGTGTGTAATGTGCGATGTGTCGACGTCTAATGGAATGCGCGTTTGTTGCAGGAGCGGCTGCTGTTTAACTGCCCGGAAGGCACGAGCCGACTCATGGGCCAGAACAAACTCAAGCTCACCAACAAGGTCTCTTTTTTGCGCGCCTTCCAGCTGCACACTGCATTTGTCCTTGCTCGCAGTGCATTCTGCGAACACCGGGAGTGTAGAGATGTCAGGTGTGCATTCTGCACGTGTGTGCGGAGTGCACATGTGCACACATGGCATCGTGTCAAATCGACATGGCTATTGCGTGTCAATTAGCGCATCACGTCAATCAGATCACCATGTCAATCAGTGCATATGTCAACCAGCGCTTCTGCGCTGTGCGATAAGCCCGCCTGCTCGCACGCGTTGAGTGAGGCTGGGTTGCTAATGCATGGTCGCACGAACATGCTTGTCGAAACAGCTTCGTTCCATATTCTTTACACAGGGCACATGGTGCTACATGTCGGGCATAACCGATGTGCTGCTCAAGTGCAGTGAGGAGGATCAGACAGACATGCGGCTGGTGGGGCCGCAGATGCGCGAATATACCATGTCCACCTGCTATTTCCTGGGTCAGCGCCCGAAGCTGGAGCTTCAAATTGTGTCTCTCAAGAGTCCACCTCCCGCCGCTGCAACAGGAGGTAGCGCCAAAGGTATCAAGATTGATGGTGCAGTGGTGACGCCGTTTATGCTTGTGCCTGAGATGGCCCAGCAGCGCATCACCGGCAAGCGCTCCTTGGAGGAGATGCAGCGTGACTTGCCGGTCTCTCACGGCTCGGCGGTCACTCACGGCCCGGCGGGCACCGACGGACCGGCGGGCGCTGACGAAGATGCCAACGCCAGCCCTAGTCCAAATGATGCAGCAGCCGTAGCACAGGGGTGGGGCGAGGAGGGGTTGGAGATGGAATCAAAACTCATCTTATCCTACAGCCCTTATCATCGAGCCAAGTCCAAGATGAACAGCAAGAGACGCGCCGCCATTGCTGCCCTTGGCCTCGACTCACGGCACCTTGCGCCCTCGGTGTGCTACTCCCTTGTCATGCCGCCCATGCCGGGCAAGTTTGATGCCTCCATGGCAGAGAAGTTAGGGGTTCCGAAAGGGCCGTTGCGCGGCAAGTTGGTCAAGGGTGAGACAGTCACGCTCGACGACGGCACTGAGGTGTCACCCCGCCAGTGCGTTTCCTCCTCAGTACCAGGCGGTACGGTGCTCATCATCGACTGCCCGACGCAAGAGCATGCGGCATGCCTGCTACGGCACAAGGTTTTCTGGGATCTGGTGACGCCAGCAGGCAAGGCAGGCCCTCTGTGTGTGGTGCACATGAGTCCTAGCCAAGTGCTGTCCAGCCCTGACTATGCTGCCTGGGCCCACCGCTTTCCTGCTTCCACCCCTGCCCCTTCTGAAAAGAGCGAGAAAAGAAAGGGTGGGGGTGGTGGTGACCCTGGAGGTGCGCCTACGGTTCATATTGTTTGCAGCCCTGATCTGAGGAGCGTCGATAGGCCCATGTATGTGGCGTCAGAGCGGTACCTACGGCTTCTACATGGGCTCGATGCCTCCTTGTTTCCTCTCTCGCAGGGTGCCTACACAGTACTTCAGAATGAAGTGCCGGGGCTCTACTCGACAAACAGCAAGGCGACTGGTGTGGGCGTGGTAATCGAGGCACCTCCACGCACCGTTACAGGAGCACCTCGCAACCTAAACGCTGTGGCAGGCTGGCCGCTGCTAGCATTTTTGCTGCCTCCGCACAGGCAAGTCGGGCTCAAGACCGATGTGCCAGAGACAGCTCGACAGCACTACTACTGCCTCAAAGGGTGTGTGTGCACCGAAACTGCACGTTCCGAGATTTATTCGCAACTTGCGCCCCTCGGCTCTCCTCCCCCACAAGCTGCCATGCCTGGCAGTGCAGAGGCTTCAGCACAGGCCGATGGTGCAGGCAAGGAAGGCGTGGGCAAGACGGGCGCAAGCGTTGGGCCTAGCATGGAGGACGTGGTCTTCTTTGGTACGGGTGCGGCAGCTCCTTTCAAGTATCGCACTGTCAGCGCTATCTTTCTGCGTCTTTCCCACGCTGCCTCTGCTGCACCCCACCACCCAGTGGCACACGCATCACACGCATCAGCGGCAGCGGGCGGTGGCGTACTCTTGGATGCCGGCGACGGCACATATGGTGCCATGGTACGCAAGATGGGGAGTGAGGGGGCTGATGCTGCGATCCTCAGTCTGAAGATGCTCTTTATATCTCACAAGCATGCAGACCACATATCAGGCGCTGCCAATATCCTCACCCGCCGCGCCGTCTTGCTCCGTGAACAAGCACGATCACCGCAGTCGGCGGGTGCACTAAAGATGGCATCGCCAAAGATGGCATCACCAAACAAGACACCGACAGGATGGACCGAGGCATCGTCAGAGGCATCGACGGAGGCGAGTAGCCTGCAGGTCGTCGAGTGCGCCGTCTGTGGACAGCGGTTTGATAGCGAGGCGTCTATCCACATACACCAGCGAGCAACACACCCGCGCTTCATCCGCCCACCGCTACGTGGTGTGCACGACGGGCAGTGCGCGGCAGGCGCTGGCGATGGCGGTTCTACTGACACAGGTCTTGTTGTGGTCGGACCAGTGTGGCTCGAGTCATGGCTGCGCGACCTTGGTGCTCTTGAGGCTCTACACTATCGCTTCGTCGACTGCCAGGAGCTGCTTGGCAACTCCCAAAGTGGCACGCGCGATCGCCTCCAGCTGCAGCTAGGACTGCGGATCACAACCGTGCTGGTGCAGCACTCGTAAGTACCTGCAGTGCCCTTAGCGTTGCAAGTAGACGCAGTCACCTTAGCGTTGCAACGCTCTTGCTCTCCTTCCTGTTGGCCTTGTGGAGCGCTCTCTGGTGTGAATAGACTAGACTGCGTGTGTGGTGTAGACTAGCCTGCGTGCGTGGTGTGAATAGACTAGACTGCGTGTGTGGTGTGAAAAGACTCGGTCGGTCCCTTGTTCTGTCCTCTGTCTAGACCGCGTACCCGTGTTATGTGCATATAACACGCACATTGGGCTATATGCACCCACATTCGGTGTCCTCAATACAAATGTAGCAGGCATAAGCATGTTGCACACATGTGAGCAGTTTCCCAGCGTATGGCGTGGTGCTGGACTTTGCTGGCAGCGCACTGGATAGAGCGGCGCCCTTTCGGCTAGTCTACTCTGGTGATACCAGGCCGTGCGAGGATCTAGTGGTGGCTGGTGCCGAGGCGGATCTCCTCATTCATGAAGCTACGCACTCTGATGACTTGATTGCAAAGGCGCGCTCAGACAGGTTGTGACATCTGCTCCCGACCTCTGGTCGTCATGTCTTGATAGACGGCCCTCGTGATGGCTTGATACCCGGCCCTGGTCATGCCTTGAATTTGTCTTGTCTCGTCATGGCTTGTGTTGGTGGCTTACTATCTCTCTTGACTGTTTGCGTCTTAGCATCTCTCTTGACTCTCCAATGTGCATATACAGCCATCCATGTGCATTGCACATGTAAAAGGTATGGACATATGGTGAGATAGATGGTGCAGCAAAGGCATGCGCATAACGTGAGATAGAGGACATATGGTCAGATAGATGCTGCAGCAAACACCGCACACACACCTTGACACATGCCTGATAGAAATGGTATGCCTCATGGTATGCCTCATATTTCACAGGCACAGCACGGTAGGCGAAGCAGTCGACATTGCATACCGGATGCGTGCCAAGAACACCATCCTCACACACTTTAGTAGCCGATTTGAAAAGATGGTATCGTCCCGTATCGTCCCAACACTCTGTCCCCCCTCCTTGCCCCCCGCGCTGTGGTGCCAGACGGTGGAGAAGGCGTGTGTGAAATGGAGGAGAGTGTCGCCCAGAGAGTGTCGCCCGAAGATAGTCCAGGAGAGTGTCGCCCGAAGAAGTCCCGCCCGAGCATAGTCCCGCCCAAAAAGTCAAGGGTGTGTGTGTGGCAAAGAGGTGCCTGATGTGCGTGTGGCAAATAGCTGCCTGACGTGTGTGTGTGGCAAACAGGTGCCTGATGTGCGAAGGTATGGTGCGCGTGCTGCGTCCGTCTCATGTGCAGTCGATGGCATGCATGTAAGTCACACAACCCTCTCCCACCTCTCTCTTCCCCAACTGTCTCCTGTCGTCTTGCCCACACCCTACCTCTTCTCGCATTCTTTCCGCCCTTTGCCGGGAAGGGAGACTAGAGAGGCGTGGCCCTGTAAAGCCGTCACCGAAAGCCGTTACTCGACAAGTGTGTCGAGGGGAGATGTCAAGTAGAAAGCCGTGATGTTATAAAGGCGTGACTCGACAGCATATGCGATATTAAGTCGTCATGTGATAAGTGTCGATAAGACTCTAGGGTTTCGATAACACTCCAATTGTCAATAAGACTCCACTCCACAAGCCCCTAGAGTATAGTCCCAAATGCTACCAATCAAATGGTAGCAAGTGAAATGATACAAGCACTCGTCACATAGTGTGCCGTATTGGCTTGAGGTGTCATGACATAGTCTGCCCTGTTGGGTTGAGGTGTGAGGTGTCATGACATAGTCTGCCCTGTTGGGTTGAGGTGTGAGGTGTCATGACATAGTCTGCC